>Ga0182745_1002475_pt1 | contig 16518 bp, 15 predicted proteins | sample eDN3rd30CKraftBY_FD_128523 | JGI IMG/M metagenome (GOLD analysis project Ga0182745, IMG submission 128523) | Enriched backyard soil microbial communities from Emeryville, California, USA - eDNA 3rd pass 30_C Kraft BY (version 2) (version 2) | ecosystem: Environmental > Terrestrial > Soil >...
CCGGCGCCGTGCGCCTCGTCCGTGCCGAAGCCGGGGTCGAAGAAGCCGGCGTAGTGGACGCGGAACTCGCCGACCGAGGGGTCGATCGGGGTCATCTCGGCGGCCTGATCGACCGGAATCTCCACATCGTCCGACGAGGCCAGGATGTAGAACTCGCCCGGGTCCAGCAACAGTTCGCCGCGGCGCAGGGTCAGCGGCTCCCAGAAGTCGCGCGGGTCGTGGCCGTCGATGTGGTCCATGTTGACCACGCCCGCGTGACGGCGGCCGCGATAGCCGACGACGCCGTTGTCGCCCGCGCGCAGGTCGACGCCGACGCTGCGGGTCTCCAGCTTGGGCGGCTCGCCCGCCTTGAGGCGCAGCTGGTTCAGCCGCGTGCCCGGCTTGACCAGGATGGAGAAGGTCTGGGGCGCGATCTCGAGATACAGCGGGCCGTCATAGCCCTCGTCCACGTCGTCGAAGCTGCCGCCCTGATCGGTCAAAAGGCGCACGAAGACATCGACGCGGCCGGTCGAGCTCTTCGGATTGGCGCGGGCGTTCAGCCCCTTGGGCAGGCTGAGGCGCTCCTGCAGGCGGGCGATATAGACGCAGCCCTTCTCCATGACATAGCCGCCCGACAGGTCGATGGCGTGCATGGCGACGTCGGCGATGCGCTCCTCGACCTTGCGCTGACCGGGCAGGAAGGAGGCGCGCACGCGCCAGGCCTGGTCCGACAGGCGCAGGTCCAGGCTGGCGGGCTGGACCTGATCGACGTCGAACGGGGTGTCGGAGGCGATGGCGTCCGCCGCGATGAGGGTCTCAATGCCCTGGAAGGGAAGGATGCCGGAGCGGGCGGGAATCTGAAAGCTGGTCATGCCGTCCTGTTCTCACACGGATTTTCTCGTCTGTGTAGCTTGTCGGCGACGACAGACGCTTGAACCCCGCGTACGGCGGGCTGCATATAGCGCATGCACTCCGCTCCTGCCTACTCCGCCGAGACCGAAGGCGTCGTCGTTCGCGTCCGCCCCTCCTATCTGGCGGGCCAGTCGGACCCGGCCGAGGGGCGCTGGGTCTGGGCCTATCAGGTCGAGATCGTCAATCTGAGCGGCGGCCCGGTGCAGCTGGTGGCCCGGCGCTGGACCATCACCGACGCCCTGGGCCGGGTCGAGGAGGTGCGCGGTCCCGGCGTGGTCGGCGAGCAGCCGCTGATCGAGCCGGGCGACAGCTACGCCTACGCCTCGGGCTGTCCGCTGACGACGCCCTCGGGCTCCATGGTCGGCGCCTATTTCATGCAGGACGCCGAAGGTCGGATGTTCGAAGCCGCCATTCCGGCCTTCAGTCTGGACGTGCCGGATTCCCGGCGCGTCCTGAACTAGCCTGCGCCCCGTTGTCACAGCCCGGCTTTCAGGCTTAGCCTCGCCGCACATTCACGAGGCTCCCGCATGACGGACACCCCCGCCGGAACCGGCAAACGCATAGAACTGACCATCCGCGCCCTGATCCTGGGGTGTCTGCTGGCGGCGGTCTTCACGGCGGCCAACACCTATCTGGGGCTGAAGGTCGGCCTGACTTTCGCCTCGGCCATTCCGGCGGCGGTCATCTCCATGGCCCTGCTGCGGGCGTTCCGCGGTTCGACCATCTGGGAGAATATGACGGTCCAGACCGTCGCCTCGGTCGGCGGCTCGATGAGCGCCATCATCTTCGTCCTGCCCGGTCTGGTGATGATCGGCTGGTGGATGAACTTCCCCTTCTGGGAGTCGGTGATGATCTGCGTCCTGGGCGGGGTGCTGGGGGTGACCTTCTCCATCCCCCTGCGCCGGACCCTGGTCGTTCAGGGCGGCCTGCCCTACCCCGAGGGCGTCGCCGCCGCCGAGGTGCTGAAGGTCGGTTCGCCCGGCGCGGACCAGACCGAGGAGGCGGTGCGCGAGAACCGTTCCGGCCTGTTCGTCGTCATCGGAGGAGCGATCGCTTCGGCGCTCTTCGGCTTCCTGGCCGCCGCCCGGGTGTTCGCAGCCGAGACCGCCGCCTTCCTGCGCCTGCCCGCGGCGCTGGGCGGCGGGGCGACCGGGGTCGGCTTCTCCATGCAGTTCGCTTTGCTGGGCGCCGGCCACCTGATCGGTCTGGCGGTCGGCCTGACCCAGCTGTTCGGCCTGGTCCTGGCCTGGCTGATCTTCGTGCCCATCCTGACCTCCCCCGAGTTCGCCGCCTGGGCCGTCGCCCACGGCGTGCCCTCCATCGCCGCCACGACGCCGGCCGAAGCCGGCGCCGAGGGCCTGGCCATGAGCGTCTGGGCCCAGGAGGTCCGCTTCATCGGCGCGGGGGTCATCGGCGTCGCCGCCCTGTGGACCCTGGCCAAGCTGGCCAAACCCCTGGCCGCCGGCCTGGCCTCGGCCATCTCCGCCCAGGCGCGCCGCGCCCATGGCGAGACGCTGGAGCTGGCCGAGCAGGACATGCCCATCAAGCTGGTCGGTCTGATCTCGGTCGCCGCCCTGGTCGGCATCGCCGTCCTGCTGGCCGTGGTGGCCCAGGGCACCGCCCTGGCCGGATCGGCCCCGCTGCTGGTGATCGGCGGCCTGGTCTATGTCGTGGTCATCGGCTTCGCCGTGGCCGCCATCTGCGGCTACATGGCCGGGCTGATCGGGTCGTCGAACAGCCCGGTGTCGGGCGTCGGCATCCTGGCCATCATCATCGCCTCCCTGCTGATGCTGGGCGTGCTGGCCATCGCCGGGGTTCCGGCCGATCCGTCGATCGTCGCCTTCGCCCTGATCGTCACCGCCGTGGTCTTCGCCGTGGCCGTGATCGCCAACGACAACCTGCAGGACCTCAAGACCGGCCAGCTGGTCGAGGCCACGCCCTGGCGTCAGCAGACGGCGCTGCTGGTCGGCGTGGTGGCCGGCGCCCTGGTCATCCCCTTCGTGCTGGACATGATGAACCAGGCCTTCGGCTTCGAAGGCGGCCCGCCCGCCATCGTCCAGGGCTCGCAGACCCTGGCGGCGCCTCAGGCGACCCTGATCTCGGCCCTGGCCAAGGGCGTCATCTCGGGCGACCTGCGTTGGGACCTGATCGGCGTCGGCGCCCTGGTCGGGGTCGGGGTGATCATCCTCGACGTCGTCCTGCGCCGCACGACGAACGACAAGATCAAGCTGCCGCCGTTGGCGGCCGGCATCGGCGTCTATCTGCCGGCCGCCGTCACCACCATGCTGGTGGTCGGCGCCGTCTGCGGCTGGCTGTACGACCGGGCGGTCAAGTCGACCCGCTACGCCGACGTGGCCCGCCGCATGGGCGTGCTGCTGGCGTCCGGCCTGATCGTGGGCGAGAGCCTGTTCGGCGTCCTCACCGCCGCCGTCATCGTCGGCACGCGCGACGAGGCGCCTTTCGCCCTGCTGCCCGCCGACAGCGGCTGGCCCGCCATGTGGGCCGGTCTGATCGCCTTCGCCGTCCTGACCTACGCCCTCTACGCCTGGGTGCGTCGCCGCGCGGCCAAGGTCTAAGACGCACTAGAGGGCGGCGGCGAAGGCCTCCGCCGCCCGACTGGCGCTGCGTTCGCGGTGGCGCAGCCGATAGAAGGGCCGCTCGGGCAGTTCGAGCGGCAGGCGGACCAGCCGCCCCGCCTCGATCAAGGGCCGGGCGGCCAGTTCCGAGATCGCCGTGACCAGCCCGCCGCCGTCCCCGGCGCTGGCCGCGACCGCCGTCAGGATCGCCTCATTGGACGGCAGCACCAGCGCCGTCTTCAGGTCCGACGCGGCCATGCCGCGCGGCAGGGCCGCCTCGAACTCGCTGCGGGTGCCCGAGCCCGCCTCGCGCAAGGCCCAGTCCAGAGCCTTGAGGTCGGACGCGGCCAGAGACTGCTCCCGCTCCGCCAGCGGATGCCCCGGCGCCGCCACCACGATCAGCCGGTCGGCGCCGATCCGCGTCCGCTCCAGCCGGGGCGCGTCCTCGGCGCCTTCGATCAGGCCCAGTTCCGTCTCGCCCGCCAGCACGGCCTCGACTACCTGATGGGTGTTGCCGATCGACAGATGCAGCTCCACGCCCGGATGGCTCTGGGCGAAGGCGGCCATGCGCGGCGGCAGCCAGTAGGCGGCGATGGTCTGACTGGCGAACAGCCGCACCGACCCGCGTTTCAGCCCCGCCAGTTCGTCCAGCAGCCGCTCGGCCGCCTCGGCCCGCGCCAGAACCGCCCTGGCTTCCGGCAGAAAGGCCGTCCCCGCCGCGTTCAGCGCCAGGCCGCGCCCGACCCGGTCGAACAGCCGCGCCCCGTGCCGCGTCTCCAGCGCATTGACCGCCGCGCTGACCGCCGACTGGGTCAGATGCAGCGCCTCGGCCGCCCGCGTCATGTGCAGGCGCTCGGCCACGGCGACGAAGATGCGGAGCTGTTCCAGCGTCATGGCTTATTGATCGATCAAATCGATTGTTAAGTCCATAACTACGCGTTGGATCGATCAGATGGCGGAGCGGATAAGGACCGCATGACCGTCGCTCTCGACCATGCCGCTCCCTCTCGCCGCCTGACGGGCCTGGCCCGTCTCCTGCCCGGCGTCGCCCTGTCCGCCGCCATCGGCGCCGTCGCCTATGGGCTGCAGATCGTCGAGACCCGGCTGTTCGAACATCCGTGGATCGAGGGCCTGGTCCTGGCCATCCTGATCGGGGCCGGACTGCGCCTGGTCTGGACGCCGTCGTCGCTGTGGACGCCGGGCGTCGCCTTCAGCGCCAAGACCCTGCTGGAAGTCGCCGTGGCCCTGCTGGGCGCCACCGTCTCGGGCGCGGCGGTGGCGGCGCTGGGGCCCTGGCTGCTGCTGGCCATCGTCGGCGTCGTCGCCGTGGCCATCGTCGGCGGCTACGCGCTGGGCCGGGCGTTCGGCCTGCCGCACGCCATGGCCCTGCTGGTCGCCTGCGGCAACGCCATCTGCGGCAACTCGGCCATCGCCGCCGTGGCCCCGGTCATCGAGGCCGAGGGCCAGGACGTGGCCGCCGCCATCGGCTTCACCGCCGTTCTGGGCATCGCCGTGGTGCTGCTGGTTCCGATCGTCGGCGCCATGATGGGCTATGACGCCACGCGGGTCGGGGTGCTGGCGGGCCTGACCGTCTACGCCGTGCCGCAGGTGCTGGCCGCCGCCGCGCCCGCCGGCCTGGCCGCCGTCCAGACAGGCGCCGTGGTCAAGCTGGTGCGCGTGCTGATGCTGGGTCCCGTCTGCCTGATCCTAGGCCTGATGCGCTCGAAGCAGGCCGAAGGCGGGCGTGGGCCGAAGCTGCATCAGATGGCGCCCTGGTTCATCCTCGTCTTCCTGGCCCTGATGGCCGTGCGGTCGCTGGGCTGGCTGCCGGAAGCGATCCTGCCGCCGCTGCAGGTCTCGGTCTCGGCCCTGACGCTGATCGCCATGGCGGCGCTGGGGCTGATGGTCGATCCGCGCGCCGTGCTGCGGGCCGGTCCGCGCGTGGCCGCCGTCGCCGCCCTGTCGGCCCTGCTCATCGGGACGCTGGCCGTGGGGGTGCTGGCCGTCATGCCGCTGGGTTGATCAGTCGAACGCGCACCGGACTGGCGTTTTGGCCCGCATCCCTGTAAGAGGCGCGCCGAACCCTTCCCTTTTCTGCAATCTTCTTGCAGCGGCGCGGCCCATCCGTGACCGAACACAGTCCGCCCGAGCCCGACATGAACCTTCGTAACGTCGCTATCATCGCCCACGTCGACCACGGCAAGACGACCATGGTGGACGCCCTGCTGGCCCAATCCGGCCTGTTCCGCGCCAATGAGGCGACCACCGAACGCGCCATGGACTCCGGCGATCAGGAGCGTGAACGCGGCATCACCATCCTGGCCAAATGCACGTCGATCCTGTGGAACGGCAAGGCTGGCGAGACCCGCATCAACATCATCGACACGCCGGGCCACGCCGACTTCGGCGGCGAGGTCGAGCGCATCCTGGGCATGGTGGACGGCTGCGTCCTGCTGGTCGACGCTGAAGAGGGCGTCATGCCCCAGACCAAGTTCGTGCTGACCAAGGCGCTGAAGATGGGCCTGCGCCCCATCCTCTGCATCAACAAGGTCGACCGCGCCCACGCCGACCCGGACCGCGTGCTGAACGAGACCTTCGACCTGTTCGCCGCCCTGGGCGCCACGGACGAGCAGCTGGACTTCCCGGTCATCTACGCCTCGGGCCGTTCGGGCTGGGCGACGCTGGATCTGGCCCAGCCGAGCGAGAACCTGCACCCGCTGTATGACCTGATCGTGGATCACGTCCCGCCGCCCGCCGCCCAGGCGCGCGTCAATGAGCCGTTCAAGATCCTGAACGTCCTGATCGAAAGCGACCCCTTCCTGGGCCGCCTGCTGACCGGCCGCATCCACTCGGGCAAGGCGGTTCCGGGCATGGCCATCAAGGCCCTGTCGCGCGACGGCAAGACCATCGAACAGGGCCGCATCACCAAGGTCCTGGCCTTCCGCGGCCTGAAGCGCCAGCCGCTGGACGAGGGTTCGGAAGCGGGCGACATCGTCGCCATCGCCGGCATGTCCAAGGCCACCGTGGCCGACACCCTGTGCGCCATGGACGTCACCGAGCCGCTGGACGCCCTGCCGATCGATCCGCCGACCATCTCCATGACCGTCGGCGTGAACGACAGCCCGCTGGCCGGCCGCGAAGGCGACAAGGTGCAGTCGCGCGTCATCCGCGACCGCCTGCTGAAGGAAGCCGAGGCCAACGTCGCCATCCGCATCACCGAGACGCCGGGCTCGGACGCCTATGAGGTCGCCGGTCGCGGCGAACTGCAGCTGGGCGTTCTGATCGAGAACATGCGCCGCGAAGGCTTCGAACTGTCGATCAGCCGCCCGCGCGTGGTCTATCAGACCGGCGAGAACGGCGAGCGTCAGGAGCCGATCGAGGACGTGGTCATCGACGTCGACGACGAATTCTCGGGCGTGGTCATCGAGAAGCTGTCGGCCCGCAAGGCCGAACTGACCGACATGGGCCCCTCGGGCGCCGGCAAGACCCGCATCCAGCTGAAGTGCCCGTCGCGCTCGCTGATCGGCTATCAGGGCGAGTTCCTGACCGACACGCGCGGGTCGGGCGTGCTGAACCGCGTCTTCTCCCACTATGAAGGCCACAAGGGCGCCATCGAAGGCCGCCTGAAGGGCGTGCTGGTCTCCAACTCGGACGGCGACACGGCGGCTTTCGCCCTGTGGAACCTGGAGGATCGCGGCGTCATGTTCGTCGGCGCCGGCGAAAAGACCTACCAGGGCATGATCATCGGCGAGAACAGCCGTTCCGACGACCTGGACGTCAACCCGATCAAGGGCAAGCAGCTGACCAACGTCCGCGCCTCGGGCAAGGACGAGGCCGTGCGCCTGACCCCGCCGCGCAAGATGAGCCTGGAACAGGCCATCGCCTATATCGAGGAAGACGAACTGGTCGAGGTCACGCCCAAGTCGATCCGCCTGCGCAAGGAGGTCCTGAACCCCTCCTTCCGCAAGAAGCGCGTCCGCGCCGACTGATCCGGCGTTCTGTCCAAACGAGGAAGGCGGCCCGCGGCGGGCCGCCTTTTTTGTGCGCCGAGGCTACCTCTTCAGGCCCAGCAGCCCCGGCCAGCCGCCGCTGGTCAACAGGGCGACGTCCAGCAAGGCCAGGGGCAGGGGCGTGGTCGGCGGCGCGGCGATGAATTTCGGCCGCCAGTCGGGGCCGAACTTGGCCTTGTAGGCGCGCAGGCCCTGGAAGCCGTAGACGGCGCCGCCTTCCTCGAACACCAGGGCGCCGACGCGGGCGAAGACCGGGGCCATGCGGCGGTCCTCAAGGCCCGACAGGGGCGCCATGCCCAGGTCCAGCCGCTCCATGCCCTGGTCCCGCGCCCACTGCGCCATGCGGGTGAACAGATAGTCCATCACGCCGTGCGGCCCCTCCGGATCATGGCGCATCAGGTCGATCATCGCCTCACGCCCGCCCGCGCCGATCAACAGATTGGCGAAGGCGACGACGCGGCCGTTCTCGCGCACCAGCGCCAGCGCCTGTCGGTCCAGATAGTCGATGTCGAACCGGCCGAGCGAAAAGGCCTTCTCGGACCCGTTGTGATGCCTCAGCCAGGCGTCGGACACGGCGCGCAGTTCAGCCTCCAGCGACCGCGCCGAGCCCGGCGGCGCCACCTCGAAGCCGGCGCCCTCGCGCTCGGCCCGGTTCACGGCGGTGCGCAGGCTCTGCTTGCCCTTGCCCTCGGTCGTGAAATGAGCGGCGTCGATCACGGCCGCTTCGCCGACCTTGCGCACGGCCATGCCGAGCGTCGCCAGGTCGGCCAGCAGTCCCTCGCCCACGGAATAGAAGACCGCCGCTCCGCCGTAGCTGTCGGCCAGCTGGGCGAAGGACCAAAGAAGCTCCAGCCGCTCCTCCCTCAGCCCGGCGGGTTCGCTCATGGCGATCCAGCGGCGCCCCCGCACGCGATAGGCGATGAAGCTGCGGCCCGACGGACTGAACAGCAGGGCCTTGTCGCCCAGCAGGGCCAGGCCCGCCTCGGGCGCGGCGACCTCGGCGATCTCCAGCGCCTGGCGCGCCCGCTCGACGTCCGCCGCAGCCGCCGGCCCATGGCTGCGCGCGCCGGGCGCGGTCAGCAGGGAACGCACCGCCACCGCCAGGGTCAGCAAAGCCAGCACCGCCCCGGCGCGCAGGAAGCCCGAGGCCTGCTTGTCGACCAGGAAGGTCCACCAGAGCTCGTCGGTGTAGGCCGTATCGCGATAGGCGAAGAAGCCCAGCCACAGCATGGCCGCCACCGCCGCCGCCAGCATCAGCAGCCAGCCCGGCCGCAGCGGCTCCCCCAGGCGCGAGCGGCGATTGAAGGCCGAGCGGCACGGCGCCAGCAGGGCCGCCGCCAGGCTCATCTCGATGGCCTGCATCCAATCCAGCCCCTTCAGCAGGGAGAAGACCGCGCCGACCAGCAGGACCGCCAAGGCCGCATAGTAGGCCCCGCGCCGCCGCCGCCACAGCCCCGCCGAGATCAGCAGCAGGATGAAGCCCGTCACGCTGGCGGCGAAGTGGGACAGGTCGATCAGCAACGGCGGATAGAACCGCCCCAAGGCGTTGAGCCGGTCATTGAAGGCCGGGGTCACCGCCGACAGCAGCATCGCCCCGCCCAGCAGGAAGGTGGCGACCGCGAACATCTGCGGCGTCAGCTCATAGACCAGTCCGGCCAGACGACGCGTGATCCGCCAGGGGTCGTGTTTTGCACCCGGTTTGGTCAATCGCTCTCCGATGAGCAGGAATCGGTCGTTTGGGGCGAGTAAAAGGTCATTTCAGGGCAGGGGAAACCATCGGCCTTCACAAGGGTTCATTTTTTCGCGAGCGCCGGGCTCGCCCTTCCAGGAGTTTCTCATGATCCGCAAGACCGCCCTGCTGACCGGCATCGCCGGCGCCTTCCTCATCGCCGCCCCTGCCTTCGCTCAGGACGCCACGACGCCGCAGACGCCCGAACCGGCTCCCGCTGAGGCGGCCGCGGCTCAACCCCAGAGCCTGACCCTGACGCCGGGCGCGACCGTCAAGAGCAGCGACGGGACCGAGATCGGCAAGCTGGTCGGCGTCCAGAACGGCGCCGCCGGTCAGGAGCTGACCGTCCGCACCGCCGACGGCCAGGTCCGTCCGGTGCCGCTGGCCGGCATCCGTCAGGACGGCGCCGACATCGTCGTCGACGCCAGCGCCTCGGACATCCAGTCGGCTCCCCCGATCGCTTCGGACACGGCTGAGCCGACCCCGGACGCGATGGACACGCCTCCGGCCGACGCCCCGCCGGCCGATGAGCCGACCAGCGACGAACCGAACGGCGACGAACCTCACTAAATCGTCTGGTTCGACGGCAAAAGGGGCGGCCCGACGGGCCACCCCTTTTTTCTTGTGCGATGAAACGGTCGATCAGGTCCGCCGCTTCACCAGACCGAGCAGGAACAGCAGGACCACGGCGCCGATGGTGGCGACAATGATGCCGACGATCCAATTGCCCGCGGCGTCCACGCCCAGCAGGTTGTTGGCCAGGAACCCGCCGATCAGGGCGCCGACCACGCCGACGATCAGATTGGTGAGCAGGCCGTGATCCCGCTTCATGATCTTCTCCGCCAGCCATCCGGCGACGATGCCGATGATGATCCAGGCGATAAATCCAAATCCACCCATGCTTCTCTTCCCTTCCTGAAGGCTGACTGCCTTGGCCGTTAATGCGCGGGCGGGCGTCGGGTTGCGTCCCTCGCCTTGGGAGCGAAAACGGCACGCGGCTTGCGGCGAGCCGCCCTGTCCGTGCCGATCCGGCACAGGCCGAGGAAGACAGGAGTGTCGTCATGCCCGCCGAGATCGACCTGCACCTGGGTCGTCGCCTGCGCCGCCGTCGCCGCCTGCTGGGCCTGACCCAGCAGCAGTTGGGCGATCGCGTCGGCATAAGGTTCCAGCAGATTCAGAAGTACGAGTGCGGCGCCAACCGCATCTCGGCCGCCCGCCTGTGGGAGCTGGCCGAGGCGTTGCAGACGCCGGTCAGCTATTTCTACGACGGTGCCGGGGAAAGCCCCGACAACGGCCAGCCCCGCCCCGGAGAACCCCTGGCGGCCGCCGCCTGATCGCCTGTTCGGTTCAATGACCTCTGGGCCGCCGCGCCCCTGGCGGTGTATGGCCGGGGCATGACCGAACTGGAAACCTTCGCCGTCGAACTGTCGCATGAGGCGGCCCGCGTCGCCCTGCCCTTCTTCCGGGGCGAGTTCGCCCAGGAGGACAAGGGCTCTCCCGGCGCCTTCGACCCCGTCACGGAGGCGGACCGCGCCGCCGAGGCCGCCATCCGCCGGATGATCGCCGCCCGCTATCCCGAGCACGGCGTCATCGGCGAGGAGTATGGCGAGGACCGTCCCGACGCCGATCACGTCTGGGTTCTGGACCCCATCGACGGCACCCGCGCCTTCATCGCCGGTCTGCCCCTGTGGACCACCCTGATCGCCCTGCGCCACGAGGCCGCGCCCATGATCGGTGCCGTCGGCCAACCCTATCTGGGCGAAGTCTTCCTGGGCGGGCCGTCCGGCGCACGCCTGCTGAAGGGCGGCGGCGAAACCCCGCTGAAGACCCGCGCCTGCCCCGATCTGAGCCAGGCCCTGATCGCCACCACCGATCCCGAGATCTTCCTCGGCGCCGACCGCGCGGCCTGGGACCGTCTGCGCGGCGCGGCGCGACTGGCCCGGCTGGGCTGCGACGCCTACGCCTACGCCATGGTCGCGGCCGGGCGCATCGATCTGGTGGCCGAAAGCGAGCTGAAGGTCTGGGACTGGTCGGCGCTCAAACCCCTGGTCGAGGCGGCGGGCGGACGGTTCACCGACTGGCGCGGCGACGCGCCGAACGAAGCCGACGGCCGCGTCCTGGCGGTCGGCGACGCGCGGCTGACGGCCCAGGCCCGGCCCCTGCTCGGCGACGCCTGACGGCTCAGGCGGGTTCGACGGTCCGCGCTGCGGGCGAAGCGCCGGACTTCGCCTCGACGCCGGGCGCCACATAGTCGGCCAGGGCGTCGAACTCATGCAGGAAGATCCCGCGCAGGTCGTCGACCTCCATGACGACCTCATGTTTGGCGGTCGGAACCTCGACATACCGGCCCCGGCCCATGCGGCGCGCCGCCCAGCGGTTGGTCTGTTTCCAGACCTTGTCGTCCTCGGCCGCCTGGACCACGCAGACCGGAATCTTCACGCTCTTCAGGGCTCGCGGTTTCAGCGCCCGCTCGCCCGCGTCCAGGGCGAAGGCCAGCCACCCCCAGGTCGGGCCGCCGATGGCCAGGTGCGGACAGGCGTAGAGCTGCTGACGCCACAGGTCGTAGCGCGCCTGATCCGACGTCAGGCCGTCCTCCTCGAAGGTGTGGTCGAAGGGGTCGTCCGCGTCGTCCAGCACATAGTCGCCGGCCTTGCCGTGACGCAGGGCCCAGCGCACCGCCAGCTTGACGGTCCACATCGACCGCTTGCCGGTCTTGATGCGCAGCATGGGGCTGGACAGGACCGCGCCGGCGAACCGCGTCTCCCCGCCCTCCAGCGTCAACAGGTTCAGACAGCCGCCCATGGAGTGGCCGACCATGATCCAGGGCTTGGGCGCCCGCGCCTCATAGGCGTCCAGCAGGCGGGCGTAGTCGTCCAGAAACTCCTCGACCGCCCGGGCGTGGCCGCGCAGCCGGTCCGGCAGCAGCCGCGCCGACAGTCCCTGGCCGCGCCAGTCGTGAGCCAGAACGCAGAAACCCCGCGCCAGGAAGTTGCCGATCAGCTCGAAATACTTCTCGATCGGCTCGGTGCGGCCGGGGCTCAGCACCACCGTCCCGCGCGGCGTCTTCGCCTGCAGGGTCGAGGGCGTCCAGAAGGCGGCGCGCAGGCGCAGGCCTCCGGCGCCCCGGAACCAGTCGCCCTCTCCGCCCGGCGGGCAGGCGGCGCCGGGCACTCCCATCAGGGGCGCATGGGCGGCGAAGGCGGCGGGACGGCTCACTCGGGCTTCCTGAACTTCAGCGTCATGCGGTCGCTTTCGCCGATGGCGTCATACTTGGTCCGGTCGAATTCGGGATCGGCGGGCTGGCCCATCGGCGCCGTCAGGCGACGCGGCGGCAGGGTCTCGACGCCGAAGGGATGGTCCTTGGTGTCGGCCGGATTGGCGTTGATCTCGGACGCCTCGACGAAGACGAAGCCGGCCTCTTCGGCCAACTGGCGGACGAAGGCCTCCTGCACATAGCCGTTGGCCGCCGCCGGGTCCTGATCCTCGTCCGGCTGCAGGCGGTGCTGTTCGATCCCCAGCACCCCGCCGGGACGCAGGGCGGCGAAGGCGTCGGCGAAGGCCTTTTCCGCGATCCCCGCCGCCATCCAGGCGTGGATGTAGCGCATGAACAGCACCATGTCGGCCGTTCCCGCCGGCGCCACCGGCGGCGAACCGGCGCCGAAGGCGGTGAACTGGACGGGGCCATACAGCTTCTTGTCCGCCAGGATGCGGGCCTTCAGGGCGTTGTTGATGGCGACCTGGGCCGGGTCGGCGTTCGGCCCCTCGAAGAAGCCCGCCAGATAGAGCGCGCCGCCGCCCCGATTCAGATAGGGCGCCAGGATTTCCGCATACCAGCCGCTGCCGGGCCAGAAGTCGATCACCGTCATCTTCGGCTGCAGGCCGAAGAAACGCAGGGTCTCGACCGGATGGCGCCAGGCGTCCCGCGTCTTGTCGTCCGCCGAGCGCCATGAACCCGCGACCGCCCATTCCAGCGAACCTTCCGGCGGCCCCTTGGGCGCTTCGGGGGCGCTGGGCGTCGGCGCCTCATCCTTGCGGCCGCAGGCGGCCAGGCCGAACAGGGGCGCGACCAGGGCCAGGGCGCTGGCGCCGGCCAGGACGGATCGCCGCGTCGATCGTTCTGTCATGCGCGCTTCCTCTCGCCGCCGGGTGTTTGCGTTTCGGGCTTAAGGCGCTTCTGCGCCAGGGTCAAAACCACGCACTGCATTGTCATCTAGGCGCTTCAGTCGGCGGCGTAGGGCTTGCGGAAACGCAGGGTCATGCGATCGCTTTCGCCGATGGCGTCCAGGGCCGAACGCTCGTCCGGCGTCAGGGCGCGGCCGTCGCGTTCGGAGGTGCGCGTGGGCTTGAGCGTCCACACGCCGAAGGGGTGAGCGCGGTCATCCCTGGGGTTGGCGTTCAGTTCGCTGCGGGCCTCCAGTTCGAAGCCCGCGCGGCGGGCGGCGTGGATGACCCAGCTTTCGGGCACATAGCCGTTGGGCGCCGTCTCGGTGACGTTCAGCCCCTCGGCCGCGCGGTGCTGCTCGACCGCCAGCACGCCGCCGGGCTTCAGCGCCGTGAAGAAGGCCGCCAGATAGGGTTCGGCCCGGCCGTCGCGCGACCAGTTGTGGAAGGCGCGGGCCACCACGACCATGTCCGCCGTCCCATCGGCGACGCCCATGCCCTCGGTCGGGCGGTTGACCGGGACGTACCGGCCGCCGGTCGCCGCGGCATAGGGCTCCAGGATGTTGCGCCACCAGCCGGCGCGGCCCGGCTCGATCTCGACCACGGTCAGGCCGGGCTGAAGCCCCCAGAAGGTCAGGGTCTCGAACGGATGACGGTCGCCGTCGCGGGCGCGGTCCGCCTCGGGCCGGGTCGTCGCGGCCACGGCCGCCTCAAGCGCCGCGTCCTCGGAGAAACTCGGCATCTCCATCGACAGTCCTTGCCGATGGGGCAGGCGAGGGGCGTCCGGGGCCCCCGATTGAGCGAAGACGGGCGAGGCGAGCAGACACGCCGCGACGGCGCTGAGGGCGAGAGGTCGCATGAAGGGCTCCGGTCGATCCTGGACGACGAATGTAAAACCCATACGGCGCTTCGCGGCGACCACAAGGCGCCGATGCGGCGAGCGACGAATTCGCGCGCCCCTTGCGCCGGAAAAACGGCCTCCTACCTCTTCATTCGAGAGCGCCGATCCCGGGCTCTCCAGACCTGACGGGGCCGATTTCGGACCGCCGGGGCTGAAACCCTCCGCTGTCCGGGGCCAAATCGCCGGACGGCTCAACCTTGCTGAATGTCAGAAGGATGACCCATGCGTACCTATGATTTCTCGCCGCTGTACCGTTCCGCCGTCGGTTTCGACCGCCTGGCCCGTCAGCTGGAAAGCGCCGCGCGCTCCAGCCAGGAGAACGGCTGGCCCCCCTACAATATCGAGACGACCGGCGAGGACGCCTATCGCATCGAAATCGCCGTCGCCGGCTTCTCGGCCGAGGAGCTGAACATCGAGGCGAAGGAAAACCTTCTGACCGTCACCGGCAAGAAGGCGGCCAACGACGACGGCGCACCCCAGAAGACCTATCTGCATCGCGGCCTGGCCGAGCGCGACTTCGAGCGCCGCTTCCAGTTGGCCGACTATGTGGTGGTCAAGGGCGCGGCTCTGGCCAACGGCCTGTTGACGGTCGAGCTGAAGCGTGAACTGCCCGAGGCCCTCAAGCCCCGCAGCATCGAGATCGCCACCGGCTCGACCCTGATCGAGGGCAAGACCGAACCCAAGGCCAAGAAGGCGGCCTAAAGGCGTCTAGCCTGACTGAACAGTCGAAGGGGCGGCGTTCGCGTCGCCCCTTTTTCGTGCGTCGCGCTCTAGGCCGCGCGCAGGTCCGCCGGGTCCAGCCCGCGCGCGCCGCCGGTCTGGGCGCCGGTGAAGTCCGCCTGTTTGGTCTGGGCGCCGTGCAGGATGGACCGGCTGAGGTCCGCCTCGACCAGCACGGCCCGGCGCAGATCGGCGCCGGTCAAGTCCGCGCCGCGCAGGATCGCCCCGGTCAGGTCGGCGGGCAGCAGCCGGTCCGCCGCCAGCATCAGCGGCCCCAGCTGGGCCTCGCGCAGGTCCGCCCCGTTCAGCCGCGCCCGCGTCAGCCGCGCCCCGCGCAGGTCGGCCCGGCGCAGATTGGCCGACCGCAGGTCCGCGCCTTCAAGCTGCGCGCCCTGAAGCTGCACCCCCTCCATGTCCAGGCCGTAGAAGACCGCTCCCTTGGCCGAGAGGGCCGTCAAGTTCAGTCCGCGAATGGACTCCAGCGGCCGCAGATCGACCCCGTCGAACACCGACGGTTGGCCCTCAACCCCGCCCGTCTCGCACCACTGGGCATGCTCGCGCAGCATCTCGGCGGCGGGCATCTGGCTGACCGGCTCGCCCGCCGGACGGTCGTCGACCAGGGCTCCGTCCATATTGGCCCCGTCGGTCCGCCACATGGACGCCTTGACCCCGACCAGGATGGCGTCGCTGAGGTCCGCCCCCGACAGATCGGCGCCCGACAGGTCGGCCCCGGCCAGGTCGGCGCCGCGGAAGCTGGCCTGTTTCAGATTGGCCCGGACCAGCTTGCAGTCCTTCATGACGGCGTCGGTGAAGTCGGCAGCCACCGCGATGACGCCCGTCATGCGCGAGCGCTGCAGATTGGCGCCCGCCAGCACGGCGCCCTGCGCCTGGGTGTCGGCGCGCTTGCGGGCTTCGACGACGCGGAAGCCCAGCTTGGCGTCCTTGGCGGCGATGGTCCCTTCGCGCAGGTCCGCCTCGAACAGGTCGGCGCCCGACAGGTCCGCGCCGCGCAGGCAGGCCCCGCGCAGATCGGCCCGGCGCAGGCTGGCGTCGATCAGGGTCACGTCCTGCATGTCCGCGCCGAAGAAGTTGGCGTTGTCCAGCTTGGCGCCCGTCAGGTCGCAGCCGATCAGGCAGGCGGCGGTGAAGTCGGCGTCGGCCAGGTTGCGGCCGCGCAAGTTCACGCCTGACAGGTCCATCCAGGCGAAGACCGCCCGCGCCCCGCCGGGCCGCGCCTGCCACAGGCGGTCATGCTTCAGGCAGACGGCGTCGACCTCCTCCTGGGTCAACCTTCTGCGGACGGGTTCTGCAGCCTCGCTCATGGGGCCGATCATGGCTTACGGCGGATTAAGGAAGCTTTGCGGAAACAGCGGTTTCTCCCGTCGCCTCCGCCCCGCCTCAGGCCGCCCTACTCCGTCAGCAGGCCCTGTTCGCGCAGGGCCTCGGCCAACTCGCCCGCCTGGGTCCACAGGCGGGTGTAGCCCGCCTCGCCCAGCCGGTTCAGTTCGGTCGTCAGATCGGCGCGCGGCG
>Ga0182745_1002478_pt1 | contig 16512 bp, 9 predicted proteins | sample eDN3rd30CKraftBY_FD_128523 | JGI IMG/M metagenome (GOLD analysis project Ga0182745, IMG submission 128523) | Enriched backyard soil microbial communities from Emeryville, California, USA - eDNA 3rd pass 30_C Kraft BY (version 2) (version 2) | ecosystem: Environmental > Terrestrial > Soil >...
TCCTGGAAGGTAATTCCCTTTATCGTCACCTTCCATAATTTTATTCTGAATAAGGTAATTCATTTCATTATAAGCCCAATGTTTAGAAATATCTTCAGCGTGGGAGGTAGTTGGTGCTGCTGTACCTGCTGCTATAATTAGACCTAAACTTAATGCTACGGATAATCTGCGTTTCATTTAGTAACTCCTCTCAAAAATACTATTCTCTCTATTAAACTACCAGATTATTGGAGAAAATAACAGAGCCGATTGAATTAGCTCATAGTAGAAATCTCCCTTTTATGCTGTTTTGTGTCGAAAAAGGGGGAGAATTATGGTATATTTTGAAAAGATTTCACATTGTTTAATAGAGTCCGATAATAGAATAAGAGTGGATTTGTTAAACAGTGTGAAATCCCTCGTCACGAGAATAATGAAAGTAAGGAGTAGGAAGGATGAAAAGAAACGGAATACATTTTTGGGCAATCCTAGTTTTACTGATTTCCGTATTTGTACCAGTGGGGTCTACATCTGCAAAAACCCTTTCTGATATCCCGGCAAGCTATGCTAAGGAAATCAACTATTTAATAGAAAAGAAAATCATCACGGGATATGAGGATGGCCAATTTAAACCAAATCGTTTGGTTACTAGAGAAGAAGCTGCAACGATGATGGGAAAAGCAAAAGGTCTAAACGGTACACAAAGAAAAACAGTGTTCTACGATGTTAAACAAAATTCTTATGCTTCTGGTTACATTCAATCGGCCAACGATAAAAATATTATTAATGGTTATGGCGATGGAACATTTAAACCAAAAAATAATATGACTCGTGTAGAAATGGCCTTTCTTATATCGAAAGCATATAATCTGACAAACACAGCAAATGTATCGTATTCAGATTTGCCATCGGATGCTGCACAGCAAAAAGCGATTAAAAGTATTACAAATGCGGGAATTTCAAACGGCTACACAGATGGAACATTCCGTCCGAAAGATTCCATTACAAGAGCTGAATTTGCCGTAATGCTTGCACGTGCATTAAACTCAAGCTTTAAAGTAGAGCCGATTAAAGCTAAAGCGGTTACGCAATATGTAACAGTGAATGGTTTAAATATTAGATCAGGCCCAGGAACAGGATATAAATCAGTAGGTTCATTAAATAAAGGCGATAAAATCACTACTTATGCAATTTCCGGCGGCTGGGCTCAGATTACAGCTGGAAGCGTGAAAGGATATGTAAGCACTGCCTACATAACGAAAAATGCAGCAAGCGTGAAAAAAATAATCGTACTTGACCCAGGTCATGGAGGAAAAGATCCAGGAGCAGTTGCAAATGGTCTAAGAGAGAAGGACATTGTATTATCGGTTGGACTCTATTTAAGAGACTATTTAAAGGCTGCTGGTGTAGAAGTTATCATGACACGTACTAGTGATGTCTATTTAACTCTTGATGAAAGAGTAGCGATTGCCAAGAATAGCGGAGCAGATTCTTTTGTAAGTCTTCATATGAATGCCGCTGCAAGTACTTCGGCAAGTGGAACAGAAACCTATTCTTCTACAGCCGGTGATTCAAATCGCGTAAATTCAAGTGCAAAGCTATCTCAATTTATACAAGAAAGATTAGTAGATGAATTAGGTACGCGAGATCGTGGAGAGAAAAATGCGGATTATGTAGTTATTTATAAAAACCCACTACCTTCAGTATTAGCAGAAATGGGCTTCCTAACAAACGCTGCTGAAGCTAAATACGTAAACGCACATAAAAAAGAAACAGCTAGAGCCATCTACTTAGGAATCATGGATTACTATAAGTGGGCAGGGAAATAAAAAACTTAGCATACCATCCGTTAACATGGGTGGTATGTTTTTTTATAGGCTTTTTATTTATAACTATATAGAGAGTTGTCTATTTATGAAGCCGCAGCTTGCAGTATGTTAGATCATAGCTCAATCAAGAAATGAAATACAATTATATCTGAATATTTTTAAGTAAAACTCTGACCTTCATATATTGCTAAGTATTGATTATTTACTTAGTCCCTTTCTTCAACACTCCATATTTACAAATACGCAAATCTACTTCACATCGGCTTAACAAATAACCTTTACACTTAGCTAAAACGCAATTATAGGAGATTGGGTAGAAAATGAAAAATAGGCAAATAGTGAGACGCAATATTTTGAATTTTGTAGAATAATAGAAAATAGCACATAAAAATCAGACTTTTCTGAGATATAAGGTTCACTATATTAAAATTATTAATAGAAGAGGTGTGAGGAAAGTATGAAGAATCAGAAGTTGAAAAAGCCTATGAATGTATTTTTAGCAGCAACCTTAACAGCAAGTGTAACAGTTCCAGTAATTCCGGCAACTGTCTCCGCAGAAACAGTAACAACTACAGATTTAATTATCTCGGAATACGTTGAAGGAAGCGCTACTAACAAAGCATTAGAAATTTATAATGGTACTGGTGCGGCAGTAGATTTAAGCCAGTATTCGTTGGAGCTCTATTCAAATGGTGCTTCATCAGCAGGCCAGAAAGTCACATTATCGGGAACTTTAGAAAATGGTGCAACATATGTGCTTTATAATGGAGGATCTGTTGAAGCGCTGAAAGCTAAAGGAAATTTAGAAAGTTCAGCAGTTATTAACTTTAATGGTGATGACGCCATTGTTTTAAAGAATAACGGAACAGTTATTGACTCTTTTGGTCAAGTTGGTGTAGACCCTGGTACTGCTTGGGGTACGGACGTGAAATCCGCTGATATGACACTTGTTCGAAATAGTTCCATCATTTCCGGTGATACAAATCCAAATGACGCCTTTGATCCAGCTACTGAATGGACTAGTCTAGGGAAAGATATATTTGATAATCTTGGAATCTATGGAGAACAAACTGCACCAGACGAAAGTGAAGAAACTCCTACACCTGCACCGATTGAAGGAACAATTGGGGAAGTAAGAACTCAGCCGGTAGGCAGCACTGTAACGACTGCTGGGACAGTAACGGCAGTAATAGGTGCCACAACGTATATTCAAGATGAAAATACAGGAATTGTTTTATACGGATATGATCTAGGTGTTGAGCCGGGGGATAAAGTTCGTGCAACAGGGAAACTTTCCGAATATAGTACTTTATTAGAAATTAATGTAACAGCAGAGAGTGTAGAAGTATTAGAGAAAACAAGTGTTCCTGAAGCGGAAGTAGTTTCAGCGTCACAACTGCAAGAAGATAAAGAAGGGAAGCTGGTTACACTCCAAAATGTCACAATTCAATCCTATTCTGGTGGAAACTATACAGTAGTTGATGCAAATGGCGAAACAGCAGTAGTACGACCATCTGATTCTTCGCTTCTTACAGTGGGGACAACTTACGAAGCAATTACAGGTGTTTTAAGTGCATATAATAATGTTTACCAGTTAATCCCTCGCAGTGTGGAGGATATTGTAGAAGATTCTTCGATTGTTAGTACAGTCGTAGCCACACCTGGTGAAGGGTTAATTAAAGAAGGTTCAGAAGTCGCTTTAACGACGAAAACCGAGGGTGCAACTATTCATTTCACAACAGACGGCAGTGAACCGACTCTGGAAAGTCCAGTTTATAACGGGCCAATAACACTGACAGAGGATACAACTATTAAAGCAATCGCTGCTAAAGAAGACATGACAACGAGTGATGTAGCGGTATTTGACTATATTATTCAGCTTGAAGATATTCGAATTCATGATATTCAAGGAGAAGGGCATTTCTCAAAATACGAAGGGCTCAATGTTTCTGGCGTTGAAGGAATTGTCACATACGTGAATGGAAATGAATTTTATCTTCAAGATTTACAACCTGATGAGAACAGCAAAACTTCTGAAGGTATTTTAGTTTTTAAGAAAGCTCACGGTGTCAAAGTTGGGGATATCATTACGGTTGATGGGACTGTAAAAGAATATGTAATGCCAGGTTATGATGAGCGTAACGAAACGGACTTGCCAGTAACGGAAATCGCGGCAACAACTATTAATATTACTGGTACGGGAGACCTTCCTAAAGCAATTGTTCTTGGAGAAGATGTTGAGCTTCCAACAGAAGTGATTGATAATGATGGATTATCTGTATTCGATCCAGAAGAGGATGGCATCGACCTTTTTGAAAGTTTAGAAGGGATGCTCGTACAAGTGAATGACCCGAAAGTTGTGGCATTACAAAATTATGGCGAACTAACAGTCATACCAGGAAATATGGAAACCAATACGGCAGCTGGTGGCTTACGCATTAGTGAAAATGACTATAATCCTGAAAGAATTACCATAGATATCGGGGATGAAAAGTACGTAGCCAAAATGGGGGACTCCTTTGAAGGCAATATTCAAGGCGTCATGAGCTATGGCTATAGTTATTTCCAAGTTTTAAGCAAGAAAGAAGAGCTTCCGGAGTTAATCGAAGGGCCAAATGAGCGCGAAACAACAACAATCACAGCGCAAGAGGATAAACTAACAGTTGCTTCTTATAACGTGGAAAACTTTTCGCCTAAGGCTAACGATGAAAAAGTAACAAAATTGGCAGAAGCGGTTGTGGCGAATTTGAAAACACCAGACATTATCGGTTTAACAGAAGTTCAAGATAATGATGGTGAAACAGATAGCGGAACAGTGGATGCAAGCCAAAGTGCACAAGTATTAATCGACAAAATCGTTGAGCTAGGTGGTCCAAGATATGTATTTACAGATGTGGCACCAGAGAATAACCAAGACGGTGGGGCACCGGGCGGAAATATCCGCGTAGGCTTCCTCTATAATCCTGAAAGAGTAACATTGGCTGAAGGAACAAAAGGAACGGCAAAAGAGGCAGTTGCTTATGAGAATGGTCAGTTAACTTTAAATCCAGGACGAATTGACCCTACAAATACAGCATTTAATAATAGCCGAAAACCATTAGCTGCACAATTTGAATTTAAAGGAGAAAAAGTAACTGTAATTGCAAACCATTTTAACTCAAAAGGTGGAGACCAACCGCTATATGGTAAAAATCAGCCGGCGGTATTAGGAAGTGAAGTGCAGCGTATGCAAATTGCTGCGATTGTAAATGGATTTGTGAAGGATATTTTAGAAGACGATCCAAAAGCAAATGTAGTATTAACTGGTGACTTCAATGATTTCGAATTCTCGAATCCACTGAAAACGTTAAAAGGAAATGAATTAACGAATATGATTGAGCTGGTGCCAGAAGAGGAACGCTACTCTTATTCCTACCAAGGAAATGCGCAGGTACTAGATCATATTTTGGTCAACAATGACTTGGCAGCTAGTACAACAGTAGATATCGTGCACATTAACTCTGGTTTCATGGAAGTTCAAGGCCGAGCAAGTGACCATGATCCAGTAATCGTTCAAATTGGATTTGAGGAAGAAGGAAACACTGCTCCAGTTCCTGGCAACCCAGATAAACCTGAAAAACCAGAAAAACCAAGCAAACCTGAAAAGCCAGAAAAGCCGAGTAAAGAAGAAATAAAAAATAAAATCGAAGAAGTGAAAATTGCAATTAAAGAGATACTGAAAAAACTATTTTGGTTTTAATGAATAAATAACACTAAATTAAATGGGGCAATCATCATTCGGTGATTGCTCTATTTTTTTAATAAAAATAGACACTAGCAACAAGGCTAGTGTCTTTAAAATCAAGCATTATTTACATTATAGCCAGAAACATCTTCATCTAATAAGAATGAAGTTCCGCGTTTTTTATGGGCAGAGACGAAGAAAATTCCAATGAGTACAGCTGTTGCAATTAATCCGCCAATAAAGGATGCATTCAGTGGAATACCGAAGCCCATTGTTGGTTCAAATAGAATGTAGACAAGAACCATGTAGGTCATGAAGCTTGCTGGCACAGTTGCGATCCAATGATTTTTCTTCGCAAGGAAGAGATACATCGCTCCAACCCAAAGTGCAATAACAGCTGTTACTTGGTTTGCCCATGAGAAGTATTGCCATAAGAGATTGAAATCGATTTTTGTTAACCCGAAAGAAATGACGAATAATGGAATCGCAATCCATAAACGGCTAGTGAACTTTGCTTGCCCGAATTTGAAGTATTCCGCAATAATCATACGAGCGGCGCGGAATGCTGTATCTCCAGATGTAATTGGCAACACGATTACCCCTAAAATTGCTAAAGTACCGCCAATTGACCCCATCATGAGTAATGAAACTTCACTTACTACTCCAGCTGGGCCGCCTGCTGCTAACATTTCACTTAATCCACCATAACCATTAAACAAGCTCATAGAAGCAGCTGCCCAGATCATCGCAATTATTCCTTCTGCAATCATCATGCCGTAAAAAATCTTGCGTCCTTGCTGTTCATTTTGCGTTGTACGAGAAATAATAGGTGTTTGAGTTGCGTGGAATCCCGATAAAGCACCACAAGTAATCGTAAAGAAGATTAATGGGAAAATCGGTAAATTTCCAGGATGCATATTTTTGAATGAAAGTTCTGGAATTGGTGCGCCAGTTACGATTAAACCAATCCCTACACCAAGTGCAGAAACAACTAATAGCGCTCCAAAGTATGGATATAAGCGTCCGATAATTTTATCAACCGGCAACAGAGTTGCTAAAATATAGTAAAAGAAAATTACCGCGACAATAAGTGCAAGTGCAACCTTACCATCCATTAAATTGCTGATCAGCATAGCGGGTGATGTAACGAAAACTGTACCTACTAATAATAAAAGCAATAGGGCGAAAACGTTTACAACATGCTTCATAAACTTTCCTAAAAACTTCGATACAAGCTCTGGTAAATGAGCTCCCTTATTTCGAATGGAAATCATCCCAGTTAAGTAATCATGTACAGCCCCGGCAAAAATACAGCCAATAACAATCCAAACAAATGCAACAGGACCATAAAGTGCCCCGGCAATCGGACCAAATACAGGACCAGTTCCTGCAATATTTAATAATTGAATTAATGAGTTCTTCGGCGTTGACATAGGTACATAATCGACACCATCAGCATTCACATAGGCAGGTGTTGGTCGTTTCGGTTTTTCCCCGAAAACCTTTTCGACATATTTGCCATACGTAAAATAGCCCACTATCAAAATCACAATACAAACTAGAAAAGTAATCATTTAAAGAGTCCCCCATCCCTTTTTAAATTTTCTAAATATTTCCTCTATAAAATGATATTAGCATAAAATGTTATATAACAACAATATTATTTTCATAAAACTATATAACAACCGCTGATTGGTTATTTCATTTATTGGTTTGTTTGGTATAAATATATGATGGAACCGAAGGAAAGATTTAATTGGAGTGAGATTTTCGTGTATTTTCAAGATTCATTCTTAGGAATACGGCGACCGTTTAATGCGATTCCATTTAATCTGCTTATTCAACTCATAAATAGATCCACAAAAAAACCAGAAAACAATGAAGTTTCCCGGCTTCTAAATATGATAATTTGACTAGCTAGTTCTGCAGCTAACTAAGCAACAAAAGGCTGTTTCATTTTGATTAATCCATAAATATAAAAGAAAATGCTGCCAGTAATGATAGATAATACGATAAAGAGAATCGCTGTACCTGATTCGCCTGTCCATCGATAGAAAAGTCGATACATGAAATAGACGCCGATTACTACCATGGCGATGGAACTTAATATGCCTATAAACGGAATGAAGGAAATGATCGTAAGTCCGATATAAATCAGTAAAAATTTCAAGGCCTCTTTTTTAATTTCCTCAATTGATGTCTTTGTAGATCCAAGGGCAAACAGCGCATACACATTCACAAGTGGAATCCATGACCAAAAAGCGATTTCTCCCAATCCGTTTGTTTTGGACGTAACGAAATAAATAATAGCGGTAATTAGATAACTCACGACACCTAGAGCGATAATTACAATGAGGAAAGTGATGAAAAAACCTCCAAATAATGCTGCATCATAATCGCTCGGATAACTATTGTACGTGGACACATAATCTCTCCTTTTTGTGGATTGCTTTATTGTATGTTTTAACATCAGGTTCTATTTATATAATTTTTTTTAACAGGTTTGATTACGTGTGTAAAGGTTAGTGATTGTTAAGGAGGGGGAAATTAGCCTTCTGCTTTATAAACTTTGCTTTATGTAGATTATTTAGTCGTTTTATATAGTTAGTTGTTGTATTACAAAAATTGTTAAATAACTGTTTAGTAAAATAGTAATTATGATAAAATAGGAAGAAGGTTATGTAGTATTTTGGTATATGGGGGAGAAATATGACGAAAAGAAAGGCTTGGATTCCAGCAGTAATTATTATCATGCTAACTGCAGGATATTTGGTGTATAAATTTGTTTATGATAAAAAGAATGAGTCAATTGTAACGGTATCTAGTACATATGAAAAACCTGTTGCAATTAAAAATTTTGAAAATGAATATGACGTGGTCGTGGTAGGGGGAGAGCCCGAAGGAGTTGCAGCAGCTGTTTCTGCCGCACGTAATGGAGCTAAAACCCTTTTAATAGAGAATAGAAAAGAATTAGGTGGTTTATTTACTTATGGAATGCTGAACTTCTTAGATATACCACAGGGGGAAGATGGTAAATCGGTTAGCCGAGGAATTTATGATGAGTGGTATGGGCTGATTGGCGGAGGAAATGCATTTGGTATCGAAGAAGCTAAAACGGCTTTTAAGTACCTTGTGGACAATGAACCTAACCTTACATTATCGGCAAGTACAAAAGTGGAAGAGTCGGTTCTGAATGGCAATCAAGTTGCGGCAATTAAAGTGTCAAATGAACACGGTGAGTTTAACATTAAAGGCAAAACGTTTATTGATGCAACCCAAGACGCAGATTTTGCCACAATGTCTAGCGCTCCTTATTTCGTTGGCGGGGAAGACATTGGAATTAAGGATAAAAAGATGGCAGTTACTTTGATGCTTCACCTTAAAAATATTGATTGGGGTAAAGTGAAAGAAACAGCAAAATCGAAAAAATTCGGCAAGGCTGAAGTTACGGATACAGTCGCGTGGGGCTTTTCAGACTTGCATCATTCCTATGAAGCAGTGAATGAAAATACGAGATTACGTGGTTTAAATCTAGTGAAAATTGATGATGACTACTACATTAATGCATTACAAATTTTCGGCATCAACGGTTTAGATGAAGCATCTAGAAACAAGGCAATTGAAATTGGGAAAAGCGAAACAGATCACATTTTAGACTATTTGCGAGCTGAATTCCCAGGTTTTGAAAATGCAGAAGTGGCAAGTTATCCAGATGAGCTGTATGTCCGAGAAACAAGGCATATATGGGCTGAATACCAATTATCTATGTCTGATGTCTGGACAAACCGCGATCATTGGGATTCCATAGGATTGGGTGCTTATCCAGTAGATGTACAAGCACAGACACCACAGGACTATGGATTTGTAGTTTCGAGTCCAAAACAATATGCTATTCCTTTTCGTTCATTAGTTCCGAAAAAGATTGATGGATTGCTAGTCGTAGGGCGTTCAACAGGTTTTTCTTCACTAGCAGCAGGGAGTGCACGGGTTGTACCAACAGGCATGGTAACAGGCGAGGCAGCAGGTGCAGCAGGTGCACTTGCTATTAAAGAAGATGTATCCTTTAGAGAAATGAGCCAAAACAAAGAACTAATTGAGACACTTCGCACAAAGCTGGATGAGCAAGGCGCTTATGTTAAACATTTTAAAACAGACTATCCATATAAGGGTGAATGGTATGATGAATCCATTCAAATCTTGATGAATTACGGACTTGCTATGGCGGGCTATCAAAATGATTTGCGAGTAGACGAACAAGCGACAGAACAAAGCTTTATAAATCTACTCAAAGGAAGTATCGAACGAGCGAATCCAGATCTTGGGAATGAACTGGCTGATGAAATATCATCAATCTACAGTGAAATTTATACTAACGAAAAAACGCCGCTTGAGGCAGAGGAAGTCACTAGAATATTATCAGAACTATTTGTTGGTACTGAAACAGATTGGCAAGGCTTGATCGATGAAGGGGTATTAAGTGAAGACATCGCAGAAAAGGTTAAGTCTCAAAATAATGCGCTGACAATGAAAGAGCTGTATGCAATTAGTGCTGAAGTAGTAAAATATGTAACGAATTACACCTCTCTATAACTTCCTACTATTAAACAAGAAAGAAGCTTTCGGAATTCCGAAAGCTTCTTTTTAAATGGCTTATTATCGAATTGGTAAGCTATTCATATATTGATCATTCAGCTCTAATAGCTTCATGATTTTATCGTAATCTTCCTTATACTGCGTAAAATCCTGAATACTTGCTCCTGTATGAAGATTAAAGGCTTCGCCATCTTCAAAACTTTCTATAGGTCTAAAGACAATTTCGTTATTGAAGAAAGTTCCGTATGGCATGTAATATCTCATGCCAAATAAGTTGTTTGGATAGTTAAGCAAATCTTGTCCGAAGTGTATAAAATGATTATTTTCCAAAGAGACTCCAACTAAGTTTGCTACTGTAGGAACGATATCAATTTGACTTCCGATAGTATCATTTACTTCACCAATATTTTGATCGCCCACAGAAATGATGAGCGGGATATTAAATTGGTCGAGGAAAGTATAATCGCGACCAAAGATTTCTGCTAGTAAAGTAAAATCCTGCTCCTGTAAGCCAGAAGGTTGTAAACCGAAGTGGTCACCATATAAAACAAGGATTGTATCTTCCCACATACCCTCTTCTTTTAGGGCAGCGACAAATTGTTTGAGTGCTTGATCAGTATAGTAAATTGCCTGTAAATAGTCCCCGACAAGACTACCTTGATATTGCTTAGGTAAATCCAATAAATCCTTCGTTTCAGGAATTTTGAAAGGATGGTGACTAGATAAGGTGATAAATTGTGCATAGAATTTTTGCTTTTCTTTATATAAAGCTTTTAATTCTGGCAAGGCTTTTGTATATAGAACTTCGTCAGATGGACCTATTCCAATTACATCTTCGCCACCAAAAAATTCACTGCTGTAGAATTGATCGAAGCCAAGAGCAGGATATAAATTAATGCGGTTCCAAAAGCTTACATCGTTCGCATGAAAGGTTAATGATTTATAATCGTTTTCCTTTAAAACTTTAGGGAAGCTTGGGATCACACGATTGCCAAATGTCTCTGATGTCGATTCCCATGCAGATGGATAGAGGGAAGTGTTTGACATAAATTCAGCATCGGAAGTATTACCAGGACCAATTTGCTGATAGACATTATTAAAGTAAAGGCTTTCTTGTATTAAATCGTTTAAGAATGGCGTTACTTCTTGTCCATTCACCTTTAAATTTAAGGTGAAATCCTGGAATGCTTCCAGTTGTACATAAATGATATTTTTATCCTTTGCAATGCCATATAATTGACGTTCATCTTCTGGAAGTGATGTAATTTCTTTTAATTCATTAATCTGTGTAGGTAACTGTTTAATCTCTTCGCGAGTAAGTTGATTGTTGCCTGCAATATAATTGTTCGCTAAAGCAAGTATTTCATATGTGACGATTCCTTGCTTTTTGGCAGCGGCTACGGTGTCAGCAATGTTTGTATCCTTTTGTAAATACAGATTGCTGCCAGCTACTCCTATCCCAATAAGAAGAACCGCAATAATAAAAAAGTAATTTTTTTTGCCTTCAATAATTGTGGGGGATTTTCTTTTTATAATCGCGTAGATTATGTAGGCCATAAAATCGAGAAATAATATGAAATAAACAGGCTCTATTAACTGAAATACACTGTCTTTAATGGTCCCCACTTGGTCGATTTGCTTAAGGGCATTTGCCGTGACAATATAACCAAAGTAATTATTGTAAATTAAAATCGCAAACAACAAAATCGTGATTATTCCATTTAAAACAATATATATAATTCGTTTCAATTTGTGGGAAGTTATAAGCTCTACAAGGCCAAAAAGGATTAATATATAACAGAGTTCTACTAAAAGAGTGTGTAGGAAATTTACTTCTTCAAATAACAAACTTCTAACAATCAAGAATTTTAAAAACATAATTGGTGTGAAAATCAAAAATAATGAGTGACTTCCCCAGGTTAACTTTTTGAGCAATTTATATCACTTCCTTTATATTATTTGTTAATTTTTTGTAAATATTAAAACTTATCTTAACTTAGAACGATATGAATGTAAAATAATGTTACAAATTTCGTTAAAGATTTAAAAATAGTTAATAAATACTAAAAAGATCGACCCAAATATTAAAGGGGCGATCTTTTTTTATTCTAAAATTACCCTGAATTTGAGCATGGAGGAGCAGAAACGAAAAATAGACAACTTATATAAAATACCCAATTTAGTAGGAAAAAAACATCATAAAAAGTCGAGAAAGAAGAATTTATGTTACAGTAATATTACAAAGGTGTAATGTTGTATTTTCTAAAATGCTCGCAATTCCCTATTTGTAGCTATTTTCAGACTATTAATCTATCGACAGATTTTGATATAAAACGTTACATAAATGAAAAATTACAATTCTATCTTTTATGTTAATCTTTAACTAGAGAAAAAACTGAGATTGTTTTTTTGAAGGGAGAATTTTGCTACATGAAAAAAAGATGGTTATTACCCGTATTTACAGCATTTATGTTATTTGCAGGAACTTACACAAATGATGCTGAAGCGGCAACATATAATGATTTAACAACTACAGCTTATAAATATATTGGGGTTCCTTACTCTTACGGCGGGACTACTACTAGCGGATTCGATTGCTCTGGTTTCACTCAAAAAGTGTTTAAAGATCTAGGCATCAATCTATCTCGTACAACTTCTAGTCAATATGCACAGGGGACAACAGTTGCCAAAAGTAACTTAGCTGTTGGAGATTTAGTTTTCTTCAATACTTCAGGCAAGGGTGTTTCACATGTTGGGATTTACGTAGGGAGCGGAAAATTTGTACATACCTCTTCAAGTAAAGGTGTTATGGTTTCAGGGTTAAGTGATTCTTACTGGTCACCTCGTTATTATGGGGCTAAACGTATTACTACATTTACAGCAAAACAAGCACAAACTATAACAAAGAAAGTTGAAGAAGTGAAATCCTCTTCTGTTGACCTTTCGGTTTATGCTTCTCGTGCTGCAGTAGCAAAACAGCTTGCAGCAGCTTTAAAATTAAACACATCAAATACAGCATCAGTATTTCCAGATGTAAAATCGACTGAAAGCTATGCAGGTGCAGTAAACGCATTACATAGACTAGGAATCTTTATCGGCGATGAAAAAGGTAAATTCAATCCAAATTCACCAATCACTCGTGCTGAAATGTCTAAAGTTTTAGTAGTAGCATATAACTTGAAATTAGAAAACAAAAAATTATCGTTCTCAGATGTTAAACAAAATCACTGGGCATACAAATATGTAAATATCTTAGCTTCAACAGGAATTACTATTGGAGTAGGCAACGGTGAATACGGAGCGAAGGATAATGTGAAATTAGTTGATCTAGCAACTTTCATTAACCGTGCTGCAAAAAAATAATAACTATTAAAATTTCATGTAGCGGAATTTAATAAATATAGTAGAAAAGAGGTCGTCACCGTTGACGCCTCTTTTTTTTATTGAATTTGCTAGTACGCATTTCCAATACAAGGGGCAAAAGTGAGGAAGTCGTAATTTGAAAAATGAGTGCAACTCTCAGCTTCTCGTAACAGTCTAATAGATGTGCAATTGTTTTCTTTTTTTATAGTAAAATTTATAATACAAAATGCATAAATATCGTATTACTAAGATATATTAGTTTTATATTATGTAATATGAATCATTTATAAAGGTATCTATGTTATGGTAATAACGTAGTTGAGTTCATAATATATAATGAAATAGTTTATTAGAATACTAATAATGAGTTCATCATTATTTTGTAAGGGGTAGTAAAATGAGAAAGATAAAAAATTTATTTCCTGTAATTATAATTTGTATTTTGCTTTTAAGCGGATATACACAGTCTGTAGAGGCAGCGTCGAATACCAAATTATATAATGATATCAATTCGACACATTGGGCCTATAAATCTATTTCAAAAATGAAAGATTTGAAAATCATGGGTGAAGTAAGCAATGGCAAATTCTATCCTGAACAGTCCATTACTAGAGCGCAAGCGGTACAATATCTTTTTAATGCATTAAAGGTTAAAAAAACTGCAAAAACAAACTTTTTATTTAAGGATGTTCCCCAAAATGCAACTTATAAAGATGCACTGTACACGTTGACAAGCCTTGGTGTAATTTACGATACGGAGAAATTTAACCCAAATAGCCATTTAACTCGTGCAGAACTTACTAAAATTCTTTCTGTTGCTTTTAAGATTGAAGTGGATAATAAAAACCGTACAACTTTCCGAGATGTCTCTTCATCTCACTGGGCAAAAGATTATATTGGAACACTGGGAGATATTAATATAGTAAAAGGGACTTCTACGAATTATTTCTCACCAAACCAAACGGTGACACGTGCTCAAATGGCCACTTTTTTAGATCGTATTCTAACATTCCAAAAACAAGTTGCTTCCAATGAAATGATTTATGATTATTTGCAAAGAGGCTATATAAGCACAATTAACCCTTATCCTACTTGGACAACGAAGGTTATTGAATTAGTGAATGCAGAAAGAAAAAAACAGGGATTATCTGTTTTGCAAGCTGATAGTAAGTTAACGCAATTAGCTGTCATTAAGGGGAATGATATGATTCTTCGGAAGTATTTTGAGCATTTATCGCCGTTTTATGGCTATGCTTGGGATATGGCCGGCGTATTTGACTATTCTTTCACAAGTATAGGGGAGAACCTTGCGAGAAATTCGACTTCACCTGAAGCGGTCGTACAGGCATGGATGAAGTCTACCTCGCACAAAAATAACATGATGAATACTTCCTATACAAATATAGGAGTTGCATGTGTGAAGGGCAAAGACGGACAGCTCTATTGGGTACAGCTTTTCTCAAAGAAATAAAGCTGTGTAATTAATATAAAATGATAATTAAAGCTTTTATATTTCAAAAATCCTATATGAAACAAAACAAAAGGCATCTCTTAAGATGTCTTTTATTTTGTTTAGGGTTAATAGACCTATTTGTATTGCTATGTAAGATAATAAGAGTTACTATAGAAATAATTTCCATGACTTTTTATGTGACTAAAGTCTTTATTATGTGGTGAAAGTATATTATAATATTGTTAAAGATTGGTATTGTGAAATACAAAGTTAGTAATTACATAGGATAAGGTGGAAAGCGCAATATGGCACGTGGAAGAAAAGTCAACTCGAACGGTGAAAAAAGTAAGCAATTACTACGTGAAAAAGCAATTGAATTATTCTCATCAAATGGCTATTACCAAACTAAAATTAGTGACATTGTAAAAGAAGCAAATGTTACACAACCAACATTTTACTTATATTTTGAAAGCAAGGATTCATTATTTCTTGATTTAAATCAACAATTTCAACAAGATTTATTTAATATTTTGGAAAATCAAATCGAAGTACAGGACATTCAATTTCCAAGTGTAGTTGAAAATTTACTGCTTTATTTTGCAGCAAATCCGTTACTGACGAATATTGGATTATTCCAATCTGAAGAATCAGACACGGTAAAGGAAAAGCTAGTAGAAAAATTCGAGCAGATTCTTGAAGGTCAAGCAGGTAACTATCATAGCTTGCAGCAAAAAGATATACATATTGTATCTCAAAGTTTAATGGGATCGATTGAACGTTTAACAAAAACATTTTTATTAACAAACAAAAAATCAGCAAAAGAACTTGCGGATAATCTATTCTCAATTTATTTTGAAAAAGATGCTGAATTAGTTGCACGCTAAACAAATAAAACCTCTCCATTGAAAGAAATGCTTCTTTAATGGGGAGGTTTTATTTTATGCCAAGAATGTCATCTCGTTGTGGTAGTTGATAAAATTTGGGGAGGGGGAGGAACAGGTGTATTTCGGTCGGATAGAAGCTGTGGTAGTTACTGAAAATAGGGGACAACTATTTAGAATGGGAAATTGGGGTAATGAATGTCACATTTCAGCGGCATCAGTATCGAAACTGTCTTCATCGGAATTATGAAAGCCACTTTTGATTGAAAACGGAATGAAAGTGGCGTTTATAGGGTTTCTCAAAGCCACTTTTGATAGGGAACAGAGAGAAAGTGGCGTTTATAAGGTTTCTCAAAGCCACTTTTGATGGGGAACAGAGAGAAAGTGGCGTTTATAGAGGTACTCAAAGCCACTTTTGATGGGGAACAGAGAGAAAGTGGCGTTTATAAGGTTTCTCAAAGCCACTTTTGATGGGGAACAGAGAGAAAGTGGCGTTTATAAGGTTTCTCAAAGCCACTTTTGATAGGGAACAGAGAGAAAGTGGCGTTTATAGGGTTTCTCAAAGCCGCTTTTGATGGGGAACAAAGAGAAAGTGGCGTATATAAGGTTTCTCAAAGCCACTTTTGATGGGGAACAGAGAGAAAGTGGCGTTTATAGAGGTACTCAAAGCCACTTTTGATGGGGAACAGA
>Ga0182745_1002482_pt1 | contig 16508 bp, 7 predicted proteins | sample eDN3rd30CKraftBY_FD_128523 | JGI IMG/M metagenome (GOLD analysis project Ga0182745, IMG submission 128523) | Enriched backyard soil microbial communities from Emeryville, California, USA - eDNA 3rd pass 30_C Kraft BY (version 2) (version 2) | ecosystem: Environmental > Terrestrial > Soil >...
TGACGAACTGCGCGGGGTCTTTTAGGTCGAGCTGCTCGGCGATGTCGCGGCGGACGAGGTCGGTGGCCGTCGCGGTCAAGGCGATGCAGGCGGGAGAGCCAAGCCTTCGGCGCGCCAGGCCGAGCTTCGCGTAATCGGGACGGAAATCATGGCCCCACTCACTAATACAGTGGGCCTCGTCCACGGCGAGCAGCGACGGGCGAATCCGGCCCATCGCTTCGAGGAACCTCATGCTTCGGAACCGCTCGGGGGCCACATAGACCAGCGAGTACTGGCCCGCCTCGATCTCCCGGAGCCGCTGACTTTGCTCGGCCGGCTCGAGCGAGCTGTTCAAAAGCGTCGCCGCCACTCCGCGCTGCACCAGGGCATCGACCTGGTCTTTCATCAGGGCGATGAGCGGGCTGACAACCAAGGTGAGCCGGGGGAGTAGAAGCGCGGGGAGCTGGTAGCAAAGACTCTTTCCACCGCCGGTGGGCATCACGCAGAGGACGTCCCGTCCCTGGACGACCTCCTCGATCACCTCGCGTTGGCCCGGCCGAAATCGTTCCAGCCCGAACCACTCATGAAGGGTCCGCTCGAGGTCCATCACGTTGTCGGCCACGCTCATGACAGGTCGATCCCGCAAGACTGATTCCCACTCGCTCGCACGCGAGAGCACGCCAACTCCCTCAATCGCATTGCATCGCGATCCCAACCAGGCCCGTCTCCCAAACTCAAAGGAAAGGGAGAGTTAGGACCGTCTGTACACTCTACCCGCGAGGAGAGGTTCGTGTCGAATCGGGAGAAATTGGCAATTTCCCATCAATTTTCGATCAAGCTCGACCGCGCTCTGGGCCGAAGCCTCATGATACGGGTTACCCACACTCGAATTCCAGGCAGTCCCCCGGTTTAAGTGCCTGTGCTTCTGATCCTTGAGCCTCCTCTCATTCGTGGGCCCGAACCCGGTGCCGTTCGGCTGAAGCGGAGCTGTTGGACGAAGGAGTGATGACTCGTCGCCTGGGCGAGCGAACGCAAGGGGAGCGCGAACCTCGATGGGCTCAAGGATGAGAATCTGGTTGAAGCGTTTACCCTTGCCCACAACCTCACTTCCGTGGGGGTTGGTGGGAGCATGCCTCGCGATAGTGGTCATCGAGAGCGGGCTGAGTCGCCATGCGCTCAATCACTCCCGGCCGGAAGGACTGGAGTGGCGGCTGAGCGGCCAGGCCGCCGCACGCGGGTTAACTCGGGGAGCAGTCCTCTGTTTTGGCTCGAGCATGACCAAGCAAGGCTTGAACCCCTGGGTGATGCAGGAAACGCTCGAAAGACCGGTCCTTAACCTTGCACTCTGCGGAGGTCCCGCACCCGCGAGCTACTTCCTGTTGAAACGCGTTCTTCAGTCGAGCTCGGTTCCACCCGCCGCCGTGGTGGTGGAATACCAGCCCGCGGGCCTGGCGGTATCGCACCGGCATTTCACCTCGAACTGGCCTCATCTGCTTGGTTTCTCGGAACTGGCGAACCTGGCGTGGCATGCCCACGACCCGTCGTTTCTGGCCGAGTCGATCGTGGCCCGTAGCCTGACCTCGGTCCGAGACCGGCATGAGATTCGAGACGCGATCCAGGCCCAACTCCTCACTCGTCCCACGTCCTATCGGCGCAACCAACTCGCCCTCGCTCGAAACGTGGTCGCCAACCGAGGGGCCAAGCTCATTCCCCCCAATCCCAACTTCCATGGTGAGATCCCTCCTCACCTGCGTCAGGAACTCTTGAGTAACCATTGGGAATGCACGGACGAGAATCTAACTTATATCGAAAAATTCTTGGACCTGGCGAACAAGCACAACATCCCTGTCTTCTGGCTCCTTCCCCCCTTCGCTCCCGCGCTCCAGGCGGAACGCGAGCATGCCGGACTCGACGCCCGCTATCGCCGGTTCGTTCGTACGTGGCAGGAACGGTACCCCGGCCTGGTGGTCCTGGAGGCGCTTCGCTCAGGTTATGACAATTCGGTCTTCGTCGACTCCGTCCATCTCGACCGTAATGGCTCCCTCGCCCTCAGCGCGGACGTCGCCGAGGCGATTGCCCGCAACCTGGAACTTCCAAGGCCAGCTCAAACCCCTCGCTCCGACCTTTGGCACACGCTCGTACACTACAAACCACTTCCCGAGCCCTTACCGCTGGAAGACTTCGCCCGTTCCGCCGCGATCGTCATCGAACGTGAATCAAGGCACCGTTGACCACCGCATTCTCCTCCGTCTTCTACAAGCCCGAAGCGCAAGCGAGTGAATCTCTTCGGCAGGCCCGAGCGTTGGGTGATATTATAAAAATGCGATTCACTCGCTTGCGCTTCGGGCTTGTAAAGAAAGCGTGAGCAGTCGATCGAATTTGTGGTTCAGCAATGAGCCATCGGCTCTTGGCATCTAGAATTTTACAAGCCCGAAGCGCAAGCGAGTGAATCTCTTCGGCAGGCTCGAGCGTTGGGTAATATCATAAAAATACGATTCACTCGCTTGCGCTTCGGGCTTGTAAAGAAAGCGCGAGCAGTCGATCGAATTTGTGGTTCAGCCATGAGCCATCGGCTCTTAGTGTCAAGAATTCTACAAGCCCGAAGCGCAAGCGAGTGAATCAATTGATTGAATAAATGTTTTAATGATTCGCGGAAAATCTGATTAAGCCCTGATCTCTATCTTACGACACGGGATGTTCTCAACCCTTGATGACTCCAACCGGGCGGAGCCGGGCGACGCGTTTGGAGATACCGACGCGATCGACGATCTCGACGACCTGGTCCACGTCCTTGTAGGCGGCGGGCTGTTCTTCGGCGAGTCCCTTGTGGCCTCGGGCCCGTGCGATGATGCCGATGGCGTCGAGCTCCCGGTCGATCCGGCGATCACCAGTGAGACGAATGGCGGCGGTCCGGCTCATCATGCGCCCCGCGCCGTGGCAGGTGGTACCGAAGGACTGGGTCATGCTCCCTGGCTGGCCCGCGAGCACCCAGCTTGCGGTTCCCATGCTGCCAGGGATAATCACGGGCTGGCCGACTCCTCGGTAAACCTCGGGGATTTCAAGATGGCCAGGGGGAAATGCGCGGGTGGCCCCCTTGCGGTGGACGCAGACCTGCTTGACCTGTCCCTGGCCCACGTCGTGGTCTTCGAATTTGGCGATGTTGTGGGCCACGTCGTACACGAGCTCCAGGCCGAGGGATTCCCAGGGCGTCGCGAACACCAGCCCGAAAACCTCGCGGGCCTGATGCGTCAGGAGCTGGCGGTTGCACCAGGCGAAGTTTGCCGCCGCGCGCATGGCCCCAAGGTAAGACTGTCCTTCCGGGCTTCGCACCGGTGCGCAGGCGAGTTGAGGGTCGGGGAGCGAGAAGCCGTACCGCTTCGGCGCCCCATGAAACACTTTCAGGTAATCGTCGCAGACCTGGTATCCCAGCCCGCGCGAGCCGGAATGGATCAATACGGTGATCTGCCCGGCCTTCAACCCCATGACCTCGGCGGCGGGCTCGTCCAGAATCCGATCCACGACCTGGACCTCGAGGAAATGGTTTCCCGAGCCAAGGGTTCCGCACTGATCGAACCCGCGCTGATAAGCCCGGTCGCTCACGCGGTCGGGGTCGGCACCGTCGAGACACCCTCCCGCCTCGGTAAAGCCCAGGTCGCGCTCGGTCCCCCAGCCCTGGTCGATCACGTACGACGACCCCGACTCCATCAACTGCTTGAGCTTGGGCTTGTTGAACTCGAACCGCCCGCGCTGGCCCACCCCGGTCGGGATGGTCTTGAACAGCTCGTCGACCAACGAGCGGATTTTTGGCTTCGCGGTGGACCAGTCGAGATTGGTGCGCAGGAGCCGGACCCCGCAATTGATGTCGTAACCGACCCCGCCCGGCGAGATCACCCCCCCTTCCTCCGGGTCGGTCGCCGCGACCCCTCCAATCGAGAAGCCATAGCCCTGGTGGATGTCGGGCATGGCCAGGCTCGCCCGCTGGATACCTGGTAAGGTGGCGACGTTGGCCACCTGGGCGAGGGAGCTATCTTGTTTAATATGTGTAATCATGGGCTCATCAGCAAAGACGAGCCCGTCCACCCGCATGTCGTCTCGGTAGGTGCGCGGAATGCGCCACTGGCAATCGCCCACCTGTTCCAAAGGACCGTCGAAACCCGTTTTCTTGCTCATCCGATCCGACTCCACCTACGATCTATGTATGAATGCGTTTGTTTGAATTTTTGAACTGGGCAAGGACTTCACCTCAAGGCGTTCGTTGCCGAGGATCTCATCTTGGCTCAAATCGCGTTGTCCCGACCGCGAAGGGTTTTGGCCAGGACGCGCCCGGTGGGCGTCTCGGCCTTTGCGATTTCTTCAGGGGGCCCTTCCGCCACGACCTGTCCCCCCTCGTGGCCGGCACCTGGGCCAAGGTCGATGATCCAGTCGGCCGATCGGATGATGTCGAGGTTGTGCTCGATCACGATGAGTGATTGGCCGAGGTCGAGCAGTGAGTTCAGGGCATCGAGCAGTTTCACGGTATCGGCGGGGTGTAGGCCGGAGGTCGGCTCGTCGAGGATGAACAGGCTCTTGCTCCGTCCCGCCGCTCGGGTCATGGCGCCGGGCGAAGTGGCCAGGTAGCTGGCGAGCTTGAGCCGTTGGGCTTCGCCTCCGGAAAGCGTGGACGCAGGCTGGCCAAGCTGGAGGTAGTCGAGCCCCACGTCCATCAAGGGACGGAGCCTGGCCTGGACCTTGGGGCGGTTGCGGAAGAAGCCGAACGCCTCACGCGCGGAGAGCCCGAGGACCTCGGCGATGTTTTTCCCTCGGTAGGTGATCTCCAGCGTCTCGGGCCGGTAACGCGTCCCTCGGCACTCTGGACATCGGATCAGAACATCAGGGAGAAACTGCATGTCAATCGTGAGTGACCCGTTCCCCTCGCAGGAGTTGCATCGTCCCCCTTCCACGTTGAAGCTGAACTGGCCCGCGTCGTAGTTCCTTAGCTTGGCGTCGTGGGTCGCGGCGAACGTCTTGCGGATCTCGTCGAACACCTTCAAATAGGTGGCTGGGTTCGACCGACCCGAGCGGCCGATCGGAGATTGGTCCACCAGCGAGACGTTATCAATCCCCCCGGTACCCGTCAGCGTGTCGTGAGGCGCGGCGGGAAGAGCTTCCTGCCCGAGCCGACGGCGTAACGCCGGGTACAGCGTTTCCTCGATCAAGGTGCTCTTGCCCGAACCGCTCACCCCGGTGATCACGCAGAGCACCCCCAAGGGGAATGACACGTCGATCCCCTTCAAGTTATTTCCACGCGCTCCCTCCAGCGTAAGCGCTCCCTTGTCACACGCTCTCCTTCGCGGAGGGAGTGCCACCTGGCGCGTTCCACCAAGGATCTCGGCCGTGGGGGAACCGGTCACCCCCTGGATCTGGTCGGGAGGACCCTGGTACAGCAACGTCCCGCCCGCGGCCCCCGCGCCGGGGCCGATGTCCACGAGCTGGTCGGCTGCTCGCATGATCTCGGGGTCGTGCTCGACCACCATCACCGAGTTCCCCGCGTCGCGCAGGGATTTCAATATCTGGATCAGGCGGTCGCCATCGAGTGGGTGGAGCCCGACCGAAGGCTCGTCGAGGACATAAAGGGTATTGACCAGGCCCGACCCAAGCGCGGTTGTCAGGGCGACGCGCTGGGCTTCACCGCCGGAGAGTGTCCGAGCGGGGCGGTCGAGCGTCAGGTATCCGAGCCCGATCCGGTCGAGATAACTCAGCCGGGAGGCGACCTGGCCGACGATCCGCCGCACCACCGGATGCGCGTCCCCCACCTCGAGCCCGACGAGGTACGCGTTCACCTCTTGAATCGTGCTCGCGGCAACTTCCGCGATATTCCGTCCTCCAACCTGGACAGCCAAAGACTCGGGACGCAGTCTTGAGCCCGCGCACGCGGGGCAGGGGGAGTACCCGCGCCAGCGACTGAGGAATACGCGGATGTGCATCTTGTAAGACTTCTTCTCGAGCATGCGGAAGAAGCCTCGGATCCCAGGGAATCCCTCGGCGGGGTTCCCCTCGATCACTAGCTGTTTTTGCGCCTCGGTCAGGTGGCGGAACGGCACGTCGGTGAGGAGTCCGAGCCGAGGGGCCAGGTCAAGCAGGTCAGTAAGACGGACGCGGTAAGCCGGAGTGTTCCAGGGGGCAATCGCCCCGTCTCCGAGCGACCTGGCGGTATCGGGGACGATCCGTTCCAGGTCGAGGTCGATCACCTTGCCGAACCCCTCGCAGGTGGGACAGGCGCCGAGCGGGCTATTATAACGGAACAGGCGAGGGTCGGGTTCCGGGTAATCATGCCCGCAGGTCCCGCAGCGCCAGCCTTGAAAAAAGGTCAGCGTGTTCGAGTCGGTAAGGATCCGGCACCGGCCGAGGCCCCTGGTGAATGCCGTCTCGATCGAGTCGAGCCGGCGCTGGGGAGTCTCCGACCCACGCACCAGGCGATCGACCACCACGTCCATGATGCCGCTTTCCGGTCGGGTAAGGTCGGGAGAATCGAGTGGAAGAGTCTGCCCATTAACACTCACACGCGCGAATCCCTCCGCGCGGAGCATGGCTCGGAGCGCCTCGAGGTCGGTCTCGGCGCGAACCTCCATCGGAAAGGCGACCTGGTAGCGCGTGCGCTCGGGAAGGGAGTCGATCGCTCGAGACACAACCGAGGGGTCGGCAGGCTCGACCTTCGTGCCGCAGGTCAGGCAGAACACTTCGCCCGCCCGCGCGAAGAGTAAGGCGAGATGGTCGTGGATCTCCGTGACGGTGCCAACCGTACTTCGGCTCGAGCGTCGCGTGCCGCTCTGTTGCGCCACGGCGATCGCGGGGGGAATCCCGTCGATCCGGTCGGCCTCGGGCTTATCCAACTTTTCCAGGAACTGGCGCGTATAGGCCGAGAAGGTCTCGATATAACGGCGTTGGCCCTCGGCGTAGAGGGTATCGAACGCCAAAGAACTCTTGCCCGAGCCACTCACCCCCGTAAAAACGACGAGCCGGTTCAAGGGCAGGTCGAGGTCGACCCCTTTCAAGTTATGAACCCGAACGCCCCGGAGCTGGATACATCGTGAGTGTGATTCCGTCATCAAGCCAGCTACCTCGAAACCAACGGGTGTCCCTCACCGCCTAACCCCCATGCTACTTCTTTGAGTGGTCGGATCGCCAGGGCTCAAGGAGTCTCAAGGCTTACCCCAGACACCTGTTAAGCCAAGGGGGTTCACGGTTGCAACCTCCACTCTTAAATTTCTCGGACGGAGTCTTGCCGAGGCCATTTCGACCTGGTATTACGTTTTTCTGTGAAGTAATACCATTTGGGTGCGATACCTGGTGTTCGGTAAATTCTGGGGAGAGGCCACCGCGATGAGAATTCGAAAAGCCTTCACGCTCATTGAGTTGCTGGTGGTGATCGCGATCATCGCGGTTCTCATCGCGCTCTTGTTACCGGCGGTGCAGGCGGCGCGCGAGGCCGCTCGTCGCTCTCAATGCGTGAATAACCTGAAGCAACTCGGGATCGCCTTTCACAACTACCATGACACGATCAGCCGCTTTCCCTTCGGGGCCATCGTGCTGCCGGCGAACCATTACCTGGTGACCACCAACGTCACGAAGCAGGGGCATTACCGATACTCGGCGCTTTCTCAACTCACCCCGTTCCTGGAGCAGACCAGCGTCTATAACTCCTTGAATTTCCAGGTGGCGATCCAGGATGCGAGCTCGGTCCTCGCCGCGCAAAATACGACGACCTACACCACGGTGGTCTCGATCTTCCTGTGTCCAAGCGACGGAGATCGCGGGAAGGTCTTGCCCACCTTCGCCTCGTCGAACTACATGGCGTGTTCCGGCACCGGAGTCGCCAGCGGCGGTTTCGGGCTCCCCAACCCGGCCTTCGGTGTCCCCGATGGCGCGATCTACTTCAACTCCTCGACCTCCCTGGCTCAGTTCGTGGATGGCACCAGCAATACGGTGCTCATGAGTGAAAGTCTGGTCGGAAACGGCTCGGCCACCGCCACGTCGCCAACCTCCGGCGCCAATCCGGCCGACGTGGCCCGCCTGGTTTCGGGGGGAAGTCCTATCTATACGCCGCTTACCCAGGCGGAATGCGACGGGGCGACCTCCTATTACTACCAGCGAAATACCGCCTGGATCCACGGCGACTATCAGCGCGGCCTCTATACCCACTACATGACCCCGAACAGCAAGACCTACGACTGCCTCCGTCAGCAGTACCACGGCTGGAAAGCCGCCCGTAGCCGACACTCCGGAGGTGTCAACACGCTTCTGGCCGATGGCTCGGTTCGCTTCGTCAAGGATTCGGTCAATATCGCCGCCTGGCGAGCCCTCGCCACGATCGCCGGAGGAGAAGTCGTAAGCGCTGACGCCTATTGATCGAAGAAATAATGGTTGGTTATGTCTATGATTGTTGGTTCTTTTTGGCCTTGCCGTATTCAGTGGCTTGATCGAACCCCGACCTTGCGATTTTCCGGGGTTTGTCGCCTCTCGCCGTCGATGCGAGGAGGGGACTATCCACTTGTGCCGGGGGGAATTCTCTGGTCTGGTTGTGTCACCCCTTTGGGTTTTGGCGCACGACCTGAACCTCCCACCGACCGAGAGTGTTCCCCATGCGAATTCGGGCTTCGATGCCATTTATGATGATATGCTGCTTGGTCGCGATTCCGGCTTTGGCCGCCGATCCGCAAGCGGGCCTGGTTGGCCATTGGCCGCTCGCGGGTGATGCACGCGACCACTCAGGGAACCATCGTGACGGCGTGATCCGCGGAGGAGTTGAGTTCCGCTCCGACGGACCGGCGGGCCTAAAGGGCTCGGCCCAATTCAACGGGAACGGAGCTTACCTCGAGATTCCCGCCAAGAAGCTTCCTGGGATGGGAACGGAGGATTTCACCGTTTCGATGTGGGTGAAGACTCCGGACCAAGCGGGGGATGTGCTTGGCGACCTGGTCAGCCAGTATGACCCAGCGACTCGACGCGGCTTTCACCTGAGCCTGAAGACGCAAGCGGTGACGACGACTCAGGCGAACGATCGGCACCTGACTTTCAGCATCGATGATCAACGCGAGTCGGCCTGGAAGGACCTGGGGCGTCCGGGGAATGCGCTTCTGGCCTTTGGGCTGGCCACGCATGAAGGGAGTCTCTACGCCGCCACGTGCGAACCCGGCCGAGGCGAAGCAGGGCATGTCTACCGACTTGGAGATGACGAGAAGTGGGTCGACGTTGGCTCGCCGGACCGGTCGAACACAGTGACCTCACTGGCGGTCTATCACGGGAAGCTTTACGCCGGGACCGGTAAGTATCGGGTGGCCGGGTCGGCCCTGGCCGAGTCGGAGAACACGACCCTCGGGGGACGAGTCTTCCGGTACGACGGACCCAATCGTTGGGTGGACTGTGGGCAACTCCCCCAGACGGAGGCGGTTGGCGGCCTGATCGTGTTCCGGGACAAGCTTTATGCCTCGTCACTCTATCGACCGGCCGGCTTCTACCGCTATGAAGGGGAGCAGAAGTGGGTTGAGTGTGGGACGCCGGGAGGGAAGCGCGTCGTGGCCTTGGGGGTCTACCGCGATCACCTCTACGGATCTAGCTACGACGGGGGTAACGTTTATCGCTACGACGGGTCGACCTGGGTGGACCTCGGTCAGCTTGGCGAGAACACGCAGACGTATTCGTTCGCGGTCTACCAGGGGCGACTTTACGTCGGAACCTGGCCTAGCGGGCGGGTGTATCGCCTCCAGGAGTCGGGTGGTTGGGCCGATGCCGGGCGACTGGGCGAGGAACTGGAGGTCATGGGGATGCTTGTCCACAATGGACGGCTGTTGGCCGGCTCGCTCCCCCTGGCCGAGGTTTACACCTATGAAGGTAAAGACAGGTGGTCTCGCTCCACTCGCCTCGACCTGACGCCGGATGTCAAGTATCGCCGAGCCTGGACGATGGCGGAGCAGGGGGGACGGCTCTTTTGCAGTACCCTTCCCTCGGGCCGGGTCCATGTTTACGAGGCGGGCACGAACGCCCAGGCGGGGACGACGTTCCCTCAGGGGTGGCAGCATGTGACTGCGGTGCGCACCAACGACGAGCTTGCGCTCTATCTGAACGGCGAGCAAACGGTGCTCCGCAAGCTCCCCGCTGAGGAAAAGGCGTATGACCTCTCCAGTGGACAGCCGCTCCGAATCGGGTTTGGTGAGAACAATTACTTCCTCGGACACCTCGCGGATGTTCGACTTTATCAGCGCGCCCTCGAACCTGAGGAGTTGAAGGCCTTGATGAAGACGTCTCGGTAACGCGAACATCAATGTGTGATGGAGTTTGATGGAGCGGACCCAGGAAGGATCGGCACGGTGAGTTCCTTGCTTGGGTATCCAGATTTCAATCGGAACGGGATCGATGATATCAACAATGCTTTCTGGATGGCTCCTCGGTGCGCTCATGGCGACACCGTTGGCGGATGGGTGGCAACGCGAGTATGACCAGGCCGCCGCGCGGGCTCCGCATGTGATCGCCCTCTGGCCATTCAACAAGGGGTCGGCGCAGGCCGACGCCTCGGGGCACGGACACGAGCTTCAGCTCTCGGGGGCCGAGTTCACCCCAGACGGTAAGTTCGGTGGCGGCCTGCGGTCGTTTCCCGGCTGGCCCGTTCAGGACAAACGGCACGCGGCGGTCGCGAAGAACCATGCGAGCCTCTCCCCCATGGGGGCATTTACGATCGACCTCTGGCTCAAGCCGGAAGGGGAGATCCCCTCCACCGGAACATTGCATCTGCTTTGCAAGAAGTATGTGTCAAATAACGACTACCAACTGGCATTGGTCCCTTCGGGAGGCAATCGGCGCTCGCTCTTGCTCAATCTTGGATTTGGCGAGGATTCCGAAGGTTTTCGGTCAACACCAGCCGAGTGGCCCGTCGATGTCTGGCAGCACATTGCCGTGACCTACGACGGAGCGGGCACGGTCCGCTTTTATCGGAACGGGGCCTCGCTGGGAGGGCGGACTTCCCCCGCGCGTAGAGGGATCGCGCCCGGCAAGTTGCCCCTGACGATCGCCGATCGGTCCGGCAGTAACTACGGCGGATTCCCAGGGGTGCTCGACCAGGTCCGCTTGAGCTCGGGAGTGCGCGAGTTTAGCCCCGCCTCGGTCGCGATCAACGCTCCCAGAACGGCCTACCTGCGCATGGAGCCTGGAGCGAAGGTCACGTTTCAGGTCCATAATCACCTCAACATCCCTTTGACCGGTGCAACGCTCGAGGTCTCGGGGATGGGGAGCACCAAGTCGCATCCGGTGCCGGAGATCGCCGCGGGCAAGTCGTTTGAGCTTGCGCAAGACTTCGATACCCGGCTTCGGCCAGGGACCTACGAACTGCTCGCGAAGCTGGAGGTCCCTGGGGATCCTCTCGTGGTGCGCGAGGAGTCGTTGCAACTGACCCTTGCCCCAAGGCCAATCTCGCGCATGCCGGTGGTGATGTGGGGGATCGGTGGCCCCGAGGCCTTCGAGGAGGAGTTGGGTCGGCTCCAGGAACTGGGATTCACCCACTCGCTGGGCTTCTCGGCGGATCCAGGCGCGACCTGGAAGGCAAAGGCCCCGGCGCCGATCACCTCGCCCGAGCGTGCAGTGGCGATTCGAAGCATGCTCGATCGTGCCCTGGCGCACCAGTTCGGCATTGCGGCCACCCTGGCGCCCGGGCATTTCCTCGACTCGAACAAGGAAGTTCAGCGGGTCGACCGGAATGGGAAGCCCTATCCGCGCGAGAACGCCAACGCCGCGCTCCCGGGTCTTGCCGAGTTTGGGGAAAACCTCGGCAAAAGCGTGGCTCAGACCTTTGGCGATCACCCGGCTTTTCAGGCGGCCTTGATTAATACCGAGGTACGCGATGGCAGCCAGATCAGCTTCTCCGAGTTCGACCGCGCCGCGTACCGCAAGGTCTCCGGCCAGGATTTCCCGGAAGAGGTGACGATTAAGAACGGGGTAGAGTGGGGGAAGCTCAAGGGGTTTCCCGCCAATCGCGTCATTCCGGACGATCATCCGATTCTTACGTTTTACCGCTGGTTCTGGACGGTGGGGGACGGCTGGAACGGGATGCACTCGGCGGTTCACCGGGGGCTGAAGTCGACGGGACGCAAGGACCTATGGACCTGGTTCGATCCGGCGATCCGCGCGCCCAGCATCGCGGGGAGCGGAGGGAAGGTTGATGTCCTGAGCCAGTGGACTTACACCGAACCTTCCCCCTTGCGAGTCGGCTACTTCGCGGACGAGGTGTTCGCGATGGCGGGGGGTTCTCCCCAGTTACCTCGCGTGATGAAGATGACGCAGCTTTTCTGGTATCGCACCTCGAGCGCACCGATCCGCAAGTCAGGCGCGGCGATCGCCAACCCGTTCGACGATCACGACCCCGACGCGGCTTATATCTCCATTGCGCCGGGCCACCTGCGGGAGTCGTTCTGGACCAAGATCGCTCGCCCCGTGACGGGACTGATGTATCATGGCTGGGCCTCCCTGGTCCCGACGGACGGCACAAGCGCTTACAAGCTCACCCAACTCGACCTTCAGACGGAATTCCGCCGGCTCCACCGCGAGGTGCTCGAGCCGCTCGGGCCATTCCTCTTGCAAACCCCCGCGCGACCGGCTGACGTGGCCTACCTCGATAGCTTCACCGCCCAGATGTTCGCCCGCCGAGGGAGCTACGGGTACTCGCACGACGAAACCTATCTGACCTTGCTACATGCCCAGCTTCAGCCCGAGGTCATCTTTGAGGAGACCTTGTTGAAGCACGGGCTCGACGCTTACCGCGTGCTCGTCCTGGCCGATTGCGACGTCTTGCCGAAAAGCGTGGCCGACCGGATCCTCGCGTTCCAGAAGAAGGGGGGGATTATCATCGGCGACCCGAATCTCGCCCCCGCGATTCGAGCGGACATCACGATCCCCCGCTATACCCGAACGCGCAAGGCGGAGCAGGACAAGAAGGTCCTGCTGGCCAACGCCGCGAAGCTCCGTAAAGACCTGGCTGGCCGCTATGAGTGGCCCGTCTCGACCAGCAATCCCGAGATCGTCCCTCGGCTGCGGCGAGCGGGAACGAGCGACTATGTCTTCCTCGTCAACGACCAGCGCGAGGCTGGTACCTATGTCGGCCAGCATGGCATGGTACAGGACCAGGGAGTCCCCAGCGCCGGTACGGTGACCTTCCGCCGTAAAGAAGGGACCGTGTATGACCTGACCGCTCGGCATCAGGTCCCCACGCGTGCTTCGCGGGAAGGTTTAACCTGGGATACGACACTCGGCCCTTGCGATGGGAACGTTTATCTCGTTACGGCAAGACCGATCGAGCGTGTCGACGTCCAGGCTCCGAACGAGGCGGGACGTGAAAGCGAGTGTCGCCTGGAGATCAAGGTTACCGATGCGAAGGGCGAACCCGTCGATGCGGTGATCCCCCTGGAGGTCCGCATCTTTGACCCGAACGGCCGTCCCGCCGAGTTCTCCGGCTATCATGCCACCCTGGCGGGGACCTTGACCTTGACCCAGAACCTGGCGAGCAACGATACGCCGGGCGTCTGGACGGTTCAGGTCCGCGAACTCGCCACGGGACTCGTTGGTACCCATTACGTCCGTGTCAAATAAAGTGAAGAAATTTTGATTTGATAAGGTGCTTCGGTCGAAGGAAGAGGGGGATTATACCTCCGTTGCGCATGATCAACGTAAACGGGCCGGCGCTCACGCGCCGGCCCGTTCGTTCATGCGGCGGCCAAGCTCATTACTTCTTCAGCAGGACGAACCCGTTAAGAAAGTTGTCCATCTCGGCCTTCGACTCCTCATACAGGTTCTCGGAAGTCCAGGTGATGATCTGAATCATGCCCGCCTTGCCGGCATAGTAGTAGTTGTGAAAGACGAGCGGGGTGCCTTGTGAAGTGAGCTTCGAAGTCACGCAGAGCACATCCACTCCCCCCACCTTCCTCGCTTCTTCCTCTACGATCTGGACGTTCTTATCCACGGATCGCATGTTGTCGAACGCGGCCTTCTTGAGAACCTCAAGAGAGGCGGCAAAGGGTTCAGCAATGATCATTGCATAAATGTCGTTAGATTTATGAACGAACATGATCTCGGCCACGGGGTTGGTTAGCTTGTCCGATTTGTTCCAGACCCCTGGTTTGAGATGGAGAGCAAAGGTTTTGTGGACACTCTCGTATGCGAGTTGCCGAGCTTTATCAGACGATGGTGTTTCAGTGGTTTTACGTGAAGACTTCCTTTCGCTCAAAAGAACAAAACTATCTAGAAAATTGTCCATCTCGGCCTTCGACTCCTCATACAGGTTCTCGGAAGTCCAGGTGATGATCTGAATCATGCCCGCCTTGCCGGCATAGTAGTAGTTGTGAAAGACGAGCGGGATACCTTGCGAAGTGAGCTTCGAAGTCACGCAGAGTACATCGACTCCTCCCACTATTCTCGCCTCCTCCTCAACGATGTGGACGTTCTTATCCACGGACCGCATGTTGTCGAAAGCGGCTTTCCTGAGAACTTCAAGTGGTGCGGCCACGCGTTCGGAAATGATCATGGCATAAATGTTATTGGATTTATGAACGAACATAACCTCGGCCAGGGGGTTGGTTGGCTTGTCCGCCTTGTTCCAGACCCCCGGCTTGAGATGGAGGGCAAAGGTTTTGTGGACACCCTCGTACACGAACTTTATATCTTTGCCGTATGTAGATTCCGCAGGCATATTTGTCCTGAAATCGGAATTCGGAAGTCGGTTATGTCCTAATCTTTCAAGCTCTCCTGCATTCGGCTCGAGACGTGAACCTTGGCTGTGAGTGGAATCACGTAGTGTAATACGACCTGTGGAGCCCAGTAACAACGGCATTTGCCGTTTACCTCGAGTTAATGATACATGTTCTAGCACTTTTTCTTGTGTGAACGAAGTTAGTTCCGATAATGTCACACTGTTGTCTCGATTGCCTGCTTCCGCATCAGCCGCGCCCTTAAGACCTTCAATTACGAAATGAAAGAAAACACCGTGGCCACCGCCCAACTTCGCATCTTCCCACGCCACTTCCCCATCTGAACACGCGAACAATGCGGCCACTGATGGGGGTGGGGGCTCCATTACAAAAGGAATTGTTTCTCTCCGGTTTTCAGGCGGCTCATTTCGGCATGCATCTACAAACATCATTTTCGTGCCAGCCGCACTTTTGTTTAGGGAGTCGTACAATTCGTCAAGAGAAAGAAGTGTAGTTAGGTCTTCAGCATCAGCGTCAAGTGGGCAGAAATAGGAAACTAACCTGGAAGGGCCATTTTCTTCATCACTTTTCACTCGCCGAGCGATTCCATGACCGGTTAGAGCGATGAGGATCGAATCTTCAGATTTGCGGTTGCTTAAAATGAGTTTGATCTGCTGCTGAATGTACCGAAGCGTCGGTAGGTAGAGTGTGGATTCCGCTCCGCGTTTTATCGTTAGGACTCGAACATCATCGGGACGATATCCCGTCTCGATTAAAACCTTGGCGAGCTCCTCCACGTCACGGACGGTATAACGAAGTTCGCTGAATCCGCTTCCGGGATGATATTTATCGACTCCCACCAACAAGGCGAGTTTCCGACTCTCGGCGTAGCCAACTGAGGGAGTCATCCCCAAGGCTACTATAAGGATCGTTACCCAACCCAATCTGCTTCGAACGCGATCCAAACCCATGGTGGTTCCTCCTTACAAAAGTGACTGTCCAGTTCCTAAAGCTTATGAGATTGCGACTCAGACCAACCAGATCATTGGAAGCTGAATTTGGACGTGCAGAAGTCGGGATCTACTGAGAAATCAATCCCGATTGAAACGTCCCGCTGTTAGGTGACCTACAAAAGGTTTGGATGATCAGGACTCTCAAAAATTGTACGCGTTCACGAGTTGGCAGGGAGTAGAGATGGGGCTTTGCCTTGAGTGCGATGTGCTGTGATCGCTTCGATCCGAAAATACAGAGGATTGCGTTTCTGGCTTCGGCACGATTCCACCGTCGTCAGTACGCGTTCCACGAAGTCGCTGCCTGACCTCGACGCCGTACCATGACTTGTCTTCCGCAGGCACACCGCGTGTCGCGGCGTTCGCTCACCCGCGTTGTTCGTCGGTTCCACTCCCTCAACTCGCTGGAAAGTCCACAGCGCCTCTTCCACTTTCAGAATCTCACGGCACGTCCCCGCTGTCCGACGCGACAAGCAAGAACGACCCAGTTCCAGCAAACGCCGAACCTCATTTCCCAGCCACGGCTGCATCTCTCTCACAAATTCCTCGCGAGTCCATCGGCCCGCGCGTACTTCTCCCCAGTACGCGGATAGGACGTCGCTGAGGTCCAACAACTCCTGGCCTATCCCACGGCCGGAGTCGTCGCGATCGATCATCGCCTGGAAATCTCTTCGAAGGTGGGACCAACAGATCGGCCGTAGGCTCGGAGGCAGATGACTGTAGGCCGAGTACCGATCCGAGGTCACCACTTGCGGAGGCGAACGGCCCATTAACTCTTCCAGAGCCTGGCGGCTCCGACTCGTCGCGATCAGGAACA
>Ga0182745_1002486_pt1 | contig 16491 bp, 10 predicted proteins | sample eDN3rd30CKraftBY_FD_128523 | JGI IMG/M metagenome (GOLD analysis project Ga0182745, IMG submission 128523) | Enriched backyard soil microbial communities from Emeryville, California, USA - eDNA 3rd pass 30_C Kraft BY (version 2) (version 2) | ecosystem: Environmental > Terrestrial > Soil >...
GATCCAATCGGCGGCGGCGTTAAACCGCTGCGTCATGGACACCAAGGCTGTCACTTGCTCGGTGTTCGGCATTAACCTGATTCGGACGGTGAGTTTCATGTATGTATTGTAGACGAATTCGATAAAAAACAAAACCACACGCATTCCTCCCACCCCTAAAGGATGTGGGATTCCTGCTATTTTGCTTTGAGGGGGAAGCGATCAGGGGTCGTACCGGACATCATTGGGCTCCCCCCACTGCTCGGAGCGTGCCGGGGATCCCTTGGGAAAGGGGACCGTCACCGCGGGGGCGTGCCAATCCTGGTCATGGCCACGGAGCAAGGCCGAGGCGAACACCGCTCAGGTCAGGATTTCGTGGATCGGCTGACCGTAGTCGATCTCGAGACGCTTTCGGCCGGGGATATCGAGCTTTCGCGACTCGAGGCCCATCAAGTGCAGGAGGGTGGCGTGGATATCGGTCACGTAGTGGGGGTGCTCGATCGCGTGAAAGCCGAGCTCGTCGGTCGCACCGTGGACCACCCCGCGCTGGATCCCCGCGCCGGCGAACCAGACGGTGAAGGCGTGGGGATGATGATCGCGCCCGGTGGTGACCGAGGGGGTATTCGGCCGGACCTCAAGGCCGGGAGTGCGACCGAACTCGGTGCAACAGACGACGGTCACCTCGTCGGTCAACCCTCGACGCTTCAGGTCCTTGAGGAGACCGGCGATCGGCCGATCGACCCGGGCGCACGACCTGGAATGCAGATTCTTGAGGTCGGAATGCGAATCCCATTCACCGTAATCGCTCAGGTATACCAGGGTGAACCTCACCCCGCGCTCGGCCAATCGACGAGCGGCCAGCAAGCGGCGGCCGTAGACCGCGGTCTCCTCTCGGTCGATCCCGTAGAGGCTCAACGTCTCGGGGGTTTCCTTGGCCAGATCCACGGCTTCCGGAACCGACCCTTGCATGCGGTAGGCCAGCTCATACGCCTTGATCCGAGCTCGAAGCTGCTCGTCCTGGGGATACTCAACGGACGCCAACTGGTTGAACTGATGAATTAACTCGAATTGGTTGGCCTGTTCTTCCGCGAGCACACCAGCGGGGCGCATTCCGAAGGGGAGCGGATTGTTCGGATCGAGCTGGAGCTCAACCCCCCCGTATCGCGGCCCGAGATAATCGGCGCTAAAGTTCTCTCGAACTCTCGGATCCTTGTACTGGCCGAGAAACACGAACTGGGGCAAGTTCTCGTTCAAGGTCCCCAGGCCGTAATGGATCCACGACCCGAGGACCGGCTGGCGCTCGTCGAGCTTGTGCCGGCCGTGGTGCATCTGGAACTCGGCCGCGTGGTCGTTGTCAGTCGTGTACATCGACCGAACGAAGGCCATGTCATCCACACAGGATGAAAGCTCGGGCCACCAGTCGCTGATCTCAACCCCACTCTGTCCTCGCTTCTTGAATCCGACCTGAAGCGGAAAAATCTGGGAGTGGGTCCGATCTTCGCCCACCACCGCGCGCGACCGTTCGCGGAACAAGGGAGACTTCAGCGGGTTCGGTATCCCGGTCGCCTCATAGGTCTTGCCAGCGTGCCTGTTCAAGGCGGGCTTGGGGTCCCACGTCTCCAGGTGGCTCACGCCTCCCGAAAGAAAAACCCAGATCACGCTCTTGGCCTTGGGCGCGTGATGCGGCAAGCCGTTGGGAGGTGCCCAGACTTCGGGCGAAGCGGCCACCCTCGGGGATTCAGCGCGAGCCACTCCATCTCGGTAGAGCATCGAGCCCAAGGCCAAACCGGTGATCCCGTACCCCACATCAGCCAGGAACGTCCGTCGACGAATCCGGCCGCACGGCGGTCCCACGGGTCGCTCTCGTCGATGACCTGACATGCTCAATCTCCCCTCTTCCGGGTCTGGCTCGGCCTGAATCGGTGCGAGGCTCAGTGGATCGTCACAAAATCGTGATGGTTGAAGAGTGCTTGAACCAGGTCGCGCCTGGCCCTGGAGGACACTTCAACTTCGAGGGCCCCCGCTCCTTCCTTCGGCTTCCAGTTCGCCTGACGCAATAGGGCCTCCTGCTTCTCGAGGAAGCGCTGGGCCAGCTCACGCTCGGGGGCGGACGGGCGTCGCGTCAGAATCTGCTCAAAGGCCAAGTCGACAAACCGCCCGACATGGGGCTGGCCCGGCGAGGTGGTTGACTCGGTCCAAAGCCGATCGGCCAGGGTCCCGCTTAAGGTCAGGAGCAGGTCGTTGTTCACCAGAGCCAGCGCCTGCTGCGGCACGACCGAGGTGGAACGCTTGTAAGCGTCGCAGGCGTCAGGGGCATCAAAGAGTTCGAGGAACGCCATGCGGGCTTCGCCGTGATGGGTGTAATAGAGGCTGCGCCTGTAGGTTGTCAGGCCCTGCGTGAAGTCGATATCGGGCCCTCCCATGGTGGAGTCGAGAAGACCCGCCACCTGCAAGAGACCGTCGCGCACCTCCTCCGCCTCCATTCGCGAGGTTGGGAACCGCCAGAGCCAGCGGTTTGCCTGGTCGATGGACCGATTCGTTTGCACCTCGGGACGATCGAAGGGGTTGGAGCTCATGCGGTACGTCGCGCTCAAAACGATTCTGCGATGCAAAGCCTTGAATGACCAGGGGGCCGTGCCTTCGGCGGTAGGTTCCATCAGCTCCACCGCCAGCCAGTCGAGTAGCTCCGGATGCGTGGGGGGGGTCCCGTTCCTTCCGAAGTCGCTGGTGGTCGCGACCAGCGGTTGCCCGAAGTGCCAACGCCAGAGATGGTTGACCGCGACGCGAGCGGTCAAGGGGTTGGCACGATCGCTGATCCAGCGAGCCAATGCGGCTCGCCGCCCCGTACTGCGCCGAGGATAGGTGGGACTGAGTGACGTGTAAGCCGTCGCTGGGGTCTTCAAGGCCTCCTGAGCCGCGGCCAACGCCTTGAGGGCACTCGCTCGCTCCTGAGCGGCCTGTCGAAGCTCCGCGGTCGGTTTGCCTCGAGCCTCCTTGACAGCCAACTCCCCACGAGCGACCGCCCACCGGGCCTGCGCCAGGTTCGAGGACCGCTCCAGGTGGGCGGCCTTGATTTTCAAAGTCTCGAACTCTTTCGGATCAAGCCCGTCGCGGGCGTCGTCCGCCGCCATCCGGGCAGACAGGCTCAAACCATCTCGCCGGGCGGCATCACACTCCAGCTCAGCCAGCTCGACCCGCTCGCGCTCGCTCCCAAGGGCGGCACGCGCGGCCCGTAACGACGGATCCTCGCGGCGATCAGCGGCAAACGCGGGAACCTCCCAGTGCGGGTCGGCAAACGCCCGGGGCGACCCTCCCGCAACCCGACTTTCCAGATCCCTAAGCACGCGATCCGCGCTTTGAGCGGCGGGCATCGCCCTGGCAAGCGCCAGCTCGGCGCGTGCCAGGGCCGACTCTCGGGGCGCCCGCTCGTCTTGCCTTACAAAGTCGCGCGAACCGGGGAACCAGGCCGACCGAGGGAGCTCGATCGGTTCGACCCGGAACGATTTGCCTCCCAGGAAACCGGGCATCCCCGGCTCAATGGGCGGGCGGTCCGGAACCACGTTGCGCGACTCCCCACGCGTGTACAGATAAGTCTGTGCATCCAGCTTCTCGTCGATCACCCGAACCAGGCCCGAAGTGATCGGCTTGTACGCCTTGCCATAGTCGTACTTCGGATAAGGGCCCGGGTCGGGCTCGCCTGGAACCCGGTCGTGCCGGATCTCCAATGGTTCGAAGATGGCACGGAACGCGAAATAATCTTCGTGCTTGATCGGGTCGTATTTATGGTCATGACAATGGGCGCAGTTGAAGGTCAGGCCGAGAAAGGCCTTTCCCGTATGCTCAACATTGTCTTTCATCCATGTGTTATAATTCCAACGATAAAAATTACGTACGAGGAAGCCCGTGGCCACGGCGTCCGCGTCATTGCCCGGCTTCAGCTCATCCGCCGCGAGCATGTCTCGCAGCATCTCGTCATAGCCCTTGTCGTCATTTAACGAGCGGACGATCCAGTCGCGCCAGCGCCAGATCTGGGCATAGCTGTTGAGCACGTCGGGGACTGAACGCCTCCCATACCAGTCACTATATCTCCAAACGTCCATCCAGTGGCGGGCCCATCGCTCGCCATGGCGGGGTGACGCGAGCAACCGGTCGACCACGCGTTCGTAGGCCTGGTCGGACGGGTCGGCGAGGAAGGCTTCGAGGTCGGCCCGAGACGGAGGGAGACCGGTGAGATCGAGATAGAGCCGCCGGAGCAAGACCTGGGGCTCGGCTTGAGGGGCGGGAGTCAGGCCGCGCCGATCGTGCTCGGCCGCCACGAAGCGATCGAGGGGATCGCGGATCCAGGAAGGGTTGCGTGTTTCCGGGAGTTCCGGGCGCCTGGGAGGTTGAAAGGACCAGTGGGATTTAGGGTCGGCCTCGGGTTTCTCGTCCGCGGGCGACTTCCCTCCTCGAGCAATCCAATTCTTGAGGAGGGCCACCTGCTCGGCGGAGAGGGGAGCCCCCTCGGGGGGCATTCTGAGCGCGTTGTCCGACTCGGTCACTCGCTCGATGAGCAAGCTCTCATCGGGTTGACCAGGCTCGATCGCGGGGCCGCTATCTCCCCCAGCACGGATGGCTTGCCCGGTATCGAGCCGCAGCTTCGCCTTTTGCTTCAAGGCGCCGTGGCAGGCAAGACATCGAGCCTTGAAGAGGGGCTTGATCCGCTGTTCGTATTCGACAGCATCGGCGTGAGGCTCCGCCGCGACTCCCGCTCGCGCCGCGAGCGAGAAGCAAAGCCATACCGTGGCCCAGATGATCGGCCGGCGATCCCACCCATGCATGGCCACGGCTCCCTTTGAACCGGAACGTCCCTCGTCGTGACCAATCCAAGGCTGATCACCCGCTGGAGACGCACCCCGATTCAAAAAACAAAGGGACCAATTTCGCGACGCGACACCCTCAATCAGGAATTATCCCGCAATTGTTTAGCCTTCGTGAATCATTCTGCGCGACCGTGACTGGGCTGTCCAGAGGCGAGCGCGAGTTGATCGGCCATCGTACCGACGGTCCAACGGCCTTGGGCGTGGGGTGGATGGACCGGTGTTCAAACGACCTTGGGCAAGCCCGACCTGATTTCGTCGGAACTGATGGAATAGTGGTCGAACATTTCCAGAAAGAGGATGGCTCCCTCGGTCTGACTCAGGGTGGGCTGAGATTCCTTCGACTCCATGCCGGTGGTGCAGTCGCGGATCACAGCGACTTCATAGCCGCGAGAACGCATGGCCAGGGTGCCATAGTCCCTGACAAGGATGCAGGCATTGGTGTTGAAACCGGCGAAGAGCAAGAAGAGGATTCCGTGCGCCTTGCAATACTTGTGAAGTTCGTCGCCGGTGGCAACCACGGGTTCCTGGCCAACGGGCTGGACCTTGGGATGGATTGTCAGCCCCGCGCGGATCTTTCGCAACTCCGGGTCGCGCGGCTCGTTCGGCCGCTTGTACGCCGCGTAGCGTCCGCTCTTGGATCGAAATTCGCTGGGCGGCCAGGATTCGGCGGGAGGTGTGGGTGGGGCTGGGGACGATCGCTCAAACTTCACATGGTTGGGGTGGGCTTGAGCCTGCGGCGGCGAGGGGGCGTGGATGATCGGCAGCCCCACCTCGCGACATGCCGCCAGGAGCGGGACGAGTTTCGAGTCGATGATGGACTCAGCCCGCGCCTCGGTGTCCTTGAGATAGTGGTGGTTCCATACGTCGACCAGAACAATCGCGGCCTCCGACAGGGGAATGGACCAGTCGAGAGTCGCGGCGCCTGTGTTCGTCTCCACCCAATCGACCCCGGGGTCCACGTACCATCGGTGATAACGCGGCTTGATATGCAAGCTCTTTTGCGGATTGGGCAACGCGGGGCGTTCGTCGGCCAGGCCCGAAACCGGTGGGGAAGCCGCGCCCACAAGCGTGACCGCCGCGACCGAAGTCGCCAGAAACTCTCGGCGAGAGGACTGCGTATCCATTTTGATCCGGCTCCCTTCCCAATGACATGCGCTTTTTTGAGATTCGGGCTTCGGCCAATCCCTCGGCGCTAACGGCCCAACGCGCCTCCAACTCCGTCAGGAGTAACCCCGCTGGCTCGTGGCACTCTAGCAGAACCAGGCTCGCTCCACACGCCAAAGCTTCGAATCGCCCCTTTGACCGGCCTTTGACCTCTCTTATCGCTGGCACACCCATTGAAATCACGAACCCAGGCTTGACGAACCCCCTGCTCCACCATAAGACTAATGTAAGACACATCCTGATCCTATCTTAAAAATGATCGGCGGAAAGGGGGAACGATAAGAATGCGTCACACCCTTCAACTTCTTGCCCTGATCGCCTGCGCGGGGGTATCGACTCCGGCCCTGGCCTGCCTGAACGATCGAGAGTTACCGACCCACGAGCGCGAGTTTCGCAGGGATTACAACGATCCTGAACGAGAGCTTAACTCGCCCTCCGACTACCAAACACCTTCTCGGCCACGTTTTGATCTTGCGAACGGGATGGCGAACCCCATCATGCTGGGGTCGGGGGCGGCGTTGCTCACGGGAGCGTTTTTTCTCTCGGTCAACACCAAACGATCAAGGCCTTGATTTATGTCGATTTCTCTGAAACAACTCTTCCTGACCACCTTGGCGGGGGTGGGGGGGGTTCTTCGCTGGCGGGATCATTGGGGCACAAACGAACCAAGGTTCCTGGTCCGAGATTCCGGACCAGGTTCCTCCCATGCTCGTGCAAAGCGTTCCCTTGCCCCATCACGTGCCGGAGCACGCGGGGGGCGTTTCGTTCCGATTCGCCATGGTGGAGGATGTGCTCCACGAGCGCCTGGCGAAGCACGGGACAGCCTATTACCAGGAACGGGTCAAGCGCGATCGAAAGAAGCTGGATGAGGCGAAACGCGGCTCGAAGCCGTGGTTCGACCATGCCGACGACCTCGGCGTAGGACTGGAGCGCCTTGGGCGATCGGCGGAGGGGGCCGAGATCCTCCGAGACAAGCTTCAGGAGCAACAGAAGGCCGGCTTGACCGGGCGCGAGCTCTATTCCACTTATGCCAATCTCGGCACCTTTCTTATTCACGACGCGTTCAAAGGCACGATGGCTGGAGACGAGACGGCTCGGCAACGGTTCAAGGAAGGGCTCGAGCTGGTGCGGAAGTCGGTCGAGGTGAACCCACAGGCTCACTTTGGCCGAGAGCGCTGGCAGGTGGCCATCGCGGAGTTCCTGCTCGCATGCTCGGAAGATCCGAGCTTGCTGAAGAGATTCGATTGTCTCGGCAATCGGCTCGACTTGAGGATCGAGCAGATCCTCGACCGTGAAGAAGACATGATGAACCTTCGATACGGGCGGGCCGTGTTTGCCTCGTTCGGCCGAGACGCATCGAGCACTTGCCCAGAATATTTCCGCCCCGGCGTCTCTCCCGAGGACCCGAACAACTGGCCCAAGCTCAAGGCCGTTCGCGAATTCATTACGACGGTCGGGGTGGAGACTCACGAAGCATCTCCCCCACCCGTCTTCGCGGAGCGTGCCGCCGCCCCATTCGACGAGCCAGTCCTGGGTATCATTGGGATGTGGCGCGAGGGAGGAGGAGCCAGCCCCCATTTCGCACTGGCCCTGGGCGAAGTCATGCTCCGCGTCGGCCAACGCTACCTTGCCTGGGCGGCCTTCGAGCGAGCGAGCCGGCTCGCCGATAAGTACTCTGCCGACCCTTCCGTCCAGGAGTTCCTCCGCGAGCACTGCCGGAGCCGGCAAGCCGCGATTGTGACGACCTTCGCCTATCGTCCTCCCAACAGAGAGCGCAGACGCCCCTGGCAGAAGATCAGCCCTCCCCGGCCAGGCGACACTCCCGAAAACCTGCGGGCCCAGTTCGACCAGGGTTTAAAAAAAGGGGAGGACTTCCAGAAACGGTTCCAGCAGTATGAAGCCGCCCGACTTGCCGAAGGCGCTTCGATCGACGATCCCCACTTCCATGAGGCTTTTCAGCGCTCGGAGCCGCCAATCGCATCCCGCCCGGGGCCGGAGGAGTGGTATCGCAGCGTGCCCGAAGGCCCGCTCATGAGCTACTTGCTCCATCAGTTCGTCGCCGCTGGCACGCTCGGCGCGGGGGTTGCGGCCATGATCACGGCCCTACTCGCTCGCAAGTATCTTACCGGGCATGCCACCCCGAGCACACCGAAACCCGATACCGAGTGGACTTCAGCCCCTCTTTGACCCGGAGGGCGGAGTCCCCCCTTCTGATCTCATATATCCTACTCGCCATGATTCATTACATCATACATAAGATCTAATCAAATCTTGTCTTCCACATTTCCCCAAAAGTCAAACCATGACTCCATGCCCGCCGCCGCATGGAAGAGCAACGAATTCCATGGGACAAGGATGACTGGCTGAATACCACCGACCAGAGCAACAGAACATATGATCAGTTAAACTGGCGTACAATGGCTTGAGCAAGAGACTCGGCAACCCGTTCAGGAAAGGCCGGAAACTCGGCCTGGGAAAACCAGAGAAGAAATTCTTTGAATGAAGACTTGATTTTGCTGGACAACTGGTCGAAGAAACTGGACACTGTCTTTGTCTGCTCAGAAAAGGAAAATGCCCGGACTTGTATTGTTCGAGCGTGAGTTCACCCATCTCTCACGCTTGTTCGTACACGGCCATTTTCCTCCCCTCTCTTCGCGGTTTCTGTTCAAAAAACAACAAAACAATCTGGTCCCTCGCTTCAGGTCTCCCGACGGTTCCCCGCAAGGAGGTTCGTCTGTGGTGATTGTGTCGGCGTCGAGAAAAAGCTCGTCCCCGCGTTTCGCGCTGCGCCCCCTGAATCAGGTTGGGTCGCGTCCGAGCGTACGCGGAGGTTCCCCCCCTGACGACTCAACCATCAGGCGCGTGATCCCGCCCTGGTCGCCCGCTCGCCTTACCTGGGTTTTCTGGCTTGGATTCGCCTCGCTCGCTCATGGAGGCACCTCTCCCAGGTCAAAGGCGGGGGAATCGACGCCCACCTACACCAAGGACGTTGCGCCGATCCTTCAGAAGAAATGCCAGAACTGCCATCGCAAGAACCAGATCGGCCCCTTTTCGCTCGAAACGTATGAACAGGCGAGAAAACGCGCGTCGGATATCGCGTCGGTGGTCTCCGAGCGGCTCATGCCTCCCTGGAAACCAGCGCCGGGCGTGGGACCGAAGCTGAAGCACGACCAGTCGCTCTCGCACGAAGAAATCGCCACGCTCGAAGCCTGGGCCAGTGGCGGGGCACCCCAGGGGGACAAGGCCCACCTCCCCCCTCCTCCCGAATTCGTCGAGGGCTGGAAACTCGGACCGCCGGACCTCGTCCTCGAACCCGACCAAAGCTTGACGATTCCGGCGGCGGGCCCTGATCTCTATCGCTGCTTCGTGCTCCCCACCAATCTCAAACGCGACCTCTACCTCTCGGCTGTCGATTTCCAGCCGGGGAACTCCAAGGTCGTCCACCATATCAACGCCTTCGTTGATACCAGCGGTGAGGCACGCAAGCATGACAAGGCCGACCCGAAACCAGGCTATGAGTCATTCAATGGACCAGGCATTCTTGAATATCAGGATCTGAGCTTCTGGGCGGGTGGGCACAGCCCCTGCCACCTACCCAATGGAATCGGCCAGCGATTGAACCGGCAGTCCGACATCATCCTCCAGATCCACTACCATCCCACGGGGAAGAAAGAGACCGACCGAACGAAAGTTGGCCTCTACTTCTCGCGCCACCCGGTCAAGCAAGCCCTGCACTGGACGACCATATCGAACACGAAATTCCGCGTCCCCGCGGGCAACGCGAATTACGAGGTCAAATCAACCTGGTTCACTCCGGTCGAGCTCGAGGTCCTCGCTGTCTCTCCGCACATGCATGGACTAGGTCGCGACATGCGTATGTCGGCAACATTGCCGAATGGAAAAACACAAGACTTGATCCAGATCCCCTCCTGGGATCCCTCCTGGCAAAGCGCTTACTACTTCCAGCATCCCATTGCCCTGCCAAGCTGCTCGGTGGTGAAGGTCGTCGCGCACTTCGATAATTCCGACCATCCGCGCAATCCCAACCGGCCCCCGAAACCCATCTCCTACGGTTCAAACGCCAACGACGAGATGTGCGAAGGCTTTATCGCCGTGGTCAAGAAGGGACAAGACCTGACCCTCCCACACGCCCGAGACGACCTCGCCGAGATTCTGGTCCGGCAACGAATCAAAAATCTGCTCAGGTCCACCGCCCGAAGAACGCGCTGAGCCGGGAAGCACGAAGACGTTCCCCCGCACTTCTCAATGGATCAAGAAGTGCGGGGGTTCCTGTTTTTCAGGCCACTTGCTCACTGGCGTCGGGCCAAACGGCTTGAGCTTCGGCGGGGAAGTCGCGGGCCAACTTCGAGAGTTTGCGAATCTTCAAAGGACGACCGCGCCGCTTCACGCGCACGCGACCTCTTCGCTTGGGCACCTGAGTCGGACGCGGATCGATGGTGGCCTTGAGCGACGCGGCGGGGGTCTGGAGCGACCTGGGAGCCAACGCCCCTAGCTCAACCTCAGCCGGAGTCTCGGCCACGGTCTCGGTCTCGATCGCCACCAAACTTAGGCTCGGGCCCGGATCGGTGGAAAGGTCGGCACCGACCTTTCTGTCAGCATCAGCCGACGCCGCGACCTCACTCGCCACCGCGGGGGGCATGGGCACAACGTGGTGGTCCTCTTTGGGTTCGGACTCGACAGTGGTGCCTGAACCAAAGCGCTCGAGCGAGATCAAGGGGCGGATGCTCGTTTCGATCACACCGTCGCTGAAGGCATGGACCAGCATATCATCATTCAGGACGTTAACAATCGCGGCCAGGATCATTCCCTGGTCGAGCACCAGAACCCGATCCGACACGCGCCCGGAGGCCACATCGACGGAGTCGGCGAATCCATTCTGACTGTAGATGGGATACTGCGTTTGCATTCCACGCAGGTTCGCGAGCGCCTCGGCGGGGGCGAACCGCAAGGCGAGCATTGAGGCATGCGGGGTAACCACCCCTTCTCGCCGCTCGGGCATGGCGTTGACCCGGGTCCAAGCCCCGAGTTCCGGGACGCCGAAGGCCTGATAGCCGCCGTTGGGGTCGCACGACGCCGAGACTCCCCAAAAACCATGCTGGGAAATGCGCTTGCCGTGCTCGATCTGGGCCTTGACGTAGAGGGGATGATTCACGCCCCAACTCTCGGGAGCCCATTCCGCCTCGGGGACGAACAAGGTCACCATCAAGGCCTCGAACATCGTTCCGTCCCAGGTGGGAACGAGCCGCCCCCCTTGAATTTCCTGCGTTCCTTGGATTACCGGGATCCCCGCGTAGGTACGGGTGGGAGCGCCCGAGGTATTGCAGGCCCGGTGCAACCGGTAATAATGCTCCACCGGGAGTTGCCCCCGAGCGATCCCGATATAGCTGGCGATCCGCGGCTCCGTATTGAGCATCCCGTAATGGAACTCGGTGTAAGTCTGGCTATCGCCCCAGAAACCGCCCCGGAGTAGCCCAGGTTGCCCAACGGGGTCCGAAGCGTTGTAGGGGGTATAGAAGAAGGCGAAGTCCATCGGGTCGAGCAACGGCGAGACCGCCTCGCGCAGCTCGGGCCGCAGGTTGTGGATCAGCACCAACGCGGCGGCCAGCCAGCCGTTATCGACGCTGGAGAGGAAGGGACGGACCACACCGCCACCGGGCCAGGTCAGCGACTTCTCGCCGGTGACCGGGTCGTACCAGTTGTAATAGAACCCGTGCGCACGCTCCATGCGCGAAAGCGCGGCCAACGTACCGAGGAGACGCCGATTCGACTCGTCTCGGGTAATCAGCTTGAGGTTCTCCGCGGCCAGCGTGCTCCAAAGATAGGCCGCGATATTTGACGGCGAGGTCAAGCCCGCCGGTAACCAACGATCACCCTCGCGTCTGAGCTCATCGGGGGGCAAGTCGACCCCCGCCGTAATGGCCTCGATGGAACGCCAGGTGTCGCGGGCATACGCTTCAAGAGTGGCTCGGTCTTCCGGGGCCAGCGGCGCGGGCTTGCCCCAGGAAATGGCCGGGCTCAGAAGTGCAAGTGCCACTGTGGCGGCAACCTTCCGCGGGATCATTGGTTTGGCCCCCATGTTACCCCTCGAGTCGGGCTTGATGAGAACGCTCTGCTTTTCGAAGCTCCCCATCGAGCACTTCAAGCCTCAACATCGGGCGGTTCCCGATCAATCAAGGCCATGCTTCAACGACTAAGGGTTCGCATGTTTACTGCTACTACGAACGCCACAGATGCTCTGTTCGCCCTTCCCAGGGCAGTTGGAGACTTAACCCGTCGGCGAGACCTCGCACTTCGCCGAGCTTTCCGCACTGTCACAGGTTGACTACGTTCTCCCAATGTTATTGGGACAACAGCAGATACGTTTTCTTCTCAACCGAGTTTCGACGCACGATCCGAAAACTCGACCGGATTGTTGAACTCTATCACGCGATTTGGCACGGTGCGGGCACGCCTGCCTGCTTTCGATGCGAAGCTCGCGGGAGGAGCGGACGCTTCTCCACTTACCTGTATCGGCTCGCCCCTCGCCCTCGAACGATTCTCAATCGAAAAACGGATGAAAACTACGAGATGATCACGGGAAGATTCGCCAACATGCTCGCATTCCCAAGTGTCTGCTCACTGGCGGGGAAGACCTGGCAAAACAAGGGGAGGCGGATTGAAGAAGGGGGTGGAAACAAGACGGGAAAAGGGCTGGCAACCCAGAAGACAGGGCAAAGCAAGGCTCGAATCCCGTGAGACGTATTAGCCCATCCATTCTCGGACTCGCCCCGAGCAACGTGTCACAGGTGCAATTTCAAACAGTTAAAGCTAAAGCAAAACTCGCGGCCAATCCCACTCGGCCGGAGCCTCGTCCTCCCAAGGCGAAGACCACCTCGGTCTCGCGGGTTCTTATTCGGGAGTACGAGGCTCCGGCCGAATGGTAAACACCGTGGCCTTGAACACGAACCGGAATCGGACAAGCCAGACGCGAAGTCTCTCCTATCCCTCAACACCGGAAGTCGTTCGTTGACAACGAACTAAAACAAACGGACGGCGAGTGACTCCCGATTCATAAAAAACTAGCAGGAAACCCACCTCTTTAGAGGTGGGAGGAATGCGGGGCGCACGACACTATTTGAGTTAACATATGTTTAGGACGCACGGCGATAGGGACGGGCGTGGCCGGCCTGAGTTTCGCGAGTCGACCAGAATTGGTCCATGACACCGGTTTCACTCAGGTAGTCAGCACGCAGTTGAAGGATCGCTTCGGCTCCCGGCTCCGACCAGAACTTCTCGCTTCCCTTCACGCGGCGGTTGATCATCTTGATCGCCGACTCCACGGCGCTGGTCATGATTGGCAGCCCTTGGCGACGGTATTCGTCGTAACACATCCGCTCCACGTTGTTCCTCAGGTAACGCCACGCCTCGAACACCAAGCGGCGTGGGTCGCTCTCGACGCTCTCCTTCGGCGGCGTCCCCAGAGCGGTCGATCTCTCTTCCAATTCAGGCAGGATCTCGGCCACTCGCCCTTCCCAGACAGCTTGTAGCCATCGCTTGTAGATCGCCACCCCCTCGGTCAGCGATCGGCCCGCGAACGCCGCCGCGAACACGTAGCTCAACGCATGCACGAAGTCGAGGATCGGCGTGAACCCCGCGAAATGCCGGCGTTGGAGCGTCCAGTTCATCGGCAAGCCGTCCCCCAGGAACGTCTTGCGTTGCGCTCCGAAGAAGTTCCGCGCCCAGGCCGCCTGATAGACCATCGGACCAAAGTCCTCGGCGCACTTCCGGCTGGCGAGGACGCTGCGAACCAGACGCTGGGGACGGCCGGGCCGAATCGAACGGTCGTTCCTCGTCTCGGTTGTTACGCTCGGCTCGGTCGAGGTCGTCTTTGCAGGCGGCCCCGCGGTGTCGAATTCCAGGCCGACCGGCAACGCGTGGCCCAAGCCTCGGATCATCTTCGTCGTCCGCTTCAGGTCGTGGAAACAACGCGGGACGTGGGGGTCCGGATCGGTGGGATGGATCTCGCTCTGATAGGTCTCCAGCACGGCCGTCTTGGACTCGCGCCAATGGTTGGCCACTGGCTCCGGTCGCGTCCCCTGCGACGGCTTCGATCGGATCTGGATGCGGCCGCCGTCGATCGAGACCATCACCGTGGAGGGCTTGGAACGGTGTGGGTTCGCGACGGTGTCCTGCTTCATCAGAGGGAGACGCTGGTGAGCGGCGACCGCCGCGTCGCGCTGGTCAATCCGCTCGCGGCCGATCCGACGCACCAGACGTTCCACCGGTTTGGGCCCGATCCTCAGGTCGGCCAGTTCAGCCAACTCCTGAGACGCCGCCTGATACGAGACGTTGGACGCGCCGGCGTAAACGATCTTCTGCTGAACACGCGGGCTATAGCCGGTGCGGTCAACGCCCATCGCCTGGCTCTGAGGGAAAAAAAGCCCGCCGACAAGCGGGACAGTTTCCGACGCGTTCCTTCCAGGCGACATCGCCCCGGGTGGTGGTCAAGACGCGGGGTTGGTCGGGCGTTTTGCGGGCCGGGCCTCCGCAGGCCGGGCACTCGCCCAACTCGTCGTCGGGCCAGTCCTCGGCCTGGCCCCGAACGTGAGTCTCGATGAACTGGCGAGCCATCTCGTCGCCCAAGGCGCCCGCGAGGTCCTCCAGGTCCGAGAACTTGGTTCCCCGAGGGAGGCCGTCGGGATAGAGCTCACGCCCTAACTCCCGGGCCATCTGACCCAGTCGAACCTGAAACGCTTCACGCACAGCCGCGGCATTCTTATTCATCTTCGCAGCCCTCGCCGAAAGGGATGAATGATGAAGGTGAAACGATCCCTCACTACCGGACTTTCATCTGCAACATACCAACAAACGCCTTGGACTCGCAAAGTATGTCGTGCGCCCAGGAATGCGTGTTCCTTCCCACTCCTCTTGACAAAAAATCAGTTGGTATGGATAATTCGCCTATCACCCGAAGGCACTCCCGCAAGGGAGCAAACTGTTTAAACCGGGCTCCTGACACGTCGCAAGACGTCTCCAAACACAGCCCGCTTGGTAACAGCCGGGCTTGGGGCAATCTAAGCTGCCCTCAGAACTGGCGGTCGACGACCGGGGCTGGAACCCTCGCGAGACTAGCCGGAAATCCCACATCCTTTAGGGGTGGGAAGCTTAATTAATAGTCGTCGGTACTGAGGAGCTCTTGCCCCTTGCGCGAAAGGAGCGCGGCGACGATCTTGGGCTGGATGGTTTCCCTGAGGAAATGTACCGACCCATCCAGAAAGAGGAAGTTGGCCCCGCTGGAGTGGTAGCTATGAAACTCCTGGCCGAAGTCACATCCGAGCTTGCCGATGCTGGGGCTGTTCGCCACCACCTGGCACGACTGCCAGGGCGTCGAGCTTCCCGCACCGAACCGAGCGTTGATCGGTGCGCTCTGGTCGAGAAAATTCTTGTGTCCAGCCCAAAGTCCATGGAGCGCCTCGGGCGCCTCGCCGATGACGATCGTGTTCGTGGTTCCGTCACTAATACTGACGAGATTCACATCCAGTTCACCCACGAACATAATCACACCCCGGCCAAACCCTGATTTATCTCCCTGGTCGTCATAGCTGTTCTGGCAGTTCCGGCCCGGATAGCAGCGCAGGGCGCGTTCGCCCCAGTTGCCGGCGTAGTCATTACGACCGTACTGTGGCAAGCTCGTCGTGTTGTCTCCGTTCGGCTTCGAGCGGGACGTGGCGGGGTTAGACGGGCAAAGATAAGTTGATAGCAACGTCTGAGTCGACGTGTAGTTCGGCGGTTCCAAATACCAGAAGCTGGCATTGAAGCTATTGTAGAGCGAGGCCTGCTCCATGAATGGCAAGATCACCGTTCCCCAGCTTGGCAGCTTCCGCGACTGGGCGGTCGCGGAATACCAGAGCGTGGGAACGCCCATGCCACCGCCGTAGCCCCCTTTGGGGATAATCCCATTCACGTCGTGGTAGTTAAGGATCGCCAGGCCGATCTGTTTCAGGTTGTTGTTGCACTGGATGCGCCGGGCCGCCTCGCGCGCGGATTGCACGGCGGGGAGCAGCAGTCCTACCAGGACCGCGATGATCGCGATGACGACGAGCAACTCGATGAGGGTGAAGCCTCGCGCGGAGCGAGGGGACAGCCGAGGGAACATGAACGCGGGCCTTCTCGCCGGATTAGGGCGTAAGGTTCGGTTCCGGCCTCGACGGCGCGCGACCCCTCGGCAGACAATCTGCAAGGTGACCCACCCGGATGCTCGTAGCCGGAGCACCGAACAGCATTCGACAGGCAGGTCTTCTGGCTTACGGCTCATTCAGCCCCGGACAGCCTTCCCACCTTTTGTATGGCAGTGGCATTGGAGTCCGAGGACCTAGCCGATTACAGCGGCGGCCCCGCGACGGATTCACAGAAGCACCAGGCAGGAAGCCCACCCCTTCAGGGGTGGGAGGAATGCAGTGGGTCCGATCTTGCATGTGATTTTCCC
>Ga0182745_1002487_pt1 | contig 16488 bp, 18 predicted proteins | sample eDN3rd30CKraftBY_FD_128523 | JGI IMG/M metagenome (GOLD analysis project Ga0182745, IMG submission 128523) | Enriched backyard soil microbial communities from Emeryville, California, USA - eDNA 3rd pass 30_C Kraft BY (version 2) (version 2) | ecosystem: Environmental > Terrestrial > Soil >...
AGCGGCGCGCGCTGTTCGACAAGCCGTGGGACGTCGTCGTCCTCCAGGAATATAGCGTTCTCGACCGCGCCCGGCCCGGCGATCCCGCCACCTATATCCGCGATGTCGGCCGAATGGCAGCGCTGTTCCGCAAGCGCAATCCGGCGGTCGACATCCGGCTCGCCGCGACGTGGACGCGCGCCGACCAGACCTATACGCCCAAGGGCCATTGGTACGGCAAGCCGGTGAGCACAATGGCCGACGACCTGCGCGCCGCCGCCGAACAGGCCCGCGCCGCCAACCCCACCGTCAGAGGCATATTACCCGTGGGCCAGGCGTGGAACCGGGCGATGACGACCGGCGTCGCCGACCCCGATCCCTATGACGGCATCGCCTACGGTCAGCTCGATCTTTGGACCTACGACCATTATCACGCGAGCGTTGCGGGCTATTATCTGTCGGCGCTGGTCACCTTTGGCGCGATCACCGGCGTCGATCCCACCAGCCTTGGCGCACACGAAAAGAGCGCCGATGCGCTCGGCCTGTCGGACACGCAGACGGCGGCGTTGCAGACGGTCGCGCGCGATGAACTGGCGCGATTGAAAACCCCGCGCTGATCGCTACGCGCGCCGCGCCGCTGCGAGCTCCGCCGCCAACGCCGCGACGAGTTCGGTCGCCGACATCGCGCGCGCCAGCGGCGCGCCCTGCCCCGCCCATTGCGCCCCATACCCATGTTCGCCCCGCGCCTTGGCGGCGGCGTGCAGCGCTTTGCCCAGATCATAAGTGATCGGATAGGCGGGGATTTCGGCCGGGTCGATCGCGGCGTCCTGCGCCGCGAAGCGATTGGACAGGATGCGCGCGGGCCGGCCCGAAACGGCGCGCACCATCGCGGTATGACACGCGGCGTCGCCGAGCAGCGCGGCGCGGTAAGCGGCATCGGCCAAACTCTCGTCACAGGCGACGAAAGCCGTGCCGAGCTGCGCGGCAGCGGCGCCAAGGTCCAGCGCCGCCGCGATGCCCGCGCCGTCCATGATCCCGCCCGCCGCGATAACCGGCCGGTCGAGCGACCGCGCGAGCAGGCGGGTGAGCGCCATTGTCCCGAGCCGGTCGTCGCGCGCATCGGGGTCGAACATCCCCCGGTGACCGCCCGCCCCCCATCCCTGCGCAACGATGGCGTCGATTCCGGCCGCCGCCACAATCTCCGCCTCGGCGAGGCTCGTCGCGGTGGCGAGCAGGACGATCCCGGCGGCACGCAACGCCGCGATCGCTTCGATCGTGGGCAGACCGAAGTGGAAGCTCACGACCGGCGGGCGTTCCGCGATTAGCATTTGCAGCATCGCGTCATGGCCGACGAAGCTGCGATAGATTTCACCGAGGGTCTCCGGCGGTTCGGCATCGAATTCGGCGAACAACGGGCGGAAGCGTTCGATCCACCGGCGTTCGCGATCGGCATCTGCCACCGCCGGGCGGTGACAGAATAGATTGACCTGAAACGGCCGCACCGTGCGTGCACGCACCTCGGCGATCATCCGCCGCGCCCCATCGACATCGGTCGCGCCGACCCCGATCGACCCCAACGCCCCCGCCTCGCTGACTGCCGCCGCCATGTCGGGCGACGACACCCCCGCCATCGGCGCCTGGACGATCGGCAGATCAATGCCGAGAAGCGAGAGGAGATCGTGGCGGGCCATGGGCGAGCCCTATGACCGTTTTGGCCGGACTTCAAAAGCAAAGGCGTTGGGAAGGGTGGCGGAGACGGAGGGATTCGAACCCTCGGTACCGGATTTACCAGTACGACGGTTTAGCAAACCGTTGGTTTCAGCCACTCACCCACGTCTCCGCATGGTCTGCCGCGCTAACGGCAGGCTGGCTTAGGCGGGTCGCTATAGCCATGCGCTTCGCGCCCCGCAACGCCTAACATTGCTCCCTTTCGACCTTATTTTGACGGCTTCACGGCAAAAAGGATTCGGTCCAACGCAAAATCGACTCAAGTCATCGCCCGTTCATTGCCCGCGATTCACAGTCGGAGTCATGGTAAACCCGTCCGGCGCATCAGGCGCCGACCGATTTGGGGGACATATGCGTAAGACGCTCGCCACTTTTGCCGCCACCACCCTGGCATTGATCGGGCTGATGCTCGCGCCGGTCGCGGCGAATGGCCAGATGACCTCGGTCGATCCCAACACCGCGATCGATTCCGATCTCGACAACCCCCAGCCCGTGACTCCGGCACCTTCGGTGAACGATCCGGCGCCCGCCGATCCGACCCTGAACAGCGACCTTGCCACCGGCGACGAACAATATTCGACGGCACCCGACACCGGCGCCGCGACCACCGCCACCGATAGCGCGACGACCGCCGCCTCCGATGGCTCGACCTACAAGAAGGACGACCTGATCGGCGCCGCCGAGGGCGTGTTCGGCAAGGGCGCGCAAGGCCTGGCGGGACTGATCGAGGATATCCTCAAGAAGCAGGGCGAGCCCAACGCCTATATCGTCGGGCGCGAGGCCGGCGGCGCGCTGGGCATCGGCGTTCGCTATGGCTCGGGCACGCTCCACCACAAGATCGAGGGCGAACGGCCGGTTTACTGGACCGGCCCGTCGATCGGCTTCGACGCGGGCGCCAACGCGGGCAGCACCTTCGTCCTCGTCTACAATCTCTTCGACACCGAGGATATCTACAAGCGCTATCCGGCGGGCGAAGGCGCGGCCTATCTCGTCGGCGGTTTCAACGCGAGCTATCTGCGCCGCGGCGACGTCGTGCTGATCCCGATCCGGGTCGGCGTCGGCGCGCGGCTGGGTGTCAATGTCGGCTATATGAAGATCCGCAAGAAGCAGAATTGGGTGCCCTTCTAAGGCCCCGAGAGCTTGCCAAGGGGGCGAGCATAGCCCGCGCTTCGGCGCGGGCTTTTTCTTTGGAAGCCCACAGGACGAACCTGATTGCCCGCGGTCGGCCACCGTGCAAATATGTGGCATGGCGTCCTTGCTGTCCTCGCTCATCACCGCCGTGTCAGCGCTGGCGCTCGGTTCAACCGGGAGCTGGGACTTGAGGGCCGGCGATCAGACGCTCTTCCGCATCGAGATCAAGGAGACGCCGGACGGCGCGACCGCTACGTGGGAGCGACCCGAGCATTTCCAGACCGATGGTGAGAATTTTTCGCGTATCAGCGGCCCGGTGATCCGGCGCCAGACAGGTAGCGTTCGCTCGGTGGGCGCCGATATCGAAATCGTCTTCGATGATCCGACGCCCGGATCCGCACCGGACATTCTACGCCTGCACCCGGTCGATACGGATCATATGGAGATGACGATCGCAGGCGCTCCTTTCGAACCCTTCCCCCTGGTCAGGACGCGCGCGGATGCGGCTTCGCTGGGGCCATGGGATTCGGGGCGCAGCTATGCCATCAGCTTCGCTCGTCCGAGCAATGCGGAAATGAGCGCGATTTTCGATGCCGATCAGGCCGATCGCGAAAGCGCCGACATCGATTGGTCCATCGTCGGCCCCGCCGACGACGAGCGGCGCGGCAGAGCCAGGCGATTGCTGGATTCGGGCGCGCTGCAAAGCGGCGACGATTATTATCACGCCGCCTTCGTTTTCCAGCACGGCAGCGACGCCAATGATTATCTGATGGCGCACCTGCTCGCGACGATCGCCATCGCAAGGGGGAGGTCCGATGCCGTCTGGATTGCCTCGGCGACACTCGACAGATATTTGCAGGCTATCGGCAAGCCGCAAATTCTAGGCACGCAATACACCATTCCCGATGGCGCTCCGGCGACACAGGAGCCGTATGATCGCGCGCTGATATCGGATGCGATGCGCAAGGCGCTCCATGTTCCGTCGATCAAGGAACAGGAGGAGCGGCGACGACAATACGGGGAAGAGATCCCAGCCCCAAAAGGATTAGAGGCGGTCGGTCTGCCTGTCTTCGGGCCGCGAAGCGATTGCAGACCTGCTTGAACAAGCGACTATGTCGTCGATCAAGCCCCGGCAATATCGAGAAATTTCAGGTCCGGGCTAAGGAAGCCTCGGATGGTGCGGATCGGCGCCGCATGACCGACGACCCCGCCGAGGACGGGAGGACGACCCCATATGGAGTCGCCCTCCCCCGTTTATCAATGCTTCTTGTCGGCCCAGATGTTCCGGTACGACATATAGGTCAGGCCGGTGAAGATGAGCAGGAAGATGAAGGCTGCCCAGCCCACCTGATGGCGCTTCACCAGCTTCGGCTCGGCGGTCCACACCAGGAAGGCGGCGACGTCGCTGGCCATCGCCTTCACATCGTTCGGCGAACCGTCAGCGAAGGTCACCTGGCCGTCGTGGAGCGGCGGCGCCATCGCGAGGTTGAGGTTCGCGAAATAGGGGTTGAAGTGCAGGCCCGTCGGCGGCTGCAGTTCCTTCGGCAGGTTGGCCGGGGGATTCTGGAAGCCGGTCAGCAGCGAATAGACATAGTTCTTGCCGCCTTCGCGCGCCTTGGTGATCAGCGACAGGTCGGGCGGCAGCGCATTGTTGTTCGCCGCGCGCGCCGCGGTTTCATTGGCGTAGGGCGCCGGGAAATGATCCGACGGCAGGCCGGTGCGCGTCGACGGTTCGCCGGTGTCGGGATTGACCGACGGGATCGTGTCATAGCTTTTGGCGAAGCTCTTGATCTGCCCCTCGCTATAGCCGAGATCCGCGATGTCGCGGAAGGCGACGAGGTTCAGGCTGTGGCACGCCGAACAGACTTCCTTATACACCTGCATCCCGCGCTGCAGCTTGGCCTTGTCCCAATGCGGGAGCAGGCCGTCGCTCGAGAGCGCAAGATGCTTCGGCTCCTTGTGGAATTCGTGCGAAGCATTGGCTTCATTCGAGAGCGGTGTCGTGAAGATCGCGCACAGCAGGGCTGCGATGAAACCCAGACCGACGAGAAAACCGAGCGGACGAACCATGGCTGTATCAGCTCCTATTAAAGTCCGGCGCTCAGGCCGTGGCCGCCGACGATTCGTCGGCATGCTTTGCGAGGACCGCTTCCGTGATCGAGTTCGGCATCGGCAGCGGCCGTTCGATCCGCGAGACGATCGGCAATATGATCAGGAAGTGCGCGAAATAATAAGCCGCGGCGAGCTGGCTCATGATCACGTACGGCTGTTCGGCCGGGCTCTTGCCGCAGAAACCCAGGATCAGCACATCGATGACGAGGACCCAGAAGAAGATGCGGTTGAGCGGACGATAGTTCGACGATTTCACCGGCGAGCTGTCGAGCCACGGCAGGAAGAACAGCAGCGCGATCGCCGCGAACATCGCGATGACGCCCCACAGCTTCGCATCGATCCACAGGAAGTTGAAGGTGAAGGCGCGCAGGATCGCGTAGAAGGGCCAGAAATACCATTCGGGCACGATATGCGCGGGGGTCGAGAGCGGATTCGCGGGGATATAGTTATCCGCGTGACCGAGCAGGTTCGGGCTGAAGAAGGTCAGCGCGACGAAGACGAGCAGGAACACGCCGACGCCGAAGCCGTCCTTCGCGGTATAATAGGGGTGGAACGGGACGGTGTCCTGTTCATCCTTCACCTCGATGCCCGTAGGGTTCGACGACCCCGGAATATGCAGCGCCCAGATGTGCAGGATGATGACCCCCGCGATCACGAACGGCAGCAGATAGTGGAGCGAGAAGAAGCGGTTGAGCGCGGCATTGTCGGGCGCGAAGCCGCCGAGCAGCCAGACGCGGATCGGATCGCCGACGACCGGAATCGCCGAGAAGAAGCCGGTGATCACCTGCGCGCCCCAGAAGCTCATCTGACCCCAGGGAAGGACATAACCCATGAAGGCGGTCGCCATCATCAGGAGGAAGATCACGACGCCGAGCAGCCACACCATTTCGCGCGGTGCCTTGTACGATCCGTAATAAAGGCCACGGAAGATGTGCAGATAAACGACGATGAAGAACATGCTCGCGCCGTTCATATGCGCGTAGCGGATGAACCAGCCGGCGTTCACGTCGCGCATGATATGCTCGACCGAGTTGAAGGCAACGCCCGCATTGGCGGCGTAATGCATCGCCAGCACGATACCGGTGACGATCTGGATGACCAGCGCGGCACCCGCGAGGACACCGAAGTTCCAGAAATAGTTGAGGTTGCGCGGAACCGGATAGCCCGGGCCGGTCGCGTTGTAGACGAGCCGCGGAATCGGCAGCTTCTCGTCCATCCACTTCATCAGCGGATGCTGGGGTTCATATGGCTTGGCCCAGGGAAAGCTCATCTTATCTCGCTCCTCAGCCGATCGTCACGACGGTGTCGCTGTTGAATTCATAGGGCGGCACAGCCAGATTCTTGGGTGCCGGGCCCTTACGGATGCGCGCCGCGGTGTCGTAGTGCGACCCGTGGCACGGGCAGAAATAACCGCCGTAATCGCCGCGGTTCTCGCCCTCGGCGGCGCCGAGCGGCACGCAGCCGAGATGGGTGCAGACGCCGAGCGTGATCAGCCAGTTTTCCTTGCCGGGCTTAGTGCGCTCGTCGATCGTCTGCGGGTCGCGCAGGTCGCTCAAGGGAACCTTCTTCGCCTCCGCGATCTCGACCGGGGTCAGGTTGCGGACGAACACCGGCTGCTTGCGCCAGCTCGTCTTGATCGCCTGCCCCGGCTGAATCGCCGAAATGTCGATTTCGGTCGACGACAGCGCGAGCACGTCGGCGGAAGGATTCATCTGGTTGACCAGGGGAAGCACCACCGCGGCCGCACCGACACCGGCGAAACTGACCGCCGCGATATTGATGAAGTCCCGGCGCCGCACGCCATCTTCGATGCCGGCGGTAGTTTCGGTTTCACTGGCCATTCGACTGCCCTTGCATGGGTGAACTGACAAAGTTCCCGAAGAAGGATGGCCCGCCCCGTTGCGCGCGCACAAAACGGCGCAGCCCGGCGGCCCCTCCGGGAATTGCGGGCCTGATAGCCGCACAGTCCGGGCTTGCCAACAGGCAATTTCCCCTTCGTCCCATCGATCGGCCCTTCGGACCCTAAGCTCTCGATTCCTTCGCCCGCCGGGACTATGGCGGCGGCATGGAAATCGCCCTGTTTCAGCCCGATATTGCCGGCAATGTCGGCACGATCCTGCGCACCGCCGCCTGTTTCGGGGCGCCCGCGCATATCATCGAGCCGTGCGGTTTCCCCTTCGGCGACGCGGCGCTGAAGCGCGCCGGAATGGATTATGCGGTGCGCGCCAATGTCCGGCGGCATCCCGGCTGGGACGCGTTCCGCCAATGGGCGCAGATCGGCGGCCAGCGCCTCGTCCTGCTTTCGACCGCGGGCGCGACTCCGCTTCCCGACTTTGATTTCGATCAAGGCGATGTGCTGCTGTTCGGATCAGAGAGCGCCGGCGTTCCGCACCATGTCCACGAGGCCGTCGCCGCGCGGGTCGCGATTCCGATGCAGCCCGGCTTTCGCTCCTTGAATGTCGCGGTCGCGGCTGGCATCGCGCTCGCCGAGGCGCTCCGCCAAACGAAAGGCTTTTCCGCATGATCTCGCTCGATCCCCAGCAACAGGCGGCGCGAAGCTGGTTCGAGTCGCTGCGCGACCGCATTTGCGCCGCGTTCGAGGCGATCGAGCGCGAAGCCGGCAGCGACGCGCACTTTACCTACACGCCATGGGACCGCGAGGCCGAAGGGGTCGCGCCCGGCGCGGGCGGCGGCGGCGTGCGCGCGGTGATGACGGGGCAGGTCTTCGAAAAGGTCGGGGTCAACGTCTCGACCGTCGGCGGCGAATTCGCGCCCGATTTCGCGGCGTCGATCCACGGCGCGGGCGAGGATCCCAGCTTTTTCGCGACCGGAATCAGCCTCGTCGCGCATATGGCGAACCCGCATGTGCCCGCGGTGCATATGAACACGCGCTTCCTCGCGACGACGAAGCGCTGGTTCGGCGGCGGCGCCGACCTCAATCCGCCGATTCCCTATGCGGAAGACACCGACGCCTTTCACGCGCGCTTTCGCGCCGCCTGCGCGCCCTATGGCCCCGACGTCTATGAACGCTACGCCAAATGGGCCGACGATTATTTCTATATCCCGCATCGCGGCGTGCATCGCGGCGTCGGCGGCATCTTCTACGACCATCTCGAATGCGGCGACGATGCCGAGTTCGACCGCAATTTCGCCTTCACCCGAGGCGTCGGCGAAGCTTTCCTCGATATCTTCCCGCAGATCGTGCGGCGGCGCATGGGCCTGCCCTTCACCGACGCCGACCGCGAGGAACAGCTCGTCTGGCGCGGGCGCTATGCCGAATTCAACCTCGTCTACGATCGCGGAACGCTGTTCGGGCTCAAGACCGGCGGCAATATCGACGCGATCCTGATGAGCCTGCCGCCGCTCGCCAAATGGAGCTGACGGGAAGAAGGGCCCCCCGCCTGCGGAGCGCCCTTGTTTCGGATCAGCGCCCGGTCAGGCGAAAACGCCGGCGTTGCTGTCGGTATTGACGCAGCGATAGATCGCCGCCGGCGTCGCAACCGACAGCAGGATCAGCGGAACATAGATCAGCAGGCCGAAAATGACGGCGAACAGGATCGTGCCCGCGCCCGCGCCGGGGCTTCCCATCGCGCCGAAGATGCCCCCCGCCGCTCCCGCGATACCGCCGAAGATCAGGTTGGCGACCATCAGGAAAACGAACGACAGGATCGCGATGATCAGGTTGAAGCCGACGATCGTCCACTGCGACGCGCCGGTCAATTTCCAGGACGCGCCCAAGGCAGCGAACGGGTTCGACCGGCGGTGCGCCGCCATCCACGGTCCCGCGACCCCCAGCCGCCCGAACAGCCACAGGAAAAAGACGATGATCGCGATGTAGACGATGATCCCAAAGACGATCAGTCCACCCGAAACGCCGCCGTTCATGAAGATTTCGGGCGACAGGCCGCTCACCCCGAACAGCGCGACCGCGAACAGTCCGACGATCAGGAGGATGATATACATGGCGATGACCATCCCGATGTAGAGGATGAACAGCGCACCGACATAGGCGGCCCCGGCGCCGAGCGACCAGCCGATGTCCGCGGCCGGATCGCCGCCGACCAGACCGCTGCGCCAGACGAGAAGGCTCGCGGCGAACATCGCCGCCCCTGCGATGATCGCAAAGAAGAAGATCTTGCCGAAGATGCCCAACACCATGGAGGGATCATTGGGCGATGCCATCATCGACGCGAAGGTGCTGCCGAGCAGCAGCCAGCCCAGCAACGCGATCGCCACCAGCGCCCCGCCCAGATACAGCAGCATCCGCGCCCAATTGGCGCCCAGAAAGGCGAACGTCTCCGAAAAGGCCGCCCCTATGCTCATTTTGGCCATGTCTCTTCCCCTGTTGTTAACCCCGACTGTCCTTCACGCCTTTCGTCCCGATGGAACGAATTATTGGAAAATGTCCCCCGCGCCCCGCGCCGCCAATTGCCGATAGACCGATGCGAGCACCGCCGTGTTGAGCAAGCCGAAGCCCGCGGACACGGCCGAATTGATCACGCTGCCGATCAGATAGCCGAAAGAGCCGCGGACGCCGAAAATGCCCGTCACTTGCTGAACGATCAGCGAAATGACGATCAGGACGATCAGGAACAGGAAAACGAAGAAGGCGACCCGCCAGCCGTTGCCGCTCGTCAATTGCCAGCTACCCATCAGGGCCGCGAACGGATTCTTGATATTGCGGTCCGCCAGCAAGGGATAGGCGGCGGCAAGCCGGCCAAAGAGATAGATCGCCGGCACGATCAGCAGCAGGAACGCAATCCCCATCAACAGCGATTGTACGACGAACATCGCGATCATCGTCGGGATCATCGCCAGCGTAAAGAGCAGCGCCTCGCCGACGCTGGTGCCCGCCCGGGCAAGCCACAGCCGCAAAATAGCAAGCGAACCCAGCGTCGATGCCATGGTGACCGCCAGAAGCCATGGGAATTGCTGCTTCAAATCCGCGATGAGCATCGCATTGAGCTGTTCGGGCGTGACATTGCCGGGCGGCGAAAGCGGCGCGGGGCCGAGCAGCGCCATCATCATGCCGGGCAGGAAAAAGAACAGCCCGGCCAGCACGCCGGTCAGCGGCAGGTGCGCGCGAACCAGCATCGTCGCATCGTCCCAGGCCGCGCCCATGTCGAATTTTGTCATTGATACCCCATCATTTTCTTTTCCCGGTTGCGGTCGAAACTGACGGCCTTCGTCCCCAATGTCCAGCCTCTTGCATCTGCGCCCGCGAAGCGGCACTTACCCCGCGCAATGACACGACTTTCCACCCCTGAATGGATCGTTTCGCCCGGCCAGACCGATTATGCCGCCGCGCTCGCCGACATGGAGGCGCGCGCCACCGCGATCCAGGCGGGCACGGGGCGCGAGCGCGTCTGGCTGATCGAGCATCCGCCGCTCTATACCGCCGGGACCAGCGCCGATCCCGCCGAACTGCTCGACCCGCGTTTTCCGGTGTTCGATGCCGGGCGCGGCGGGCGCTATACCTATCATGGTCCCGGCCAGCGCGTCGGCTATGTCCAGCTCGATCTGACGCAGCGCGGGCGCGACGTGCGCGCCTATGTCGCGGCGCTCGAGGGCTGGGTGATCGACGCGCTCGCGCTGCTCGGTGTCGCCGCGCGCCGCGCCGAGGGGCGCATCGGCATCTGGACTGACGACCTGGACGGCCGCGAAGCCAAGATCGGAGCAATCGGCGTCCGGGTGAAACGCTGGGTCACACTCCACGGCTTTTCGCTCAACGTCGATCCCGACATGACGCATTTTTCGGGCATCGTGCCGTGCGGGATCGCCGAGTTTCCGGTCACCAGCCTCGCGATGCTGGGGAAGCAGGCGTCGTTCGCCGAGGTCGACCGCGCGCTGGCCGACGCCTTTCCCGCCTTTCTCGACAAGCTGCGGACGAGCGACTAGGAACGGCGCCATGACGCGGATCATCCTCAGCTCGCTCCTCCTGCTTTCGCTCGCGGCCTGCGGCAACGAGCCATCGGGCAAATCGACCGCCAAGCTCGACGCGGTCGAGGTTCAGCCGGGCTCGATCAGCGATTCGATGATCATTCTCGACAATGCGGCGGGCGACGGAACCGCGGTCGACAACAGCGTCCCCGACGACGGCACCAAAAAGGACAGCGCCAAACCCGCGACCGACACGGCCGAAGGCGACGAGGTCGCATCCGAGAATCCCGATGCCGTCGAGGCCCCGGTCGCGCGAAAGGCGGTAACCGCCGACAGCGCGGCGAAGAAGGCCGAATAACCCCTCACATCGTCATTTCCGCTTTCGCGGGAATGACGAGGGCTTTTTCAGCGCAGCCCCAGCGATTTGTGCGTCTGCAGCGACAGCCGCCAGCGCGGGTCGGTCATCACCAGATCGATGCACGCCTGCACATTGGCCGCGGCGTTCGGATCGTCGAGCGGCTGGATCAGCCGGTGCGCGAAATCGAGTTCCGCGAGCGCCGCGACGTCGCTGCCCGGCTGCGGCCAGACGAGCTTCAGTTCGTCGCCGCTGCGCTGGACAAGCTCGCTGCCCGCCTTGGGGCTGACGCAGATCCAGTCGATGCTGCGCGGCACCGCGTGGGTGCCGTTGGTCTCGATCGCAATCGTGAAGCCTTCAGCGTGCAGGGCGTCGATCAGCGGCGCATCGACCTGGAGCATCGGCTCGCCGCCGGTCAGCACGACATAGCGGTCGCCCGCCCCGTCGCCCCAGCTTTCGCCGATCACCCGCGCCAGCGCCGCTGCATCGGGATATTTCGCGCCGAGGGTGCCGTCGGTGCCGACGAAATCGGTGTCGCAGAATTTGCAGACGGCTTTCGCACGGTCCTGCTCGCGCCCCGTCCAGAGGTTGCAGCCCGCGAAGCGGCAGAAGACCGCTCGGCGCCCCGCCTGCGCACCCTCGCCCTGCAGAGTCAGGAAAATCTCTTTGACGGCATAAGCCATGGGATCAGGCGTAGCGCGTCGGGTCGGCGAGCCCGGCCTCGGCGAAGCCCTTGCTGCGCAGCCGGCAACTGTCGCACGCGCCGCAATGCAGGCCGTCCGGGGTCGGGTCGTAACACGACCAGCTCATCCCCGCGTCCATGCCGAGCCGCGCCGCCTCGGCCGCGATATCGGCCTTGGTCATATATTGGAGCGGGGCCTGGATGCGGAAGGCGACGCCCTTGTCGCCGTCGCGCGTCGCCAGCGCCGCCAGCTTCTCGAAGCCCGCGATGAAATCGGGGCGGCAGTCGGGATAGCCCGAATAGTCGAGCGCATTGACGCCGATCATGATGTCCTCGGCCTGCCGCGCCTCGGCCAGCCCGAGCGTCAAGGACAGGAAAATGAGATTGCGCGCGGGCACGTATGTGACCGGAACCTCGTCCCCTACCCCGTCCTTGGGCACGTCGATGTCGGCGGTCAGCGCCGACCCGCCGAAACGGCGAAGATCGAGCGGCAGCACGATATGCTCGGCCGCGCCGACATCGGCGGCGATGCGCGCCGCCGATTCGAGCTCGACACGGTGGCGCTGGTTATAATCGACCGTGAGCGCGACGATGCGCGCCCCGGCTTCGCGCGCCAGTCCCGCGCAGACCATCGAGTCGAGCCCGCCCGACAGGAGGACGATCACCGTCTTTCCGGAAAGATTTTGCATCGGCGCCAGATAGGCCCCTGTCCCCGCAGGCGCAAGTGTTGCGGCGCACCAAAGAAATGGGCCGCGCGGCGGTTGCGGCACGGCCCAGTTCGGCACGAAGCCGTTAGGGAGAAGGACACACATCGGTGCGTCGCATCTCCCGTCTAGCAAGGCGTGGTTAACAAGCCGTTACCGGCGCGGATCAGCAGCCGCCGGTGCGCCGCGCCTCGATCGCCTGCGAGAAGGGGCGGCCTTCGGCGATCCCCTGGGTGTCGATCTGGACCAGCCGGTTGGTCTCGCTGCGGATCGTCGTGCGGCCGTGCCCGGCGCCCGGACAGGTGTAATGGACCGTCACCGAATTCGGCGTATCCTCGATGATATAGCGCGAGCAGTTCGCGCGCGGATGCTCGATCTGGATCATTCGCCGCGCGTCGCCGAGGCACATCGTCTGCAATACCGCGTCCTTGCCGCGCTCGCGGAGTTGCCAGCTTCCTTTTTCGAGCCGGTCGAGCATTGCGAGCGACGGCGCCTGCGCCGGAACCGCGGTCGCTGCGGCAAGGCCGAGCGCCGCGAGGGACGTTCTGAAAAGGGGGGAAAAGATCGCCATATTTCCTTCCATCTGGTCGTCCTTCATGGACGGAAATGCGACCCCATCAAGCAAGAGGTAGCAAGGCAGATGATGGATTTCAACCGCTTGGCGCTGATTTGCCCCGTTTCACCGTCAGAGTGACCCGGAAAGCAGCGCTAGAGCATGATCGTTTTTACGGAATCGTCATCCCGGCCTTCGCCGGGATGACGAGATAAGGCGCCTCGCCGCGCTAGGCCGCCCCATGCGCGGCGATCTCGTCGAGCGAGATGGGGAAGATGCGCGAGCAGAAGGCGCAGTCGACATTGACCAGCCCCGCCTCGTCGGCCATTTCGCCGCGCTCGGCTTCGGGAAATTTCGACAGCACGCCGGCGAAATAATCGGTGCTGCAGCGGCAGCCGCGCGAGACGAAGCGCCCGGCTTCGACCCGCACCTCGTCCTCGTGGAACAACCGCCACGCCAGCGTCTCGAGCGAGGTCGCAGGGTCGGTCAGTTCCTCGCCCTTCAACGTCTCGGCGATCGTGCGCGCATGCTCCCATTCGGGATGGTCATGGCGCACGTGCAGCCGGTCGCGCCCGGCCTCGCCCTCGGGAAGATGCTGGAGCAGCAAGCCGCCCGCGAGGCACCCCGCTTCGGCATCGTGGCGCGCGGCGAGCTTGATCAGGCTCGGAATCTGTTCGGATTGCTCAAAATAATGTTCGGCGGCGTCGCCGATCGACGCGCCTTCGAGCGGAACGATCCCCTGATAGCGCTCGGCGCTCGCCGCCTGGTCGAAAGTGATCGCAAGGAAGCCCTCGCCGAACAGGGCGAACAGCGTGGGATCGGCCCCCACCTCGGCCAGCCGCTCGGCATCGAACTTCAGATAACCGCGCAATTCGCCGCCCTTGTAATCACAAACGAGCAGTTCGACGGGCCCGCCGCCGGTCTGCGCCTGCAAGGTGAGCTGGCTCTCCTCGCCTTTCAGCGTCGAGCCGAGCAATGCGGTCAGCACCAACGCCTCGGCGAGCAGTTTCTCGGCGACGGGCGGATAACTGTGCGCCGCCATCACCGTATTGAGCACGGGGCCGAGGCGGATCAGCCGTCCGCGCACGTGGCGATCGGCGATCGTAAAGACCAACGGCTGGTCGAACCAGGTTTCCGGCGTTTCGCTCACAATCTGCCGAGCGCCCACAGCAGGACCGACTTCTGCGCATGAACGCGGTTCTCGGCTTCGTCCCAGACGCGCGACTGCGCACCGTCTATCACCGCGTCGATGACTTCCTCGCCGCGATGCGCGGGCAAACAGTGAAGAAAGAGCGCATCGCTCTTCGCCGCGCCCATCAGCCGCTCGTCGACCTGATAGGGCGCCATCGCCGCGAGTTTGTTATGGGCATGGTCCTGCCCCATCGACACCCAGGTGTCGGTGACGACAAGGTCGGCGCCAGCGACCGCCTCGCGCGCATCGCGCACGATGTCGATCCGCGCACCCTTCGCGCGCGCTGCCTCGACGAAGCTGGTGTCGGGCTCATAGCCCTGCGGCACCCCGGCGCGGACGTTGAAGCCGAACAGCCCCGCCGCCTCGATCAGCGAGGCGAGGACATTGTTGCCGTCGCCGAGCCACGCAAGCTCCAGTCCCGGCAGCGCCTTGCCGCTCTCGACGATCGTCAGGAGGTCGGCGACGATCTGGCACGGGTGCGACAGGTCGGTCAGCCCGTTGATCACCGGAACGTCGGCATATGCGGCCAGTTCCTCAATCTTGTCATGGTGATCGGTGCGGATCATGATCGCGTCGGCGTAGCGCGACAGGACACGCGCGGTGTCGGCGATCGTCTCGCCGCGGCCGAGTTGGCTGGTGCCCGCGTCGAGGATCATCGGCACCCCGCCCAATTGGCGGATCGCGATATCGAACGAGCAGCGGGTGCGCGTCGAATTCTTCTCGAACACCATCGCCAGCACATGGTCGGCGAGCGGCTTGTCGGCGTCGGGCCGCGCCTTCGGCCAGCCCACGCGCGCCGCCTTGCGGTCGATCGCATCGGCGAGCATCGCCGCGACGGCGTCCCCGCCCGCATCGGACAGGTTCAGGAAATTGGGCATTACGCTTCGGGCGGCGTATAGCTCGCCGCCCCTGCCGACAATTTCTCGATACACTCGTCGATATGGCCCTGCTCGATGTTGAGCGGCGGCAGGATGCGGATGACATTGTCGCCCGCCGCCACCGTCAGCAGCCCGTGATTGTCGCGCAGATGCGCGACGAAGGCGCGGCTGTCGGACTTCATCTTGACGCCGAGCATCAGGCCCATGCCGCGCACGCTCTCGAAGAGATTGTCGTGGTTCGGAATAAGCTGTTCGAGCGCGCCGCGCAGCCGTTCGCCGGTCGCCTTGACCTGATCGAGAAAGCCGTCCTCGAGGATCACGTCGAACACCGCCTGCCCCGCCGCCATCGCGAGCGGGTTGCCGCCGTAGGTCGAACCGTGGGTGCCGATCGTCATGCCGCGCGCCGCCTTTTCGGTCGCAAGGCAGGCCCCCATCGGGAAGCCACCGCCGATGCCCTTCGCGCTCGCGAGGATGTCGGGGGCAAGGCCGTATTGCTCATAAGCGTAGAGCGAGCCGGTGCGCGCGACGCCGCACTGGACCTCATCGAAGATCAGCATCAGGTCACGCTCGTTGCAGATGTCGCGCAGCCCCTGCAGGAACGGCTGCGACGCGGGGCGGATGCCGCCCTCGCCCTGCACCGGCTCGACGAGGAAGCCCGCGGTGCTATCGTCGACAAGGTCGAGCGCCGCATTGAGATCGTCGAAGGGCGCATAGGCAAAGCCGGGCAGCAGCGGGTCGAAGCCCTTGCGCAGCTTTTCCTGATTGGTCGCCGAGATGGTGCCGAGGGTGCGGCCGTGGAAGGCGTTGTTGAAGGTGATGAGCGTATGCTTGTGCGCATTGCCCGCGCTCGAATGATAGGCGCGCGCGGTCTTGATCGCGCATTCGACCGCTTCGGCGCCCGAGTTGGTGAAGAACACCGTGTCGGCGAAGCTATTGTCGACGAGCCGCTGGGCAAAAGCCTCGCCCTGCGGGCTGCCATAGAGGTTCGACACATGGATCAGCGTCGCGGCCTGGTCCTGGATCGCCTGGGTCAGATGGGGATGGCCGTGACCGAGCAGATTGACCGCGATACCGCTCGCGAAATCGAGATAGCGCTCGCCGCGCTCGCCGATCAGATAGGCCCCCTCGCCTCGCACCGGACGCACAGCGCACCGGGGGTAAACGGGCATCAGCGGCGTGATCGACATGTCAGGCACCTTTCCAGACGGATAAAGGAAAAAGGCGACCCCGAAATGGGCCGCCCTCGTTCGGGCCGTCCCTATACTGCCGCGGCCGGAGCCGCGTCAACATGGGG
>Ga0182745_1002492_pt1 | contig 16462 bp, 8 predicted proteins | sample eDN3rd30CKraftBY_FD_128523 | JGI IMG/M metagenome (GOLD analysis project Ga0182745, IMG submission 128523) | Enriched backyard soil microbial communities from Emeryville, California, USA - eDNA 3rd pass 30_C Kraft BY (version 2) (version 2) | ecosystem: Environmental > Terrestrial > Soil >...
GTACTACACCAGCCGGCAGAGCAACCAGACCAACCCGGACCAGGTTGCCGTGGGTGCGGATGACCCGTTCGCCGAGTTGTCGCAGACGGAGCCCGGTACGCCCGCTTTCAAATACGTCAGCGACACGCTCACCTATTCCAGCGCATACGGTACCTGCACCACCAACTGCGTGCAGCTGTGGGCGTTCCACGATTACGACGACCCGGACCACATCCTGACCTATGCCACTGGGACCGGCGGCAATTCGACCAGCAACAACGAGCAATACCGCATCGCCACGCAGACGGTGACCGAGGACGTGCTCGCCCCCGGCGCCGGTGCGGACGCGGTCATCCGTGCCGGCGGCGCGATGCGCATCGGCACGGACAACCTGGTGAACCGTTACGGCAGCATTGCCGCCGGCGGCAACCTGTCCATCGTCGGCCTTACCGCAACGGCCAGCGTCACCAACCTCGCGCAGACGCTGTACCGCACCTACGACTTCAACAACGTCAGCCACACCTTCGGCGGGGACGTGATTGCCTGGAGCAAGCCCTCCATCTCCGAGAAGATCGGCCAGATCGGCGGCAGCATCGTCAGCGGCGACACGCTGACGGTGGATGTCGGCGACCTGAGCAACCTGGACGAAGGCCGCGACGCGCCCAACGTCCGCAATGGCGCGGCGCTGGGGAACCTGAGTGCGCATGCCGGCGGTGACCAGGTGGACGCGACCGGGCCGGTGGTGCAGGGGCCGGTCCGGGTGGGCGGAAGCACCGCGGACAAGGCTACCACCGATGCCCCCACGGCGGCGTCGGGCAACGGCGGCGGCAGCGCCACGGGCCCCGGCCGGCAAGGAGGAAACACGGCCGTGCAGGCCGCAGGCGATTCACCGGACTCCATCGTCATGGGGGCGGTGGATACCCACGCCCCGGGCAACAGCCTGTTCAACGTGGTCACCAATGGCAACGGCCCGTTGGTGGAAACCGATCCGCGCTTCGCCGACTACCGCAGCTGGCTCGACTCGGACTACCTGCTCGGGAAGATGGGCGTGGACCCGGCCAGCGTGCACAAGCGCCTGGGCGACGGCTTCTACGAGCAGAAGCTGGTGCGCGAGCAGATCGGCCAGCTCACCGGCCGCCGTTTCCTCGAAGGCTACGCCAGCGACGAAGAGCAGTACCGCGCACTTCTGGAAGCCGGCGCCACCTTCGCGCAGGAATACGGCCTGCGTCCGGGCGTGGCGCTGAGCGCCGAGCAGATGGCGCAGTTGACCAGCGACATCGTGTGGCTGGTGGAGCAGACCATCACCCTGGCCGACGGCAGCACCACCACCGCGCTGGTGCCGCAGGTCTACCTGCGGGTGGGGCCGGGCGACCTGAACGAGAGCGGCGCATTGCTGGCCGGGACCAACGTGGACCTGCGCCTGAGCGGCGACATGATCAACAGTGGCGACATCGCCGGCCGGCAGGTGGTATCGATCAATGCGACCAACATCCAGAACCTGAAGGGAGGTGCGATCAGCGGCCAGAGCGTGGGGTTGACGGCCTTGCAGGACATCAACGTCATCGGTGCCACTGTTACCGCAACGGACCTGTTGAGCGTGCGGGCCGGCGGCGACATCACCGTGGTTTCGACCACGCAGACTCAGGAAGGCGCAGGCTTCCGCAACACCGACCTGGATCGCATCGCCGGGCTGTATGTCACCAGTCCCGGTGGGCTGGGCACGCTGACCGTCGCTGCGGATGGTGATGTTACGTTGCAGGGGGCACAGGTCCGCAATGCCGGCTTGGATGGTCTGACCCAGATCGCGGCGGCGGGCAACGTCAACCTGAGCACGTTGACTACCAGCCGTAATACCGACATGACTCACGGCGACAACCATCATCGCACCGCATCCACCACTCACGTGGGTACGACGGTGCAGGGTGCTGGCGATGTAGTCGTCCAGGCCGGCAACGACGTCAACCTGACCGCGGCAAACCTGTCGGCGAGCAATGCACTGGTGGTCCAGGCCGGCGGCGACATCACCAGTCAGGCGGCGGCGGACAACACGTCGCTGGACTGGGCCCAGCGCGGTGGCAGCTATTCCCGTGCCGTGACCGCGAGCGACGAGACGGTACGCGGCAGCACTTTTGCTGCCGGTGGGGACCTGGCGTTGAGCGCGGGCAACGACCTGACCCTGCAGTCGGCCACAGTGATCAGCGAGGCCGGTGCCATCGCGTTGGCCGCCGGCCGCGACGTGAATCTGACCACGGCGCAGGAAAACCATGCCGTGTCGGTGGACGAGACCCGGAAGAAGTCGGGCCTGCTCAGCAGCAAGACCACCACCACTCACGATGCGGTCAGCGATAGCTACGCGATTGGCACGGTGATCAGTGGCGAGACGGTACAGATCGGTGCCGGTCGCGACGTGACGGCCTTGGGGGCCCAAGTAGTGGGAACCGGCGACGTGGCCATCGCCGCCGGCCGCAACCTGACCCTGGATGCGGCCGAGTCCACTCATGGCGAAGAGCACAGCGTCGATACGAAGAAGTCCGGGCTGATGAGTGGCATGGGCAGTGGAATTGGCATCACCATCGGCAGCCGCAAGCGCGGCCAAGCGATGGAAGCCACTCAGACCTTCGCCGAGGGCAGCACGGTAGGCAGCCTGGAAGGCAACATGACCTTGGTCGCCGGTCAGGACCTGACCGTGCGTGGCAGCGACGTGATCAGCGCTGCTGGCACGCAGATGGTGGGCCAGAACGTCACCGTCACGGCCGCCGAGCAAACCCTGGATCGCACCGACAGCAGTTACTTCAAGCAGTCGGGCCTGAACGTGGCCGTGGGCGGTGGCGTGGTGGACAGTGCATTGGCTACCTACAGCGCTGCCAAGCGCAGTGGCGAAGTTGAGGACGATCGGCTGAGTGCGCTGTACGCCGCGCAGGCGGCCTACTCGGCTGCGGACACGGTGCAGGGCGTCAATGGCATGCAATCTGGAGCGGGCAGCGCCTCGGGCGGAGCGAACGTGCGCATCACCGTGGGCAGCCAGAGTTCGCAGTCCGAAACCCATACTCAGGAAACCACCCATCGCGGCAGCACGATCCAGAGCGGCGGCGACATCGCCATCTTTGCCACTGGCGACGGGCAGGGCCATGGCGGTGATCTGAGCATCATCGGCAGCATGGTGGATGGCAAGAACGTCGATCTATCCGCGGCCAATGATCTGATCATCAAGAGCAGCGAGGACAGCTACAGCAGCCAGAGTCGCAGCAAATCGCAAGGCGGTGAGATCGGTGTGGCGATCAGCGCCAGCGACAGCGGCGGTGCCGCGTTCGGGTTGTACGTGGCCGCCAATACCGCCCGCGGCAAGGGTGACGGAGCCGGTACGGTCCACAACGAGAGTTTGATAAACGCCAGCGACACACTGCGCTTCAGCAGCGGACGCGATACCACGCTGCAGGGGGCGCAGCTGACCGCGAACACCGTCATCGGCGACGTCGGCCGCAACCTGACCCTGACCAGCGAACAGGACACGGACACCTACAAGAACGAGAACACCGCCGCGCAAGGCGAAATGACCATCGGCTATGGCTTCAGCGGCAGCGCGTCGGCCAGCTACAGCAAGGTGGACAGCGACTACGCCAGCGTCAAGGAGCAGACCGGTATCCAGGCCGGCAGTGGCGGGTTCGACATCAATGTGGGGAACCACACGCAGTTGAACGGTGCGGCCATCGCCAGCACTGCCGATCCCGGCAGGAACCGCCTGAGCACCGATAGCCTGGAGGTCACTGACATCGAAAACCGGGCCGAGTACAGCGCTGTCTCGGCGAGCATCGGGGGGTCGGGTGGCATGGCGGGCCAGGCGCCTTCCGGAAGCAAGGCATTCTCGGGTTCCAGTGGTGGGAGCTTCAGTCCCGGCCTCGGCATACCGCAAAACGAGGATGCCAGCAGTGTTACCCGCAGCGGCATCAGCACCGGCATGGTGGACATCCGCAATGGCGACGAGTCGGCCTTGACCAACGTCGATCGTCTGGTGACCGAGCTGCAGCAGGATGGGTTGAAGCCGATCTTCGACGAGCAGAAGGTCAACGAGAAGTTGGAGCTTGGTCAGGTGGCGGGGCAGGTCGGGATGCGTGCGGCCGGTGATTTGGCCAAGCAGATGGGATGGGAGGAAGGCAGCAAGGAAAAGGCTGTCCTTCACGGTGCCGTTGGTGCCGCGATCGCTGTACTAGGTGGCGGCAACGCCCTGCAAGGATTGAGCGGTGCCGCCGCCAGCCAGCTGGCGACCGTCACCCTGCAGAACTACTTGCTGGACAACGACATCGACCCGAACTCGCCGCAGGGCAAAACCCTGATGGAGTTGGGGAGCTTGGCGGTCGGTGCGGCGTTGGGCGGCGGGAGCGGCGGCGCCACGGCGTTGGCCGGCGAAAAATACAACCGGCAGTTGCACCCGGACGAGATCGCGTTCCTAAAGAAGGATGAAGTGGTTGACGACTATATCGCCTACATGGCTGAACATGGCGTCTCGCTAACCGAGGAGCAGGCAAAAGCTAATCTGGATCGCTATGGTGCGGCCAAGGAAGATGCGCAGTGGGCCGCATTGCACGGTCGCGATGAATTGACCGAGGAGTTCCTGAAGAATGAGTCGGCAGGACTAACCTATGTTGACTCGCGCGGAAATGCGCATGGGTTCTTCTATAGCACGGACAGAGAGTACAAGGACGAAACGATAAACCTCAAGGCGCTGTTCTCCAGTCTTGCGCCTGGTAGTTCGACGCTTGAATTTCTGGGTAACAACCAAGTTGCGGTTAATGAAGCCGACTGGATTGCTCGTTTCCGTGCGGGGCAGACGGCTGGGGCGTCGCAGGCGGATGGCGAATCCGACATCTTCTCCGATATCGGGAAGATCATTTCGGGAATAGCCGGTCTGCCGGGCTATGCCTACCAGTCTGCCGTTGACAGTCAAGTGGGGCCGCTTGATGACAAGCAGATGGCTGACTACTACCAGAAGCTGTTGCTTGTACAGAACCGGGCTGAGGAAGCTGGCTACGTATACGAATATGATTGGGCGACCACGCAGCGGCTAGTGTGGAGTGGTGCCCTTGCCGGAGAGGTGGGTGGGTTGCTCGCCAAGGCGGGCGTAAAGGCCGTGGGTGCAATAGCAGATAATATTGCAAACACCGCGAAGAGTGTGCGAAAGGTGGATTCCCCCGTTGCCAGCGCCTTGGTAGACGGCGAAGCCGGAGGATATTCCTACTACGACCAATTCAAAAGAATTGACGGGGGCTGGGATTGGCCAAAGAATCTAGGGTTTGCTGGCGATCCGGTAGAAAATGTTTTGTCTGTTGGGACGCGCTTGGATCGTTATGGCACATCGGATGGTTCATTCTTGTCTCCTGCTGGTACGCCGTTTGAGCAGCGGGCATTGGCACCGGGAACTCGGGCCGGGGGCTATCATCAGTACGAAGTGATAAAGCCTCTGCCAGTCATAGAAGGAAAGATTGCGCCAGCGTTTGAGCAGCCGGGTGGTGGTACTCAGATGCTGCCTAACCTTAGTGACAGGGTCAACGTCGAATGGTTGATTAAAAACGGATACCTTAGGGAGATTCATTAAAATGCTACCCTCGATCAAAGAAATACAAGAAATGGTCACGCAGTTGGGGGAAGTAATAGATGCGCCGTCATTCCTTCTATTTGTAAGTCCGGAGCCGGTTGGGGATGGGACTCCTCATCTGGAGGTTGTTAACGACAAATTTAATTACGTTGTTACTGAGCGCAATGTTGAATTCTCGCGGAGGGCCACATCATCCGTGGATGAGTTGCTGTACTGGATCATGAAGGGGGTTGTTTCGAAGATGGCCATGGAGTTTGAGCTTAATAACAGAGTGGTTGGTCAGGACTTCAGGCGCCTTTATTTTTCAAAAATGATTGATCTTCTTGGTAGGTTGAGTCCAAGTTGGAGGGGTAAGGTAAAGGAAGAGATTGAGGAAATTCTGGAAAGATCGCCGTACGTTGATGCGTGATATAGGGCTTAAAGCAAGCAATAACGGTTCCAACGAATAACGGTTCCAGGTTTACTTATCTGTTTTGAGGTTCGCCTGAAACAAGGCGATTGCACGCTCTTTCAAAATTCATCATCAGCTAGGTCCGCGCCAGCGATGCGCTGAGCGCGGTGGACCACGTGGTCAGCACGGTGCAGGGCGGCGGCAACGTGGTGCTGCAGGCCGGCAACGACGTGGTGCTGCAGGCGGCCAACGTGCAGGCCGGCAATGCCTTGGCGGTGCAGGCCGGTGGCGACCTGCTCAGCACCACCGTCACCGATGCGAGCGCGCTGGAACAGGGCCAATCGGGCAAGCGCTGGTCGCAGTCGGTCAGTGCACATGACGAAACCGTCCACGGCACCACCCTGCAGGCGGGTGGCGACATCGCGCTGGTGGCGGGCCGCGACGTCAGCCTCACCGCGGCGGGCGTCTACAGCGAGGAAGGCGGCATTGCCGTGTCGGCCGGGCGCGACGTCAACCTGCTCAGCGCGCAGGAGCAGCACGACCTGACCCTCGACGAGCAGCGCACCAAGAAGGGCTTCCTGAAGCGCAAGACCACCACCACCCACGACGAGTGGCACGACAGCCTGGCCGTGGGCAGCACGCTCAGCGGCGAGACGGTGCAGGTGGCCGCCGGCCGTGACCTGACCGCGCAGGGCGCGCAGATCGCCGGCACCGGTGACGTGCTGCTGGCGGCCGGGCGTGATTTGACGTTGACCACGGCGGAGAACACCTACAGCGAAGTGCACGACAAGACGGTGAAGAAGTCGGGAGTGTTCTCCGGTGGCGGCATCGGCTTCACCATCGGCAAACAGCAGACCGATACCGAGGCCGACGTCACCGGCGTCACTCACAGCGGCAGCACCGTGGGCAGTCTGGAGGGCGACGTGACGCTGGTGGCCGGCAATGCCCTGTCCATCGACGGCAGTGATGTCGTTGCCTTGGAAGGCGACATCACCGCCAAGGCCAAGTCAATCGCGATCACCGAAGTGCACGACACCAGTACGGCCGAACAGCAGACCCGGTTCAAGCAGGGTGGGTTGAGGGTTGCCGTGAGTGCCCCGGTGCTGAGCCTGCTGCAGACGGCGGACGACCTGAACAAGGCATCGAAGCAATCAGGTGGCGATGGCCGCATGCAGGCCTTGGCCGCCGGCGCTGCCGCCCTGAACGCCTACAACTCGGCCGGTGCATTGAGCGAACTCGGCCAGGGACTGGCCAGCGGCAATGCTGGCGATATGGCCAAGAGTGCCAACGTAAGCATCTCGGCCACCATCGGCGGCAGCAAGAGCGAAAGCCAGAGCACGCAAAGCAGCAGCATGACAAAGGGCTCCACACTGCAGGCCGGTGGGGACGTCACCCTGATCGCCACAGGCGGCGGGCAGGACAGCAACATCGTGGTGCGCGGCAGTGACATCAGTGCAGGCAACGATCTGCTGCTGCTGGCCGACAATGCCATCACCCTTGAATCGGCACAGGACACAGCCGAGCAGCACAGCAGCAGCAAGAGCAGCAGTGCGGCCATCGGCGTGGCAGCCACCATCGGCAGCAGCGGCACTTCCTTCGGTATTACTGCCAGTGCAAGCGCTGCCCGTGGCAATGCCGATGGCGAAGACGTCAGCCAGCGCAACACCCATGTCAGCGCCGGCAACACCGCTACCGTCATCAGTGGGGGCGACACCACGATCAAGGGTGCACAGCTTTCCGCCGAGCGGGTGGTTGCCGACATCGGTGGCGACCTGAACATCGAGAGCCTGCAGGACACCAGTACCTACGACAGCAAGAGCAAGAGTGCTGGCGGCAGCGTGACGGTGGGCGCGGGTTTCAGTGGCAGTGCCAGCTACAGCAGCAGCAAGGTCAGTGGCGATTACGCCAGCGTAGGGGAGCAGAGCGGCATCTTTGCCGGCGATGGCGGCTTTGATATCCGCGTGGAAGGCAACACCGACCTGAAGGGTGCGGTCATCGCCAGTACGCAGGAAGCGGTGGATGCGGGAATGAACCGTTTGCAGACCGGTACGCTGACTTATAGCGACGTGGAGAACCACAGCGACTACAGCGCCAAGAGCGTGAGCCTGTCCGGTGGATACAGCGCCGGGGGGAGCAAGGACGGCGATGTCGGCTCGCCCAACACCACGAACAACGGTAGCGACTGGTCCTGGCAGAACTTCAACACCGGGGCGCAGGGCGCGGCGGCCGGTTATGGCAGCAAGAGCGGCAGCGACAGTTCCACCACGCACAGTGGCATCAGTGGCGGATCGCTGGTCATTACCGACCAAGCCGGTCAGCAGGAAAGAACCGGACAAACCGCCGAGGAAGTGCTGGCCGGACTGAACCGTGATGTGCTCAGCGGCGACGAGGCCAATGGCTTGGCCAAGGGGTGGGACGGGCAGAAGCTACAGCAGCAGGTGGAGGCACAGGCGCAGATCACGGCCATGTTCGGGCAGCAGGCGAGCAAGGCGGTGGGGGATTTTGCGCAGCAGAAAATGGAAGAAGCCGGAGTCCTCCGGCGCCAAGCCGATCAGGCAACCGATCCTGACGAAAGGGCGAGACTGACGGCACAAGCCGAGCAACTGGAAAGCCAATGGGGTGCCGGCGGCAATCTGCGCCTGTTGGCGCATACCGTCATCGGCGGCCTGACTGGCGGATTGGAAGGGGCTACGGGTGCCGCTGTCGGTACGTTGACCGCACCGAGGGTGGCCGAAGCGCTACAAGAAGCGGGTGTGACTGGGCCGCTAGCCGATATGCTGACGGGGCTGGCTTCAACGACCGTGGGGACTGTAACCGGTGGTACGGCGGGTGCGGCGGCCGGACTGAATGAGGTGGCTAATAATTACTTGACGCATCAGCAACTGGGTGAGTTGGTTGAGCGTCTTGCGGCCTGCGAAGATGATGAGGCATGCAAAAAGAATGCAATTGAGCAGGCCGAAGAGTTGTCGCGGGTTAACGATGCTGCACTATGGGCCAGTTGTACGGGGAATACAGCCTCTGCTGATAAGTGCCGAACGCATGTTGAAGCTTCGCAAATATATTCATCCAATGACGGCGGCTGGGTGGAAGGGCTTGGGTTGTCTGAGGACCGTATTGATTCGAAAAATTATCTTGCTCAATTTTACGAAACAGATGAGGGTAAGGCGTACCGAGGATCTTTTTGGGGATGGACTGCAAGAGGGACGGCAGATGCGATCTCGCAGCTTGCTACAGGGATTCTTGGGAGTGTGATGTATGTTGGAGAGATGGCATTTGCTCCTCAGTATCAGCGAGATCCAGTTACAGGGGATTTTAATTACGATCCGCTCCTTAAGCCACTATCTATATTTGGTGATGATCCATCCTCGGGGCCGGTGGGTGGAAAGGGATATGAATTTGGAAATGCTCTGGGGGTAGGGTGGCTAAATACTGTCGGTAGCAGGGGAGGGGTAGCAGCGGCTGATGCCAAAGTGCTGAGGTTTGCTGATGAGGCGAAGCTTATTGGGCATTTTGAGAAGCATGGTGCTGAATTTGGCGCTGCGTCAGCGCAAGAGTACATGGCGATTGGTAGGTATATTGCTCAGAATGGGACAAAGATTGAATATCTCTATAAAGGAGAGGTGCGGGTTGGCTATGTTGTATTTATGGAGAATTCGTCTCGCAAGGGTGTGGCCAAGTTTGGTTTTGTAGGAACGAACGCCAAAGGTGAAGTTACTACGATCCATGTGGAAAGTGGAAATAGCTTCTGGAAGATGGTGAATGGGGATAAAGCTGATAGGTCATTAAGGAGTGTCCCATGATTTTCTCTATTCTCGTTAGATCAATCAATTTTGATGTTGAAGGGGAGGTTGAGGTTGTCGTTGGTGATGTTCAGTTGACCTGCTTTGCGAATAACATCCCTTTCGAAATAAAGGTTGGGGGTCGTTACGAGGTTGAGTTTTATCCTATGGTTTTTGATGAGTATTTTGTGGAGGATGCCGGGGAGGTGGGTGATTCCATTGATAGGCATGGGAAGGGATATTCATATAAGGTGGTTGGGAGATTGAACGAAGGGTGTGTTAGTTGCGGTGAATTAATGTTTTGTGACGAATTTTTGGCGGAAGATTTTGGGTTTCTTGATGGAAGGATGGTTTCTTGGATAATTGATCGACTAGATGTTAGTTTTGTAAAAGAGATATAGATAATGATAATGATAATGGATAGATAAAAATGAAGAAAATAACGGTTGAAATAACGGTTCCAGGTTCACTTAATCACAGAGCAAATAACGATTCCAGGTTCACTTATCTGTTTTGAGGTTTGCCCGAAATAAGGTAAACGCACGCTCTTTCAAAATTTAGGAGAAACCGGGTCGCCGGCAGCGACGTGCTCAGCCGCGAGGGCATCGGCATCGTCGGCCAGAACGTGACGATCGAGGCGGCGCAGGATGCCAACAGCGTCACCGAGACGCAGAAGTTCAGGCAGTCGGGCATCAACGTCAGCCTGAAGGGGGGTGCGGTGGACACCGCGATGGCGGTGAAGAACAGCGTCGATCGTGCCGGCGAGGTGCAGGACGACCGCTTGGCGGCGCTGCACCTGGCGCAAGCGGGGCAGACGCTGTTCTCGGGTGGGCAAGCGGGAATTAACAGCCTCAAGGGAGCCGGCGACCAGTTTGGCGCCCTTGCCGACACCACCAGGGACACCAAGGCTACGGGCAACAACGGCCTGAGCCTGCGCATCGGCATCGGTGCCAGCAAGAGTTCCAGTTCGATGGAATACAACGCCACCACCGCCGCCGGCAGCCGCATCGCCAGCGAAGGCGACGTGGTGATCCACGCTACCGGCGACGGCAAGGGCAATGGCGGCGACCTCACCGTCACCGGCAGCCAGATCGAAGGCGACAACGTGACGCTGGCGGCGGCGCGGGACCTGCTGCTGCAGGCGCAGCAGGAGACCAGCGAGCAGATCGAGCGCAACAAGGCCAGCAGCGGCGAGATCGGCATCACCCTCGGCAGCGAGGCGGGCATCGGCGTGTACGTCAGCGCCAGTGCGGCCAAGGGCAAGGGCGACGGCAACGGCACTACCCATGCCGAAACCACGGTGGATGCGGCCAACACCCTCACTTTGGTCAGCGGCCGCGACACCACGCTGGAAGGCGCGCAGGCCCGCGGCGAAACCGTCATTGCGGACATTGGCCGCAACCTGACGATGACCAGCCAGCAGGACACGAACGACTACGCGCGCAAGGACCAGAGCGCGGGCATCGATGCGGCCTTCGGCACCGGTGGCGGGCAGGTCAGCGCCAGCTACAACCAGAGCAAGATCGACAGCACCTACACCAGCGTGAAGGAGCAGACCGGCATCCAGGCTGGCGAAGGCGGCTTCGATATCCGCGTGGGCGGGCACACGCAGTTGAATGGCGCGGCCATCGCCTCGGCGGCGGACCCGTCACGCAACCGTCTGGAAACCGGCAGCCTGGGCTGGAGCGACCTGGAGAACGAGGCCGAATACAAGGCCAGCAGCTTCGGCATCAGCGCCAGCGGCGGCAGTGGTGGGGGCAGCGTCAGTCCGAACATCAGCGTGCCGCAGCACGAGAAGTCCGGCAGCACCACGCAGGCCGGCATCGCTGATGGCACGTTGATCGTGCACGACGGCAGTGGTGAAGGCATCGCAAGAGGTGTGACCGAGCTGCAGCAGGATGGCCTCAAGGAAATCTTCGATCAGCAGAAGGTGGCTGAGCGGATGGAGATGGGGCAGGTGGCCGGGCAGGTGGGGTTCCGTGCGGCGGGCGATATTGCCCAGGCGCTGACCCGGGACTACGCCGATGCGCAGAAGCAGGCGGCTGGCGCCCAGGTCGTGCTGGAGAACCCCAACGCCTCGCCGGAACAACGGGCGGCGGCGCAGCAGATGCTGGACCAGGCCAATGCGACGATGGCCGCCAACCAGGGCCAGTACGACCTGTGGAAGGACGGCGGCGCCGGCAAGACCTTGCTGCACGCGGTCACCGGCGCGCTGGTCGCAGGGCTGGGTGGCGGCGACGTGCTGGGCGGTGCGCTGGGCGCCGGCGCGGCGGAACTGGGCCGTCCGTTGACGGCCGACGAAAGCCGATTGGTCAAGGAACTGGTGAGCGCGGGAATAGGCGCGGTCGCCGGCGACGGCAGCGGCGCGGCCACGGGGTTGGCGGGCGAGCAGTTCAACCGGCAGTTGCACCAAAGCGAGATCGACCGGATCAAGGAAATGGCCGGTGGCGATCCGCAGGTAGAGGCGGAACTGATCGCGGCAGCCTGCGCATTGGTGAGATGCGCTGCCGGGATTCCGGTGGATGACCCGGAGTACGCGTTCTGGGCGGGGCTTGAGGCGCAGGGGAACGGCGACGCCTATGCCGATGCGCGTGACTGGCTACTGATGCAAAGCTATGTAGCCGTGCGCGAAGTCATCGTTACCGGCAGCACGCTGGGAGTAGGGGGTACCGCATACGCTCAGGAAGAGACGGTTCCTCTTTTTGTCTACAACGACCGTGCCGATGCGTATGCCGACTGGGCATCGCGCAACAATGTGGGCACCCGTCTGCTGGGAGGTCTCCAGGCGATAGGCGGCGGCCTGGAGGCCGCCGGCGGGTTGGTGGTGGGCACCACGTGCGCGACGGTGGCGGGTTGTGTGGGCGCGGGTTATTTGTTTGGGGCGGGCGCGGACAACGCCGCGGCCGGAATGAACACGCTGTGGACGGGCAAGACGACGTCAACGCTGGGCGGCTACGCCTTGCAGCAATTGGGTTTGTCGCCGGAGACGGCGGAACTGGTGTACGGGCTGACGCAGTTGGCGCCGGCGGGCGTGGAGGCGTTTGCTGCCAATCGGGTGGTTAATGCGGAGGCTGCGGCGAATCAGTTGGCGAGGCTTTCGTATACACCCATTGAGTTATTTGGTGCGCAGGGCGTACAAGTCACCGAAGAAGTCATGCGGACACCACAGGCACAGGCAGTAATCAGTCAATACCTGGCTGCGGGAGCATCGCCAAATGATGCGTTGATCTATGCTGCCAACCTGATACAAACAGGCAAGGGCTTGCCGCAGACAATGGCACTGGGCGCAGATGTAGAGCTAATAAAATTGGTGCCAAAAAATGTTGCAGGAAGTGACAAGATTGTCGACTACTCGGCATTCTTCATCACAAAGCAGGAGTTCGAGCGCATCTCGGGGATGGCTCCGAGCGAAATTTCTAATTATCTTGGGTTGCCAGCAGAGCAAGGTATCCGTGGTTCTCAAATGGGATTTGATGTTTATTCAATGACCCCAAAGCCAGGACAGAATCCTGTCGTTTTCACTAGTGAGGTGGCTCCAGTGCACCAAGGGGCATACTCGGCTGCTGGCGGTGGGAGGCAAGTCCTAGTGCCAAATAGGTCTCAATGGACCGATCCGAATCAGAATAAGATCGGGGAGATTAAGGGTGGTGGTCAATGAATTCATCAGAGTTAAAAAGATATGCACTTCTTGTCGAGGACTCCATCAGAAGTGAGTTTGGTAGCGATAAAGATGTTAATTTTCTTTCTGAGTATGAGCCCCTGTTGATTGCGATCGAGGATGCTAAGAATGAGGTAGTTAGGAATCCTCGCGAGTTGACAGGGCTTTCACGTTGGCTGCTGGATTCAAATATCAGAAGTCATCCTGTTTTGTCAGATAGATTGTCTGGTTTTTTGTTGCTACTTCGCGGGTGGAAATTGCCTAACGAGTAACGGTTCCAGGTTCTAAGGTTTCCCCGCGTTTTCTGGAATAACGGTTCCAGGTTCACTTAGACCATCAAATAAGTGAGTCTGGAGCCGTTATTGTTACGTCTATTTCTAGTTAGGATGGCCGGTTAGCTAAGGCGGTTTCGGGTAGTGGTACTGATAACCCCAATTTTGGAATTGGCTCTGGGACAGTGGCTGATGCGGATAGGCTTGGAAAAATATGGGTTGGTGAGGGGGCAAGGCAGCTATCGGATGGCTCTGGTTGGATCAGTTCCGATGGAACTAGGGTCTATCGAAGCCCTGCGGTTAAGGAAAGCTCGCGCCATGCTGTGACTGGGGTTCAGGCTAATTTTGAAAGATATTCTTTTGATTCAAGCGGTAATAAGGTGAGAATTTCGAATGGACACCTGGATGTGGTTGGGGGTGTGAAACCATGAGGGCGAAACTAAAAGGTATTTTTTCTGACGAATTTGATCCGATGAATTTTTCTCCAGTGGATAAGGGTTGTTTTTATGTGACTCTTAGGCTGTTGATTGGTTCGTTAGATTCTGCCGGAGGGGATAATTTCGAAGTAAATGTGTGTACGCCGAGATGGCCGATTGAAAATGAAAAATTGATGAGGTGGGGGAGGTTTCTTGTCATTGTGAGTGAATACAATTATAGTGAGATATCAGATTTTGTTTCGTCTTACATTGATGGATGTGCTGGGGATCATTGGGATGAGGTGGCGCTGAAATTATCTAGGATGTTTATGTGGGAATTTGAGGATTATGTTGGGTGCGATGGAAAATAACTAATAAATAACGGTTCCAGGTTCACTTATCGGTTTTGAAGTTTGCCTGAAACAAGGTAATCGCACGCTCTTTCAAAATTCAGGAGAAACTGGGTCGCCGGCGGCGACGTGCTCAGCCGCGAGGGCATCGGCATCGTTGGCCAGAACGTGACGATCGAGGCGGCGCAGGATGCCAACAGCGTCACCGAGACGCAGAAGTTCAGGCAGTCGGGCATCAACGTCAGCCTGAAGGGGGGCGCGGTGGACACCGCGATAGTAAATAACGGTTCTAAATAACGGTTCCGGGTTCACTTAGATCATCAAGTAAGTGAACCTGGAACCGTTATTGTGAACCGTTATTGTTGGTACGAGGGAGCAGGTCTCGAAATGATCTATAACCCTAAAACTGGCCAAGTCGGACATATTCAGCCAGTTAAATAAGAACGGAGGCGGTTAATGGATATCTGGCCAATTCTCCAGGCTGAACTTGACGCATACCGAAAAGCTGTCGATGCGGCTCGAAGATGCTTAATTGCATACGAACAAGAGAGTGAAAGGTTAATTCAAGAAATTAGTTCAGGATCATTCGATGAAGTGCAAATCGCATTTGATCGTCTATACGAGATACAGGCACATATTTCAACTGCGCAATACAAGTATGAATTTCCGTTAACGGATCGCCTTCGTTCTTTTGTCTATCAGATGGATCGAGATGATTTTGCTTCGAGGCGGTATTGGTGGGAAAGATTTCGCAGTGGTTTGCTTTGGCCTGAGCAAGCGTAGGCGGGTCTTTGGCACGGAAACGATTAGGCCATCAAATAAGCGAACCTGGGAAATAACGGTTCCAGGTTCACTTGGTAATAACGGTTCCGGGTTTAACGAATAACGGTTCTAGGTTCACTTAAAATAACGGTTTCAGATTCACTTAATCACAGAGAGAAGTGGTGGCTGGCGGCAATCTGAAACTGTCTTCGATACATGCTGGCCAAGAATAAATAACGGTTTCAGGTTCACTTAGATCATCAAATAAGTGAGCCTGGAACCGTTATTGTATTATTGTATTGCAAGTCGCCAGACCCGACGATTGGTTCTTCTTCACCAACGAAGCCATCACGGAAGAATAAAATATGAGTAAGATGCTGACTGAATAGCAAGCATTCAAAGCAATAGTTGTATTTCTTGATCGCTATTATGATGGGGTGGGGTGAGGATAGGTCGGGAGGGGTGCTGGGTGATATTTCCAGCACGCCTTGGGCTGGCGGTGGACCTAATGATCCTGCGCAGTGGAATGATTGGTTGGTGGCAGTGGATATAATCCTTGATGCAGAAAGGTAAGAGCGAGAAATAACGATTCCAGGTTCACCTATCCGGGGATGGAGACTTGCCCGGACGATGTGCAGGGCGGAAACCGGCAAAGCGGCGTGTCTTGGCCTCGACCAATGCTTGGAAACGTGAGTGTCCCAAAACCCGTTGTTGTTGCAGGTGCATGCGGATCTGCATCAATTCTTCGTCGCCCAACGACTCGCGTAACAGTGCATGCCATTGCTCGGCCCGCTCCTTGGCATTCCTGCCCAAGGCCAGCCAACTGGGGTGAGGCGTCAACATGGAATGTGGGCTGAGCCCGAGGTTGGCGGTGCAACTCGACCAACGATAGTTGACGGGGTTGTCGGTAATGAAGGCCCGAACGGGGTTGAGCTCTATATAGCGGTAGCACCGCAGTACATAGTCTTCGCTGTCCACCAGGCTTGCCTTGTAACGCCCTTCCCACAAGGTGCCGGTGCGACCGTGGCGGACGTTGAACCGGCCAACATAGTTGCGGCCCAGCCGCTGCATCAATTGGCTGATGGCTCCGGCACGGGGCGGTGTCATCAGTAGATGGACGTGATTGTCCATCAGCACGTAGGCATGGAGTTGGCATCCTGTGCCGAGGAGCACTTCTTTCAGCAGATGCAGGTAGCGCAGGCGGTCATCATCATCCAGAAAGCATGGCAAGCGATTGTTGCCACGCTGCACCACGTGCTGGGGAA
>Ga0182745_1002493_pt1 | contig 16455 bp, 15 predicted proteins | sample eDN3rd30CKraftBY_FD_128523 | JGI IMG/M metagenome (GOLD analysis project Ga0182745, IMG submission 128523) | Enriched backyard soil microbial communities from Emeryville, California, USA - eDNA 3rd pass 30_C Kraft BY (version 2) (version 2) | ecosystem: Environmental > Terrestrial > Soil >...
TGGTAACAACCGGGCTTGGGGCAATCTAAGCTGCCCTCAGAACTGGCGGTCAATGACCGGGGCTGGAACCCTCGCGAGACTAGCCGGAAATCCCACACCCTTTAGGGGTGGGAAGCTTAACAACCCAATGGCTTACGCTAGCACAAGAATATCCTGGGATCCTTGATGGAAGAGGAGACCTGAGGAGATCCCACCCCTTCTCGCTTTTCGCTCAAGAAAGGCGGAACTCAAAAAATCCAAGAATATGGTGTTTGTAACAAATTCAAAGGGCCCGTTTCCAAGTGGAAGCCCGAGGTGACAGCCGATCCGGCTTGTATGGGGTGGGCATGCGGCGGTCGTCCCGCCCGTTCTTGCATTTTCCATTGCGTCCATCAGGCTCACTCGCTCAAGGAGCAGCAGTGCAGGTTGGAGCGCATGTTCGTGGATCGGCGCGGACGCCGAGATCCGAGATCCGAATCGGATGCGTTCGTGATGGCGCTCGACACCCCCGTCGAATCCAGGGCAACCGACGGGGACAGCGTTCGCGAGGCAGGGGTTGGAAGATACGAACTCAGGGGTAAACGCCCCGGTCACCTGGAGGGGCGGCGCCCCAGCCGAGTTTGTCGCGGAGGGTTCGGTAGTAGCTATGGCCGGGCAGCCGTACCATGGGGAAGGGGGTTTGGCCACGGCGGACCACGATCCGATCGCCGCTGCTGACGGGAACTTGCACCTGGCCGTCGATCACCAGGGATGTGGCGACTCCTTCGGCCAGGGGGATCATCTCATAGACCTTATGCGTGCTGTCCACTAGCGGGCGCTGGGTGAGCGTGTGGGCGCAGAGGGGGGTGACCACGAACATGTGGGCGTTGGGTGGTAAGATCGGTCCCCCCGCCGAGAGGCTGTGCCCCGTCGACCCGACGGGGGTGGCGATGATCAGGCCATCTCCCCGGTAGGTGATCACGCTCTCCCCGTCGATCGACAGGCCAATTTCCAGAAGGTGGAACACGGGCGCGGCGCGGAGGACCACCTCGTTCAGGCCGCGGAATTCGCGGACCGGCCCCGACCTGGGCGTCAACGTGCAGGCCAGGGTCATCATGTTTTCAATCGTATACCGGCGTTCGGCCAGGTCCCCCAGGCGTTCCAGGAAGGCCGAAGGGGTAAGCTCGGCGAGAAAGCCGAGCCGGCCGACGTTGATCCCCAATACCGGGGTGGGCCTGTCACGCATCCGGCGCGCGGTGTGTAGCACCGTCCCGTCGCCCCCAAGCACCAGGGCCACGTCGGCCGAAAGCCCCGAGAGGTCGGTATCGGGACTCAACTCCACGCCGGTCAACTGGAGGGTGGGATGCTCGGAGATCGCTTCGGCAATCCTCCGAGACTCGGTGTGGACCTCGGACTTGCCGCCATTGCCAAGGATCGCCACGTTGAGAGGCGGCGGGGATGACTCCAGGCGCGGGGCGGGCGGGTTGAACGGGGCTGGATGCTCCATGAGATGTCGGCCCTCCCCGGCAAAAGCGGGGTGCGAAGCTGCGACCGACCCCGCCCTATGGCTTCAAAGGGGCCCCCTGGTCGATTCGGTTGGCGGAAGGAAACGCACTTGGATCAAAAAGGATCGGTTCGGGTCTGACCCTGACCCTGATTCTGAGAAGGGAACCGGGCTCGGCCCCGTTCGCTCAGGTCAGGTCAGGTGGCACAGGCCTGTCCATTGGTGGCCAGAAGGGAAGGCAAGCCCACCGTGCGGGCCAGTTCCAACGCGGAGCGGGTGATCCCCTCCACATCCAGGCCCACCTCGGCCAGTTGTTCGTCGCGCTCGGCGTGCAGCACAAAGTGGTCGGGCAGGCCCAAACGGCGTACGTGGGCGGTGGAAAGTCCGGCGTCGCTCGCCGCTTCCAGAACCGCCGAACCGAACCCGCCGGTCAAACAGCCTTCTTCCACGGTAATGACGAACCCGCACTCCTCGATCGCCTTGAGGGCGACCGTGCGGTCGAGCGGCTTGGCGAATCGGGCATTGACCACGCCAATGCGCAGGCCGTGCTCCTGGCGGAGTCGTTCGGCCGCGCGGAGGCAGGCACCGACCAGGGTTCCACAGGCCAGGAACATCCCGTCGGTCTCCCACTCCAGCACTTCAGCTTGGCCTAGCTCAATGGGCTGAGCCTCGCGTTCGATGGTCTCGAGGCTGGCTTTCGGGTAGCGGATCGAGACAGGCGCATCGTGCTTGAGCGCGAACTCGAGCATTGGGACCACGTCTTTCTCATCGCCGGGGGCCATGACCACCATGTTGGGGAACATGCGCATGTAGGCCAGGTCGTACGACCCGTGGTGCGTTGGTCCGTCACTACCGACCAGGCCGGCGCGATCGAGTGTGAAGACGACCGGGAGGTTCTGGAGCGAGACCTCCTGGAAGATCTGATCGTAGGAACGCTGAAGGAACGTGCTGTAGATATCGACCACCGGTCGGGCTCCGGCCTTGGCCATGCCCGCGGCGAAGGCCACGGCATGACTCTCGCAGATCCCGGTGTCGAAGAAGCGGTCGGGGAAGGTTTCGCGGATCTTTTGAAGCTTGTTCCCCTCGCACATCGCGGCGGTGAGCACGGCCACCTTGGGGTCGCGCTGCATCGCGGCGAAGAGAGCACCGCTGACGGCGTCGGTGTAGGCCTTGCCCGAGCTGGTCGAGAGGGGGATGATCCCATCCTCGGCGCGTTGGAAGGGGGCGGGGGCATGGAATTTGACCGGATCCTTGACGGCCGGCTCGAATCCGTGCCCCTTGTCGGTCAGCACGTGGAGCAGGACCGGGCCATCCATCGCCTTGACCTTGTCGAGATAACTGCGCAAGGTCTTCAAGTCATGCCCGTCGATCGGCCCGATGTAGGTGAAGCCCATCTCCTCGAACAGCATGCCACCATGGAACGAGGCCTTGATGGCGTCCTTCATCTGCTGGAGCCAGCGGTCGGCCTGGTCGCCAACCAGCGGGATCGACGGCAAGAGCTTGCGCACCCGCCGGTTCCAGTCGCTGTAGATCGGCGCCATGCGGGCCTTGTCGAGGTAATACCCGAGGCCTCCCACGCGTGGGCAGATCGACATCTGGTTGTCATTCAGGACGACGAGGAACTTCTTCTTGAGTCCCCCGGCGTTGTTCAATGCCTCGAAGACGATGCCCGACGGGAAGGCACCATCCCCAATGACGGCGACCGAGTGCCGCTCGGGGTGTCCGACCAGGTCGTCTCCCGCCTTCAAGCCCAGAGCGGTGGAGGGAGCGCATCCGGCGTGGCCGGTCATGAACAGGTCGAACGGGCTTTCCGACGGGTTGGGGTAGCCCATCAGGCCCCCCTTGGTCCGGATCGTATGCAGCTCGTTGGCGCGGCCGGTGATGAGCTTGTGCGGGTAGATTTGGTGCCCGGTGTCCCAGATCAAGCGATCCTGCGTGAAGTCGAAGGCCAGGTGCAGGGCGAGGCAGAGCTCCACCACGCCGAGGTTGCTGGCGAAGTGAGCCGAGCGCCGGCCGACAATCCCGATCAGTTCTTCGCGCATTTCCGCGGCCAGCTTCTCCAGATCCATCTCGGAGAGAGCGTGCAGGTCGGCCGGTGACTTGATCTTGGGCAACATCGTGCTGCTCATCAGCAGTCCCTTTCCAAAAGATCCAGGGCCAACGCCCGCAATCGCTCGCCGCGTTCTCCGAAGGGGGCCAGGGCCTTAACAGCCTCTTCCGCCAGTTGCCTGGCTCGTTGGCGGCTCCCCTCGATTCCTAGTAAACCGGGATAGGTCCATTTTCCTAACTCAGAATCTTTGTTGACCCGCTTGCCCATCCGGGCTTCGTCCCCCTGGACGTCGAGCAGGTCGTCAATGATCTGGAAGGCCAAGCCTACCGCGTATCCATAGACATCAAGCGCCTTCAGGCTCGCCCCGTCCGCCTGGGCGACCAGGCCCCCCATGCGTAGGGACGCACGAAGCAAGGCCCCTGTTTTCCGCCTGTGGATGAACTCGAGTGCCTCGAGGCTGGCGTCGTCACGGCCTTCCGCTTCCAGGTCGGCCATCTGCCCGCCGACCATTCCCGCGGGGCCCGCTCCTTCGGCCAGGGCCCGCACGCAGGCGGCCGCGGCGGATGGCGGCTGAACGTGCGCGGCAACCACCTCGAAGGCCAAGGTCAGAAGTCCGTCGCCCGCCAGAACGGCCGTGGCTTCGTCGAACGCCTTGTGGCAGGTGGGCCGACCGCGCCGGAGGTCGTCGTCATCCATCGCCGGCAGGTCGTCGTGAATCAACGAGTAGGTGTGAACCATCTCGAGTGCGCACGCCGCTGGCAATGCCTCGACCGCTTTGGCTCCGCAGGCCTCGGCCGCGAGCAAGCAGAGAATGGGCCGGAGACGTTTGCCACCACCGAGCAGGCTATAGCGCATGGCTTCGGCGAGACGGGGGGGGCAGGGGGTGGCGTCGTCACCCGCCACGGGCAGGTAACGATTCAGGGCCTCGTCAACCTGGCGCCGGAGCCCCGAAAGGTCGGACGCCGGCTGAGAACTCTCGATCGACGTGGAAGTCATCAATGTGCCAATGATTTCGAACGGCGAGCCGGTGGCGGGGCGAGACGTCGTCCCTACACACTCCTGGACATCTCTACACGAGGGCTCCGTGCCGATTCGCCCATTGTTGACAAACTTTCCGAGATTGTCCACATGACTCCCGAAAAAACTTTGCGATGCAAAGTGTTAAGCTTGGTAGTCAGCGTAATTCATTGGCTCTGGGAAATTTGGGGAGAATTCGCTCGGTCGCGGACTGACGATCTGGGTCGCCGGGTAATGAAGTTCTAACTCACCCCTCCATGCGGTTAGTCCGACCACGGGAAGAAGAACTCGACATATCATAACTCAACCAATATTCAACTGGTAATCGGTGCTATTGGATAGTACACAATACCCTTTCAGAAACGCGACATATCCGGGTACACTCCATGGAACCCACGTACTGGCTTCGCTTCATTCAGTCAAACAGTTTTGCCAAAGACTGGGCGGATCATGGATTGACCGACGACGATCTCCGAACTCTTGAGTTGGTCATCCTCACTGGGCCTGATCACTGGCCGATCATCAAGGGAACTGGAGGTTTGCGAAAGCTCCGATTCGCTGATCCTCGTGCCAATCGAGGTAAGAGTGGTTCGTATCGGGTCTGCTACGTCTTCTTCGAGCCGTTTGGTTCCGTGTGGCTGGCCACGCTCTTCGGGAAAAATGAAAAAGCAAACCTCTCGGCCGGGGATAAAAAAGCCATCGCTCAGGTCATTGGTGAAATCGAAGCCGCACTGAAAGGGGGAATGCTCAGATGAAAGAAAACAAAATTCAAGATAAGAAAAAGCCCGCTCAGGTTACGCCTGCGGGCGCTAAGATTCTGGGGGCGTTGAATGAGTTTCGCGATGCCCTCAACGAAGGTGGAAAGCTCGAGGACCAATTTACGGTTCGCACTGTTGAACTGGATCTTCACGCAACGACCTATCAGGCGAGCGATGTGAAAGACGCCAGGCGAATTCTCGGTCTGAGTCAGCCACTCTTCGCCAAGTTCCTGGGCGTGAATCTGAGCACCGTCCGAAGTTGGGAGCATGGAATCAACACCCCCTCTCCCCTCGCTACTCGGTTCCTTGACGAGATTCGCACAAGCCCTCGACACTGGAAGGCACGGCTTAAACAAATGATCACAGACAAGAACCCTGGCAGGCCAACCAATCAAGATTAGACCGCCATTTCTATAAGCTTGGGATTTGTGATGGAGACGAAATGCGATGGTGACTCGCGATAAAGCCCTAGAATTGGGAGTTTTGGGGCGAACTCGCTCGGTCGCGGTCGGCCGTGGCGGTGGCGTCGAAGGGGGCGGTCTGGGGCTGGCCCTTGTCATCGACCCCTTCGAGTAGGGCGATGGTGCGTTCGGCCCCTTCGAGGAGCCCCTGGCAGCGGCCCAGAAGCTGGATGCCTCGCTCGTACTTGGCGAGTGCTTCGGCCAGGGTGGGCTCGCCAACTTCGAGGTCATCCACGATCGTTTCGAGCTCGGTCAGGGCGACTTCAAAGGAAGGGGTGGTGTTCGTGGGGGCCGTGGATGAGGTATTGTTCTTCTTGGCCATGGGTCGTCATGCACTCCCTTCGACACGGCTGATAATGGAGGGGCCCGAGCCGAGCTTGGTCTGGATGAGGTCGCCGGGTTTCACGTCTTCGGCCGATCGGACGAGAGTGGCCCCGTCCTCCTGGAAGGTCAAAGTATAGCCGCGGGCCAAAACCGATAGAGGACTGAGAGCCTCGAGCGCGACGGCCAGGCGAGCGACCTGATTCCGTCTGCCGTCGAGGTCGTGGCGCATGGCCAGGCCGATCCCTTTCGCCGCCTGGTCGAGCCGGCTCTTGGCTTCCTGGATACGGATTCGGCCTGACAAGGCGATGCGTTCCGCGAGCCGTTGCAGCGTCCGGCGCACCTCGACGGCGTCGGGAACGCAGAGCTCGCCGGCCTCGCTGGGGGTCAAGGCGCGTCGGTCGGCGGCCAGGTCGGCGATGGTCAGGTCCACCTCGTGGCCGATGGCGGTCATCACGGGGAGTCTTGAGCCGACGATCGCCCGCGCGACCACCTCTTCATTGAAGGGCCAGAGGTCTTCGAGGCTTCCTCCGCCCCGGGCCAGGATGATCAGGTCGGCCTCGGCCACGCGGTTGGCCAGGGCAATGGCGGCGGCCACTTCCTCCGCCGCGCCGAGCCCTTGCACGCGTGAGGGGGCGATCAGGAGATCGGTTCCGCGCCAACGTCGGCCGATGACCTGGAGCAGGTCGCGCACCGCCGCGCCGGTGGGACTGGTGACCACCACGATCCGCCTGGGGAACCGGGGGATCGGCCGTTTGCGCTCGGGGTCGAAAAGGCCTTCGGCGGCGAGCCGGGCGACGGTCTGGCGGAACGCCAGCTCCAGGGCCCCGATTCCCTCGGGCTCGATCTTGCGGATGGTGACCTGGTACTCACCGCGAGGCGCATAGACCGACAGTCGCCCCCAGACGGTGACGGCGAGGCCGTCTTCCAGCTCGAAAGGAAGGCGCTGAGCTTCGGTTTTCCAGATCACCGCGCGGACCTGGGCGCCATCATCCTTGAGCACGAGATAAACGTGCCCCGACCTCGGCCGCGCGACGTTGGAAACCTCGGCCCGAAGAGCCACGTCGGCGAACTTCCGCTCGAGCGCCGACTTGATCCTCGCGGTGAGCTCGGAAATCGTCTCGAGCTCAAGCTCCGGCTCGATCGGCTCCTCGTTCATATCAAAGAGCGACATGCTGCTCATGAAAGACGTCCCCGGGCCGATCGAGCACGCGAAGTCGTGCCCAGCCCGGTTCCCTTCGCGATCGCAGTATCCAATTCTGGCGGCCTCCCTTGGCCTACCTGGCGCCGTCGAAGCGGCCCCTGGCGTTCCGTTGCCTCGTCCGAGCTCCTTGCCTGGCAAGAGGCGTTGGGCGTCGAACCCATTTAGGACAACGGCTATCTTACCTGGACCCAACCAAGGGAGCAATTCCGCCTGGATTCCAGCACTGGGGCCCACCCGCAAGAAGGCTTAAGTAATCCGGTCAGATCCAGGATGCGTCGATGGGTTGGCCTCATTGAATTCGAGACTGTGGTCGAGCCCACTTGGCTGGACGGCAGCTTATTCTGGCGTATTGATCAGGGTGTCAAAGTCAAGTTGAGACCATGTCGCATTTTGTGTATTAAAAGTATAAAGACGTGAACGTGATTGGACTGTAGCGGTTTGGTAGTCTCTTGGCTGATCGCCTGATCCTGGCATGATTCCCACACGATAATGAGACGAGACGATTTGAGAATCTAGTTGAATTTTGCTCCATTTGTAAGCGGTGAAGCTATATCCATAGAGGGATTGGCCAATCTGATAGATCACGAAGGTGTCCGGGGTGCGAAAGGGGTTACTCGTCGCCTGATATTTTCGCATCTGTGGATCTGCGTTGAATAATGGGAGTATCATTCCGTCATAGGGTTCTGAGAGCTCGATCGCCGACCATTTGGATCCGCTTGGGTCGCCCGCGGCAAGCTGCGTAATCCCGTTGCCTTGCAGTGAAAGTGTACATCCGCTTACGCCTAAAATATAGTTTATGATCAGATTCTTGTTCTTGCCGTTGGTGAGCTGAACGGCGAAGGACTCCTTAGTTTTGGTGTTGATGACTTTGAGTTTGCCGCTTTCCTTTGAAGTGAAAACAAGTGTATCAGTATCGAGTTGTTGCCAGCTATATTTTGGTTTCGTGCCGCCACTGGCTTCGCTTGTGCCGCCAGCGCTTTGGGTCGGTTTGTTGACTTCGCGATGGTTGGGCGAATTTTTGTCGCGTTGAGTTCTTGCGTCGTTCGCTCGCAAATCCTGGAGTTCTTCGCGGATGCTCGTCAGTTCCTGATCCAGTTTCGCGCTATACTCAGTGGCCTGTTTGAGCTTGTTCTGAAGGGATTCAATCGCTTGGTCTCGCACTGAAGGCTGACTGACCTTACTGGGTTCAGGCGAGTTTCGGCTCTTGGGGCCGGTTCCCCCATCGGACTGGGCGATCGCGGTTAAGGTCCCCATGCCGAGTAAGCAGACGACGGCGGCGATGGTGAAGGTCTTCCATTGCGCGAGTGTCATGGCGAAGAGGGCTCCTTGCGCGAGTCGTAGCGTCTGGGCGGAGATGCCCGCGAGCTTTCCCGCGACGAAGTTGGTGGAGAGTTGGGTTGTTCTGGCGAGCAAGGTGGCCGACAGGGCGGAGGTCGGTTCGGGAATGACCTGCGCGGCGGCGAGTCCGGCGGGAAGAGCCAGGCCCCGGCGGGTCAATCGGTCGCGGAGCCGTTCTCGGGCGCGAGCCAGACGGGAAAGAACCGTCCCCTTCGGACAGCGGAGCCGGACGGACGCCGCCTCGGTGGTGAGACCTTCGAGGTAGCAGAGGACGATAGGCTCCTGAAACCGTTCGGGAAGTCGGGCGATCTCCTCATGAAGTTCAGGCCAATTTGGGTCGTGGACGTCTTGTTCGCGGGTGCTTGCGCGTTCGAGCGCGGCGAGCGTTCCCCCTTTCCGTTCGTGGATCTCCCTTCGAGCGGCGTCGGCCTTGATGCGCAGCGCGATGCGCCTGGCGACCCCGTGGAGCCAACCCGCGAGGGATTCGGCGTTTCGGATGGAACCGGCCCTTTTCGCGAGCACGAGAAAGGTGGCCTGAAACGCATCCTCGACGTCGTTGTGGTCGTCGAGGTGTTTTCGACAGACCTGGAGGACCATGGGGCCGTGCCGTTCGACGAGCAGCGAAAAGGCGTTGTCGAGGTGGGAATTCAGGAAATGATCCCGAAGCTGAGCGTCCGAGAAGTCACCCGTCGCGCCAAGCTCGTAGAGACTCTGGATCTGACTCAGAACGACATGCTCGGTCGAAGGGGCCACCGATCTCTCCTCTCGCGTACGGGCTTGCTCCCGAGTCAGGTGCTCGCTCAGCGTTAAGGTGCCACGAGGGGCACGGTTGATTCCCAGAACTTTTTTGGATCGTCGATTTATTTCTCCCTCCATTTTTGATCAATGGGGCATGGCCTTCCAGCTAGAGCCGCTCGTTTCGAAGAAGCCTGTTCCTGGGAGCAATGCTGGGCTTCCGCGGAAGATGCTGGGTTTGGGAGGTGATCCAAGCAGTGGGTTTTAAGCTACGCGAGGGAAATCCGACGAGATTCTCATTGCTCGGGCGAGATGGAACGTGTCATGATCGATCGATCAGCATCGACTGGGATATGACATATTTTGGAATCGCATGACATCTGGAAAGGATGAGCCACGATGGCCGCGACCTCTTTGTTGATTGCGGTGGCGGTACTTTGCCAGACCCCTACGTCGAAGGAACCAGCCAAGACCAGCCCAATCGTTAAGCCCTCGGTGAAGTCGAGCGCTGTCTCACCTCAACGCCAGGCGGAGCTCAAGGCCGTGGCGGAGAAGCGCAAGGCTCGAAGTCAGAAGAAGGCGATGCAGCGCCAGGCCCGGGCAAACCTGGCGCGCCAGGCTGCCAATGCGGCCGCGGCTCAAGGGACGCGCTCCGCTTTCGAGCAGTCCCGGCTCGAATCCGATCTTCTCGACCGCCAGCGGAAAGCCCTTGAACTGCAAGTTGCGCGCGAGCAACTCAACACGATGGCCAATGTGAACCGATCGCTCCGGCGCAATGAACTGTTCCAGCAAGAGCTCTTGTATGGTCCGGCCAGTCAGACGGCGAACGGGCCGCTGATTTACCAGCGTGGGCCGCTTGGCTCTTACAGCACGGCGATCCCCATGCTGACGAACCCCTCCCCTTCGCCGCTGGCCAGCCCGGTCCCTTGAGCTCGGAACCTTGGTTTGGTCGCGTCGGCCGGCCCGCCGTCCGCTTAGAATAAGGTGTAGATGAACGGGGCGGCGGCCGTGGAGGAGAGAATGAGCAGGATGCCGAAGAGGCCAAGGACCAGGAAGATGGGGACGAGCCACCACTTCTTATTGGTCCCAAGAAACTCCCAGAGCTCAACCAGCAGACCAGGAGAAGGGCCTTCCGGTAACTCGTCGAGCCATTCAGGGGCAGTCTTCTTTGGCGTCTCGTTGGCCATGGGCGTTGAGCTTTGAAGTCGAGGTCAGAGAAATCAGATGAGGTCGAGGTAATCATTAGGGAAGAGGGCGTTAACCTAAAACGTTTTTAGATACTCGTGAACGCCCTCTCTGGATGGGATGGGCTCCCAGTACGAGGCCCGTCCCCGGTCAAACTGTTTTTCGAAGGCTTGTCTTCCCCAAAGCCGAAGTCCGAGCGCAATCGGAGTGATCACTGCCAGGTAAATGATCAGGAGAGCCGTGAGTGAGACGGCCATCCCGATCGGCCGGGTTACCAGGCAGAGGCCGACGTAGAACGGCCGAAGTGCGGTCGGTCTGACCAGGCCGGTCAGCCGACAGGCGACGGCGCCTAGCCAGAGAAAGAGGGCCAGGGTCGTCCTCGCACGCAGGTAAGCCCAGGGGGCTGCAACCATGCCCAGAGCGAACAGGGCCACTTCGGAAAACCCGGCCAACTTCTCGGCGGAAGGGTGCCAGTCATCCGGGTCGATCAACGTCATGCTAGGTCGGTTCCCTCAGTCGGGCGGAAACTGGGCGAGGTGAGCGTTGACCTCTGCCTCAGTGATAGGGCGCCGGCCCGCTTTTCGCAAGAGGTAAGGTCCGATTGCAAGAACGTCAATATGTGTTTTCTGGTAGCCTCGGTAGGCATCGGCCGGGGTACGGACGATCGGCTCGCCTCGAACGTTGAAGCTGGTATTGATCAGGGCGGGGCACCCCGTCCTGCGTTCGAAGGCGGTCAAGAGCAGGTGGAACAGGGGGGAGCGCGCGGGGTCAACGGTTTGAACCCGCGCGCTTCGGTCGAGATGGGTCACGGCGGGGAGTTCCTTTCCGGGCCGGGCGGCGAAGGTGAGGAGCATGTAGGGGCTCTCCTGGCCTTCGTCGATCTCATAAAGTTCCGAAGCTCGGTCAAGAAGGACGGCGGGGGCGAACGGGCGGAACGATTCGCGGAACTTGACCTTGAGGTTTAGGACCGCTTGCATCTCGGGCCGGCGCGGGTCGGCGAGGAGGCTTCGAGCCCCCAGCGCGCGCGGCCCGAACTCCATGCGCCCCTGGAACCAACCCACGACCAGGCCTTCGGCAAGGCACTCCGCGACCGACTCACATAGGGCCTCATCCGTGTCGAACCGCTGGTACTCCGCCTTCCGCGATTGCAGGAACCGCTCGATGGCGGCGTTGGAGTACCCAGGACCAAGCAACGACCCGCGCTGGGAATCTCGGTCGATTGGAACTCGTGGTCGTCCGAGCAGTTGGTGCTCGATGAAGAGGGCAATCCCGAGTGCGCCGCCGGCATCGCCGGACGCCGGCTGAATCCAGAGCTCGTCGAAGGGGCCTTCCCGCGAGACGCGGCCATTGGCGACGCAGTTCAGGGCCACGCCGCCGGCGAGGCAGAGGCGGCGAGCCTTGGTGAGCTTGTGGACATGGCGGGCCATGCGCAGAACCACCTCCTCGGTCACGGCCTGAATGGAGGCGGCCAGGTCCATCTCGCGCTGGGTGATCGGCGCTTCGGGAGAGCGCGGGGGACCGCCGAAGAGCTTGTGAAACTTCGGCGAGGTCATCGTCAACCCCTGAGCATAGCGGAAGTAGGACATGTCGAGATGAAAAGATCCGTCTTCCTTCAGGTCGAGCAGCTTCTCCCGCATGACCGTAGCGTGGATGGGTTTCCCATAGGGAGCGAGGCCCATCACCTTATATTCGCCGCTATTGACGCGAAAGCCCGTGTAATAGGTCAGGGCGGAGTAAAGGAGCCCGAGCGAATGTGGGAAGCGGAGCGACTGAGTCAGGTCGATACGATTCCCTCGGCCCAGGCCCAGGCTGGCGGTGCTCCACTCGCCGACGCCGTCCATGGTGAGGATCGCCGCTTCCTCGAACGGGGACGGAAAGAACGCGCTTGCCGCGTGCGACTCGTGATGTTCAGCGAACACGAACCGGTGCGCGTATCCCGGCAGTTCCCGGGCCATCACCCGAGGAAGAAAGAGCTTGGTACGGAGCCAACCGGGGATCGCCTGGCGAAACGACCTGAACCCAACGGGGGCGTAGGCCAGATAGGTCTCGAGCAGTCGGTCGAACTTGAGCAAGGGCTTTTCGTAGAACCCCACCCAGTCCAGCTCGCTCGGCTCGATGCCCCCTTCTTTCAGGCAATACGCCACGGCTTGCCTGGGGAATCCGGCGTCGTGCTTCCGTCTCGAGAACCGCTCCTCCTGCGCCGCGGCGATCACCTGGCCGTCCACCACCAGGGCCGCGGCCGAGTCGTGATAGAACCCCGAAAGGCCAAGGATCGCCGTCATGAGCTTTGATGAAACCAGAAGAGTGTGCGCGCGGACTGGGGCCTTAGCTTGGGTCGGCCCCATTCATTCGCTTCGGTTGGACGCGATCGCAACGAAAGGCGTGCTTCGCCCAAAACTGTACCACGATCCCAGGCTGGGAAGAACGCTCGAGACCCACGGTTTTCCGAACGAGGTGACGCACGGACCAGGGAGGCGCTCCGTTCAGTAGGGACAGCCCGAGAACATTTCATCTGGAGCGTCCGTCATATCAATGGGCTTTACCTTGATTTGAGAGAGTCGCGCGAGCTGTTCATTGGCTTCCGTGAGCATCCCAACGGAATAGCCTGGCCAATACTTCTCGATGGTCCCTCCACGCGAGATGATCGTGAAGTAAGCGGAGTTCGCGGCCTTGTACTTGCGAACGATGCGTAGGTCTGGGTCGCGGAGAATGGGGAAAGTGACTTCGTTCGCAAGCCCCCACTTGCGAGCGACCTCCGCATCGCCGTCGATGATCCCGAAGAACCGTACGTGCGATCCATAGGCTTCGTTCAGGCGATTGTAATAAGGGGCCGCCGCGATGCTGCAAGGGCATCCGTCCTTGATGAAAATCAGAGCAAGCGGCCCTTCCGCCGCAAGTTCACCGAGCGAGTAATTCTTCCCGTCGTTGGCCTCCGCCTGGAATGTGGGTGCTTCGTCCCGCTCCATGGAATTTGCCTGTGCGAGCATCGTCGGGGTGACCTCGTGTGTATCGCCTGATGTGATGATCACAGTCTGATCCGCGTTTTGAGCCTGGGTGTTCATGCTTACCTGGAATCGCGCCAGGCCGTACGCGGCACCCACGCTCAAGGTTAGAATCGCCAGTAGGAGAGCGTTCGCAGGTTTCATGGAATTCCTTTTTTCCTCTTCCACAAGCCCGAAGCGCAAGCGAGTGAATCGTTTTTCGCAAACGCCGAAGCGCAAGCGAGTGAATCGTCTTTACAAGCCCGAAGCGCAAGCGAGTGAATCGTCTTCTACAAGCCCGGAGCGCAAGCGAGTGAATGGGTTTGTATTCTATGTTTGTAAATTTCACACGTGTTAATGATTTGCGGGATGCGTCAAGAGTGAGCGTGAACGCATTCTCGCATTAACAGACGATCCAGCATGTGTGATTGGTGCGTCTGCGCTGACGCTTGACACACCCTACCAATAGGATTGGTTGCACCTTGGCTGAGGGTGTCTGTCAATAAGAGTCGGACGAGATCACTTCGCCTCCTGCTCGGGTTGAAAGCGCTCGCCAGGTACTGAGGCTGATTGCATCCTTGATAAAGGCCACGTGTCCGTCGCAGTAGAGCACATTCACACCGCCGTTGTGGTTACTCCGGGCAGCCTTGATCGCGGGGTTGTGAGGCGGACTCGATTGCCAGCAGTCGAAGAGCTTCGAGTTCGGTGTCAGGTAGTGGTTGTAGAGGGTCGTGCGGTAGTCGCCGTCCCACCAACCGAAGCCTTTGTCGAGTCTCCACCCGGTCGGACTCGCGCATGCCGCATCCGAGAGTGGAGTCGAGCCGATGGCCGCCGCGCGTCTCACGTCTTGGGGAAGCGGGGTGCCCCCCGATTGGGTCGAAGCGCCCCCCGCGGCTGGACCAATAAGCTGTTCGGAGGCGGCAACGGTGTTACTCGACCCGTCCGTCACCGTTGCGATGGACTGAGCCGGTCCGAGGACGAACGCTCCGTTTGGCTTGACCGTCACTCCCGCGTCGCCTGGATTCGCACTCCCTGGTGATCCATCGCCCGTGCAGAACTGGTAGTTGCTGGGTCCCGAGGTGAGTCCGCTGGCCAATGGCGAAGGGGGCTGCGCGGGGTCGCTCGGGCAGAGGAAGAAGTTCACCTTGGCTGCCATCACGGTGAGGTTCGCTGGAAACGCGGTCCAGGGGGGCGTACCCAGCACGCTCGACGGGCCCGCGGCAATGGGCCAGTTCATGTTGAGAGCATTGTAGATGTTCGACTGTTCCAGGTAGGGGGAGAGTTGGGCGAGAACCGACCATCGATAGTGCAGGGCGGGAACTCCAGGATAAACCTGGTTGTTCTCGGGATAGAGGAATCCTACTGGGAAGGAATTCACAGTGGAATGATAGTTATGCAGCGCAATACCCAACTGCTTCAGGTTATTCGTGCACTGCATGCGTCGCGCAGCCTCACGGGCCGCCTGGACAGCAGGGAGCAAGAGCGCGATGAGCACGGCGATGATTGCAATCACGACCAACAATTCGATTAAGGTAAAGCCTCGATATCGAGACATTTTTTGATGACCTCCGGCAAGCTGAGGAAACTCGGAACGTGGACCAATGTGAAGCCAACGACCGGACAGGTCGCGGAGCACAAAGTCACGGAAATACGAGGCGTACGTTGCCTAGCTCCCACGACGCGCAGGGCGCATGGAGAGACCAGTTTGGTCAGTAACGAGCAACTGGGTTGGTTCTCAGGCGACGGTCAAACGTTCCGGTGGTTCATCAAGACGTGCGGCTCGTCGAGCCGGGAGGATCAGGCAGGAATGGGGTGGTGTGAGGCGATCTGCCGTGGTGGGGAAGCAGCCTGCACAAAGAGCCTGTGCGGCCACCTTGCCAAAGGGGCCCATGCTGGGAGAAGTGGGAAGCCCCGCATCGCCGCAAGGCACAGAACTCATGCAAGGCCCAGAGGACGTTGTCGGGAGTTCTGGATCTGAATCTGAATCTTGGGCTGGCGCGGCGGGGCTCGGCCTGGACTTACGAGGTCCGCAACAGCAAGAATCCTTGCGGCAATGGCGGCATTTGCAATAGTCCGCGTGATCTTCCTCTGCTCGCCGATCACTCGTCGAAATTGAGGAAGCCGTCGCATCGCTTAGCCCGAATCCGCACACGAACAAGGCCGCGAGCAAAAGCGCTCGCGCCAGGCTACGGTGTTTGGAGATTCGGATGTGGCACGCCATCTCAGTCCGATTCTTAATAAATACAAGGATCCAGCCGAGCGATCTCAGTAAGGCATTTTCTTCTCTGATGCTCGGAGAGTCAATCCTGCGTCCAATTTCAGATAATTTGGACACTTCAAACGTAGTCGTTCACGGCCTTACGCGATCGTGCCAGCTATAACGGTAGGGTTGCATTCACGACGATGCCTCCGCCACTTCCCCAACGAATGCATTGCCTCGCTGCCCGTCGCGACTCAGCAGCTATCTCCGCGCCAGCGAGTTATTCGTCTTTTACAAGCCCGAAGCGCAAGCGAGTGAATGATTTTAGGTTTCCAAGAATGCTCGCTCGATAACGCATCGGGCTAGCCGTGAAAAAAAAACGAAGAGATTCACTCGCTGGCGCTTCGGGTTTGTAAACGAGAGCGGTGGAACCGCGTTGATCCTCTACCCGCCCGAAGCGCGAGCGAGTGAATGATTTTGGATTTCCAAGAATGCTTACTCGATAACGCCTCGGGCTAGCCGTGAAAAAAACGAAGAGATTCACTCGCTTGCGCTTCGGGCTTGTAAAGAAATATCCCTGTCACGCGTGACAGGGATATTGTTGTCGAGTCAGGGTTCTCTTTTAAGCTTCCCACCCCTAAAGGGTGTGGGATTTCCGGCTAGTCTCGCGAGGGTTCCAGCCCCGGTCATTGACCGCCAGTTCTGAGGGCAGCTTAGATTGCCCCAAGCCCGGTTGTTACCAA
>Ga0182745_1002496_pt1 | contig 16448 bp, 17 predicted proteins | sample eDN3rd30CKraftBY_FD_128523 | JGI IMG/M metagenome (GOLD analysis project Ga0182745, IMG submission 128523) | Enriched backyard soil microbial communities from Emeryville, California, USA - eDNA 3rd pass 30_C Kraft BY (version 2) (version 2) | ecosystem: Environmental > Terrestrial > Soil >...
CCCAGCGAATAGACCACGCCGCCTGCAAGAAGCAGGATCAGGGTCTCCCGCTCCACCGAAGCCAGCAACTCGTCGATCGCGAACAGGCCGATCCAGCCCATCAGCAGATAGAGCAGCACCGAGATCTGCTCGATGCGCCGCGGCTGCAGGAACTTCGCGGCGATGCCAAGCGCCGCCGCCGCCCACATCACCGCCGTAAGCCCGCTCGACCAGGGTTCGCGCAGCTTCAGCAGGGTGAGCGGTGTGTAGGTCCCGGCGATCATGACGAAGATCGCGGCATGGTCGAGCCTGCGCAGCCACTCGCGCCGCGGACTGGCGAGGCGCAGATTATAGGCTGCCGAGCAACCGAGCATCGCCAGCAGCCCCACGACATAGACGAGGATCGGCAAGATCTGTCCCGGCTGTGGCGCGCGCGCAGCGACGATCAGGATCGCGATTGCACCGACGACTCCCAGGACGAGGCCAAGCGCATGGATCGCTGCATCGGCGCGCAGGTAACGGTCGAACTTCGGATCAGCCATGCGGGTCACGATGCGGACACCGGCCCTCTCGCGCAACCCGCGCGACGACGCGCCCGTTATCATGGGCCCGGACAAGGAGAAAGAAGTGAAGTCTGTCGTCGCCGGCCTCGCCATGGGCCTCGGACTTGCCACCTCCTCGATCGCCTTCGCGGCGGCGCCCTGGGACGGGATCTATGTCTATGAGCAGGCACGGGGACCCGGTGCCGGCGGTACGCAGAACTTCGTGACCCACACGCTCACCATCGACGGACCCGAAGGCTGCCGTCTGGTGGCTCAGGGCTTCCAGACCGACGAGACCATCCGCTGCAAGGCAATGCCGGACGGCGATCGCCTGCTCGTCTCCTTCGTGAGCTTCGGCAACGGCAAGGTCGAGAACAAGTACGGCGTGAAACTCTACAGTCCCGGCCAACCGCTGTTCGCGATTTCGCAGGCGCCGAACGGTTTCGTCACCACGTGGCAGGGCTATTCCAAGGCGGCCGGCGACGGCGCCTCCAGCACCGCCTTCAAGAAGGTGGGACGCTAACAGGGCAGCGGATAGAGTGGCTCCAACCGAAACGGAGGAGACACGAGACATGTCCGACATCGCCTATACGCCGATCCTGCCCGAAGGCTGGCCACGCCCCCGCGGCTTCTCCCATGCCGTCGTCGCCACCGGCACGCGCAGCGTCCGCATCGCCGGCCAGATCGGACGCGAGCCGGCGCAAGCGCACATTCCCGCCGACGCCGATGCCGGCACGCAATGGCACATTGCCCTCTCCAATCTCGTCACCGTGCTCAAGGCCGCGGGCGGCCAGCCGCAGCATCTCGTGGCGTTGCGCGCATACGTGACCGACATCGCCGAATTCAACGCCGCCGGCGCAGCGGTCGGCGCCGCCTGGGGCGCCACGCTCGGCCGCCACTTCCCGGCGATGACGCTGGTGCAGGTGTCGGCTCTGATCGATCCCAACGCCAAGGTGGAGATCGAGGGCGAAGCGATCCTGCCCTAAGGCCTGCTGCCTCCGGTGCCGGAGCCACCCACGCTGATGGTGCCGCTGCCCGAGCCCGGATTGGTGCCGGTTCCACCGCCCCCGGTCTGGGAGCCGGTGGAACCGCCGGACGGGCTGGGCGCGCCACCGATCGGACGCGAGGCGTTGTTGATCGTGATGGCCTGCGTCGCGACGAGTTGCAGATAGGCGAGCCACGGCGCCAGCTTCGACGAGGGATCGGCGTAGGGCAGTGCCTGGGCGTTGAGCGTCTTCAGCACCGACTCGATCAGCACCTTGTCGCCCGGGCCGATGACGTTGCCGGTCGTCTGGGTCTGCTCGAACAGCGCCAGATAGGCCTGCAGCGTATTGGGCGGCAGGATCACCGGTTCGAGCGGCGCGGCGCCCCCGGCCGGCACGAAAATCTGCGAGCCGTAGCGCACCGCGCGCTGCGTGCCTGCGGCGTTCGACACGGTCATGCGGTCGCCGAACAGGAAGGTCGCGGTGGTCGAGCCATCGGCCCCCACGGTCACGGTCGCGATGCCGCCGCGCACGCCGATATGGGCGCTTGGCGTACGGATGATGACGTCGCCCTTCTTGCTGATCGCGCCGCCGACGAAACGCAAGGCTCCCTTGGTCGCGTTGACCACCAGCTCGCCGACGTTGCGGTTGGCATCGAAGACGAACTTGTCGATCACGAGTTCGCTGTTTGCGCCGACCGTCAAGCCGGAGCCGTCGAGGAAGACGAGGTGCGCGCGATCTGCCGATCCCGTGACCACGCGCTCGTTGCCGAACACGTCGATGCCGACGCGGAGGGTTCGGGTGGGCAGCGAGGGTGGCGTACCCCGCGGGTCGCCGCTCGCCGCCGAGGTGACGCCCACCTGCTGCGCCGGGGCCACCGACGGGAGCGCCAGAGGGAACACGACCGACAGCAAGATCGCGCATGATTTCCGCAAGGTCATCGTAACGCTCCCTCAGAACCGCCAGCCGAGGCCCAGAAGGCTGCTGAACGAATTGAAGCTGTAGTTGTTGATCGAGGCGGAACGTTGAAAATAGGTGGTCTGGGCCACCACGGTCAGGCGATCGTCGAGCGGGACCGACAGCAGCAACCCCAGATTGACGTCGGTCTGGGTCCGCACCGTGCCCGGCTGGATGAACGGGTCGGGCTGGTCGTAGGTCGCGAACGCCAGTGCGGCATTGCCGGCGAGAGTCCACTTGCGGCCGTTGATGCCGGCGGGATCCTCGAAGCGCCAGGTCAGCGCCCCGCCAAATCCCGCTTCGCCGTAGCTCTGGAAACCGGTCATCGCGATGTAGCGCGTATAGTTGCCGCCCAAAGAGGCTTCCACGCTGTGCGTCAGGTCGGCACGGATGTTCGCGGCCACCGTGGCATTGTTGCCCGAGTTCTGGGAATTGAAGGGCACGGCGGCGTTGTCGACGAAGTCCCGCCGCTGGCCCAGGACGACGGCACCCGCCCTCACCTTGTCGGCCAGCGGGACGGAGGCTTCCAGCCCGGCGCCCCACGCCCAGTAGGTCGGCAGGTTACCCACCGTGATGTAGCGGCCGCTGACGAAGGGCTTGAGTTGCACGCCACTCAGGGGACCGTCGATCAGCTCCATGCGAGGACCGACGCCGAGGTCGATCAGCATCACGTCGGCATTGGTCACCTGGAACTGCTTGGCCGTGTAGAACGAGAAATCGGTCTCAAGGGTGCCGCTGTCCTGACGCCCGAAATCGTAGCGGTGACTGAGCGACGCGGCACCGACGAAGGCGAAGTCACCCTGAGGCTGGAAGGTGGGGTTGGGCACGACCGTCGCGCCGTAGGATTGCAATGTGCCGGTAGGAAGGCTGGCCGGATTGTCGGAATAGCGGATGCCCGCCACGAACTCGCCCGTCAGCCGCGACGTGCCCCAGCGCCTGTCGATGTCGCGGATGAACTCCGACGAGCGCTCGGCGACTTCCTTGCTTGTCTTCCCCGAAGCGCGCGCCTGCTCGAAATAGGTCCGCGCCGCATCGTAGGACTTGAGCTTGTAGTAGAGGACGCCCAACTCGAACTTCACCCGCGGCTGGTCGGCATCGAGGACCAGAAAGCGCTCGTAGGCGGTGATCGCGCCTTCGTAATCCTCGGCCGCGGCAGCGGCCTGCGCATACTTCAGCAGGACTTCCGCATTGTCGGGCTGGCGCAGCGTCTCCTCGAAGGCCACGCGATAGGAGGCACGCTTCGCGTCGGTAACCTGCGCAAATGACGGAGACGAGATGGCAAGCGTCGCGAACAGGAACGACGCAAATGCAGGGCGGCGCGTCGACAATGGCGATACTCCCCGAACTGTCCCTCTCCCCCATTGCATTGTGGACGGCAGAATGGTCCACGGAAAGCCCGCAAGGCGCTGTTTGTGCGGGACGAACGCCCAGACCGCGCTACTTCACGCCGCCGGCCGACAGGCCCTGCACGATCTCCTTCTGGATGATGATCGTCAGCACGATGACCGGCAGCATCACAATGATGGCCGCCGCGGCCAGCGGTCCCCAGGCGAAGCTTTCGAAGGTCAGCATGTTGTAGACCGCGACCGGCATCGTGCGCGTGGTCCGGCCGGCGAAGACCGCGCCAAAGATGAAATTGTTCCACGAGGAGATGAAGGCCAGGATCGCGCCGACCACGATTCCTGGCCTCGCCAGCGGCAGCGCGACGTAGCGGAAGGCCTGCCACAGCGTGGCCCCATCGATGCGGGCCGCCTCCTCGAGCTCGTGCGGCTGCGTTTCGAAGAAGCCGATCATGATCCAGACCACGATCGGCAGGGTGATCACCATGTGGGTGAGCGCGATCGGCCAGATCGTGCCGATCAGGCCCAGCACCTGGAACAGCGTGAAGAGCGGGATCAGGTAGGACAGGCCCGGCGTCATGCGGCTGAGCAGCAACACCGCCGCCATCTTGTGCGCGCGTGCCTTGGCGATGCCGTAGCCCGCCGGCACGCCCAGCAGCAGAGCGACCAGGGTCGCCGAGCCCGTGACCTGCACCGAGTTCCAGAAGTAGAGGAACATCGGGCTTTCCTCGAACACCTTGGCGAAGTTCTCGAGGGTCGGTTCGGTCGGCCAGAAGACCGGCGGCCAGGCCGTGTTGTCGATGTCGTATTTGAGCGACAGCGACAGCATCCAGAAGAACACGAAGAGGCACGGCGCCAGCAGCACCGCGACCGAGACCGCGAGCGCCGCCTTGTCGACCGCCCTACGGATCCTGCGCTTGGTGTGGAGGGAAATGGCCATCGTCAGTTCCATTTGGCCTTCTGGCGCGCCCACAGCAGCACCAGGGAGAGGGCGACGATGATGGCGAAGAACACCACGACGACGGCGGATGCGGTGCCGACCTGGTTGTAGGCGAAGGCCTGGGCATAGAGGTAGACGTTGAGCACCTCCGACGATGTGCCCGGCCCGCCGTTGGAAATCACCCAGATCGTCTCGAAGACCTTCAGCGCGTCGATGGTGCGCATGATCAGCGCGACGACCAGGAACGGCAGGACCAGCGGATAGGTGATCTTCCAGAACATCTGCCACTGGCTGGCGCCGTCGATCAGCGCGGCTTCGTAGGGCTCGGTCGGCAGCGAGGCGAGGCCCCCCAGCACGATGATCATGACGAATGGCGTCCACAGCCAGATCTCGACCAGGATCAGGCTCGGGATCACCGTGTTCGGCGAATAGACCCATTCCGACGGTGGCAGGCCGACGAGGCTGAGGAAATAGTTCAGCACGCCGAGCTGCGGATGGAACATCATGGTCCAGATCAGCGACACGGCCACCGGAGTCGCCATCATCGGCATGATGAACAGGGTGCGGAAGAAGCCGCGCCCGCGGAACTTCTTGTGGAACACCAGGGCCGAGATCGTGCCCAGCACCATCGGCAGGGCGACCGCCAGGATGGTGAAGTAGATCGTGTGCCCGATCGATTCGAGGAAGCGCCGGTTGGTCGCCAGCGCCACGTAGTTGTCGAGACCGATGAAGACCTGCTTGCTGCCGATGTGCCAGTCGTTGAGGCTCATCCAGATCGTGAATATCCACGGGAAGATGATCACCGCGGAACTGACGATCAGGGCCGGCCATATGAACAGCAGGTAGGGACGCAGGCGTCGTTCACCCGCCGCCCGCGTCCCTGCCGCTATCGTTACGTCTGCGCCCGCCATACGCTACGCCCGTCCCGCTCGCGTTTCCGGTCAGCTCGCCTCGCTCTTGTCGAGGACCGGCTTGAACTCGGCCGTGGCGCGCTTCATCTCGGTCGCCGCGTCAGCGCCGCCCAGCAGGTTGGTCAGCGCGGTGCCGATGACGTCGCGGAACTCGGTCACCGGCACGATCACCGGCAGGCCCGGCATGCTGATCGGCGCGCAGCCGGCCGCGCAGTCCGCCCATTCGCGCGGAACGGTGAGCGTCGAGAGGACCGCAGGGTCCTTCAGCGGCGCCGTACGGAACGGAATGCCGCCGCCGACCTGCAGCATGCGGCCGGCCATCTTCGGGCCGGTCATCCACAGCATCGTGTAGTAGGCGGCTTCCTTGTGAGCGGCGTTCTTCGGAATCGCCATGCCAGTGCCGAAGGTCACCGAACCATGACCCTTGGGCCCGCTCGGCGGCACACCATAGCCCACCTTGCCGACGACGCGGCTCTTGGTCTTGTCCTCGACGGGCGCGGCGAAGCCGGTGGCGTCGATCCACATTGCGGCCTTGCCCTGCATGAACAGGCCCTGCGCCTCGTTCCAGTTGAAACCGGCGATGCCGGCCGGCCCATAGGAGGAGAGCAGTTTCTTGTAGTATTCCGCGGAGGCGATGGCGTCGGGCGTGTCCGTGATGAGGCGCAGGGGCTTGCCCGTCACCGTCTCCTGGCCCCAGCCGGAGAGGAGCTGCGTCCACAACACGACGTTGGCATTGCGCACGCCGCGGCCGACAAAGCCGGAGATGCCGGCCGACGGATCGTTGAGCGCGGCCGCGGCGGCCATCATCTCGTCGAGCGTCTTGGGGAAGGCCACGCCCTTCTTGGCGAACAGCTCCTTGTTGTAATAGACCATGAAGTAGTCGCAGAGGATCGGCAGCGCATTGACTTTGCCGTCCGACGTGGTCGCGAAGCTCATACCGAGCTTGGAAACGTCGCCGAGCTCGTACTCGGCCGGCATCATCTGTGGATCCTTGAGCCAATCCGTGATCTCGAGCAGCCAGCCGGCCTTCTCGAACTGGCGCTTCTGGACATGGAAGGCGAAGTTGAACAGGTCGAAGCTCGGCTTGCCGGAGTTCAGCTCGATCGCCACCTTCTGCCGGGCCTGCTGCTCGGGAATGACCTCGATGCCGAGCTTGATGCCGGTCTGGTCGAGAAACTCCTTCTGGTATTTCTTCATGAGATCGGCGCGCGGGCCGGTCTCCATCAGCACCTCGACCGTCTGGCCCTTGAAGCGCTGCCAGTTGAAGGCGCCGCTCTGCGCGTAGGCAGTGACGGTGTTGAGCATCGGGGCGGCAAGACCACCCAAGGCAACGCCCTGCAACGCACGACGACGCGTGATCGAACGAACCATGCTGTTTCCTCCAGACGCTTTTCAGTCGCGGGCTTTTACCCTGCGTTGAGCGAAGCCTAGAGGAACATGCGCGCGGCGTCATCGGGAGAAAAGCGCCGGTGTGACCTGCGGCGACGCACTTCAGGAGTCGTGCGATTGCGGCAGGGCTGCTCTTCGCGGCCGCAGCATCAACAGGATCAGATCAGAAGCCGAGCGCGTTGAGCCCCGGGTGATCGTCGGGCCGGCGGCCGAGCGGCCAATGGAACTTGCGGTCCGCGCCGGCGATCGGATGCTCGTTGATGCTGGCGATTCGGCGCCGCATCAGCCCATTGGCATCGAACTCCCAGTTCTCGTTGCCATAGGCCCGAAACCAGGTGCCGCTGTCGTCGTGGAACTCGTAGGCGAAGCGCACGGCGATCCGGTTTCCCGCGAAGGTCCAGAGTTCCTTGATCAGACGATAGTCGAGTTCGCGCGCCCACTTGCGCTTGAGGAAGGCTTCTATGGCTTCTCGGCCCTGGAGGAACTCGGCGCGATTGCGCCACTGGCTGTCCGGCGTATAGGCGAGCGCGACCTTGGCCGGATCGCGGCCGTTCCAGCCATCCTCGGCGAGACGAACCTTCTCGATCGCGCTCTGCTCGGTGAAAGGCGGCAAAGGCGGACGGGACATGGCAGGCCTCCTCCCTCGTATCAGATGATCTTGCGCGCACGCAGGTCGGCCAGGTCGGCCGCCCCATAGCCCAGTTCGCCCAGCACCGCGTCGTTGTGTTCGCCGAGTTCCGGCGCGATGCCGGGCCTCGCCGGCGTCTCGGAGAACTTCCACGGCGTGCCGTGCACCTTCTGCTTCTTGCCGAGCTTTGGATACTCGACCTCAGTGACGTAGCCGTTGGCCATCACGTCGGGATCATTCGACGCTTCGAGGAGCGTATTGATCGGCGCTGAGACGATGTCCGCGGCGCGCAGTCGTGCGACCCAGTCCTCGCGCGGACCCGTGGCGAAGAGGCCGTCGAGCACGCCCAGCAGTTCGGTGCGCTTGGCGTCGTTGTCAATGATCACCCCGAGATCGGCGAAGCCCGCCTTTTCCAGATGCTCGTGGAAACCGAGCGATGACATCGCGTCCTTCCAATCCTCCGGGCCGGTGATCTGGAAGACCAATGGCTTGCCGTCCCGATCGTCGAAGCTCGCGCTGATGCCCGGCCGCTCGCGCGTGCCGGTGACGCGGGCCTGCCCTGTGACCGGATTGCGGTCGCGCCACATCGCGGTCTGCAAGGTCCAGCCCATCAGCCGGATCTGCCCGCCCAGCAGCGACAGATCGATCTTCTGGCCGACGCCGGTGGTGCGGGCATGTGTGAGTGCCGCCAGCGCGCCACCGAAAGCCAGAATGGCGCACGTCTCGTCGGCCACCGACACGACACCGGTCTTCATCTTCTGCCCTGCCGAGGAATAGGCCTCGGCGATGCCGCCCAGCGCCTGTGCCATCGAATCCGTCCCCGGCAGGTGGGCGTGCGGACCGTCGGGGCCGTAGCCCGAGATCGAAACGTAGACGAGCTTCGGATTGACCTTGCGCAGCGCCTCCCAGCCAAAGCCGTTCTTCTCGGCGGCGCCGGGGCGGAAGTTCTGGCCAAAGATGTCGGCCTTCGCGACGAGCTTGCGCAGAATCTCGCGCCCCTCTTCGCTCTTGAGGTTCAAGGTCACGCTTTTCACGCCGCGATTGTTGGCCTCGAAGAAGGTGCTGCCCATGCCCGGCAGCACGGTCATGCGACGTGACGGGTCGCCACCTTGTGGAGATTCGATCTTGATCACGTCGGCGCCGAGATCGGCCATCAGCATCCAGGGTACCGTACCGGCCTGCGCCGTCGAGCAGGAGACGACCTTGACGCCCTGAAGCGGGCCGTGGGGAACAGACATCGACAGGGCTCCTCTGTGAGGGCCCCACGCTAGAGCAAGATCAGGCGGGCGTCTCCAGTCGCGCCACGTCGCAGAAGCGAACGAGGCGGCCGGATGTTTCGTCCCACAACGTGAGCCGCGGCGCAGCGAGGCCTGCACGCAGGCCGAGAGGCGAAACGGCGCGCACCTTCTGGGCGGCTTCGTGAGCCTGCGGCAGCCGATAGTTCGGAATGCGCTGGTTGAGATGATGAACGTGATGGAAGCCGATATTGCCGGTGAACCAACGCAGGACAAGTGGCAGATCGAACCAGGACGAACCGTCCATCGCGGCATCGACATAGCGCCAGGCACCGCGACCGCTCCACTGAGCGCCCGGAAAGCGATGCTGCAAGGTGAACAGCCAGACGCCGAGGATCGACGCCACGACCATGATCGACAAATGCACCAGCAGCACATCGCGCCAGCCCAGCAGGAGAACAAGCGTCGCGAACAAGGCCACGAGGCTCGCGTTGGTGAATAGGACCGAGCGGCGCTCCCTTACCCACGCGCGCGGCGTGTCGAACGGAACGCGGTAGAGCAACACGAAGACCAGCGGCGGCAGCAGGAAGTTGGCGATCAGCGGATGACGGACGAGGCGGTGGGCGAATCTCCGGCGAGGCGACAAAGCGAGATAGGCGCGCACGGTGAGGCACGATGAATAGATATCGCTGCCGCGGTCGCCGCGATCGAGATTGTTCCATTCGGCATGATGCTGCGCGTGCTGGCGTCGCCAGTTCGCGAAGGGCGTGAAGGTGCACAGGCTGCAGAGCCGCCCGACGATCGTGTTGGCGCGGCGTGAGGCGAAGAACGAGCCGTGCCCGCAATCGTGCTGAACGATGAACACGCGCACCATGAACGCGCCCGTCGGCATGGCGAGGGCAAGCACGAGCCACGGAGAAATGCCGCACGCAACGTACATGGCCGTGCAACCCGCGAGGAACGGTCCGAACGACGTCGCGAGTTGCAGGAGGCTTCGCCTCCCGGAAGGGCGGGCAAACGAGGCGGCGGCAGCACGCAACTCGGAATCGATGGGATCGGGGGTAGAACGAGGCTCCATGAGCACCTCCGTCCTTCGCCACGATGCAAGGACCAGCTGTATTTGGCCCTTGATAGTGTCGGAACAAGGGACCATATGAAGCTCGTCGATACACGGACATCTGATTTGGTCCGCGCCCGCTGGCATTGTTCAGCGGCCCCGCTCCACGACACTTGATCCCGAAAGCCAGTGCAATTTCGACGGGCTCCAGCGCGCTTCCGTTTGTTCAAACACGGAACGAGTGTAGGGGCTCGCATATCCAAAATAGAAAAGGGGTCTCCCATGACGACGACGGGAACCGTGAAGTGGTTCAATATTCAGAAGGGCTTCGGCTTCATTCAGCCGGACAATGGCGGCAGCGATGCCTTCGTACACATCAGCGCGGTCGAACGCGCTGGCATGAGCATGCTGAGCGAGGGTCAGAAGCTCGAGTTCGAGCTGGTCGCCGATCGCAAGAGCGGCAAGATGGCGGCAGAGAATCTCAAGGCCGCCGCCTGATCACTGGTCGCCGGTAACGGCGACCGCCTTCCTTCCTGCGCGCTACCACGGATGTACTGGGGCGCGGAGCTGGAATGGCAACGTGATACGGCCCCGTTCCTGAGAAGGGACGGGGCCTTTCGCGTTCACGGGCGCGTCAGCCCGGCTTGAAAACCTTGTCCATCGCGGACATCAGGTCCTTGGGGCCCCTGTCCATCATCATTGCCTTCGGCAACTCGTCGAAGCGCTCCCGGCCTCGCGCCGTGAGACAGGGACCGTCCTTTCCATCCTGGATCAGGCCCAGTTTGCGCAGCCGGGTCAGATCCTCGGCACGCATGGCGCGCACGGTGGACTGGCCGAAGGCCACGCGCCGGAGAGTGACCTCTTCGTCGGGCGTGAGTAGCGTGGCGGTCGGACGGGGAGTGTCAGCTTTTCGTTGTACGGTCATGTCGCATCCTTGCATTGCACTTCGATGCATCTCCAGATGCTTCGGAATCAGGAGGCGCCGACGCAGACGTCGCCGATATCCTGCTTTAAATGGGCGTTTAGCGGCGCGGCGGCAAGCGCTCATTCCCAGCAAAGGATGTGCGCGCCTCAGGGGGCCGAAAGCATCTCCTGGGCGAGGCCCGCGCACGGCACGTCCTTGGCGTTTCCGAAGACCGGCGTGGGGATCGGGATCACGCGCCCGAGCGAAATCTGCGGTGCGCGCAGCTTGCCTTCGATCATGACTGCACCGTGAAGGTCGAGGAGGTCGAAGCTCTTGGGATCGGCGTCGATCTCCGCCTTGAGCGCCTGGCTCTTCAGCGAAAGCTGGCCCTTCACACGCAGGACGGATTTCTGTGTATCGAGCAGGGTGCGGTCGAAGACGACGTTGCCCTGCTGGAAATTCAGCCGTCCCACCGCACACTTGATCGGAATGCGATTATCGCCCGTCACATACAGCACAAGCGCATCGAATACCTGCAGCCCGGCGAGACTGACCATCAGGCTGCTGACCGAGCCGCCGCCCAGCGCGAACGCCATGTAGCCGTTGGCCGATTCCATGACATTTGCGAGTGAACGGCCGGTGCCGGCCAGCGCCACGCGCCCTTGGATCCTGCCCTGCGTCGCATCGAAGTAGCGCGACTGGCGGAAGAAGTTCTTCAACTCGATGTCGGTCGCCCTGAGATTGGCCGTCATCTTCGGGTTCTCGGTACGCGCATCGATGCCCATTTCCCCTGCGATGGTCCCCCCGCCCATCACCGACAGCGTGAGCGGCTTGACCGTGACGTTGCCATCCTGGATGAGGACGCGGAAAGCCAGTGCCTGGACCGGCAACCAGGGCGGCGAGATGACCCTCTTGGCGTCCAGGGTCACGTCCATGTTCATCGCGCGCAACTTCTCGACGTGCAGCGGAACATTTGGGAAGAGATCGCCCGATGCTTCGAGCTGCGCTTGTGTCTGAGCCTGCTTGGCGGACACATTTGTCTTGCGCGCGGGCGTCGCGCCCACCAGCGGCGCCAAGTCCTCGAAGACGAGCTTCTGCGACATGAGCTTGGCGGTCAGAAACGCGGGCTTTCGGCGCTCATCGATCGCGACTTCGCCCGTCAGATCGCTTTCCCCAACCCGCCATTTGGATTGAACGAACTTCCAAAGGCCGGTCTCGCGTTCCAGCTTGCCCGCAATCGTGTATGGCGGCGTTGGCGGTCCCGGAATGCCCAGAAGCGGGTAGATATCGGACAGGTTTGGGCCGGAGAGCGTGAGGTCGACATTGGCGCCCGTCCACTTGAAGGGATCCTGGACAGTCCCTTTCATCTTCAGTTTGGTCGCTCCAAAAGATACGTTGAGGTCGAGCGGATACAGCTGATCCGTGTCGCGCAGCATCAGCACCGAGCCGCCGACGAAGCGGATCTCCAGCGGCTGCCCCTCGAGCTTGCCCTTGAGGGACAGTTCGGCCGCGTCCTCGGCCTTGCCGGTCGCCGTCGAAACCGTGCCATCGAGTTCCAGCTTCCGCTTGGGATCGCGGTAACCCAGCGTGCCCTCGCTTATCTCCAACCTTCCGATCACCGGCGCATCGAAGCGGCTGTCGGGTTCGAGCGCCTTGGCCGCGCCCGTGACGACCGGAGTCTCGTCCATGCTCCAGTTTAGCTGTTCCTTGTCGCCCCGCTCGACCTGAACCTCGGGCCTGCGCAGCACGAGACGGGGCAGGACGACGTTACCGCCCAGCAGGGGCCACAGGCGTATGTCGAAATCGACCTGGTCGACCTTGAGCATGTAGGGCGCCTTGCCCCATTCGGCATTGGCGACTTCGATACCTCCCAGCTTCACATTCGTGGTCCGGCCCCACTGGACGGCCACCTGGGCAATCTGTGTCTTGCGGCCGGTGAGATCACTGGCGCGGGCTTCCAACTGGCCGCGCAGATAATCAGACGTCGCAACGAAATAGATCGTGCCGGCGGCGATCAACAGGAGACCGAGGAAGATGCCGGCCGTCCAGCCGAGAATCTTGGCGGCACGTTTCATCCACCCGAAACGTCACGAGCCCGCTACGGTTGCAGCACCGATGCCCAGGGCCGGACGGTACTCCCTCGCATTCACTCCCGCGGCGCCAGTCGCGACTGCCAGAAGCACAACAAGGGCGTGACCGCCAGTTCCATCGCCAGCGCACCTGCCACCGGAAGCGACAACGGATCACCCAGCATTACGCCCAGCAGGCGGCAGACGCCGCCGATCACGACGACGACCGTCAGCACACGGATACGCGCAGTCCGCCGCTCGATGCCAGGGATTGACGCCCAGAAGATAAGCCCGATGGCGAGCAACAAACCCGACAAATAGCGGCCATGGTTCAGTTGCGAACCCACCGCCCCCGCAAGCGGTTGAAACACGCCCCACAAGCCCGCAACGACCGGCACGATTCCGGCTACAGCAAAGCTCACCTGTGCGGCGCGCTTCGACACGAGCGACGTGTCACTGTCACTCATCCAGCCCAACCCTTTCCCGACTTCTGGCCGGCTCCTCTCTGTACGAAGGAACCGGCCAACACGATCATCGGGCCGGAATGGATCAGCGGTCTCAATCGCCAGCCGCGATATTTCTTTCCCTGGCGATGCCCGCGAAGGTGTCGACCGTGCGGTCGAACAGCTGACCGAAACCCCTGCCGTCCAGCCCAACCGGATCGAAGCCGAGATCGGCGAGGCGCGCGATCACGGCCTTGTCCTGCAGGACGGCCAACACAGCGGCATGGAAGCGCTCGGTTACAGCAGCGGGCGTTCCCTTGGGCGCCAGCAGACCCTGCCATGTCGTCTGCACGAAACCCGGCGCGATCGTCTCGGCGGCCGTGGGCACGTCGGCGAACACCCTGGACCGCTGCTCACTGGTGATGGCCAGTGCCACGAGGCGCCCGCCGCGCGCCTGCGGGGCGCCCGCCGCAAAGGTGACGACACCGGCATCGATGTTGCCCGCGATCAGGTCCTGCAGCAGCGGGCCGCCCCCGCGATACGGCACGTGCGTGACGCGCAGATCGCCCGCCGCCCGCAGCAGCAGTTCGCTCGTGAGATGCTGGCTGCTGCCGAGGCCCGGCACACCGACGTTCAGCTTGCCGGGATTGGCTTTCGCCACCGCGGCGAAGGCCTGCGCGGTCGCGAGGCCCGAACGTGGATGGGTGAACAGCCCCTGCGGCCCCGAGATGGCGAGTGTCACCGGCTGGAAGGCCGGATAGAGCGCTGGCGTGCCGGCGACGGGCAGCGCCTCCGTCGCCGCGAACGTGTCGTTGACGAGGAGGATCGTGTAGCCGTCGGACTGGGCGCGCGAGGCGCTGAGTGTCCCGACCCTGCCGGCACTGCCGCCGACATTCTCCACGATCACAGTCTGGCCGAGCTGGGCACTGAGCGGCGCCTGGATGACGCGGGCGAAGGCATCGACGCCACCGCCCGGCGGCCACGGCACGACGATCTTCACGGCGCGGCTGGGATAGGTCGTTTGGGCGCTCGCCGCGAGAGGCGCGGCAAGGGTGACGCCGGCAAAGCCGGCCATCAGGTGACGTCGTTTGAGCATGACTTCTCCGTTCGCCCCCGCGGATGCGGAGCGTTGGCTTCGATCAAAGGTTTCGGGATCAGGCGGTGTCGCGCGTCAGCGTCGACACGAAGGGCTGAATGATCGGGAGAGCATGCGACGAAACTGGCCGCCGCCCCGCTTCGGGTCAATGAAACGGGTTCGTCGATCTGCGGCGTGACGGCGGACGAAACTTCTGCGCGGCCCATGGCGCGCAGGAAGCATTGCGCGATGACCGCAATGCCTCGTCAAAATGCGGCGCGGAAACGCGCCGCGGGGATCAGTCGGCGAGCTGGGTGCGTCCCAGGACCACGTCCTCGTAGACGTGCAGCGACGGCAGGCCGCCGGTATGGATGAACAGCACCTTGGCGCCCGGCTTGAAGTGACCCTGGCGTGCCAGGCCGATCAGGCCGGCCATGATCTTTCCGGTATAGACCGGATCGAGCAGGATGCCCTCGGTGCGGGCCAGCATCTGGACCGCCTCGACCATCTTCTTGTTCGGCACCGAATACTTGGGCTGCCAGAAGCCGCCGAAGCTCTTCACCGCCGACGCCGGCACCTTGATGTCGAGGCCCAGCAGGTCGATGACCGCCTGCGCTTCCTTGACGACCAGCGGCTCCTGGTCGGCGGGATCGCGGCTGACGCCGACACCGATCAGCGGCACCTTGATGTTATTGCCGAGGAAGCCCGCGACCATGCCGCCATGGGTGCCCGAACTGCCCGAGCCCACCACCACGGCGTCGGGCGAGAACCCCATGTCGAGCCACTGGACCTGCATCTCCTGCACACAGGCGACGTAGCCCAGGCCGCCGATGGCGTTGGAGCCGCCACCAGGAATCACATAGGCCTTGCGGCCGAGCGACGCGACTTCCTGCGCCACCTTCGACATCGCCTCGGCCATGTTGGTGCCACCGGGAACGACCGTGATTGCCTCGACGCCCATCAGTTCGAACATGAAGTTGTTGCCGCCGGCTTCCTTCTTGTATGAGCCCGGCACGCGCTCCTCGATCACGAAGCGGCACTTGAGCCCCTCCTTGACCGCGGCCGAGAGCGTGATGCGGCAATGGTTGGACTGAGGTGCACCGCAGGTGACGAGCGTGTCGCAGCCCTGGGCGAGCGCATCGCCCGCCAGGAACTCGAGCTTGCGGGTCTTGTTGCCGCCGGGGAACAGACCCAGCATGTCGTCGCGCTTGATCCAGACCTCGGGGCCGGCGCCGCCCGGGCAGCTGGCGGCGAGGGCCTTGGTGAAGTGCGGCAGGCGTTCGATGGGCGTGGGCGCGTTGGTGTAGATGCGACGCGGGAAACGGGACAGGTCCATTCAATCAGCTCCAGCTAGGTAAACGCGCCCTCGCCCGCTGTCGCGGACGAAGTCTTCAGGTCACTCCGTGATGACACCGCAAACGATGCGGTCGCCCGCATTGCCGGTGGGGTCGGTCTTGTAGTCGTCCGGCCCGGCATGAATGATGATCGCCGAGCCGTCGGCATCGAACACCGAGTTGGGTTGTCCCTTGACCAGCGAGATCATGTTATTGGCAACGTCGATCCTCAGTTCGCCGTTGGCCGGGATGTACAGGTTGGGCATGTCGCCCGCATGAGAACCTTCGGCGGCCTCCATCCCATGCTTCTTGGCGGCGGGATTGAAATGACCGCCGGCGCTGGTAAACGGCGCCTCGCACTTGCCGACCGCGTGGACATGGAACGCATGCTCGCCGGGCGCCACGCCCTTCAGCGACATCTTGAGCAGCACGCCGTGCGGCGTCTGGAGGAGCTGGACGGTGCCGACATCCTTCCCTGTCGCGTCCTTCAGAGACGCCTTCGCGGTCTGGGCCTGGGCGGCAAAGGAGAAGGCAGCGACTCCGGTTGCAGCGAGCAGGCTGCACAGCACTGGGGCGATACGCATCGGTTCCTCCGTCGTTGGGGTTGGGACCTCACCCTACTCCAGGACCTTCGGCGGCCGGTAGAGCGGAAAGCCATTGAA
>Ga0182745_1002497_pt1 | contig 16446 bp, 15 predicted proteins | sample eDN3rd30CKraftBY_FD_128523 | JGI IMG/M metagenome (GOLD analysis project Ga0182745, IMG submission 128523) | Enriched backyard soil microbial communities from Emeryville, California, USA - eDNA 3rd pass 30_C Kraft BY (version 2) (version 2) | ecosystem: Environmental > Terrestrial > Soil >...
AAAGACTCTATCGCTGATATCTTCTTACAACAAATCTTAACTCGTCCAAATGAGTTCGATGTAGTAGCTACAATGAACTTAAATGGTGACTATATCTCTGATGCATTAGCTGCTCAAGTTGGTGGTATCGGTATCGCTCCAGGAGCTAACATTAACTATGTAACTGGACATGCGATCTTCGAAGCAACTCACGGAACAGCTCCAAAATATGCTGGCCAAGATAAAGTAAACCCATCTTCAGTATTACTTTCAGGCGTATTAATGCTTGAACACTTAGGATGGCAAGAAGCTGCAGATTTAATCACTAACTCTGTAGAATCAACAATTGCTTCTAAAGTTGTTACTTATGACTTCGCTCGTTTAATGGATGGCGCTACAGAAGTTAAATGTTCAGAGTTCGCTAACGAATTAATCAAAAACCTTTAATTCTTAACTGAGTTAAAAGTTTAGTTAAATAAAAGGGTAGCCTTTATGCATAAAGTTTTAAGACTTTATGAAATAATGGCTGCCCTTTTTTATTTTTTCGTTTAGTTGGATATAGTAGCTGTAGATGGTTTATATAGGAGCCCTTTTGTTAATCTATAGGGAGAGGGGAATCTTTTTACAGCTCTCTTTAGTAGCACTTAACAAACTTAGGTTCAAAAGGAGTGTTTACAGTATGTCTCTACAACGAAAGAAAATATCGGTGATCGGTGCAGGTTTTACTGGAGCTACAGCGGCTTTTCTAGCGGCGCAAAAAGAACTTGGTGATGTGGTTTTAGTCGATATTCCACAAAGTGAAAATCCGACGAAGGGGAAAGCTTTAGACATGTGGGAGGCGGCACCAGTCCAAGGCTTTGATGCCCATGTCAGAGGAACTTCCGACTATGCCGATACTGCTAACTCGGATGTAGTCATTATAACGGCAGGGGTAGCGCGTAAGCCTGGGATGAGCCGAGATGATTTAGTGCAAATCAACCAAAAGGTCATGAGATCCGTTGCCGGTGAAATTGCAAAACATTCACCAAATGCAACAATTCTAGTTTTAACAAATCCAGTTGATGCAATGACTTATACCGTATTTAAAGAAACAGGCTTCCCGAAAAATCGTGTTATCGGCCAATCTGGTGTTTTAGATACAGCCCGCTTTTGTGCATTTGTAGCAGAAGAACTCAACATTTCGGTCAAGGATATTAAAGGCTTTGTATTAGGGGGACACGGTGATACAATGGTTCCGCTTACTCGCTATTCCTATGCGGGCGGGATCCCTTTAGAGACATTAATTGCCCCAGAGCGCTTAGAAGAAATTGTACAACGGACTCGGGTTGGCGGCGGTGAAATCGTCAACCTATTAGGCAACGGCTCCGCCTACTATGCTCCAGCAGCGGCTCTAATCGAAATGGCCGAGGCGATCATCAAAGACCAAAAGCGTATATTGCCGTCCATAGCGTACCTGGAAGGCGAATATGGCTACAACGGCATTTACCTTGGCGTTCCAACTATTTTAGGTGCCAACGGGATTGAGAAAATCTTTGAGCTCGAGCTAACGGATGCAGAAAAGGCTGCACTAGACGTCTCTGCCGAAGTGGTACGAGAAGTAATGGATGTTTTGGAATAAAACTAGTTACGAAAAATCGAGCGCAGGGGCACTCGATTTTTTAGTTTGTCATTTGGGAGGACGAAGAAAAAATGAGGTAAGAGCCAAGGTTCGAGTGAAGAGTTTTGATAGGAGCAGCCTTTAGGACAAAACAGTGCGAAATCTAGGGTGGCCGGGAGAATAGAAGCGTTCTATAGGACAAAACAACGTTGAAACAAGGATGAGCGGTAGAATAGAAACGTTCTATAGGACAAAACAGCGTTGAAACAAGCATGAGCGGTAGAATAGAAACGTTCTATAGGACAAAACAGCGTTGAAACAAGCATGAGCGGTAGAATAGAAACGTTCTATAGGACAAAACAGCGTTGAAATAAGCATGAGCGGTAGAATAGAAATGGTCTATAGGACAAAATGAAGCGAAAAGAAGAGCGAACGGTAGAATAGAAATGACTGAACCCTTATTCGGGATTTCATTCGCTTAATCATACGCATTTATGGATTTTACTTAGCTCAATCAAACGCATTCCTAAAAAATCTAGCTTATAAAAAGTTTCATTTCCACGATGAAACGCGTTCAGCCAAGAAGTAGGTTTTGAAACACGTTTCATACCCACGATGAAACGCATTTCGCCCAGAATTGGGGTTTGAAACACGTTTCATTCCCACGATGAAACGCGTTCAACCCAGAAGTAGGTTTTGAAACACGTTTCATACCCACGATGAAACGCGTTCCGCCCAGAAGTAGTGTTTGAAACACGTTTCATTCCCACGATGAAACGCGTTCAACCCAGAAGTAGGTTTTGAAACACGTTTCATACCCACGATGAAACGCATTTCGCCCAGAAGTGGGTTTTGAAACACGTTTCATTCCCACGATGAAACGCGTTCAACCCAGAAGTAGGTTTTGAAACGCGTTTCAATCCCACGATGAAACGCGTTCCGCCCAGAAGTGGGAATTGAAACACGTCCAGCCCGAAAACAGACGGCTTCGAACGCATTTCCACAACAAACTAATTTTTTCATTATTTCTAGAGATTGTTATTTTCAGTAAAAATTGATACTATGAAGGTAATTTCAAATTGAAGGGGTTGGCGCTTAATTGCTGCTGCGTAAAGGTGTGAAAATTGGAAAGAAGATTGATGAAATCGCTGTTGGAGAGAAGCTGCAGTTAACTGAAAAAATAGAAGACAAAGATTTGCTTCTTTATCTAGGGTTAACAAATGATAATAATCCACTATACATCCAACATGACTATGCGCTGGAAACACCATTTAAAAAACCAATCGTTCCTGCTATCATGTTAAGTGGAATCATTACTTCTGCCATATCCAAACATCTGCCTGGACCTGGTTCTCATATTCGTGAACAAAATATCATATACCTAGAGCCAGTGTATCATTATGAAACCATTGAAATATTGCTTGAAGTTCAACATATCGATTTAACACAAAATATAGTGGAAATCTATGTGAACGCATTTAAAGAAAAGAATAAACAAGTAATGGATGGCGTATTAAAGGTAATACCACCTTATTAGCGTTTTGTTTTCTGATTTGAAATGGGGGTTTCAAATCATCTTTGGAGGTTGTTTATGTTAAAAACAATTTTAGTAGTAGAGGACGAAGTATCAATTGCAACATTATTAAAATATAATTTAGAGCGTGTTGGCTATGAAGTGCTGCTTGCTCATGATGGAAAAGTTGGCTTTGAAATGGCCATCGAGCACTCGCCGGACCTCATGCTGTTAGATTTAATGCTGCCAACAATGGATGGGATGGAAGTTTGTAAAGAACTGCGCAGTCAAAAACGCAATATCCCAATCATTATGCTTACAGCTCGAGATGATGAGTTTGATAAAGTGTTAGGGTTAGAGCTTGGTGCAGATGATTATATGACAAAGCCCTTTAGCCCGCGTGAAGTTATTGCAAGGGTAAAAGCTGTGCTTCGCCGTTTTTCGCCAATCCAACAGCAAGAGCAGGAAGAACCTGAAAATGCCGTTTACCAATTCGATAAGCTGCAAGTATATCCAAATCGCTTTGAAGCCTTTCTTGACGGGGAGACATTGGAGTTTACACCAAAGGAATTTGAACTGCTGGTATATCTTTTGGAAAATAAAAACCGTGTATTAACACGTGATCAGCTATTAAGTGCTGTATGGAATTACGATTTTGCTGGTGATACACGAATAGTAGATGTCCATATTAGTCATTTGCGAGATAAAATCGAAGAAAATAGCCGTAAACCGAAATTTATCAAAACGATAAGAGGAATCGGCTATAAATTTGAGGAGCCAAAAAGCCTATGAAGGCATATCGTAACCGATTTTTCGTTACCTTCATGATATTAACGGGTTCTATATTAGCTGTCCTTGGCTTCATCTTAGGTCAGCTTTTTCCCTTTATTATCGAGAACTTTGCAACCAAAAGTAATTTAGAGCTTAATGTAGAACAGGTAGAAAATGTTAGCAATCAATTTTCCTCCATCATTGCCTTTTTAATTTTTTTAAGCTTTGTCTTAATCTGTCTTGTTGCAAACCATATCATTCAGAACCTACTAGATCCAATTGCTAATATTACGCTAACGGCCAAAGAGTTAACAAAAGGGAACTATCGTGCTCGAGCGTATGCTCTTGGGCCTGCAAGTATTGTGGAACTAAGAAATTCCATCAATATATTGGCAAGGAATCTACAGGAAATTGAGAAAATACGAGAGATTGAAGAGGAACGGCTAAAGACATTAATCGAGAATATGGGGAGCGCGCTCATCATGATTGACCGGGAAGCAACCGTCTCGATTGTGAACCGTCAATTTCTCGAAGGATTTGAGCTCTCCATCGATGAAGTGAAAGGCCATAACTTTTTAACGCTAGGATTGCCTAATGAGCTGGAAAAGTTTATCGACCATGTTTTTTTAACAGAGCTGCCTTATCGCAAACAAATTGAAGTGGAAGTTCAGCAGGAAATCCATTATAAGCAGGTTTACGGGGCACCAGTAGTTGGAGATCATGGGCGCTGGCTAGGAGTTGTCATCGTCATGCATGATATTTCGGAGCTTATTCGTTTGGAGCAAATACGTAAGGACTTTGTTGCCAACGTGTCTCACGAATTAAGAACGCCGATTACATCCATTAAAGGATTTTCAGAAACTTTACTAGATGGGGCGTTTAAAGATGAAAAAATGCTCATTTCATTTTTAGATATCATTTATCAGGAAAGTAATCGACTTCAAATGCTTATTCAGGATTTACTAGAATTATCGAAAATTGAGCAGCATGGCTTCTCTGTGAATATTGTGCCTACAAGTTTGCAGGATGTGCTCATTCGAGCAGTGGAATTAACATGCCCGCGCATGGACGAAAAAAACATACAGTTTGATGTAGATATTGTCCGCGATGTTACCGTAATGGGAGATTTCAATCGACTTATCCAAATTGTTACAAATTTAATCACGAATTCAATCACGTATTCACCAGAAAACACAACGATCACACTGCGGCTCAAAGTGAATAGTGAGTATGGGATTATTGAAGTCGAGGATCAAGGCATGGGCATTGAAAAGAATGAGATTGCCCGTATTTTTGAACGATTTTACCGGATTGATAAAGCCCGTAGCCGTAATTCCGGCGGCACTGGATTAGGGCTTGCCATTGTGAAACACTTAGTTGAGGCCCATCAGGGGAAGATTAATGTCGAAAGTACAGTTGGAAAAGGGACTTGTATGAAGGTATTCATCCCATTAAAGAAATAAACTTTACAATAGATTTACAATACTGTTATTAATACTTAATACTACTAACCTATCATTATTTATAGAAACCCCCCTGTTTCAATTAGATGATTATATAAAAACACATGAAAAAGAGATTGTCCGATACGCTCGGATAGTCTCTTTTTTGCTTCCTCTCTTTTGAAACTTTTTTACAGTTTACCCGTAAATATACTAAGCATAAATTATTTTACATATGAGGGGGACTGCTAAATGAGTGTGAAACGTACTTTGTTAATCACGGGGCTTAGTTTGTTTTCGATTATTGCATTAATAGCTGTATTTACTACCTGGTATACAGTTGATGAATCGGAGCAGGCTGTTGTCATTACATTCGGTCGTGCAGATGAAACAATAACGGATTCAGGATTACATTTTAAATTGCCATGGCCGGTTCAAAAGGTGGAAGTGCTTTCAAAAGAGACTTATAGTTTACAGTTTGGCTATGAGCAAACAGAGGATGGGGTTGTAGCCTCGGATGAAGAAGAAACGGAAATGATTACAGGTGATGAGAATATCGTCTTAACTGACTTAGTCGTACAATGGAAAATTACAGACCCACAAAAATATTTATTCAACGCAGCAGATCCGAAACAAATACTACATAATGCCACTTCTAGTGCAATTCGTTCCATAATCGGAAACTCAACAATTGATAATGCATTAACGGATGGGAAGGCAGATATTGAGAAGGAGACGCGGGATTTATTAGTCTCGTTAGTAGATAAATATGATATTGGTATAAGCATTTTAGGAGTAAACCTTCAGGATGTTGAACTGCCAAATAAGGAAGTTCGCGCGGCCTTTACTGCAGTAACAGATGCCCGTGAAACTAAAAATACGAAAATCAACGAAGCAGAAAAATATAAAAATCAAAAATTAAGTGAAGCCCAAGGTGAAGTGGATGCAATCATGTCCCGTGCAGAAGGAGAAAAAGTAGCCCGAGTCCAGCAAGCACAAGGGGAAGTAGCGATTTTTAACAAATTATATGAAGAATACAAAGGCAATCAGGAAATCACTCGCCAACGTCTAATCATTGAGACATTAGAAAATGTTTTACCAAATACTCAAATTTATATCATGAATGATGATGGGGAAACGTTAAAATATTTACCGCTTCAACCAACAACGACCACTCCTGTAAAGGATACGGAAGATGCGGCTGAAGGGAGCGATAAACAATGAGCAATAACAAAAATCAATATGATGGAGACTTAGAAAAATTCCTTCGCACATTTATGGGGAAAAATAAGAAGAACAAGGGTGGGAATCTTCAAGATGACAAAATTGTAAACGGGAATGGGAAAAAGCCATTTAACGGCCGCCAATTTGCGAAAAATGCTATTCTCTTAACAGCCATTTTTGCCATACTTGTCATACTGATTGCCAATATATATGTCGTGAAGGAAAACGAATATAGAGTTGTTCGCCAATTTGGTGAAGTAGTCAAATACGAAGAAGAACCAGGCTTGAACGTTAAAATTCCTTTCATTCAAAGTGTCACGACGCTGCCGAAAAACTTAATGACTTATGACATGACACAAGAAGAGATCAATACATTGGATAAGAAACGTATTATTATTGATAATTACGCTGTTTGGCGTGTAACAGATCCGAAATCTCTAATATCGAACGCCGGCACCATTCTAAACGCAGAATCGCGTATGGAAGAATATATTTATTCAGTTATTCGTACGGAGCTTGGACAATTAAATTACGACCAAATTATTAATGACGAAAATTCTTCGCGAGGGAGTCTAAATGATCGTGTGACAGAAGAAGTAAATAAATTCCTTGTGAGCGGTAACTTCGGTATCGAAGTAGTGGACGTCCGTATTCGCCGTACGGATTTACCTGAAGAGAATGAACAATCCGTTTATACACGAATGATTTCAGAACGAGAGTCCATCGCACAGAGATACTTATCTGAAGGAGATGCTGATAAAAACCGAATTGTCGCTCAAACCGACCGAGAAGTAAAAGAATTACTAACGACAGCTGACAAAGAAGCCGCAGTAATTCGAGCAGAAGGAGAAGCCGAGGCTGCCCAAATCTATAATGCTGCCTTCTCAAGAGACCCAGAATTTTATGGACTATACCGAACACTCGAGTCCTACAAAAAAACAATCGACGAGGACACAGTCATAATCCTGCCATCAGACTCACCGTATGCACGAGTTCTATCGGGCTATTTAGAATAAAGAATGGGCTGGCGCTTAAACGCCAGCCTATTTTTTATGTGAAAATAGAGGGCAGCTCGGAATAACAAAAGTCTTTCTGCGTATATCGGGCTTATGAAAGCTATTTTTCGTGAGATGCGGAGTCAAAGTGGTATTCATCCTGCTTATGAAAGCCACTTTCCATGGGAGTGGGTATCAAAGTGGCGTTCATCTGGCTTATGAAAGCCACTTTTCATGGAAATCGGTATCAGAGTGGCGTTCATCCGTATTGTGAAAGCCACTTTTCGCGGAAATCGGTATCGAAGTGGCATTCATCCGGCTTATGAAAGCTACTTTTCATGGAAATCGGCCTCAAAGTGGCGTTCATAGGTCTTCTCACGACCGGTTTTCATCGACGTCCTTACCAAAATATCCTTCAACGAGCTTCAGAAAGACATTTCTCGCCAGAATCAACACCAAAATGTCTTTCATCGGGCTAAGAAAATATATTTTTCAGTTCCCCTACATGTGTAAAGACAACAAGTTGGCTATTCGTCTGCATAGACAGCTCCCCTTAATATCCACTCGTGATACTCTCCTATATCCGTTCCTCCGTCTCCACATCAAAGAAATGGGCCTTTTCCATTTCAAATGCTAATTCGATTTCATCTCCTGGAGACACCACTGTTTCTGGATGGACTCGTGCAATGAAGGATTGTTCGCCAACCACCGAATGGAGGATTAACTCCGACCCCGTGAGTTCGGATACTTGTACTCTTTCTTTCACCTTACAAGAAGCATATTTTAATAGAGCAGACTCCTTTTGATTAATATATTCAGGACGAATGCCTAATTTTAGAGACTTTCCCTCATACCCCTGCAACTTTAATTTCGCATACTTATCCTCAGGTATTTTAAATCGATAATTCTCTACAATACAATGGCCATTTTCGATTTGTCCATCAAAAAAATTCATCGCAGGTGCTCCCATAAAAGCGCCGACAAAGATGTTGTTTGGTTGATCATAAACTTCCTTTGGTGCGCCAATCTGCTGAATAATGCCATCCTTCATCACAACTAAACGGGTAGCCATGGTCATGGCTTCTGTCTGATCGTGTGTGACGTACACTGTTGTGGTGCCTAGTCGCTGATGGAGCTTTGAAATTTCTGCACGCATCTGCACTCGTAATTTCGCATCTAAATTCGATAAAGGTTCATCCATTAAAAACAGGCTTGCATCTCTTACGATAGCTCGACCTAGGGCAACCCGCTGTCTTTGGCCACCTGAAAGTGCAGATGGTTTCTTCTTCAACAAAGGCGCTAGCTCTAAAATTTCAGCAGCATCTCTTACTCTTGCATCAATTTCTTTTTTTGAAAACTTTCGAAGCTTAAGTCCAAAAGCCATATTATCATAGACATTCATATGCGGATAAAGAGCGTAGTTTTGGAATACCATGGCAATATCACGATCTTTTGGCTGGATATCATTCATAGGCTTTGCAGCAATCCGTAAAGTGCCGTCTGTAATCTCTTCAAGACCCGCAATCATTCTTAAAGTAGTAGATTTTCCGCAGCCTGATGGTCCAACTAATACGATGAATTCTTTTTCCTCTACGGTTAAATTAAAATTGCTGACAGCTTGAGAACCATCCGGGTAGGTTTTATAAATATTTTCTAATGCTAAAGCTTCCATAGAACTTCCTCCTCTTTAAACTTTTAAATTATCATTTCAAATTTCGGGAAAAGTACGCATATTATATAGAGTTAGTCAGTGGATAAGCAGAAAAAACTGCAGGTTATCTTGAAATAATCTTATGTTAGGGATTTTATTTTAACGACAAATAGTTAGGAGATTGTCGTTGTGGTTGGCACATATTTTCAGCCAAATTAGTGCTCTCACAAAAGAATTGGTGCAAATAGAGCGCATATAAGTAAGCGTATAGTTGTTGTAGTTTGTTTCATATATTTTGCTAAACGTGTAACCGATTACAAGAGAGGAAACGAATGCTTGGGTGAGTGGAGCACGACAAAAAGAGGCGATTCGCATCTAACGAGTAGAAAAGCGCACGATATCACTAAAATCTCGCACGTAATGTGAGAGATGGAGAGGGGAAATATGCAAAAAGGCATAAGAATTATATCTCCATGTGGCATTCTTGGATATGGATTTCCTAAAGAGCCTTTTATAAAGGCTTTTGAGCAACGAATTCATGGGATTGTGGTGGATGCGGGGTCTACAGATGCTGGTCCGCATAAATTAGGGGCCAATGTATCGATTGTTAGCCGATTTGCCCTTAAAAAGGATTTGTTTATCATTCTTGAAAAAGGGTTGGCTCAGCGAATACCGGTGATTGTTGGATCTTCAGGAGGAGCGGGGGCAAAAACCCATGTAGAGTTAACGCTTGAGGTTGTGAAGGAAATATTAGCAGAGCAAAATAAGCATGCAAAGATTGGCATTATTTGGGCGGATTTTAAACAGCAAACGATTATAAATGCATTAGAGGAGGGGCGCATTACACCTTTAAGTCCCAATATCCCAGACCTTACGAAAGAGAAAATTTTGGATACAAAAACAATCGTCGCACAAATGGGGCATGAACCAATTTTAAAAGCGCTAAAGCAAGGCTGTGACATTATTTTATGCGGGCGAAGCTATGACCCTTCTCCATTTGCCGCCTTAGGCATTTACCATGGGATGGATGCTGGCTTAGCCTATCATTTGGGCAAAATTTTAGAATGCGGTGCTTTATGTGCCGAGCCTGGAACGACAAAAGACAGCATCCTCGGAACCTTGTACGAAGACTCCTTCACTGTTCAGGCTTTAAATCCGATTCGTAAATGTACGCCGACCAGTGTAGCCGCGCATACGTTTTACGAAAAGGAGCATCCTTTTATGTTGCATGGGCCAGGGTTTACATTAAATCTCGAAAACTGTGAATTTAATGAAATAGCAGATGGAATCATTGAAGTTCGAAACAGTCAATACATTGCCGACAAGGAAGTGCGCATAAAATTAGAGGGGGCAAGAAAGGTAGCGTATCGTACATTTGTCATCGCGGGCATCCGAGATCCGTTATTAATTGAGCGATTAGAAGAAGTCGAACATGAAGTGCGCGAGCAAGTAAAAAGCTATTTCGCTGAAATTTCCGAGGAAGATTATCAGGTGAATTTTTATCATTACGGGAAGGATGCAGTTCTGGGTGAGCAAGAACCCAGCCCCTTTACTGGCCACGAAATTGGTGTCATGTTCGAAGTGCTTGCCAAAGAGCAAGAATTGGCTAATGCAATCTGTGCCAATGTCCGGTCAACATTTTTACATTATGGTTATGAAGGACGTAAATCCTCGGCTGGAAATTTAGCTTTCCCATTTGCGCCAAGTGATGTTGAATTTGGTCCTGTTTATGAATTTTCGATTTATCATTTAATGAAAATTACACGAGATCCATTCCTATTAGAAGTCGTGGAGGTTTGATGAGAGTGAAATTGGTTGAAAAAGCGAAGATACTACGAAGTAAAAATGCCGGCCCATTCGAAATTACGCTAGATGTGTTATTTGACAGTAAAAAAGATTATGAGGAAGTAAAAGGCTCGGATGTGATTACAAAAGAAAAAATAGCTGAGATTTATAATTTGTCCATTGAGGATATCCATCATCTAGTGTATTTCGACCAAGCACTAGGCATCAAAATAACGATTGCAAGAAAAATTTCTTCAGGAAGTCCAGGTGATCGGGATGTCTATGGAGCGCAGCAGCATGCTCCGTTGATGAATCTAGAACTATAGAAAGGAGGGAAGGGATGGGATTTAAAAGCCGTTTGAAACGAATTCGAAAAGATTGGATTTTATATGTCATGCTAATCCCTGGCATGCTCTATTTTGTCATCTTTCATATAATCCCCATACTAAATATGAAACTGGCATTTCAGGATTACAGAATTATAGGCGACAACGTGTGGGTTGGATTCAAGCATTTCCACCTGTTATTTAGCTCACCAGCCTTCAAAGATGTTTTACTGAATACGGTTATTATCAGTACGATGAAGATACTATTTATCTTTCCGATTCCGATTCTTGTCTCGCTGCTTGTAAATGAATTGCGATTTGGTCCGTTTCGAAAATACGTCCAGTCGGTATCGTATTTGCCCCATTTCTTATCGTGGGTCGTAATTGCTGGAATTTGGATTACTTTACTTGATCCAGTCGATGGGGGCGTGAATGCTCTTCGCCAGATCTTCCATTTGCCATCACTAGATTACATGACCAGTAAAGACCATATACGTTGGGTGCTTGTCTATTCTGAAATGTGGAGAAGCGCGGGGTGGGATTCCATACTTTACTTAGCCGCCATCTTAAAAATTAACCCATCCCTTTATGAAGCTGCGCGGATTGATGGGGCCTCCACACTTCAACAAATGCGCTATATTACAATCCCTGCCCTGATGAGCACAGTGGTGACCTTGTTTATATTAAATTTGGGCTTCTTTATGAGTGCCGGATTTGACCAGGTGTTTAACTTAATGAATGATTCGGTGTTAAGTGTCATTGATATTTTAGATACGTATGTATATCGAATTGGTATTTTAAATGGGCAATATTCCTATGCAACAGCCGCCAGCTTATTTAAAGGCGTGATTGGGCTGGTATTAATCTTAGGGACGCATTTCTTATCCAAACGCTTAACTGGCAAAGGCGTATGGTAGAGGGGGAGTTTTAGTTGAGGCAATTTAGTATAACAAAGACGATTATTCAAGGGATTCTATTTTTATTTACATTAGCTGTTTTGATTCCATTACTTAATATCTTAGCTCTGTCTCTATCAGATCCTAGCCATGTCCATGAATTATCGGGTCTTGGGGTTATTCCAAAAGGGTTTTCACTCATAAATTATGAAATTATCATGTCGAATCCATTTATATTGAAAAGCATCTTTAACTCGGTATTAATCACGATTATAGGAACCTGTTTAAATCTGTTTTTAACGGCGATTACTGCCTATGTGTTAGCCCGAACAGAATTTGTTGGGAAACGTATTGTGCTAGTTCTCTTAATCGCCATTATGGTATTTGAGCCATCGATGATTACGGAATATTTGTTAATGAAGGATTTGCATTTATTAAATTCATATGCGGCTGTCATTTTATATAAAGCCATTAATGTCTATTATTTATTCATTTTGATGCGGTTTTTCCAAGAGGTGCCAAATAGTATATTGGAAGCCGCAAAAATTGATGGGGCAGGTCACTTTCGAATTTTCACGAGCATCATGCTGCCGCTTTCAAAACCAGCCCTTGCAACATTGGCGCTGTTTTATGGAGTCTATCACTGGAATGAATATTTCCGTGCGACAATCTATTTAGCGGATCCAAATAAATGGCCGCTTCAAGTAGTTTTGAGGCAGTTTGTTGTTACCCAAGATAATACGACCTTACTTAAGGGGGTTGAAGGGATGACGCCTGAATTGCTTGCTACTCTTGACTTCGGCTCTTTACAGTCAGCAACAATAGTAGTTGCTGTCATTCCAATGCTATTACTTTATCCACTCATTCTGAAGTATTTTACAAAGGGGACAATGGATGGTGGAGTGAAGGAATAAAGCCATTAGATCGGCGCTTATTTCTAATGGGAGTAGAGAAAAAAATAATCGGGGGGTTAGACTTTGAAGAAATTACTTTGGGGAATGCTGTTTGGAATGCTTGCGGTACTTTTAGTTGCTTGTAGCGATGAAACAGAAGAAGGCGGAGGTAAATCTGAAGTAACTGAGGATGGCAAAACGGTCATTACGATTGCCTATAAGGATGATGGGCCTTCGAGTGAAGCATCTGTTAAATACTTTGATGCCCTAGAAGCCGCATTAAAAGAATCTCGAGATTTGGACGTGGAATTTAACATCGTAGAAATTGCCCAAGGGGATTACGCGGAAAAATTAAATTTGCTCCTTTATAGTGGCGAGATTCCTGACATTATTTATTTCCAAGGGAGCGACGAACAAATTGCAGCCCAAGGATTGCTGGAGGATTTAACGCCCTATGTGGAGAAATCGGACAATTTAAAGGATATTTTATATGAACATAATGTAACAAGATTAGAGAATTATCCATATTTATTATGGGTAAAACCAATTAATCATAAAGTACCGGTTGTGCGCACGGACTTTTTAGAGCAGCTTGCAACATCCAAAAGCTTACTTGCTGATCCAACACCAGAAAATTATAAGGCCTTCTTTAAAGAAATGGTGGATAAGGGGCTAACGGAATATGGCGTAACGGTTGCTGGCGATATTGCGGAATTGGACTTTATGTTTAACAGTGCGTTTGGTGTTACATCGACATGGTTAGAAGATGGCAATGGCAGCTACATCTACAAAAAAGTATCGGATGCTGAAAAAGAAAAACTAGCATTCTATGCAGAGCTTTATGCTGAAGGCCTGTTGGATTCTCAGTATTTAACAAAGCAGTGGGATGTTAAAGAAGATGATTTCTATACAAACAAAGCTGGCGTTATCGTAGGGACAAACGGGAAAGTAATCGATTTATATAATTCTCGTACTGTAGCAGTAAATGGTGAGAGTGCTGAGTTAACGGTGTTGCCAAGTGCAAAAGGTGTGTCATCAGGCTATGCAGCAACAAGTGTAACAAAGGAGCCGCGCGGACTTGCAATTTCGTCCCAATCGCCAAATAAGGAACTTGCATTTGAAATTTTAGATTTCTTAGCTAGTCCTGAAGGGATGAAGGTCGATTTATTGGGCTATGAAGGAGAACATTATACGGTTGAAAATGGTGAAATCGTGTTAACGGAGAAGTTTTATGCGGAATGGTTTTCTCGTTTCTGGGAGCCTCAGGACATTAAGCTAGATGTACCGATTAGCGAGAAAACACCATTGCTTAGTCCTCCAGGTCAGGCGTCTACAGAAGCAGTAGTTGACACTTATGTTGAGGATAATGATTTCACGATTCCAGAAGAATATATTAGCCAATGGGATGCAATGGAAAATTTGTATAAAGAATATGCCGCGGACATCATTACTGGAAAGCTGCCGATTGATGAATTTGATAAATTTGTAGAAGAGTGGTATGCAGCTGGTGGGGAAGACATTACAAAACTAGCAAACGAAACTGTTAAATAAAGGACTGTTGTGAATGATCCCATTTGAAGAACGTGTAAAAGGTGTTTTAATTTCAGCAGCACTGGGCGATGCGCTCGGTGCTCCTGTTGAAAAATTGTCACGGGAAGAAATCGAAAAGAAGTATGGCTATGTGAAGTCTTTAAAAACAAGCTGGTATAAGGAAGCATTAGGCGAAGAGGTGACGCTTGGAAAACGGCGCGGCAATGGCATTGTTACGGATGACACCCTAATGACCCTAGCTTTATGTCGTGTCTACAAGAAGGAAAAGCGTCATCTGGATGCCTATGACTTAGCAAATGAATTTACAAAAGAGATTGCTTTTCGCAAAACTTATATTCCGGAATTTGGTCGGGAAGCGCTTATTCTAGATCGCTTATTTTACCCAGAAAAACATATCTTCCTTCGCCATGTCCTTGCTAATTGTGAGCCTCGCGAAGGTGGAATGGGCAATATGGTGAACTGTGGCGCAGCGATGTATATTGCACCTATTGGAATAGTAAACGCAGGAAATCCACTTGCTGCATATAATGAAGCAATAGCCTTTGCTTCTGGCCATCAAGTAAGCTACGGCCTAGAAGCGGCTGGAGTATTGGCAGCATGTGTTGCAATGGCATTTACACCGAATGTCACAATAGAAGATATTGTGGATACGGCAATTTCGTTCGCCAAGGATGGCACAAAACAAGCTGTAAAAGCGCTTACAAATGTTGCAAAAAAAATAAAAAACAAAAAAATCTCCTACCATGAATTGGTAACAAGTTTCCATGCTAGTATAGCGCCTTTTTCGCCAATGGGTGATGATGTGCACCGCAAAATAGAGAAGGTTGGAATTCCTTCAAATCATTATACGCCCAGCCGACTATTCTCTATTGAAGAATTGCCGCTTGCTCTTGCCTTTATCGTCTATAACGATGGAGATTATTACAAGTCAATTTTGGATGGCATTAATTCTGGACGGGATACAGATTCCATCGGTGTGATGGTGGGAGTGATTTTGGGGGCGATGTATGGAACGCAATTTATCGATGCGGTTGACGTGAATTTACTGTCAAAGGCAAATAATATTAACTTTGATGAAGAAGCTGCTTCCTTTAGTGAAGCGGCAAAACAGATTATTAAAAAGGATTTGCAAATCATTCGGAAACAAGAAGAAATAATTGGGCATTAATGGGGAGGCCATATGATGATCCCAAAAGATTATTTAGAAAAAGTATATGCAAGTATTTTGGCCATGAATGCTGGTATCCGACTAGGTGCACCAGTTGAACCGCCAGAATGGACAGCTGATATGATTCAAGATGTCTTCGGAGAGATTAAGGATTATGTAAAAGAATATCAGGTCTTTTCGGCTGACGATGATGCAAATGGGCCAATCTTTTTTATAAGGTCAATGCTGGATTATGCAAAGAATCGACCATTACAACCGCAAGATGTAGCGAAAACATGGTTAAACTATATCCGTGAAGGTATAGGGATGATTTGGTGGGGTGGTGACCAAATCAGTACGGAGCATACCGCCTATTTAAATTTGAAAAAGGGGATTCCAGCACCGCGTTCAGGCTCAATCGAACAAAATGGAGAAATCCTAGCTGAACAAATCGGAGGACAGATTTTTATCGACTCCTTTGGGCTAGTCTTTCCAAATAACCCGAGTAAGGCAGCTGAGTATGCTGAAATTGCAGCGAGTATATCCCATGATCGCAACGGGATTTACGGTGCACGTTTTATAGCAGCCTGTATTTCGCTGGCATTTACAAAAGAGTCGGTGCAAGAAATTATTCAGGAGGCCTTAAAACAAATTCCTGCTGACAGTACGTATGCCA
>Ga0182745_1002501_pt1 | contig 16438 bp, 16 predicted proteins | sample eDN3rd30CKraftBY_FD_128523 | JGI IMG/M metagenome (GOLD analysis project Ga0182745, IMG submission 128523) | Enriched backyard soil microbial communities from Emeryville, California, USA - eDNA 3rd pass 30_C Kraft BY (version 2) (version 2) | ecosystem: Environmental > Terrestrial > Soil >...
GCCAACGGGAGGTCCGGTTCGTCGGTCGAACTGGGAAAGCGCCGGGCGATGATGGCGTCGAGTTCGCCTTCCGTAAGAGACTGCACCAACTCGGCATACCTGGCCTCGGTCAAGCGGATGCGCACGGTGGGCATGTGCTGCGAGAAATGCCGCGCGATACCGGGCAGGAACGAGGGCACGCAGCGCGGAAGCAGTCCCAGGCGCAACAGGCGCACGCCCTGAGCCGAGTTCTCGCTCAACGTGCGGGCCAGCGATTCCACTTCGTTCAACAGGACCCGGCTGCGGGAAACGAGTTCGGTCGCGGCTTCGCGCACCCCCGAGCCGCGGTAGGTGCGTTCGACCACCTGGATGCCGAATGCCGCTTCGATATCGCGCAGCATCTGGGTGGCGGCGGGCTGAGAAATGTGCATGGCTTCCGCCGCCTTGCGCAGCGAGCCCAGCTCGGCGATACGCGCCATGAGGGTGAAGTGCTTGATCCTGAGCTGACCGACTCTTGCCAAGGTGCGCATGTGTTATGGAATCTGAATCACTGATTAAAAATATGATATTAGTCAGCTATCGCCGGTCTGCCTATACTCGATCGCGTTTTGGAGGAGAAACCATGCGCAGACTGACGCCGATTGAAAAGCCCCAGGCCTGGTATCGAGCCGACCACGAGGAGGCCAGCGACTGGATCTACGAGTACAAGCCGGACACGCTTCGGGAGATAGACGAAGGTTTGAATGCCTATCGCCGGCGCGACCCGTCGATGACGTCGGCCGCGACGAAAGCGGATTTTCCGCTGCAGTCTGCCGCGGCGGATTTCGTCGAACTCGGCAGGCAGATCGAGGATGGCCGGGGATTCGTCCTGCTGCGCGGCCTGCCGGTCGAGCGCTACGACGAAAGGGAAATCGTGGCGATATACCGCGGTATCGGCGCGCACTTCGGCCGCGAGATATCGCAGAATGCCGCCGGCGATCTTGTCACCCATGTACGCGATACGGGTCTCGAGTACGGCGCGCAGAACGTGCGCGGATACATGACGCGCGGGGGGCAGAAGATGCATACCGACAACAGCGACATCGTGGCGCTGTTGTGCTATCGCAAGGCCAGGTCCGGCGGCCACAGCTCGATCGCTTGTTCGATGACGGTCTACAACGAATTCCTGGCTCGCCATCCGCAGTATCTCGACCAGCTCTATGCCGGTTTTCACTACGATCTGCGCGGCGAAGAGCGCCCGGGCATGCCGGCGATCACTCGGCACCGCATTCCCGTTTTCAGCTACTTCGAGTCGCGCTTGAGTTGCCGGTACGTCTATATGAGCATCGTGCAGGCGTCGCGGAAACAGGGGCAGCCCCTGTCGCGGATGGAAGAGGAGACGCTGAATCTGTTCAACGAGATCGCCGCGAGGGACGACGTCCGCTTCGACATGGATTTGATCCCCGGCGACATCCAGCTGCTGAACAACCATTCCGTGATACATGGCCGTACCGCGTACGAGGATTTCGACGAACCCGAGCGCAAGCGCCACATGATCCGTCTGTGGCTGGTGCCGCAGCACGCCCGTCCCTTGGAGCCGTCATTCGCCGACCGCTACGGGACCGGCGAGCGCTTGGGCGTGCCGCCGGTTGCCGAGGAGGCCGCAGCATGATTGCCGCTCGACTTGCAGTTTCCCTTCTTGCACTGGGCGCCGGCGTGCTGCCGGTGGCGGGCTGGGGTGCCGACTATCCGAGCAAGCCGATACGGTTGCTGATTCCCTACACGCCGGGCGGGAACGCCGATGTGCTCGGCAGGACGATAGGGCAGCATCTGGGCACGGCGTGGAAGGTGCCCGTCGTCGTCGAAAACAAGCCGGGCGCCTCGGGCACGCTGGCGGTCGATACCGTGGCGAAAGCCGCGCCGGATGGCTATACCGTCGTGCTGGGCGTGTTCGGCAACATTCTCGTCGCCAAGAGTCTGTACAAGCGCCTGCCTTACGATCCCGAAAAAGACCTGGCGCCGTTCTCGCTGGTTGCGACACCTCCTACGGTCCTGGTCGCGAATACCGATTTCGGGCCGTCCACGGTCGGCGAGCTGCTGGCCTACGCTCGCAAGAATGCGGGCAAGGTGTTCTATGCGTCGTCCGGAAAGGGAACCTCCAACCACTTGTTCGGGGAGTTGCTGGCGTCGCTGTCCGGCGTGGAGCTCAAACACATTCCCTATAAAGGCATGGGGCCCGCGCTGAACGATGTGGTGGGAGGCCGGGTGCAACTGGCGTTTGCGCCATTTCCGCTTGCCCTGCCTCAGATCAAGGCCGGCAGGCTCAAGGCCCTGGGAGTCACCGGCGCGAGCCGGTCCGAGGTCCTGCCCGGCGTACCGACGATCGCGGAGCAGGGCGTGGCCGGGTATGAGGGTTCGGGATGGTTCGCGCTCATGGCGCCGGCCGGCGTGCCGCCGGCCATTCTGCAGAAGCTGAATGCCGAAGTGGACCGAATTCTGAAGCGGCCCGACATCCGGAACAGTCTTGCCGCCGAGGGAGCAACCCCCGTGGGCGGCGACATCGCCGTGGTCGAGCGTTCCATGCAGGAAGGCATCCGCAAATGGGGCCCCCTGGCGCGGGCCGTGGCGGGATCGGAGGACTGAAGCGCCGCCGCCAAGGGCCGCGTGGCCGTTTCGGACAGTGCGGCCCAGTCTGCGGTAAAATTCCCAGCTATTGCCTTCGCCCTGCGTAACTGGCGACTCTAGGCCCTCGGGCCTAGGTGGATCTACCACAAGGAAGCGCAGGGTTTTGGGCCAAAATCGGCTGTTCTTCCGAACACGCCGACTCTGGTCCCGCCGTTCGCCTGGGCAGCCGTTAGGCAGTTCGTCGACCGCATCTACGCCATCCAAGAGCCGATGTCTGCGTCCGCAGATCAGCCCGCACAAGGACCGGCGTGTCGCGGTTCTCGTCGTTACGGCTGGCCGGTCGCGTTGAACTCTCGCCGGTTGGCCCTCGTTCTGCACAGGAAGGAAAACCGCCATGTTCGACCGCAGCCGCACCATCGCCCAAGCCGACCCCGAGCTCTGGTCCGCCATCGAGCTGGAAAACCAGCGCCAGGAACAGCACATCGAGCTGATCGCCTCGGAAAACTATGCCAGCCCGGCCGTCATGCAGGCCCAGGGCACGCAGCTCACCAACAAGTACGCCGAAGGCTATCCCGGCAAGCGCTACTACGGCGGCTGCGAATTCGTCGACGTCGTCGAGCAGCTCGCCATCGATCGCGCCAAGCAGATCTTCGGCGCCGACGCCGTGAACGTGCAGCCCAACTCGGGCTCGCAGGCCAACCAGGGCGTCTACATGGCCGTGCTCAAGCCGGGCGACACCGTGCTGGGCATGAGCCTGGCCGAGGGCGGCCACCTGACGCACGGCTCGCCGGTGAACGCCTCGGGCAAGCTGTACAACTTCCTGTCGTACGGCCTGAACGCCCAGGAGGAAATCGACTACGACCAGGTCGCGCGCCTGGCCGCCGAGCACAAGCCCAAGCTGATCGTCGCCGGCGCCTCGGCCTACGCGCTGCGCATCGACTTCGCCCGCTTCGCCGAGATCGCCAAGGCCAACGGCGCGCTGTTCATGGTGGACATCGCCCACTATGCCGGCCTGGTCGCCGGCGGCGTCTATCCCAATCCGGTGCCCCACGCCGATTTCGTCACCTCGACCACGCACAAGTCCCTGCGCGGCCCGCGCGGCGGCCTGATCATGTGCAAGGCCGAGTTCGAGAAGGCCGTCAACTCGGCCATCTTCCCCGGCATCCAGGGCGGCCCGCTGGAGCACGTCATCGCCGCCAAGGCCGTGTCCTTCAAGGAAGCGCTGGACCCCTCGTTCAAGCAGTATGCCGCCCAGGTCGTGGCCAACGCCAGGATCATGGCCGAGACGCTGGTCGAGCGCGGCCTGCGCATCGTGTCCGGCCGCACCGAAAGCCACGTCATGCTGGTAGACCTGCGCGCCAAGGGCATCACGGGCAAGGAAGCCGAGCAGGCGCTGGGCCAGGCCCACATCACGGTCAACAAGAACGCCATCCCGAACGATCCGGAAAAGCCCTTCGTCACCAGCGGCATCCGCGTCGGCTCGCCGGCGATGACCACGCGCGGCTTCAAGGAAGACGAGGCGCGCCTGACCGCCAACCTCATCGCCGACGTGCTGGACAAGCCGCGCGACGAGGCCAGCATCGCCGCCGTGCGCGAGCGCGTCAACGCCCTGACCGCGAAGTTTCCTGTTTACGGCGGATAGCGAACCCACCTGACGGAGAACGGCGCATGAAGTGTCCTTTCTGTCGCCATGAAGACACCCAGGTGATCGACACCCGGGTGTTGGAAGAGGGCAGCGCCATTCGCCGCCGTCGCCGCTGCACGCATTGCGATCGCCGCTTCACCACCTACGAGCGGGTGGAGCTGTCGCTGCCGACGGTGGTCAAGCGCAACGGCAGCCGTTCGGAATACGACCCGGCCAAGCTGCGCGGCAGCCTGATGCTGGCGCTGCGCAAGCGGGCCGTCAGCGCCGACGCGGTCGAGGCCGCCATCACCCGCATCGAAGAGACCCTGATGACCGGCGGCCTGCGCGAAGTGCCGTCCGAGCGGGTGGGCGAGCTGGTCATGCAGGAACTCAAGAAACTCGACAAGATCGCCTACATCCGCTTCGCCTCGGTCTACAAGAGCTTCGAGGACGTGGACGAGTTCACCGACGTCGTGCGCGAGATCCAGGGGCCGCCGCCCCCGGCCGCGAAACCCTGATCCCGATGATGGCCGATACCGCCGAACGCCCCGAGGATGCCGCCTGGATGCGGCGGGCGCTGGCGCTGGCCGAAGGCGTCCTCTACACGACCTCGCCCAATCCCCGGGTGGGCTGCGTGATCGTGCGCGACGGCCGGGTCCTGGGCGAGGGCGCCACGCAGCCCGCGGGCGGGCCGCACGCCGAAGTCCGGGCGCTGCGCGACGCGCAGGCGCGCGGGCTATCGGTGCGGGGCGCGACCGTCTACGTCACGCTCGAGCCCTGCAGCCACCACGGGCGCACCCCGCCGTGCGCCGACGCGCTGGTCGCGGCCGCGCCGGCGCGCGTCGTCGTGGCGATGGGCGACCCCAATCCACGCGTCAACGGCCAGGGGCTGGCGCGGCTGCGCGCCGCGGACATCGCCGTCACGGCGGGAGTGTGCCTGGACGAGGCCCTGGCGCTGAACGTCGGCTTCGTCGCCCGCATGAGCCGGGGCACGCCCTGGCTCTGGGCCAAGATGGCGGCCTCCCTGGACGGACGCAGCGCGCTGCCCAACGGCCGGTCGCAATGGATCACCGGCGAGGCCGCGCGCGCCGACGGCCACCATTGGCGCGCGCGCAGCTGCGCCGTGCTGACCGGCATCGGCACCGTGCTGGCCGACGATCCGCGCCTGGACGTGCGCCATGTGCCGAGCCCGCGCCCGCCGCGCAAGATCGTGCTGGATTCGCAGCTGCGCATGCCGGCGGACGCGCGCCTGCTCGACGGTACGCAAACCTGGATCTTCACCGCGCGCGAGGATGCCGCCCGGGCCGCCGCGCTGGCGGCGCGCAATGCACGCGTCGTCTGCCTGCCGGGCGAGGACGGTCGCGTCGACCTGGCGGGCGTCATGCGCTGGCTGGGCGAACACGACATCAACGAGGTCCATGCCGAAGCCGGCGCGGTGCTGACCGGCGCCTTGCTGCAGGCCGGCTGCGTGGACGAACTGCTGGCGTACATGGCGCCCGTGCTGCTGGGCGAGGGCGCGGGCATGGCGCGGCTGCCGCCGATCGAAGACCTCGACCGCGCGCGCCGTTTCGAATTCGTCGACGCGCAATGTGTGGGCGGCGACGTGCGGCTGCGCGCCCAGGACGCGGCGCGGCGCGCCGCGCTCAGGCGGGCGGTTGCAGCACGGTTCTAATCCCGTTCCGGCACCAGGTGGTCGAACAGGCGGCGGGTGTGTTTGGGCAGCGTGGCCAGTTGCCGCAGCACGATCTTCAGATCCCGCTGCGCCCAGTCCTCGTCCAGCGGTACCATGCTGATGCGGGCGTTCTTCTGCAGCCGCCGGGCCGACGTCTCCGGGATGATGGAGATCCCCACGCCGGCCTCGACCATGCGGCAGATCGCATCGAAGCTCTTGACCTGGATTCTCATGCGCATGGTCTGGCCCAGCAGGAAGGCCTGCTTGGTCAGCCAGATCTGCACCGATGCATCGTTGCCCAGCCCGATGAAGTCCCAGTCCAGCAACTGATAGAAGCGCACCGATTCGAGCGTGGTCAAGCGGTGGGTTTCCGAGGTGACCGCGATCAGCCGGTCCTTGCGGAACGGGTAGGTCTCCAGGTCGCGGGTGCTGATCGGCCCCGCGACGATGCCCATGTCGGCATCCCCGCAATCGACGCCTTGCACGATGTCCTGGCTGGTATGCTCGTTCATCGCGACGCTGATTTGCGGATTCAGCGACAGGAAGCTGGCCAGCAGGGTGGGCAGGAATTCATTGATGGCATTGGTGTTCGCGTACAGCCGGATCACGCCCGTGTCTTCGTGGCGCAGGTTGGCGAGATTCTCGCGCAGGCTGGAGGTGGTCTGGAGCATCGACAGCGTGTGGCGCAGGAAGATCTCTCCGGCCGGCGTCAGGGTGACGCCGCGGCTGTTGCGTTCGAACAGCAGGGTGCCGAGCGATTCTTCCAACGCCTTGATGCGCGCGCTGGCCGCCGCCACCGCGATCGGAAAGCCTTCGGCCGCGCGCGTGAGATTGCCACAGGAAGCGATTGCGACGAACAACCGCAGATCGACGAGATCGAAGCGCATGGGAGTGTCCCGCGTAGAAGACGGCCGGGGGCTACCCTACGCCCGGTTCCGCCGCGCTGGCAAGCCGCGCGGCGCTTCGGAGGGAGCCGCCGGCACGGTTCAGTCCCGCGGCCCGGGGCGGGGCACCGGGCTGTTGGGCTGGGCCGTGGTCGATCTGCGCGCCGCGTACTGCGCGTCGCGCTCCATCCAGCGCCCCTGGGCCGCCTGCTGCGCGTTGTGATCCCATTCCTCGCACCAGTCGCCCAGCGAATAGCCGAACCAGGGCGATTCGGGGGCGAGCGGGGGCAGCCCGAGCTGATCCCACAGCTCGCGTGCATGTTCCATGTATTCGCGCTTGGGCAGGGCCAGCGGCGGCATCGGGTACTTCATCGTCGCGTCGATCAGCATCGCCGAATCGAGTTCGGGCGTGAATTCGCTGCGGGGGCCGTGGCCCGGTTCCCGGTAGTTCACGATGTGGGTGTCGCGGGCCGGGTCGCAGCGGTAGGCCATGGCCCAGAAGACCGCGTCGGCGTTGTCGGGGTCGATGTCCTCGTCGACCGCGATCACGTACTTGCCGATCGCGGCCTGCAGCGTCATCGTGCCGTGCAGCGCGCGCCAGATTTCGGTTTTCTCGGTGCCGCGCGCGAATTGCAGGAACACCACCTTGCGCAGATTGGTCAGCGCCTCGTGCAGGACCACGCGCCGGATGCCCTTGATCAGCAGATGATTGCGCAGGTGGTTCAGGTACAGCGGCTCGTAGGCCAGCTTCTTGATGACGCTCGACTCGCTCGGCGTCACCTGCGAGATGATGGAAGTGATGATCGCCTTGCGGCGCCGGGTGATGGCGGTCACCACCACCGCGAGGTTGTAGTCCTCGAGCGCCACATAGCCGTGCGATTCGCCGAACGGGCCCTCCGGTTCCAGGAAGCCGGTTTCCACGTAGCCCTCGATCACCACCTCGGCCTCGGCGGGAACGAGCAGGTCCACGGTCTTGCCGCGCGCCGCGCGGATCGGGCAGTGCGCCAGCGCGCCGGCGACTCCGAATTCGTCGACGCCCAGCCGCAGCTTCTGCGGCCCCTGGAAATTGACCAGCGGCGGGCAGCCGACCACGATCGCGATCGGCATGCGCGCGTTGCGTTCGCGGTACTTCTTCCAGTGCTCCAGGCCGCCGGCGCGCAGATTGGCCAGCATCATCATGCCGAGCCGGGTCGGCGATTTCAGATGGCCGCGGTAGGTGCCCATGTTCTGGACGCCGGTGTCGGGGTCGCGCGTGATCACGCATGCGGCGGTGAAGAACGGCGCGGCGTCGAATCCCGGCGTGGAGATCGGTACCGGCAGCGACTCCAGGCCGTTGCCCGGGCCTTCGAGCGCGGCGCCTTCGATCACCACCTCCTGGCACGGGGCGTCATCGACCACCACCGGCGGAATCGGGTTGGCGATCGCGTGCTGCCAGGCCGGGCCGATGTCTTCGAGCCGCGGCACGTTCATGCCGATGCGATAGATCTCGGGGTTGGTGGCCAGCACGCCGACCGCCACCGAAATGTCGTAGCGGCGCCCGGAACCGTCGACCACGTTGGTGAACAGGAACGCCTTGCGCGCCTGCTCGCGGATCCCGCCGCGGAACTGCCAGCGGACCAGCGGATGGAGTTCGGTGTCCTTGTTGATCGGACGGTCGATGCGATGTAGAAGCCCCGCGCGGTCGAGCCGTTCTATGTGTTGATGCAGATCAGCGTAGTCGCCCGTGGCGTCTGCCGTGGTTTCCATGCCTTGCTCCCAGTGCAGTGATGTCATTCGGGTTTGATCCCGGCCGCGCTCAGCAGCTTGCGGTTGTGCTCGTATTCCTTGCGGATATGCTGCGCGAAGCTGTCGGGTGTCTCCCACATGGCTTCCACGCCCAGCTCGCGCAGGCTCGCTTGGACCTTGGCATCGCCGTTCACGCGCTGCATCGCGTCGCTGAGCCGCTTGAGCGCCTCGGCCGGAATGCCCCGGGGTGCCCAGAAACCGTACGAGTTGGTCAGCAGGAAGCCGGGCATGCCCGCTTCCTGGGTGGTCGGCACCTCCGAGGCGATCGCGAAACGCTGCTCGGCGGTGATCGCGAGCGCTTTCAGTCTGCCGGCGCGAACCAGAGGCAGCGCCGCCAGCGGTGTCACGACCATCATGTTCACGTGGCCGCCGGCCACGTCTTGGATGGCCGGCCCCGTGCCGCGGTAGTTGACGGTGAGCACGTTCACGCCGATTCGGCTCTTGAACGACTCGGCGCCCAGTTGCGGCGAGGACCCTGCGCCCGACATGGCGAAGCTGTACTTGGTGGGATCGGCCTTGATGTCCCGTTCCAGTTCGGCGAGATCATGGGCGCGCACCTGCTGCGGATTGACCACGAACAGCAGCGGCGCGGAGGCCAGTCTCGAGATGGGTTGGAAGTCCTTGATCGGGTCGTAGGGGACGTTCTTGACGATGAGCGGAACCATCGAATGGACGTCGGCGCTGAACAGCAGGGTAGCGCCGTCGGCCTTGGCGTTCGCGACGTGGGTGGTACCGATCACCGCGTTCGCGCCGCTGATGTTCTCGACGACCCAGGTTTCGTTGAGTAGCGTACCCAGTTGCCGGGCGTAGAAGCGGGCGATCGCGTCGACGTTTCCGCCGGGTGCGTAGGGTACGACGACGCGCACCATCCTGCTGTCTGCCGCGCTGCTCAGAGTGGGGAACGACAGCATCGCCAGCGCCAATATGCGTAGATATTTCAGCATTGTCTCCTCCTTGGGGGGATGTTGGAAATTCACCGGCACCTTGTCGCCGGTGCCGTTCTTCGTGAGTGATGAGGTGATGGCGCAGCGTCTACTGCATGCCGATCCCGGCCAGCTTCGCGGCCGTCGCCATCTGCTGCGCGTCCTGGGCTAGGGCGGTGCCGTAGGCCTGCGGCGAGCCGCCGATCGGATCCACGCCCAGGGCCTGCAGCGACTCGACGATGGCCGGCCGCTTCACCACTTCGGCCAGCGCCGCGGACAGCCGTTCGATCGATTCGGCCGGCGTCCCCTTCTTGGCGACGACCCCGAGCAGGAACGCGAAGTCCTGGCCTTCCTTGCCCGGGTAGAGCGGCGGCACCTCGGGCGCGAGCGGGCTCGCCTTGCCGCCCGCTACTGCCAGGATGCGGATCCTGCCGTTCTTGGCGAAGCCGATGATCGACGGCAGTGCCGCCAGCGCGCATTGCGTCTGGCCGCCGGCCAGCGCCGGCACCGATTGCCCCGAACCCTTGAACGGAACGTGCACGACCTCGATCTCCAGCGTGCGCTTCATCGATTCCAGCGTCAGATGGTGCAGCGTGCCTATGCCCGACGAGCCGCAGTTGATCTGGTTGGGCCGGCTCTTGGCGAGGGCGACGAATTCCTGCGCCGATCTGGCCGGTACGTCGGCGTGGACGGCCAGGAAGTTGGGCGCGCGCGCCACCAGCGAAACCGGAACGAAATCGCGCGCCGGATCGTAGGGGATGTCCTTGATGGTCAGCGGCGTGATGGACATGAACGCGCTGTCCGAGAAGAGGTAGGTATTGCCGTCAACCGGGCTGGAAAGCAGATTCTGCGCCCCGATCACACCGCCGGCTCCCGGCTTGTTGTCGACCACCACCGCCTGGCCCAGCCGCTCGGCCAGGTCGTTGCTGATGCGGCGGATGACCGTGTCGGGCAGTCCACCGGTGGCATAGGGCACGACGAAGCGGATCGGCTGCTGTTGTTGCGGTGGCTGCTGGGCCTCGCGGGCATGCGCCGGCAGCGCGGATGCGGCCAGGCAAAGCAGCGCGGCGGCGGGGATGCGCCAGGGGGGGCGGGTACGCTTCATGTCTGTCTCCTCGTTTTTTATCGATATGAATGCATGGGTGCGGGTGGGCCTGTGCCGACCGGCCTTCAGCGCGACGCGAGTACCACGGCCAGCAGATTGCGGCCCAGATCGGCGGCGTGGTCGAATTCCTGCAAGCGGGCGCGCGCCAGGAACTGCTTGACTCCGGCCAGCGCGTCGCGGCTGCGTGCGCGCAACTGGTCGACCAGGCCCGCCACCGCGTCGTCGAGGCCGCCAGCCGGCACCACGTGGCTGACCAGCCCGATGGCCCGCGCCTCGTCGGCGCCGATCGGGGCATTGGTATAGACCATCCAGGCCAGCGCCTTGGGCGCTACGCGGTCGATCACGGTAGCCATGGCCAGGGTGGGCGGCATGTCGGACTTCAGCTCGGGAAACGAGAACCGCGCATCGCTGGCGCACAGCGTGATGTCGGCGCTGCCGGCGAGCGCCGCGCCGAAGCCGTGCGCCTCGCCCTGGACCGCGGCGATGACGGGTACCTGCAATGCCCGGAATGCCGCGTACACGTCGATGATGGGATCCATCATGCGGCTGCGCAGCTCCAGCGGCGTCGGCTTTGCGCTGGCCGTGACGCGGGACTGCTCGCGACCCTGGCAGAAGTGCGGTCCGCGCGCCGACAGCACCACCATCTTGACGGCGGCATCGTCGGCCAGCGCCCGCAGCTCGCGAGCCAGCCGGCCCACCAGCGGCTGCGAAATGCGGTTGCCGGTGTCCGGCATGTTCAGGCGCAGGTGCGCGACGTCGCCGTCGCGTTCCACCAGCAGTTGTCGTTCCAGCTCGGGCGTGTTCATGGACGGTGTCCTGTCCGTTCGTAGAAATGGGCGAGCGCAGCCTCGGCGCAGACCAGGTCCTCGGCGGCGGTGCCGGAGCTGATGCCGATGCCGCCGACGATCGTGCCGTCCACGGTGACCGGCAGCCCGCCGCCGATGATGCTGAAATGGCCGTTGTTGGTCACGTGGATGCCGAACGTGGGCTTGCCGGACTGGCACAGTTCGTTGTAGACGTGAGTACCCTTGCGGGCGGTGGCCGCGGTGAAGGCCTTGTCGATGGCGATCGATATGCTGCTGATCTTGCCGCCGTCCATCCGGTCGAACGTGATCAGATGGCCGGATTCGTCGGTGACGGCGACGCACATGGGAATGCGCATCTCGTGCGCCTTGTCGGCGGCGCCGCGCGCGAGCACGTCCGCCTCTTCGATCGACAAGCGGTTAACGGTCAGCATGGCTGGCTCTCTTCATCAGGTCGGTGGTGCGCAGATGCGCGCGCAAAGCTTCGTGCTCGGCGGCGTTCAGCCCTTCGTAGGGCGGATAGGGGAGGCCGATGCCGTGGCCCAGAATCTCGAGCGAGGCTTTCATGGTGGGCGTCAGGCCCCGGTGCATCCAGTGGGCCGGGTAGATCGCGAACTGCGCCTGCAGGCGGGCCGCTTCCTTCCAGTCGCCGGCCTGGAAGGCCGAGATCACCAGATTGCCCAGCGCCGCGGCGGGCGGCGGGATGGTCGCTCCCGAGCCCCCCAGCAGCAGGCTGATCAGCAGCATCTGGATGGTGGTGAAATATTTCGCGTGGCCCGCCTGGTCGATATCGGCGATCAATTGCGACACGCGAGCCAGGTCGCGCGAGCTTTCCTTCACATAGCGCACCGCGTCGAGCTTGGCCAGTTCTATCGTGGCCGCGGCCGACACGTGGGCGCCCGGGCCGGGGTTCAGGTACAGCAGCATGGGCAGCGGCGTCTCGCGGGTGACGGCCTCGAAGTACGCGACCAGGTCGCGCGTGGTGGGCTCGCCGCCGAACGGGCGCTGGGGCGCCAGCATCTGTACCGCCTCGGCGCCGAGCTCCTGCGCGTAGTGCGCCAGTTCGACGGCGGTCTTGAACGACGGATGCGAAATGCCGACCGCGACCGGGCGCCGGCCGGCGACGAATTCGATGGTGCTGCGGATCAGCCGCTTGCGCTGCTCCAGGCTCAGGTAATGGTATTCCTGCGCTTCCACGCCGGCGGCCACGACCATGTCCGCGCCGCAGGCGTCGATGACGTAATCGACGTGCCGGCGCAGCGCGGTTTCATCGATTTCCTGGTTGTCGGTAAAAGGGGTCAACGGCGGTACGACTAGCTGGGGCCTGCTCATGGATGGTCTCCTGCGTAGGGAAAAGGGCCGAGGGGCGGGTAACGATCTGGTCAAACGGGTTCCACCAGGGAATCGGGCAGCAGCAGCGAGTCGTAGATGCAGAGCCTCTCGGCCAGCAGCAGCCCGCCCTCGCTGCATGCGAACCGGTCCAGATAGCGGCCGGCCAGAACGTGGCGGGTCATGGTGTCGTGCAAGGTCTCGACCAGCATGACGTTGGCCTGGCTGTGCAGGTAGCCGTCGCTGGCCGACAGCGGCCTGATTCCGCTGATGAAGCGGCGCAGCCAGCGCGGCCGCGCCATCGCCGTGTCCTCGACGGCCGAGACGCGGTCCCGCATCATGGCGCGGCTCTCGCAATGGATGATGGCGATGGGCAGGTCCAGCTCGTGGTTCTCGCGCGGCACGACCCGGTAGATGGCGTTTTCCGTGAAGAACTCCGGCCACTCGCGGTAGCGGCCTTCGTCCAGCGCGGCCGCGTAATCGGCGTAGAAGTCGTGCAGCGCCAGGCGCGCCTCGACCGACAGGGGAAACGAGAAGTCGATGCGCTGTTTCATAGCTCCATGATCTCGACGTAGTGTTTGTAGAAGGCCCGGATCGCGACTTCGGTGATCATGTGATCGATGTCGTTCACGTCGCGTCCCCCCATCTCGACGATGCAGTTCCCATCCGGATAGGCCTTCAGCCCGGTCTGCGACATCGCGAGCACTTCGCTGTCGTCCACCGATACCAGGCCGGCGGGCCCCATCAGATTGGCCTGGCGGATGCGCCGCTGCGTCATGTCGGGCGTATCGGTCGCGTAGCCGAAGAAGGTCCAGTTCAGGTCGAACGCGTCCGGACCGCGCGGCACGATCTGGCGCATCGCGAGCGTGTTCGACTGCTGCTGCACGATCAGGTTGGGCCAGATCGTCTGCATGACGACGGTGGCCGGGCCGGGGTATTCGCGCACGATGTCCAGCAGCCGCTCGTCCTGCAGGCGCATGTCGGCACGCAGGTTGTTCTTCATCTCGCGCGCCGCCTCGGCGTCGGCCTGGCCGCCGCGCCGGCTGATCAGGGCGCTGTGCCGGCCGGTCTCGTCCATTTCCACCGCCGATTCCTGGTCCATGCGGAACAGGCCGAAGGACATCAGGAACACGTGCAGCACGCTCGCGTGATAGGGATCCTTCAGGTTCTCGAACATCAGTTTCCAGTTCGAGCCTATGCGCTGGCGCGTATATCCGAGCACGCGCAGCGGGCGTCCGTCGAAGACGCGGTCGAAGTAGCGCAGCATGGAGCCCAGATAGGCATCGAGTGGAGGCGCGGCCGGATCGAACGACGCGAACACCACGCCGTTTCGCACCGCCACGGCGAGCGGACGCGCGCCGAGCCCGTCGATCTGGAAGTCCTTGCTCATGCCGCCCCGGCCCTTGTAGCCGCGCCGAAAGGGAATGCCGGTGAGCCGTCCCGCCAAGTCGTAGTTCCACTGGTGATAGGGGCAGGTGAACGACTGCGCGTTGCCGCGCGGCTGGCGGCAGAAGGCGACGCCGCGGTGCGCACAGTTGTTGGCGAACGCGTGAATGCGCCCCTGTTCGTCGCGCACCACCAGGATCGGCTTTTCGCCGACGCTGGTCTGCACGAAATCGCCCGCGTTGGGAATTTCGGCCTCCAGCGCCGCATAGGACCAGTGAGGGCCTTCGAAGATGCGCGCCAGTTCGCGCTGATAGATGCCGGGGTCGCTGTAGACCCACGCCGGTACGCGGATGTAGCCGCTGTCCGGCCAGCGCAGCGCGGGAGTGTCGATCGATTGGTTGCTTGCCATGGTTCTCGTATCTCGTTTGGTGCTGTCCATCGAAGAAAGAGGCCGGCGGCCGGGACCCTAGGCCGCAGCGGCCAGCGTGCGCAGCGGCCGGCCGATGTCGCCCAGGTCGCGCGCGGAAACGGAAATCCGCCGTTCGATCAACTGGGCGACCACGCGACGCTCGCGTCCGGCGTTGTGCAGTACCGCGCTCTGGATGCGGCCGTCCGAGACCAGGAACGCGCACCACGAGCGATCGTCGCAGGAACCGCGCATCACCAGTTCGCCGCGGGCGCGGCCGAAGCCGATGATCTGCAGGTTGGTATCGAATTGATCCGTCCAGAACCAGGGCGCGCCCCGTTCGGGAGCGGGCCTGTCCAACAGTGCGCCGGCGACCTCGCGCGCCTGCAGCTCGGCGTTTTCCCACGATTCGAGCCGCACGTTGCCGCAGCCCCAGAGCTGCTCGTGGCGGGCCAGGTCGCCGGCGGCGTACACGAAGGGCGCGGAGGTGCGGCCGTAGCGGTCGACGATGACGCCGTCCGCGCAGCGTATGCCGGCGCTTACCGGCAGGCCGTCGTTGGCGAGCGCGCCGACCCCGAGGATGACGATGTCGGCGTCCACCGCCGACCCGTCGGCCAGGCGTACCCGCCGCACTTCGCGCAGCCCTTCCAGCCCGTCGATGCGCACGCCGGTGCGTATCTCGACGCCGCGGCCGCGATGCAGCGCCATCATCCGCTCGGCGATCGGCGCGGCGACCACCCGGGCCATCAGTTGCGGCGCGGTCTCGAGCACCGTGACGCGGCATCCGCGCAGCCGCGCGCTGGCCGCCGCTTCCAGGCCGATGAAGCCGCCGCCCACCAGCACCACGCGCATGCCGCCCTCCAGGCGGGCGGCGATCGCCAGCGCGTCGGCGGCGGTGCGCAGCACATGGACGCCGTCGAGGCCGGCGCCCGGCAACGGCAGACAGCGCGGCCGCGAGCCGGTCGCCAGCACAAGGTGGTCGTAGTGCAGCGGAGCGCGGCCAGCGTGCAGATGCAGCCGACGGGCCCGCGGGTCGATGCGCCGCACTTCCTCGCCCAGGCGCAACTCGATGCCTTGGTCCTGGCATTGCTCGGCGGAAAGTATGGTCGCATCGCCCGGAAGCGCCCGGCCTTGCAGCACGTCTTTCGACAGCGGCGGCCGTTCGTAGGGATGCTCGTTTTCCGCGCCGATCAGCACGATGGCGCCCTGCCAGCCCTCCTGCCGCAGCGCGAGCGCCGTGCGGCTGCCGGCCTGGCCGGCGCCCACGATCACGACCCGTTGTTGCGCGCCGTCCATGGCGTCATGCACGGCCCGGCGCGCCGGGCCCGCTCAATTGGACCAGCACGCGGGCGTCTTCGATGCGCACCGCGTAGGTCGGCAGATTCCTCGAGGTGGGGCCGGAGACGACACGGCCCGTTCTGATGTCGAATACCGCCTGGTGCAACGGGCACTCGATCATGCCGTCTTCGAAGTAGCCGTCCGCGAGGCTCGCGTGCGCGTGCGTGCAGATGTCGTGCGTGGCGAAGATTTCGCCTTCCACGTTGTACAGCGCCACCGGCTCGTCGCCGATCATCACGCGGCGCACCTCGCCCGGCGGCAGATCGGTCAAATGCGCTGCGAACTGCCAGGTCATACGAAATGCTCCTTTCGTGTTCCCGGCCGCGCATGCTCGCGGCGGCCGGGGGTCGATTCAGGGCGCATTCTGGCAGTCTGCTCCGCGCAGGAAAATTCCTGATTTTTGGAGTCAGCATTCGCTATATCCGAACTCGTCCTGCGATCGGCGCATCGCGAGGAGTGTCCGGGCGGCGTGCGGCGGCGCGGCTCGAGCGCCGTCCGGGACGCACGCATGACGGCGGCCGATCCGGGTGCCGCCGGTTTGGAGGTCGAGGTCTAATGCGAGCGCGTGGGCGGCCCAGCCCCGCGAGCCTAGGATTCGGC
>Ga0182745_1002502_pt1 | contig 16437 bp, 13 predicted proteins | sample eDN3rd30CKraftBY_FD_128523 | JGI IMG/M metagenome (GOLD analysis project Ga0182745, IMG submission 128523) | Enriched backyard soil microbial communities from Emeryville, California, USA - eDNA 3rd pass 30_C Kraft BY (version 2) (version 2) | ecosystem: Environmental > Terrestrial > Soil >...
CGGTTGACGATGTTCCCGCCGGCCTTCTCGGTGATCTCGAGCATGCGGCCGTCGACGTGGGCGGGCACGCCGCAGAGCATGTGCTTCGGCGGGTTTCCGAGTCGCGTCGGCCAGTTCTTCTTGACCAGGTCGTAGTTGCCGCCGATGCCGCCGGACGTGACGATCACGGCGCCCGCGCCGAACTCGAAGTCGCCGACGGCGGTGCGGGACGACTTCACGCCGCGCGCCGCGTCGGTCGGTTCCAGGACGGTGCCGCGCACGCCGGTGACCGCACCGTCGGTGACGACCAGTTCGTCGACCTGATGGCGGTACTTCAAGGTGACGAGGCCGCGGTCGGCGGCGGCGAGCACCTTGCGGGCGAAGATCTCGACGAGCCCGGGGCCGGTCCCCCAGGTGATGTGGAATCGGGGCACCGAGTTGCCGTGGCCGCCGGCGTCGTAGCCGCCGCGTTCGGCCCAGTTGACCATCGGGAAGATCTTCAACCCGCGCTGCGCGAGCCACGCGTGCTTCTCCCCCGCGGCGAACTCGACGTACGCCTGCGCCCAGCGGCGCGGCCAGCGGTCCTCGACCTCGCGGTCGAAGCCGGCGGTGCCCATCCAGTCCTGCAGCGCGAGGTCGTAGGAGTCCTTGATGCCCATGCGTCGCTGTTCGGGACTGTCGACGAAGAAGAGCCCGCCGAACGACCAGAAGGCTTGTCCGCCAAGGTTGTTCGCGTTCTCCTGATCCACCAGGATCACCTTGCGCCCGGCGTCGATCAGCTCACCGGTCGCCACCAGCCCGGCGAGACCCGCCCCCACCACGATCACGTCTGCGTCCATGCTCGCAGACACTACCGGCCGGTCCCGGCACGACGGGAGAGGTCGAACGGCATCACGCGACGTGGCCGAGAGCCCGCGGCGGCCGGCGGACCGTCCGGTCGAAACCTGCGCAACGAGAGCAGCGCGGTGGGCACACTGGGATCGGATCCGTTGCCGACCGGAGCGAGGTGCCATGTCCGATCAGACCGAACCGCACGTGGACTGGGACCCGCGTTCCCCACAGGTCCAGGAGGATCAGATCGCCGCGTACGACGAGATGCGCGCCCGCTGCCCCGTCGCCTACAGCGCCTACCGCAATTGGACGGTGTTCCACCACGCCGACATCGTGGCGATCCTCGACGACCCCGCGACCTTCAGCAATGCGGTGTCGTCGCATCCGTCGGTGCCCAACGGCATGGACCCGCCGGAGCACACGTCGTTCCGGGCGATCAACGACCGCTACTTCACGCCCGACCGCATGCGCGCGTTCGAACCGGCGTGCCGCGAGGTGGCGCGCGACCTGATCGACGCGCTCGGGCCGGGTGAGGCCGAGATCATGTCCGGACTGGCCGAACCGTTCGCGAACCGGATCCAGTGCCGATTCATGGGGTGGCCGGAGCGCCTGCACGAACCGCTACGCGAATGGACGCGCAAGAACCGGGAGGCGACGCGCGCTCTCGACCGGGAGGCGATGTCGGCGATCGCGCTGGAATTCGACGGCTACATCCGCGAGCAGCTCGACGAGCGCCGCCACCGACCGGCGACCGGGACTCCCGACGTGACCGCGGAACTGCTCGGCGAGCGGGTCGACGGCCGGCCGCTCACCGATGCCGAGCTGGTGTCGATGATCCGCAACTGGACGGTCGGCGAGCTGAGCACGATCGCCGCGTGCGTCGGTATCCTGGTCGCGTTCCTCGCGTCGAATCCGGACATCCAGAAGCATCTGCGGGCCGAACCCGACCGGATCGGTGCCGCGTGCGACGAGATCCTGCGGATGCGGGCACCGCTGATCGCGAACCGCCGTCGCACCACCCGGGAGGTGACCGTCGCGGACCGCCGCATCCCGGCCGGGGAACGGATCATGGTGCTGTGGGCGTCGGCGAACCGCGACGAGGCCGTCTTCGGTGATCCCGACGAGTTCCGCCTCGACCGCGACCCGGACGCAAACCTGCTCTACGGTCGCGGCATCCACAACTGTCCGGGCGCGCCGCTCGCCCGCCTCGAGCTCACCGCACTGGTCGACGAACTGCTCGCCGCGACCACGAACATCACCGCGACCGGCGCGGTTCCGGAGCACGCGGCGTATCCGGCGGGCGGGTTCACGCGAGTGCCGGTCGTACTGACCCGCCACTGAACGACCCGCACCGAACGGCACAACCCTCACCGAACGGCGAGGTCCCGTTCACCAAGACGGTCGTCCGGACCCGGCGCCGACGGGGTTTAGCGTCGGCCCGTGACGACCCGCCAGAAGACGTACCCGCACCTGCTCTCCCCCGGCACCATCGGCCCGATCACCCTGGCCAACCGGGTGGTGATGCCCGCGATGGACATGAATCTGTGCGTGGACGGTGAGATCGAGCAGGGCGACATCGACCACTTCGCGGCGCGCGCCGCGGGCGGCACCGGGTTGATCATCACCGGATGCTGCGCGGTCGCGTATCCGATCGGGTGCGCGAGCACCAAGGAACCGGGCCTGTCCGAGGACAGGTTCATCCCCGGGCTGAAGGCACTGGCGGACGCCGTGCACGTGGCCGGCAGCAAACTGTGCGTGCAGATGACCCATCACGGCAAGGTCGCCCGGATCGACACCGTCCAGGACCGTCCGCTGCTGGTGCCGTCGACACCGCAGGCCGCCCCCGATATGGGCGCGCTCGCCGACAACACCGGCGAGGAACTGCAGAAGATGGCGAGCGTCGTACAGGGCAAGAAGGCCACCTATCACGAAGCCGACGACGACGACATCCCTTGGCTGATCAAGTGTTTCGTCGAGGCCGCGGCCCGCGTGAAGGCCGCCGGCGGCGACGCGGTCGAAATCCATTGCGCGCACGGCTATGTGCTCGGCGCGTTCCTGTCCCGCGCCGACAACCGGCGCACGGACGAGTACGGCGGCTCGCTGGAGAACCGGGCACGGCTGGCGTGCGAGGTGATCCGGGCCGTCAAGGACGAGGTGGGCGACTCGCTGGCGGTGATCGTGCGTGTCGCCGGACGCGAGTACGGGGAGGCCGGCGCACTGACCACCGCCGAGGCCGTGCAGGCGTCGGTGTTGTTCGAGGCGGCCGGCGCGGACGCCGTCCACGTCACCGGGTGGGCCCGGAATCCGTTCTCCAACTTCACCGACGGTCCGCTTCCGAACACGGTCGGCGCGTACACCGACCTGGCCGCGGAGGTGAAGCGGGCGGTGTCGATCCCGGTGATCGCGGTGGGCCGGATGCTTCCCGAGGTGGGTGAGCAGACCATCGCCGACGGCAAGGCGGACTTCGTCGCGATGGGCCGCCAGCTGCTGGCCGACCCCGACCTCGTCGGCAAGCTGAAGGCCGGAACCCCGGAGCAGGTGCGACCCTGCATCAATTGCTATGTGTGCGTTCAGGAGAACTTCTGGGACGGCACCCCGGTGTGCGCGGTGAATCCGGCGCTGGGCAACGAGGCCCTGGTGCCGTTCGTGCGGACCGCCGCCGCGAAGCGGGTCGTCGTCGTGGGTGCCGGGCCCGCGGGTCTCGAGGTCGCGCGCATCGCAACCGAACGAGGCCATCGCGTCACGGTGCTCGACAAGACGGATCGTCTCGGCGGCACCCTGTGGTTCTCGACGCTGACCACCCCCGACAACGAGCGCCTGCTGAACTGGCTGACCGCCGAGGTCCGGCGGCTCGGCATCGACGTCCGGTTGAAGACCGAGGCCACCGCGGCGTCGATCCGGGCACTGAACCCCGACGTCGTGGTGATCGCGACCGGCGCGGTGCGTGAGCGCCCCGGTGTGCCCGGGGGTGACCTGCGGCACGTGCACACCGGCGACACGCTGCGGGCGTTGATTACCGGCAGCGGTGATGTTTCCGGTCAGCCGTGGTTCCTGCGGACGGCGGGCAAGCTCGGTGCGCTGTCGGGAATCACGAAGCGGCCCGGTGCCGTTCGCTCGGTGACCCGCAAGTTCTTGCCGGTGGGCCGGAACGTCGTGGTGATCGGCGGCTCGCTGGTGGGTCTCGAACTCGCCGAATTCCTGGCCGATCGGGGCCGGCAGGTGACGCTGCTGGAAGAAGGTCAGCAGCTCGGGGTGCCGATGGCGATGCCGCGGCGCTGGACCGCGGTCCGCCATGCCGGGGAGGTCGGGGTGACCGTCCACCGGCACGCGACCGTCCAGCGCATCACCCCGGACGCGGTCGAGTTCCGGGTCGGCACCGAAAACCACACCACCCCCGCCGATCTGGTCGTGATGGCATCGGGAGTGTCGGCGGCGGCGCCGCTCGCCGACGACCTCGCCGGGTCCGGGACGGACGTGCGGGTCGTCGGCGATGCGGGCGACGTCGGATACATCGAAGGCGCGATCCACTCGGCGTGGAAGGTCGCGACCGCGCTGTGACCCCGGTTTCTGTGACTCCAGCTGCTGGGACTCAGGCTTCGGCGGTGTCCGGCGTGTCGTAGGCACCGCCGAAGCGGTCGCGGTGCACCGCGTCGGTCAGCGGACGGCCGCGGCGCCAGCCGAACCGTTCCAGGTCGGGTACCTCCTGGAGACGGGTGACCGGCCCGACGCACAACCATGCGATCGGCCGTACCGCGCCTTCCGCGCCGATGAACTCGGTGAGGAACGGTTCGTCGTAGAACGACACCCATCCGACGCCGAGCCCCTCCGCGGTCGCGGCGAGCCACAGGTTCTGGATCGCGAGCACCGCGGAGAACAACCCGGACTCGTCGATGGTGTGCCGGCCCAGGATGTGCTTGCCGCCGCGCTCCGGATCGTAGGTGACGACGATGCCGGTACGGGACTCGACGATCCCCTCGATCTTGATGGGGTCGAAGGTGCGGCGGCGGTCCTCGGGGAGCGAATCGGCGAACGCCTGCCGGCATCCGGCGACGTGCTCGGCGAACGCTTCGAGCCGCTGCCGGTCCTGGACCACGACGAAGTCCCAGGGCTGGGTGTTGCCGACGCTGGGCGCATGGTGGGCCGCGGCGAGGATGCGCCACAGCACATCCTCGTCGACGGTTTCACCGGCGAATTCGGCGCGCACGTCACGGCGCATGCGGATGATGTCGTACAGCGCGTCGCGCGCTTCGTTCGAGAACATGGCTTCAGGTCAGACCGGCAGCACGGCCTCGATCGCGGCGACGACCTCGGGGGCGTCCGGCTCGGTGCGCGGACGGAACCGGTTGACGACGGTGCCGTCGGGTGCGATGACGAACTTCTCGAAGTTCCACTGGATGTCCCCGGCCTCGCCCTCGGCGTCGGCGTGCTTGGTCAGCTCCGCGTACAGGGGGTGCCGGTTCTCGCCGTTGACCTCGATCTTCTCGAGCAGCGGGAAGGTGACGCCGTAGGTGGTGGAGCAGAACTCCTGGATCTCCTCGGCGGTGCCCGGTTCCTGTCCCAGGAACTGGTTGCAGGGCACACCCACCACGATCAGGCCGCGGTCCGCGTAGTTCTTCGCCAGCTGTTCCAACGCCGTGTACTGCGGCGTCAGGCCGCACTTGGAGGCGACGTTGACGACGAGCAGCGCGTGGCCGTCGAATGCGGCGAGGGACGTGGGCTCACCGGCGAGGGTGTTGATCGCGATGTCCTGAAGAGGTGTGGTCATGCCGACCAACGTAGTCGGCCCACTGCGCTTGCGGAGTTTCCTCCGGGCAGGAAGCCCGGCCACGTTGCGGGGGGCACCGGCCTTCCGCCCGGCCGGTGGCCCGGCTCGGTTCCCCTCCAGTGCGCCGATCACGCCCGATCCGGGCCACCGAGACGGATAGAATCGGCCGGGAAAACCGAGGTGACGGCATGAACAGTCGGCCGGTGGACGAGCTGCAGCGCGAGATCGCCGCCGAGCTGATCGCTGCGGGCTTCGAGGCGCCGCGTGTGATCGGCAAGGGCGGATTCGGCATCGTCTTCCGATGCCGTGAGCCCGCCCTCGACCGGAGCGTGGCCGTCAAGGTGCTGCGCGCGAGCCCGGACAGCGAGGGCAGGGCGCGTTTCCTGCGCGAGCAGCAGGTGATGGGACGACTGTCCGGGCATCCGAACATCGTGCACGTCCTCGCGGCGGGCGTCACGCACACCGGACGGCCCTACATCGTCATGCCCTTCCACTCCCGCGACTCCCTGGACGCACTGATCGAGCGGCGCGGACCTCGCGATACCGGAGAGGTCCTCGATCTCGGGATCAAGCTGGCGGGAGCGCTCGAGACCACGCACCGGGCCGGGGTGCTGCACCGCGACATCAAGCCCGCGAACATCATGATGTCGGAATACGGGGAACCCCAGCTCACCGACTTCGGTATCGCCCGTCCGTCCGACCGGCGGGACACCACCGCCGGCCTGGTGGTGGGTTCGCCCTCCTACACCGCACCGGAATTGCTGCACGGGCAGCCGCCCGCCGTCGCCTCGGACGTGTACGCGCTCGGCGCGACGCTGTTCACCGCTCTGGCCGGCCGCCCGGCGTTCGGCCGGCGGCGGGACGAGGATCAGCTTTCCCAGCTGTTGCGGATCAGCACGGAACCGATCCCCGATCTGCGCCCCCGGGGCGTCCCGGACGGTGTGTGCGCGGTCGTCGAACGGGCCATGGCGCGCGATCCGGCCGACCGTCCCGGCAGCGCAGCGGAACTGGGCGCGGACCTGCGCCGCGTCGGCACGGAACTCGGCTTTCGCGTTCCCGACATTCCTCTTCCGCTGCCCACTCGGGACGAGGACGAGCGCGAGCGCGAATCCCTGCCGGGTGAACCGACGGCCACGGCGGCCTATCTCGTGCGCGAGCCGTCCTCGAACGACCTCGCGACGGCGCGGCCTCCCACGGTGGCCACCAGGTACCGGCCACCCGCCGGTGCGCACCCGACGATCCGGCGCACCCGGCTGCTCGAACGGCTCGGCGCCAACGACCGGGCGCGTCTGATCCTGATCCACGGCCCGGCCGGGTACGGCAAGACCACGCTGGCCACCCAGTACGTGCGGATGCTCGAGGACGAGGGGCGCACGATCGTCTGGCTGTCGATCGACGAGGACGACAACACCCCCGCGTGGTTCCTCGGGCACCTCGTCGACGCGGTCGCGGCGGCCGCGCCCGATCTCGGCACCGAACTGACTCGGATCCTCGAGGGGCACGGCGACGGGGCCGAACGCTTCGTTCTGACACACCTGATCAACCGGACCCACACCGCGGATCGACACATGACGGTGGTTCTCGACGATTGGCACAGGGTGACGAACCCCGGCAGCCGGGCCGTGGCCCGATTCCTGATCGAGCACGGCTGCCACCATCAGCAGGTGGTCGTCACCAGCCGAACCCGCCGCGGCGTGCCGCTGGGCAGCATGCGCGTGCAGAACGAGCTGGTCGAAATCGATACGACCGCACTGCGTTTCGATATCGACGAATCCCGGGAACTGCTCACCGGAATGGCGGGTCTGCGACTCGAGGAGGGGGAGGTCGCAGAACTCGAGGAGTCGACGGACGGCTGGGCCGCGGCACTGCAACTCGCCTCCCTCGCGCTCCGGGAGCACAACGATCCACAGACGGTCATCCGCCAGTTGTCCGGCCGTCACCGCGCCGTGAGCGAGTACCTGGCCGAGAACGTCCTCGACAACCTGGAACCGGACGTGCTCGAATTCCTCCTGGAAACATCTGTCCCCCAACGTATCTGCGCCTCTCTCGCCACCGAACTGACGGGTCGGCGCGACGCCCGGGCGATGCTGGAGGACATCGAGGAGCGCGACCTGTTCCTGACCCGCCTCGACGAGGACGGCCGGTGGTTCAGATACCACAATCTGTTCGCGGAGTTCCTGTGCCGGCGCCTCGAACGTGAGCGACCGGACCGGCTCGTCGAACTGCACCGGATCGCCGCGCGGTGGTTCACCGGACAGCGACTGCTCAGCCCGGCGGTGGACCATTACCTCGCGGCCGGCGACGAAGGCGGCGCACTCGATGTCGTCGAGAAGGAATCGGTTCCGCTCTTCGAACGGTCCCAACTGAGCACGCTGCTCGGGCTGGCGGCGAAACTGCCCGATGGCGGTCTGAGCCGGCCGCAGCTGCGGATCAACGTGGCGTGGGCCCACGCACTTCTGCACCACCGGCAGGAGGCCGACGATACGCTGGGCACCCTCGACACGGACCTTCCTCCGGAGCCCGACGACGAGGATCGGAACCGGCAGGCCGAAGCCCTGATCGTCCGAGCCACGATCAACGGCTTCGACGACCGGCTCGACGGTCTCGACGAGGCGGTCGCCGCGGGCATGGCCCGGGCCGAGAAACTGCGCCCGTGGGTCCTGTGCGGAATCGCAGACCTGGCGGCGTACCTCGCGATCCACCGCTTCGAATTCGCCGAGGCGCGGCGCTGGCAGGCGTGGGCACGCCCGTACCACCGCCGCGCGTCCGGCCCGTTCATCGTCGTCTACGGGTACTGCCTCGACAGCATGGCGGCCCGGGAGCAACTGGACCTCGAGACGGTCGAATCCGATCTTCGCCACGCCATGCACCTGGCCACACCCCGCGGCGAGGTCGACTCGTACATTTCCCGGCTCACCGGAGCCCTCCTCGGCGACCTGCTCTACGAGCAGGGACATGCGGCCGAGGCCGAGCGTCTCCTCGACGACAGCTACACCCTCGGCGCCGAGGGCGGCATCGTCGAATTCATGCGGTCGACATACGCGGTCGGCGCTCTCGCCAAGTTCAGGCTCGGCCACGTCGACGAGGCCGCGGAACGTCTGGACGAAGGCGATCGGCTGGCGCGACGGTTCCGCCTCCCTCGTCTCGCGTCGTACATCACCCACGAACGAATCCGCACGGGCATCGGGGCCGAGCGGTTCTCTCCCGACAGTTTCCCGCCGCGGATCCCGGACGGTCTCGGGGACGGCATCGTCCGGACCGCCGCCGAGGTCGACGAGCGCTCGGCAATTCGGCTCCTGCTCGCGTCGGATGCCCGCGACCGGGAAAGAGCCCTCACGCGAGCACAACTGCTCACCGATTCGATCGATGCCGCGCAACGACCCCGCGCCGCGCTCTACGCCCGGTCGCTGTTGCTCGAGTGCCTCGCAACCACACGGGACGGCCCCGAGGTGGAACGTGCGGCCGTCGAACTGCTCGAGCAGTGCGCCGGGTACGGCCTGGTGCATCCGCTGCTCGACGCCGGTCCCGCCGTGAACGCGCTCGTCCGGCGGATCGATTCGCAGCGCGGCATGGTCGGATACGCTCCGGCGGTCACCAGGTATCTCGACCGGTACCGCGAACTGCCCGACCCGGTGTGGCCCACCTACCGTTGAGCCGCACCCAGGTCGACACCGCACAGCCCGGACAACCTACACCACAAGGAAATTCATGGAGATCAAGGAACTGGGCCACGTCGTCCTCTACGTCCGCGACATCACCCGCTCGGCGCACTTCTACGGCGAGGTCCTCGGCTGGCGCCGGCTGACGGCGGACGGTGCACCCGCGATGCCGGTCGCCGCGTTCTCCGCACCGTCGAACCGAACCCATCACGAACTGCTGCTCATCGAGGTCGGGCCCGATGCCGCCGCCCTGCCCGCCGGACGCCGGGTGGGGATGTACCATTTCGGCCTGAAGATCGGCGACAGCGACGACGAACTGCGCGCGGCCCTGGCCCAGTTGCGGGAAGCCGGGGTTCCGATCCTCGGTGCCAGCGATCACGGCATCACCCACAGCCTCTACATCGCAGACCCCGACGGCAACGAGATCGAGCTGTACATCGACGTTCCCGACATCGACTGGCGCTCCGACCCGTCCCTCCTCTACTCCCCCGTCAAGCCATTGCACTTGTGACGGACCCCGGATACGCACCGCGGCCCGGACTCCGTGGGAAGTCCGGGCCGCGGAGGCGAAGACGGGTCGCGCTACGCGCCGACCTTCTGCAGCTGCGGTTCCTTCTGCGGAACCGGATGCCCGTCGTTGTCGCCGAGCATCGATTCGTCGAACGGCAGCCGGCCGGCGAGCACCTCGTCGACGCGGGCGCGGTCCACGGTCTTGGTCCAGGTGCCGATCAGCAGGGTTGCGATGGCGTTGCCGGAGAAGTTCGTGACAGCGCGCGCCTCGGACATGAACCGGTCGACGCCGACGATCAGGCCGACCCCGTCGACGAGATCCGGGCGGTGGCTCTGCAACCCACCGGCGAGGGTCGCGAGCCCGGCGCCGGTCACGCCGGCTGCGCCCTTCGACGCGATGATCATGAACAGCAGCAGCGACAGCTGCTCGGCCAGCGCGAGCGGGCGGCCCATCGCGTCGGCGACGAACAGCGCGGCCATCGTCAGGTAGATCGCGGTGCCGTCGAGGTTGAAGGAGTAGCCGGTGGGCACCACGACACCGACGGTGGTGCGCTGCACGCCCAGGTGCTCCATCTTGGCGATCAGGCGCGGCAGCGCCGACTCGGACGAGGACGTCGCGAAGATGAGCAGGTATTCGCGGGCCAGGTAGCGGACCAGCTTGAACACCGACACCCCGGCGACCGCGCGCAGCAACGTGCCGAGGACACCGAACACGAACACCAGGCACGTCAGGTAGAACGCCAGCATCAGCGCGCCGAGCTGGAGGACCGCGCTCAGGCCGGTCTGGCCGACGACGTTGGCGATCGCGCCGAACGCGCCGATCGGGGCCAGCCACAGGATCATCGTCAGGATCTTGAACACGAGCTTCTGCACGTGCGCGACACCGCGCAGGATCGGCTCACCGGACTTGCCGATGCCCTGGATCGCGAAGCCCACGAGCAGCGCGACGAACAGGGTCTGCAGCACGCTGCCGGAAGTGAGCGCGGACAGCATCGAGGTCGGGATGATCCCGGAGATGAACTCGGCGGTGCCGCCGGCTTCGTGGGCCTTCTCGGCCAGTGCCGCACCGGAGGATGCGGTGGATGCGTCCAGGGTCAGACCGCTGCCCGGGTCGAGCAGGTTGCCGACGAACAGGCCGATGCCGAGCGCGATCGTCGACATGCCGACGAAGTAGATCAGGGCGAGACCACCGATGCGTCCGACGCTGGCGGCCGCGCGCACCGAGCCGATTCCCAGCACGATGGTGCAGAAGATGACCGGGCTGATCATCATCTTGATGAGGTCGACGAACGTGGTGCCGAGAATGCCGAGAGACTTGCCGACGTCCGGCGCCAGCCAGCCGACCAGCACACCGGCGAACACGGCGACGACGACGCCGATGTACAGCCAGTGGGTCCGGTCCTTGCGCCGGGACGTCCGGTCCTTGCGCAGAGACACTGTGGTGCTCATGGGTTGCCCTTCGATCACGGATACGGATTCGGTGGCAACCGGCAGGACTCGGGATTCGGCCGGCGAACGGCCGATCGGTGCGGAACCCTGTCGAAGCGGTTCCACTCCCGGAGGTGACCGGTATCACTTCCACCTATCAGAATGGTGATGGTGGGTCGGCGCACGGAGAAGATTGCGTACATAGTGTTCACGGGAGGTCGCCGGTGAACCGTCACGGCACACGTCGGCCGATGAGCGTGGCGGGGCAGCTGCTGATCCTGCAACTCGTGGTGTTCACCGTGGTCGCGATCGCCGCGGGGGCGCTGTTCGTCGTCGACGAACGCCGCGACGCCGACGCCACGACCCGCCTGGCCGTAACCGATGTCGCGGTGACCACCGCCCAACTCCCCGACGTCGCCGAAGGTCTGCAGTCCCCGGATCCGACCGCGGCGCTGCAACCGCTCGCCGAGCGGATCCGCACCTCCACCGGCGTCGACTTCGTCGTGGTCGTGGACCCGGACGGGATCCGGGTGACCCATCCCGTGCCGGAGCAGATCGGGCTTCCCTACACCGGCCACATCGAGCAGGCCCGGACCGGGGAGCCGTTCAGCGAGACGTACACCGGCAGTCTCGGGCCGTCGATCCGGACGATCGCCCCGGTGTATGCCGACGACGGCACGCTCGCCGGGTTCGTGTCGGCCGGGGTGACGCGGGAGCGCATCGCCGACGCCTTCCTGCGCGGCCTGCCCGGGATCATCGGGGTCGTCGCGGCAGGGCTCGCGGTCACCGCGGCCGGCGCCGTCCTCATCTCCCGCCGGCTGCGACGGCAGACGCTGGGGCTGAATCCGGACCAGTTGCTGCGCATGTACGAGCATCACGACGCGGTGCTGCGCGCGATCGGTGAGGGCCTGGTCGTGTTCGGCACGGCGAGCGACGGGTCGCCGCGCGTCGACGTCGTCAACGACGAGGCCCGCAGGTTGCTCGGGCTCGGGTCCGGGCCGGTATCGTTCGAGTCGCTGCCGGAGACCCTGCGCAGGCTCGCGACCGGTGAGGAGGTGCGCGACGAGGTACACCTGACCCGGGACCGGGTGCTGGTGGTGGGCAGCGACGCGGTGCAGTGGGAGGGCCGGCGGATCGGGACGGTCGTGACCCTGCGCGATCACACCGAGTTGCGGGGCGTGCTCGGGGAGCTGGATTCGGTGCGCGGGTTCGCCGAGTCGCTGCGGGCCCAGGCCCACGAGTCGGCGAACCGGTTGCACACGATCATCACGATGGTCGAGCTGGGCCGGTCCGAGGAAGCCGTGGCGTTCGCGACGCGCGAGCTGGCGGTGTCCCAGAACCTCATCGACCGGTTGACCGCCGACGTCGCCGAACCGGCGCTCGCGGCGCTGCTGCTCGGCAAGGTCGACGAGGCCGCCGAGCGCGGCGTCGAACTGACCGTCACGGAGGACACCGCGCTGGGTCCGGTACCGTCGGTGCCCTCCCGCGACCTCGTCACACTCGTCGGGAACCTGATCGACAACGCGATCGATGCGGCCCGAACCGCCGACGAACCGTGGGTGGAAGTCACAGTCCGCGAAGAGGATTCGACGATGATCGTCGAGGTCGCCGACAGCGGGCCGGGAATGTCGCCGGACACCCTGGCGCAGGCGATGCAGCGCGGGTACTCCACGAAATCCGAACATCGCGGACTCGGGCTGGCACTGGTCGCGCAGGTCGTCGCCCGCCACCGCGGGGTCCTGCGGACCGAACCGTCCCTCGGCGCCATGATCGTCGCGGAGATTCCCCTGGGGGGTCGCTCGTGATCCGGGTACTCATCGTCGAGGACGAACCGCTCATCGCGCAGGCCCACCGCGAATACCTCGGGCGGATACCGGGATTCGAAGTGGTCGACGAGGTGCACACCGGCGCTGCCGCACTGCGGGCGGCGACCGCGGCCGTACGCCGTGGCGAACCGATCGACCTGATCCTGCTCGACATCGGCCTGCCCGACATGAGCGGCCTCGACGTGGCGGCGTCACTGGGCGGGTTGCGGCCGAGCCCGGACATCATCGCCGTGACCTCGGCCCGGGATCTCGAGGTGGTCCGCACCGCTGTGTCCCGCGGCATCGTGCTGTATCTGCTCAAACCGTTCACGTTCGCCGCGCTGCGCGACAAGCTCGAGCACTACGTCGCCTACCGCACCGCGCTGGGTTCTGTGGAAACCGCGGTCGCGCAACACGATATCGATCGGGCGATGGCCGCGCTGCGCACGTCGAACACGAAGGCGTCCGCGCCGAAGGGCATCTCCCCCGCAACCCTCGACCGGATCGCCGGGTTCCTCCGCGAGGCGGACGGTCCCCGCACCGCCGCCGAGGTCGGAACAGCGGTCGGGGTATCGCGCGTGACGGCGTGGCGGTACCTCGAACGTCTCGCCGACGACGGTCTGCTCGTCCGCATCACCGAGTACGGCCGCGCCGGCCGCCCTCAGGTCCGTTACGCCCGCAATCCCCGCCCCACCCCGGGTGACGGGAACCGGCATCCGGGCTGACCGGCGCAGGTTCCCGTCACGGGAGGGCAGGGATTATCGGCTCAGTCCCGGTCCCGTCGTGCTGCATCCAGGTCCCGAGCCGACTGCTCCGAATCGGTGTAGGACACATCGTTTCGGTTGCATGCCTGGACGAACATGTCGAGGAAACTCCTCTCGGTCCGGACACGGCGGGATTCCTTGCCGGGTTCGGCGTTACCGCTCGCAGCAGTCATGACCCGTTCTCCTTCCGATCATCGACGGGACGCCGGGGCGATTCCGTGTCGGTCGACGAGTGCCGGTCCCTACATCGGCACCACCGACAGGAGCCAGGTGTAGGCCTCGACGAGGGGGGTGTGGACAGCGAGGAAAGCAGCTTCGACCAGGGCTCGCACGAATGGTTCTCCTTCTCGTTCCCACGCGTCGATCGATCGACGCGCAAACGCTCCTCCGAGCGTCCATCAGCGATTCGGAGCCGGTGCGCAGGAGGATGGGTCGGATTCCTGCACCGGTTGTGACAGCGGACGCTGTACCTCACCGAGGCGATCGGCGGCAGCGGCTGCTCGGCTTCGAACGCGTCGAGTTACAACCCGGCACATCGCACCGAGTGACCTTGGTTGCCGAGCCGCGACTCCTCGCGCGCTTCGACGGCACTGCCGGCAAGTGGCGTATCACCGAAGGGACGTACGAGGTCGCGGTGGGCAAGTCCGCCGACAGCCTCGATCTCACAGCCGAGACGACGTTGACGAACGCGCTGTTCGGCAGCTGACCCGAGGACCGGCGAGCCACGACCGCCATCGAACCCGGTACGGAGGGCCCGTGAGATTCCCGGGTGGCCCGGGTCCGGTAGTAGTAGTGGGAACGCTCAGCCGGAGCCACCGAGGAGAACGAACCGTGCGTATCGCCAATCTCGACAACCGTGCCGTCCTCGTCGTCGGTGATCCCGGCGACGAGCGCGCCGACGACATCGCCACCGCGTCCGACGGCAGGTTCGGTCCGGATCTGCCTTCGGTCTTCGCGTCGTGGGACGAGGTGCGGGCGTGGGCCGCCGAGGTGGACCCGGCAGGCACGACCACGACGGCGATCGACCGCACCCGCCTCGGTGCCCCGTCACCCGCACCGCGGCAGGTGTTCGCGATCGGCCTGAACTATCGCGAGCACGCCGCCGAATCCGGTATGGAGGCACCGACGCACCTGCCGCCGGTGTTCACCAAGTACGTCTCGTCGTTCTCCGGTCCCGATACCGAGGTCGTCATCCCGGACGGTGGCAACGTCGACTGGGAGGTCGAACTCGTCGTGGTCATCGGACGGCAGGGGCACCGGATCGCCGAGACCGATGCGTGGTCGCACGTCGCCGGCGTGACCGTCGGACAGGACATCTCCGAACGCGTGGCCCAGATGCGTGGTCCCGCACCGCAGTTCGGTCTCGCCAAGTCGTTCCCGGGCTTCGCGCCGCAGGGTCCGTGGCTGGTCACCCCGGACGAGTTCGCCGACCCGGACGATCTCGAACTCGGGTGCCGGATCGACGGCGACGAGGTCCAGCGGGGCCGGACGCGGGACATGATCTTCCCGGTGCCCGCCCTGATCGCCGCCCTGTCGGAGAACGTCACGCTGTATCCCGGAGACGTGATCTTCACCGGGACCCCTGCCGGCGTCGGTATGGGCCGCGACCCCCAGCGGTTCCTGCAGCCCGGCGAGACACTCGACACCTGGATCGAGGGCATCGGGGAACTGCACCAGCGATTCGTCGCGGCAGGGCGGCCTCAGTAGACGACCGAGTCCGTGCCTGCCGCATGCCCGAGATAGGCCCGCTCGAGCACGTCCGGTGCCGCGGCGAGGTCGGCCGCGGCGCCGGTCGTGGTCACCTCGCCGTGCCGGAGCACCAGTGCACGGTCTGCGACGGTGAGCGCCATGTGGACGTGCTGTTCCACTAGCACGGCGGCAACCTGCCGTTCGTCGACGAAGCGCCGGATCACCGGCAACAGCGACTCGACGATCACCGGTGCCAGTCCCATGCTCAGCTCGTCGATCAGCAGGACCTTCGGTGCCTGCATGAACGCCCGCCCGATCGCGAGCATCTGCTGCTCCCCGCCGGACAGCAGGCCCGCCGACACGTCGAGCCGTTCCCCCAGCTGCGGGAAGTAGTCGATCACCTCCGCGATCGTGGTACCTCCCGGTCGGCGGGCGAGGCGAAGGTTCTCGGTCACCGTCAGGCCGGTGAACAGCGCCCGATCGTCCGGGACGAGCACGATCCCCGCCTTCGATGCGGTTCGCGCGCTCCCCGGCTTGATCCGCACGCCGTCGAGTTCGACCGTCCCGGCGAGTGGCGCCAGCAACCCGGCGAGGGTGATCAGCAAGGTCGTCTTGCCCGCCCCGTTGGGACCGAGCACGGCCATGATCTCGCCGGGCCGTAGCTCGAAGCCGACATCGCGCACACACGCCCTGCCCCGGCCGTAGCCCGCCGAGAGTCCGTCGCAGTTCATCATCGTCGTCGTCATGTGCCCGATTCCGCCTTGCTCTGGGTCGCACCGAGATACGCCGCGACCACGTCCGCGTTCGTCCGGATCTCGGCCGGTGTACCGTTCGCGATCACGCGGCCGAGATCGAGGACCACGATGCGATCGCACAATTCGAGGACCAGGTCCATGTCGTGGTCGACGATGACGATCGTCACGCCTGCATCCCGAACCATTCTCAATTTCTCTCCGAGCCAACGACTCTCGGCACTCGCCAAACCTGCGGCGGGTTCGTCGAGCAAC
>Ga0182745_1002503_pt1 | contig 16436 bp, 16 predicted proteins | sample eDN3rd30CKraftBY_FD_128523 | JGI IMG/M metagenome (GOLD analysis project Ga0182745, IMG submission 128523) | Enriched backyard soil microbial communities from Emeryville, California, USA - eDNA 3rd pass 30_C Kraft BY (version 2) (version 2) | ecosystem: Environmental > Terrestrial > Soil >...
CAAGAGTTTGGTGTTCAACTCGGACCTGAAGCGTCTTCTCGTGCAAACGGATCAGTTGGAGGAGAAATCACTAAACGTCTTGTACAAATGGCTGAATCACAATTACGTGGTTCACAACAATAAAAATAAGGGCTAGTAGCTAAACGCTACTAGCTTTTATTTTGATTTGACGGTACATATAAGATTCAAGCACAAAATATCTGAACAATAAAGCTATGGGCATATCCAATAAAACAGCTATTCAGGGTAGTATAACGACTAAAACAAACCATAGTTATTACGCGGCTAAGTAAATAACAGCAGTTTGTTCAAAAGCGTTTACAGTAAGCCTGGATGGCAATATAACTAATGAGGCAATTTACAATAAGTAAGGGATGCTTTTAACCAGCTAATCGAAGTGAAAACTTTATCAGTGACTACAAAGCATTAGCGATATTGATTCAAATTTATTTAAATGAGCTTTATTATAATCGTTAAATGTAGAAAATAGTTGAGAAGTAAATACAATCCCTTAATAATCACCTATCAAGGAACAACTAAGGCATTTGGTAACTCGAAATTTGATTGACAAGAACAGGACAAAAAATCGCGGAGAAAGTATAGTATTTACAGGGGGGAGTAAAAGAAAGTCGTTGAAACATGAATATATTTAAAATCATACAGTTGTTTATTAGCGTAGTCACAATCATATATTTGATTCGTTTACATTTATATACAAAAAGAATTAGAATTCGAACCGATAAGAACAATCTCCAATTGCTAATGAAAAAAAATGATATCTCGATTGTTTTGATTATAATTACCGTATTATTAAGTATTATTACATATTTAATTGATTAAATAATTTGTTTTTTACCTGTTTGTATATTCATTTCTAATAATAGTTAATTCATAAAACAGTCATTTGGCACAAATAATTTATGCCAAATGACTGTTTTAATTATCGATGCATTAACTAATTGTTATTACTTTTTGCTATTCTAGTATACATTTGGTACAGTTATTTCTCTTTTTCGAGGAATATTTTGATATATTGGATGAATATTATTATAATTAGTATAATGTAGCTTTTTTGGTACATAAAAGGGGGATGAATATGGAAAGAGAAGATTTACTTGCTCCTAAGGATTATAATATCGTCGATGAAATTGAAAAGTATGCAAAAACGACTTCGAAAATAGCATTAATGATTCATCATGAGAGTGGAAAAATCGAAAAAATATCATATGAAAGTTTAGTAAAAAAAGCAAATAGAGTAGCCAATTTGTTTAAAAGCAATGGACTGACTAAAGGGGATGTAATCTTAGTCATGGTTCCACGCTCAGAAGAGGCATATGTTACATACATCGGTGCTTTAAAAGCCGGTTTAACAATTATTCCAAGCTCTGAAATGCTGCGGGCAAAAGACATTGATTATCGAATTACCCATTCTAATGCAAAAGCGATTGTTGCTTTTGAAAACGAAGTGAAGCAATTCGATGACGTACAGCATTTAGATGGCTTAAAGCTTTTCGTTTATGGAGAAGCAACAGATTCATGGATTTCAGTAGAACAAAATGTAGAAAACGAATCAGACGTTTTTGAAGGGGTTCAAACAGAAGAATCGGATATCGCATTTTTATCATATACAAGTGGAACAACAGGTAATCCGAAAGGGGTCGTTCATTCCCATGGTTGGGGATATGCCCATTTACGTACAACTGCTGCTCATTGGTTAGGTGTTCAAGAGGATGATCTGGTGTGGGCAACAGCAGCTCCAGGTTGGCAAAAATGGATTTGGAGTCCTTTCTTAGCTACGTTAGGAAGTGGAGCAACTGCATTTGTCCATATGGGCAAATTTGAGCCACAACAATATCTACAAATGCTTGAAGATTATCAAATCAATGTATTATGCTGTACGCCGACGGAATACCGTTTGATGGCGAAGGTAGACAAGCTTGAGCAATATAATTTATCGAGCATTAAAAGTGCAGTGTCGGCAGGAGAGCCGTTAAATAGTGAAGTAATTAATAAATTCTTAAATGTTTTCTCGCTGCAAGTGCGGGATGGCTATGGTCAAACAGAAAATACTTTGCTAGTGGGTACACTTTTAGGGATGGCGCCAAAGCCAGGCTCAATGGGGAAACCGACACCAGGTAACCTTGTAGAAGTGATTAATGACTTCGGTGAACCGACAAAGTCTGGAGAAGTAGGCGATATCGCAGTGCATGCCGCAACACCAGCCCTGTTTAAAGGGTATTTAAAGGACCTAGAAAGAACGAAGATGCAATATCGAGGCGACTGGTTCTTAACAGGAGACCGTGCTTACAAGGATGAGGAAGGTTATTTCTGGTTTGAAGGCCGTGGAGACGATATTATTATTTCTTCTGGTTATACAATTGGACCATTCGAAGTAGAGGATGCGCTTGTAAAACATCCAGCAGTGAAAGAATGCGCGGTTGTCGCTAGTCCAGACGAAATTCGTGGGAATATTGTCAAGGCGTTTGTTGTGCTGCGTGATGAGGAACAAAAAAATAGTCCAACAATTATTAAAGAATTACAGGACCATGTTAAATCGATTACGGCACCATATAAATACCCAAGAGCCATCGAATTTATCGATGAATTGCCAAAAACCTCTTCAGGTAAAATACGACGTGTCGAACTTCGTCAGCAGGAGTTTAAAAAAGAGAGCATAAATTAATTTAACAATAAGATTTAACACGTTTTCTTTAGTTGCAAAACTTGTAGGGGAAAATGAAGTTTATTTCCTAGGGAATAATGTCGAATTTTTAAGGGGATTTTAAGGTCAGCACTATGACTTTAAAACCCCTTTTTTGTTGTGAATTTAATACATTTCTAGTTATTGCTATGGATATTAAATGACATAGTATGTAACATATAGTTTGAAATTGCTTACAAACAGGGTCTAAATTGGCGTCATCACCTGAGGCAGTTTGGACTAAATATCTTTTTTCTTTTCACACGGCGAAAGAAGTTTTAAAATAAAATTAGAAAAATTTTGAAACAAATATATATCTGAAACGTATGTATGATTGGAGGAGGAATAATGAGATGAATACAAAAAGATGGCTTGCTTTAGGGGCAGCAGTAGTGTTAATAGGTTTTTCGATTGGTTTGAATACAGTTATTTCAATTTTTAAAACAGATTTTTTCTCAAGCTTTGATAGTTTGACTGCTACAGAACAAACAATGATTGAAACAGTGGTAGAGCCTGGTGATCTAGGAAACAGAATTGCCTTATTATCTGTTGACGGAACGATACAGGATGTTGGGTCAAGTACACCATTTACCACTGTGGAATATGATCATCAAAATTTCTTAGCCCAATTAGAAGGGATTTTATATGACGAATCCATCCAAGCGGTTGTGCTTTATGTGAACTCACCTGGTGGTGGAGTTATCGAGTCGGCCGAAATTTATGAAAAATTATTAGAGATTAAAGAGCAAAGAGAGATTCCAATTTATGTATCGATGGGCTCTTATGCGGCTTCGGGAGGGTACTATATTTCGGCTCCTGCTGATAAGATTTTTGCCCATAAAGAAACGATTACGGGGTCAATCGGTGTCATTATGCAAAGCTACAATTTCTCAGAGCTTGCAAGTAATTTAGGTATCGAATTCGAAACGATTAAGTCCGGTGCCCATAAAGATATGTTTGGTGGGACAAGACCAACGACAGATGAAGAAAAAGCGATGGTTCAAGAAATGATTAACGAATCTTATGAAGAATTTGTTGATGTCATTGAACAGGGCAGAAGCATGACGGAAGCGGATGTGAAAAAGGTAGCCGATGGACGTATTATGGGCGGCTCTCAAGCATTAAAAGCAGGTTTTGTTGACGAAATCGGCGGACTAGAAGATACAATCGCTGCAGTAAGAACAGACTTTGGCCTAGAGGACGCGGAATTGTTTGAATATGAGTCAAGCTTAGGTGGCATAACTTCCATGTTAGGCATGAAGGTTAGCTCCTTCTTCGGACCGTCTCCAGAACAGCAATTCTTAACAAAATTAATGTCATCAAATGGTGGACCTCGTATGATGTATTTATACGGTGAGTATTAAGGAGGGATGAACAATGTCAGAACACCAAAATTATGACGCGCATGGTTCTCTCCCTGCAACTGAAGTTGTACCAGTCCTTACTAAGCCTCAAATTCATATTGTAGAACAAATTGAAGAGAAGACAGCCGGCTTTTGGATGCGTTTTTGGGCATTTCTTTTAGATATATCAATTGTTGCTGCGGTCGTGGGGATAATTGTTAACCCTCTATTCCATTTGTTCGGCTGGAGTTTATCAGAAACTCGCTGGTATTCACCAATGACAATCGTATCCGGTTTGTTTTACTATGCTTATTTCGTACTTACAACGAAATTTTGGCAGCAAACAGTTGGGAAAATGGTTTTAGGACTAAGAGTAATTTCAACGAAAAGTGAAAAACTCGATTGGTTAACCGTATTATTTAGAGAAACTGTCGGCCGCTTTATAAGCAATAAAATTCCTATCATTTATCTGATGGTGGCATTTATGCCAAAAAATCATGGCTTAAATGATCTCATTGCCGATACGAGAGTAATTCAAGAAAAAGTATTTATTAAACGTACAAAAGAAACAGTGATTGAAAATCCTCAAACTGACGATTATAATCCTGAAAATACCATTTCTCCAAGTGTTTAAACGAGATTTTCCTGATGCGAAGGAGAAATTCTTCGCATCTTTGGATGAAACGTAAAAATATGTAAGGTAAGTTATTTGCAAAGATGGATTTAACTTTAGTAAGATTATTTACGTAAATAAAAGGAGGGCTCCAAATTGGCACAAGTAACTTTTAAAAACAACCCAGTAACATTAGTAGGAAACGAAGTAAAGGTAGGAGATCAAGCACCTGACTTTACAGTATTAGCAAACGATCTATCACCAGTAACATTAAAGGATTCTGAAGGGAAAGTACGTCTTATCAGTGTTGTACCATCATTAGACACTGGTGTTTGTGATGCACAAACTCGTCGCTTTAACGAAGAAGTTGCGGCATTAGGTGAAGCAGTGGCATTCTATACTGTATCTGCTGACCTGCCATTTGCACAAAAACGTTGGTGTGCAGCTGCTGGTTTAGAAGGTGTTCATACAGTTTCAGACCACAGAGACTTATCTTTCGGTGAAGCTTACGGTGTTCACATGCAAGAACTTCGTTTACTTGCTCGTTCAGTATTTGTGATTGACAGCAAAGGTACTGTAACTTATGTTGAGTATGTTCCAGAAGGTACAAGTCATCCAGACTATGAAGCGGCAATCGAAGCTGTAAAAACATTAATTTAATTTTATCGATTCGATAAATTGCTAGACTTAAAAGTTTAGTATATAGGTATGCTTAGATGTACACCCACTCGGAGGTAATTCTGGAGTGGGTTGTTCATTTCAAAAGGAGTTTTTATATGGAAAAGTTTGAAGAAATATTTTCATTTATTAATGAAAAAGCAGAACAATACGAAAAAACAGAGGGTATTTCTTTTTTAGATGGCGTTTTGCAGTCACTTGAAGACGTTCTTGATGCGAATGAACCGTGGGTGGGACAAGATGCAGGAAAAGAAGAAGTCCGAAAAGCGATTCAAATTGCCATTTTAAAAGGAATGCGAAAAACTTCTCAGCCAAATCATCAAATGACCCCTGATACGCTAGGATTGTTAGTTGGCTATTTTGTTGAACAATTCTTTGAAGCACAGTTAAAAGAGGGAGCAATCTCTGTTCTCGATCCAGCAGTAGGAACAGGAAACTTACTGCTAACTGTGATGAATTTGCTTGAAGGTAAAGTGTCGGCTACTGGTACTGAAGTAGATGAATTATTAATTCGCCTAGCGGCTGACACGGCTGAGTTAATTGAACAGCCGGTCGTTTTATACCACCAAGATGCCTTACAAAAAATGCTTGTTGATCCAGTTGATGCGGTTGTTTGTGATTTGCCGGTTGGCTATTATCCAAATGAAGAAGTAGCAGTCGAATATGAGCTTTGTGCTCATGAAGGGATGAGCTATGCCCACCATTTATTCATTGAACAATCCATCAAGCATACAAAAGAAGGCGGCTATTTGTTCTTCTTAGTTCCTTCGAATATTTTTGAATCAGAGCAGGCAAAGGATTTAAATAAGTATTTGAAAAAAACGACTTGGATTCAAGCATTAATACAGCTGCCGGAAAATCTATTTGCCTCAAAGGCCCATGAGAAAAGCATTTTAATCTTACAAAAACAAACGCAAGCTTTAAGAGCCCCACGTGAAGTCTTACTTGCAAAAGTGCCAAACATGTCAAATAAAGCAGCTTTATCGATGTTCTTTGAGAAAGTGCAAATGTGGAAAGAAAGTAAATAATGATAAGCACCTGAATGTGAAAATCGTTCAGGTGTTTTTTTGTTTGTTATTATAGTATGATGTGTGGATTTTCTAAATTACGCTGCAAATTAATGAAGCGAGATTGAAATGGTTGAGCAGCCAACGGTAAAACGAGCGAGAATGAGACAGTAGAGCAGCCGACTATGCTCGAAAGGTAGCAATACAATCGAGAATGCGACGGTAGAGCTGCTGAATATGTTCAAAAGGTAGCAAAACAGGAGAGAATGGGCCAGTAGAGCAGCCGACTAGACTCAAAAGGTAGCAATACTTTAAATTCATAAGCCGCTCTCCCAAAACTATTTTGCTCTCATACATAAAATAGAGTAAGAAATTAAAAACCTCCTACACAGTTTAAGTTCTGTGCAGGAGGGATAATCTAGAATTGTTTAATGTTTAAAATAGCATCATTCAGGTGTTCTAACAACTAAAACATCGCAATTTGAAGATCGTACGATGGCTTCGGATACTGAACCGATTAAGAATCGTTCAACCGTACTTAAACCAGTTGCGCCACAGATGATTAAATCTGCTTCTACGATGTTTGAAAGTTCTTTTGTGATAATTGTTTTAGGAGAGCCGTATTCAATCAAGGTTTTTACATTTGTCAGGCCAGCTTCTTCTGCTTGTTTTTTATAACCGTTAAGTAATTCTTCCGAAAAACCTTGTGCACGTTCCGCGATAGTACGATCGTATGCTTCGATAGCAGCAAATGAGCGAGTATCAATGACGTTTACCAAATTTAGTGTAGATTGAGGATTTCGTTTTGCGATTTCAATTGATTTTTTGAAGGCATACTCAGCTTCTTTGGAACCATCTACTGCCACTACGATACTTTTATATTGAGTCATAAAAAATTCCTCCTTTTTATATTCTTATTATATCAAATCAGGAGTGAAATAAAATTCCAATAAGAAGTAAAAAGAAAACGTTCACACTTCTTTTTAAATTTATTCATACATTTGTCGATTATTACTCCTTGCAAAATCTTGTTAGATATAAATATTATATAATTCCTCTTTTTAGCGGAAATAAACTCATTTTTAAGCAGAATTTCCTATGAATTTCTATTTTTTTATAATTTCGAAAATATTTTTGGCGAACATGAATTTAGTATCTTACAATGTGGGGAAAATATTGGTATTATGGATTTGAATTCATATTAATGGATACATAAAATCTACAACAGGGAGAGAGATCAGCTATGAAAATTGGAGTACCAAAAGAAATAAAAAACAATGAAAATCGTGTAGCAATGACGCCTGCTGGAGTAGTAACATTAACAACTGCCGGACATGAAGTATTTATTGAAACAGGTGCTGGAATTGGATCTTCGTTTTCTGATGAAGACTATTTAGCGGCTGGTGCTACAATTGTTAGCACAGCTAAAGAAGCTTGGGCACAAGAAATGGTGATGAAAGTAAAAGAGCCAATCCCAAGTGAATATCAATACTTCCATGAAGGTTTAGTGTTATTTACGTATTTACATTTAGCGCCAGAATTAGAATTGACTCAAAGTTTACTTGATAACAAAGTAGTTGGAATCGCTTATGAAACAGTACAACTACCAAATCGTTCATTACCATTATTAACACCGATGAGTGAAGTGGCAGGAAAAATGTCCGTTCAAATTGGTGCTCAATATTTAGAAAAGATGAACGGTGGCAAAGGTATTCTATTAGGCGGAGTTTCTGGGGTACCGCGAGGCAAAGTAACGATTGTTGGTGGTGGTATGGCTGGTACAAATGCTGCTCGTATCGCTGTTGGTATGGGAGCAGAAGTAACAATTTTAGATTTAAATCCAGAGCGTCTTCGTCAGTTAGAGGATATCTTCGGTTCTTCTGTTCAAACATTAATCTCTAATCCATATAATATTGCTGAATCTGTTAAAGACTCTGATCTAGTTATCGGATCAGTTCTAATCCCTGGAGCAAAAGCGCCAAAGCTTGTAACAGAGGAAATGGTGAAAACGATGCGTCCTGGATCTGTTATTGTTGATATCGCTATTGACCAAGGCGGAAGCTTTGAAACAACAGATCGTGTCACAACACATGACGATCCGACTTATATCAAGCACGGAGTTGTACATTATGCAGTGGCGAATATGCCAGGAGCAGTCCCACGTACAGCAACGATTGCATTAACAAACAATACGGTTCCTTATGCACTGCAAATTGCAAACAAGGGCTATAAACAGGCATGTATTGAAAACGAGGCATTAAGAAAAGGCATCAATACGCTAGATGGCTATGTAGTTTATAAAGCAGTAGCAGAAGATCAAGGCCGCGAATACGTTCCGGTGGACTCTCTTTTATAAATAAACAATTCTCAAGCTACTTGTTAGAGGTTAAATCTAACAAGTAGCTTTTTTGCTTGAAGCTTTTGGACGCTTAATGTAAGAGAATGCTGCTGTTGTGCGTATTAAAAGGAGGTAAAGTCTGCTAGTGCAGGCGTTGCAGGGAAAAAAGCGATTGAATATATACATTGTAATCCAATCACTATGCATTATGAATGCAACTTTTCATCGAAACGGGCCCCAAAGTGGCATTCATCGAGCTTCTCAGTGCCACTTTTCATCGGAACAGGCACTAAAGTGGCGTTCATCCGGCTTATGAATGCCACTTTTCATCGAAACGGGCCATAAAGTGGCATTCATCGAGCTTCTCAGTGCCACTTTTCATCGGAACAGGCACTAAAGTGGCATTCATCCCTCTTCTCAATACCGCCTTCCATCAAAAGCAAACTTAAAATGAATCTTCAATCAGCATTAGTAGCCTCAAGCCCCGCTCAAACTCCATGCAAAAAGCAATTCACCGACGTTCAATTGTTCAACACAAACGTATAAAAGCGGCTTTCACCTCAATTAGGTGAGTAGCACTAATCCCCCAAACTCGATAGCCATCACATGAGGACGCCCCTACTAAATAACAAGTAATTCTAGTCTGTAAACCGACAATTAAACTAATTTGATATCTATAGTAACTCTACCATTTTCAGAAAATACCAATTATTTTGAAATTACTATTTACTTTTACATGAAAATGTAATTTAATAGAATTGCTCTAAAAAATAGAAAATGAGGGGTTAATATGAAGAAAATTATGAGAAAATCACTAACAATCATTGCAGCAATGATGTTGCTTTTACTTGCTGCATGTAGTGGAGAAAATGCAGAAACTGAAGGTTCAACTGGAGGAGAGACTGGAACGCTAAGTGCGAAAATCGGGGTTGTTTCTTATTTAACGGGTGCTGGTGCTGCTTATGGGGAAGCGATTACACAGGGCCTTAAATTAGCGCAAAGTGAAATCAACGAACAAGGTGATGTAAATATTGAATTAGTTATAGAAGATTCAGCAGGTGAAGCAGAGCAAGCTCTTTCGGCTGCACAAAAATTAATGAGTGATGATGAAATTTTGGCAATTATTGGGCCGACATTAAGTACAGAATTTTTTGCCGTTGCACCTGAAGCAGATTTAAACGGAATTACAATTATGGGAACTTCTACAACAGCTGAAGGGGTGCCGGAAATCGGTGACTATGTTTTCAGAAATGCAATTCCGGAAGCTTTAGCAATTCCGACTGCGATGGAAAAAGCAATTGAAAGAACTGGAGCAAAAAAAGTAGCTATGATTTATGGAAATGATGATGTTTTAACTCAATCTGGCTTTGATACGATGAAGAAAACAGCAGAAGAAATGGGATTAGAGATTTTAACGATTGAAACCTTCCAAAAAGGTCAAAGCGATTACAATGCACAGCTAACAAAAATCAAAAATGCGAAACCAGATCTAGTTTTAGCATCTGCTTTATATAATGAAGGTGCTGTCATTATGGACCAAGCACGTAAAATGGGGATTGATGTACCTTTCGTAGGAGGAAATGGTTTCAACTCGCCGCAGGTACTTGAAATTGCTGGTGATGCAGCGAACGGTTTGATTGTAGCAACACCTTGGTTTGGTGAATCAGAGGAAACGAAGGTAGTAGATTTTAATACAAAATATGAAGCAGAGTATGGTAAATTGCCAGACCAGTTTGCAGCACAAGCCTATGATGCACTTTATATCTATGCAGATGCTTTAAAGAGAGCAGGAGAAGCAGATCGCGAATCATTCCATGAAGCGTTAGCAGAAACAAAAGACTTTGAAGGGTTACTAGGTAACTTCTCATTTGACGAAATCGGTGACGTTGTAATGGATGTTAAAGTTGTAGAAATAAAAGACGGAAAATTCATAGAATTCGAGTAATACTCTCGTGAGTTTATGTGTAAATATATGAATATAAATGGACTAATAGATTTCATTCTTGCAAATGAATGATGACAAAAATGATATTAAAGGATGATTCGCTTGCTATTAGAACAATTAATTAACGGAATAACTCTGGGCAGCATTTATGCAATTGTTGCCCTAGGCTTTACCCTTGTGTTTGGTGTCTTAGGCATTATCAATATGGCTCACGGTGAAATCTTCATGGTGGGTGCCTTTGTCGGCGTCATGACAACAGGGGTGCTTGGTTGGCCATTATGGCTTTCCTTTATTGCATCGATTGTAGTGACAGCTATTTTAGGTTATTTGCTGGAACGAATGACTTTACGCCCTTTAAGAGGAAAGAAGGGTGTATCTCATCTAGCGCCGTTAATTAGCACAATTGGTGTATCGATTTTGCTTGAAAACTTATCTCACCATATTTTTGGCGCAGGGAACAAACCATTCCGAACAGAATTTGCCGAGATTAGTATTGAATTTGGGCAGGTAACAGTTTATCTTGTACAAATTGTTATTTTTGTTATTTCTATTATTTTAATGATCGGTCTATCAATTTGGCTTTCAAAAACAAAGGCTGGAAAAGCATTGCGTGCCACTGCTGAAAACTTAGAGACAGCTAGTATTCTTGGTGTAGATACAAAGAAAATTATTACATTAACTGTCGTTATCGCTTCTGCAATGGGTGGCATTGCCGGAATTTTGGTGGGAATGGCGTTTAACTCAGTAAGTCCACAAATGGGGTTAGCAATCGGTCTGAAAGGACTTGCAATTATTATTTTAGGTGGAATGGGGAATGTCAAAGGTGCAATGGTTGGTGGGCTGCTTTTAGGGCTCTCTGAAACATTCCTTGTAGCTTATGGTGATTCCGGCTATCGTGACGCGATTGCCTTTATCATGATTATTTTAATTCTTTTAATACGACCTCAAGGAATCTTTGGTTCAAAGATAGCAGAAGGCAGGTGAGCACATGTTAGATTTTATTAATCCGTATTATTTGCAAATTGGTTCGTTTATTTTAATCAATATCCTTTTAGCTATTAGCGTTTATGTGCCTTTATCGTCAGGACAATTATCGTTAGGTAGTGCTGGTTTTATGGCAGTTGGTGCTTACACTTCCGCCTTACTGACTATTAATTTTGATTTGCCGATTTACATCGGTGTTCTTGCAGGTGCTTGTGTAGCAGGAATTTTAGGTATTGTCATCGGCATTCCTTCTTTACGATTAACAGGTGTTTACTTAGCAATTGCTACGTTAGGTCTTGGAGAAGTAATCCGTGTAATTTTCGTAAACTGGGACTCTGTAACGAAAGGGTCGATTGGTCTAACTGGGGTTCCGCAAATCGGCAGGGAACTATTAACTTTAGTGCGCGGGTTTGGGTTCCAACCAGACATGATTGGATTAAAGAATAACCAATTTGTCTATTTAATGGTTTTCTTATTACTATTTATTATTGTGATTGCAACGCTTTTGTTTTTTGTTAGACAACAAAATTCGAGGGTAGGAAGATCGTTTTCGTCCATTCAAATGGATGAAAAAGCAGCAGAATCCATGGGCATCAATATTATGTATTTTAAAGTACTTGCCTTTGCACAAGGAGCTTTCTTGGCAGGTTTAGCAGGAGCTTTGTTTGCACATGTCATGGGTTACATATCGCCTTCAGATTTTTCATACCACCGAGCTGTAGAGATTTTAATCTTCACTGTGTTTGGTGGAAGTGAAGTAATTATAGGTTCCATATTTGGCGCAGTCTTTTTAACTTTAATGCCTGAAGTATTACGCTTTGTAAGTGAATATCGTTATATCATTTATGGGATTATGCTTGTAATTTTAATGGCAGTTCGACCACAAGGAATATTGGATATTCATTTGTTAGGCAGATTTAAAGGGATCAAAGGTTCAAAAGGGGGCGCTCGGTAATGGTGCTAGAAATTCAAAATGTCTCAAAAAATTTTGGTGGTATCCATGCCCTTAAGAATGTTTCTTTTTCTCTAAAAGAAGGAGAAATCTATGGATTAATAGGTCCGAATGGTGCAGGGAAAACAACGATGTTTAATCTAATAACGAATATCTTTGAAGTATCCTCTGGTGAAATCATTTTCAATAATGACAATATCACTGGCCTAAAACCTCACAAAATTACGGACAAAGGAATTTGTCGGACATACCAAAATATTCGTCTTTTTTCACAGATGTCCGCATTAAAAAATGTCATGGTTGGTGGGCATACACGCAGCTCTTCAGGAGTTTTCAGCAGTGTGTTTCGTACAAAAGCCCAACGAAATGAAGAAGCTCAGTTATACGAAAAAGCAGAAGAGCTTTTAGAATTAGTCGGGCTGCTGGAACTTAAAGATACACTGGCTGAAAATTTAGCCTATGGTCAGCAAAGAAGACTAGAAATTGCCCGTGCACTAGCTAGTAATCCAAAACTTTTGTTATTGGATGAGCCAGCAGCTGGGATGAATGAAAAAGAGACGGATAGCTTATATGATTTAATCAAACTAATCCAGTCAAAAGGAATTACGGTTTTAATCATTGAGCATGATATGCCGCTTGTGATGAAGCTTTGTGATCGCATTACCGTTTTAAATTTTGGTGAGAAGCTTGCTGAAGGCACACCGATCGAAATTCAAAATAACGAAGCGGTTATTGAAGCCTACCTCGGGAAAGAGGAGGAAGAAGAAATTGCTTAAATTATCGAATGTTGAGACCTATTATGGTCAAATTCAAGCTTTAAAAGGAATTGAGTTAGAGGTTCATGAAGGTAAAATTATTACCTTGCTTGGAGCAAATGGGGCAGGGAAATCCACGACCATGAAAACCATTGCAGGATTATTAAAGCCTAAAAATGGTGTGATTGAGTTTTTGGGAGAGAATGTCACTGGCTTACGTCCTGATCAGCTGTTGCGAAAAGGAATAGCGCTTGTTCCTGAAGGCCGTGCTATCTTATCAAGTATGACTGTACTGGAAAACTTAGAGATGGGTGCCTACCACCGTAAAGACAAAGGCATAAAAGAAGAAATTGATAATGTCATGAAACGTTTTCCGATATTACACGAAAGACAAACACAGATGGCAGGAACTTTATCTGGTGGACAGCAGCAAATGCTGGCCATTGCTCGTGCCTTGTTATCTAAACCTAAGCTTCTATTATTGGATGAACCTTCAATGGGACTGGCGCCTTTGATTGTAGCAGAAATTTTTAAGATTATTAAAGAAATAAACGATGCAGGCACGACTGTCCTATTAGTTGAACAGAACGCGAAGCAAGCTTTGAAAATTGCTGATTACGGTTATGTCATGGAAACAGGTAAGATAATAATCGAAGGAAATGCTTCAGACCTAATTGTAGATCCTCGAATTGTCGAAGCTTATTTAGGTAGAAAGTCAACTAGTGTAGAAGAAGTGGTGAAATAAGAAAAGGGTGATGCAAAGTATAATCTGCATCACCTTTTTATATTATAGGATTACTAATTCTTTCGTGAATTTTGTTAATACTTCAACACCATCAGCAGTAACCACTACGTCGTCCTCAACACGAACTCCTGTGACATCTGCTTTATATACACCTGGCTCGATTGTGAAGACCATGCCCTCGCGAAGTACTAGGTCATTTGTTCCTGTTACGGAAGGGAATTCATGTACTGAAATGCCAAGACCGTGACCAAGACGGTGGGTGAAATATTCACCGTAGCCTGCTTCTGTAATCGTATTCCGTGCAATTTTATCTAAATCCATGGCACGGACACCTGGTTTAACTGCTGCCACGGCATTTTCATTGGCACTGCGTACGGCATTATAAATTTCTTTTTGAGCTTCTGACACTTCGCCGAAAGCGACCGTACGTGTAATGTCAGAGCAATAGCCGTCGTAAATAACGCCTAGGTCAAACAAAATCATATCGCCCTTTTGAATTTTGCGCTCTCCAGGAGTACCGTGTGGAGAAGCCGTTTTTGGTCCAGAAAGAACCATTGTTTCAAAGGACATTTTACAGCCCTTCGCTTGGATGGCATTTTCAATGGCTGTTAGGATTTCCATTTCTGTTTTGCCTTCTGCAATTTCTTTGCAGCCTACTTCAATGGCATAATCCGCAAGCTGCGCTGCTTTACGCATTTTCTCGATTTCGATTTCATCTTTAATCACGCGCATATCATTAATTTTGTCATCAAGGCGTACAAAGCTTGCTTGTGGGTAAAGCTTCTGCAAGCTTTCTAAGCGTTCCACAGTTAGGTGCGACTTTTCAATTGCTAATGTAGATAAAGCAATGCCACGTGATTGAATGGCTTGTGCGATTAGTTCCCATGGGTTATCCGTATCAAGATGGCCGACGATTTCTTGGTTCCATCCAGCGTTTGCTGCATCTGGTGCTTCCATTTTCGGGCAAACCAAGAAAGGTTCTGCCTCTTGGAACACCATTACGCCTAGTAGACGTTCATGGGGATCACTTTTAAAGTTTGAGAAATAAAACACATTATCTGGTGTTGTGATAAAAGCCGCATCATATTGATTTTCTTTTAAATAAACTTGAAGTTGCTGTAATTTCGTCATAATAATCCTCCTGCGATTTCAAAGTGTTATCCATTCCCCGAGCATTGTTTTATACTGTAGCTGTTGCTATCAAAAGATGAAAAACGCTGCTGTGTTTAACTAGATCCATTAATGGGAATACATCACTGATTATTCGTTTCGCTTCTATAGTATAGCAAAAGAAGGAAAAAATCGATTTAAAATCGAATTATGTTTAGTGGAAACAATGTTTGAAGGAGGACAAATCATGCAAGTCTCATATCACGGACATTCAATTGTCAAAATTAAAACAAACGGCACTACAATTTTAATCGACCCTTTTATTAATGGAAATGGGTTAACAGATTTAAAAGTAGAAGAAGAAAAACCAGATGTAATCCTATTAACGCATGGCCATAACGATCATGTCGGAGATACAGTCGAGCTGGCGAAAGCGAATAATTCACTTGTTGTCGCACCGAATGAATTAGCTGTTTATCTTGGAAAGCAAGGGTTAAATGTACATCCAATGGGCGTCGGTGGATCATATGAATTTCCATTCGGCAAAGTAAAATATACGCTTGCATTTCATGGCTCTGTTTATGAAACAGAGAACGAAGTCATTAATACAGGAAACCCAGGCGGAATTTTATTCTATGCAGAAGGTTTCACACTCTACCATGCAGGGGATACAGCTTTGTTTGGCGATATGAAGTTAATCGGCGACAGAAATTCTATCGATGTTGCCTTCTTGCCAATTGGAGACAATTTTACGATGGGACCAGAGGATGCAGCCTATGCTGCTGAACTATTGAAGCCGAAAACAGTCGTGCCGATTCATTACAATACATTCCCAATTATTAAGCAGGATCCAACAATTTTTGCGGAACTTGTAAAGGGCAGTAAAGTACAAATCGCACAGCCGGGTGAAGAAATCGAATTATAGTCTAGGCTAAGAGAAAGTAGCGAAAAAGTTAGTTTGTGACAAATTGTTCATGCAGCTAAATTTTAAGCTACTTTCTTTTTTTATACATAAATTAAAATATGTTACACTTGTATCAGGAAAGATAGATGGGAATAGGTGATAGAGTGTCAACAAAACATGAGAAAATTTTACAATATATCGAATCACTGCCTGTTGGCGACAAAATTTCAGTTCGACAAATTGCAAAGGAAATGCATGTTAGTGAAGGAACAGCATACCGAGCAATCAAAGAGGCTGAAAACCGACGACTAGTTAGTTCCATCGAACGCGTAGGAACGATTCGTATTGAAAAAAAGAAAAA
>Ga0182745_1002504_pt1 | contig 16427 bp, 15 predicted proteins | sample eDN3rd30CKraftBY_FD_128523 | JGI IMG/M metagenome (GOLD analysis project Ga0182745, IMG submission 128523) | Enriched backyard soil microbial communities from Emeryville, California, USA - eDNA 3rd pass 30_C Kraft BY (version 2) (version 2) | ecosystem: Environmental > Terrestrial > Soil >...
CGCTCTCCCGTGAGCTCGGCTTGCAGGTGACGTTGGCCCGCGAAGCGGCGGTCTCGCACCTCGACGCGGGCCCCCTCCACCTGATCACGACCTCGTCGCTCGCGGCGCTCGGCCTCGCCGACGAGGATGCCCGGCGTTTCCGCCCCAACCTCGTGGTCCGGACCGACGGCGCGGGCTTCGTCGAGGACGAGTGGCTCGGCAGGCGGATCCATTTGGGAGAAGAGGTCGTCGTCGAGATCATCTCCACGACCGAGCGATGCAGGATGATCGGCCTGCCCCAGGGCGAGCTTCCCGCCAGCCCCGGGCTCCTGCGGGAGCTCGCTGCCTCCCGGGACGCACGCTTCGGCGTGTATGCGCGGGTCCTGGTCCCCGGTTCCGTGGGCGTGGGCGACAGGCTGCGGTTCGCCGTTCCCTGAAACGCCCCGCTCCCCTACCTGCGCGCGTCGTCGAAGGTCGACATGCGCGTCAACGCGGGCAGGTAGACGTGGAGCGTCGCCGCGGGCGCTCGCGAGTCGTTCTCCACCTGGTGGATGGAGCCCGGGTGTTCGACGAACACCTCGCCCTCGTGGATCCACCTCGTACCGCCAGGCGAGAGGGCCCCGTCCCGATGGAGATAGCGGCGCTCCACGAGCGCACCGTGGACCGCGAGCACCGCGCCGGACGACCTGCCGTGATCATGGATGGCGGAGCGCTGGCCCGGTAGCCACCCCACGGCGACGAGCTCCCATCGCGGCGATCGGCAGAGGACCGTCCGCGTGTATCCCCGGTCGTCGAAGCGCACGAAGGGACGCACACGCTCCCAGCACGGGGGCGCCTCGACGAGCATTCGAGCGGTGCGCTCGATCGCCTCCTCTGGAGTCGAGGCGCGAGGGATCTCCCATCCGAGGACGTCGGCCGAGAGATCGCGGAACCGGCGGATGGATCCGAGCATGGCGCCGGACACGATCTGCACGACCCCCGATCGGGCGCAATCCGCGCCCGGCGCCTCGGCCCCACCTCGGGCAAACGGCCGTGCCCCGGCGCGTTTCTCCACCTCGATCGGATTCGTCCCCAGATTGTGCGCTCGGCATGCACGAGGTCCAGGGGACATTCGACGTCGGGATCGTCGGCGGAGGTGCGAGCGGGACCCTGGTCGCGATCCACCTCCTCCGAGCTGCGCGCTCGCCCCTTCGGCTGGCGCTCGTGGAGCGCGGCGCCCTCGCCCGGGGCCCCGCGTACTCGACGCAGCACCCCAGGCACCTCCTGAACGTTCGCGCCGGCGGCATGAGCGCCTCGCCGGACGAACCGGACGACTTCGTGACGTGGCTGGCGGCGACGGATCCCGGCGCGAGCCCCGACGCCTTCGCCGAGCGGCAGCGCTACGGGCCGTACCTCGAGGCGCGCCTCCGCGAGGCCGAGGCGAACGCGACGCACGGCGTGTCCCTCTCGACGATCCAGGCGGCGGTGGAGCGCGTGCGTCCGCGCGAGGACGCGTTTTCGATGGAGCTGGACGACGGCCGCGAGCTGCGCGCCAGCAAGATCGTCCTCGCGCTGGGGAACGCCGCTCCGCCGATCCCGCCGATCCCGGCCACCGGGATCTTCGATGGACCGCGGTTCGTCCGCTCCCCCTGGAGCCCGGGCGCCATCGATGGGCGATGGGCCACGCAGCCGGTGCTCCTGCTGGGCACGGGCCTGACGATGGTCGACACCGTCCTGGCGCTGGAGGATCGCGGGCACGTGGGCGGGATCGTCGCCCTCTCGCGGCACGGTCTATTGCCTCGCGTGCATGCCGCGCCGACGGGCTCCCCGCCAGCGATTCCCGTCGACGGGATCCGATCGATCGCCGCCGCCACGCGCATGATCCGGCGCGCATGTGAGCGCGCGGACTGGCGCGCGGTCTTCGACCACCTCCGCACCCGCGCGGCTTCGCTGTGGGCTTCGCTCCCGCCGGAGGAGAAGCGCAGGTTCGTCCGTCACCTCCGCACGTGGTGGGACGTCCACCGGCACAGGATGCCGCCCCAGGTGGCCGTCGAGATCGATCGACTCCGCTCCGGCGGCGCGCTCCGGGTGCACGCCGGCCGCCTCGTGGAGCTGCGGCTCCACGGCGGCGGCGTCGAGGCTCGCTACCGGCCACGAGGCACGGCGCAGGTCGAGGTCCTGCGCGTCGGCCACGTGATCGATTGCATGGGACCGGATCCCCGCGCCGCCGTCCCACCGATCCCCGACCTCCTCCGGATCGGCCTCGCGACGCCAGGCCCCTTGGGGATGGGCCTCGCCACCGACGGTGCGGGCGCGCTGCTGAGCCACGACGGCGTGCCGTCGCAGCGTCTCTTCACGCTGGGTTCCCTTCGCAGGGGCGAGCTCTGGGAGACGACGGCGATCCCGGAGATCCGCGAGCAGGCCTGGTCGCTCGCGCACAGGCTCCTCGAAGCGAGCTGATCGCCTCCGAGTTGCGCTCAGAAGATCGCGGACGCGAACGCCTTCGGAAGGAACGCCTCGAGCCACTCGGCCTCCCGCCGGGAGAACGCGGCGAGCAGGTGGGAGTCCAGGTCGAGCACGGCCTGCACCTCGCCACGGGCGATCACGGGGACGACGAGCTCGGACCGCGCCGCGTCGTCGCACGCGATGTGATCCGGAAACCGGGTGACGTCCTCCACCAGCTGCGTCTCGGCCGTCCGCGCGCAGGCGCCGCAGACGCCTCGCTCGAACGGGATCCGCAGGCACCCCATCGGCCCCTGGTACGGGCCCACCGTGAGCAGGCCGTGCGCCGTCCGCCGGTAGAAGCCGCACCAGCTCGCCTGCGGGAACGCCTGCCAGAGGAGGCTCGCCAGCGTCGCCTGGATCGCGACGGCGTCCGTCTCTCCGTCCGTCACCGCGAGGATCTGGGGGAGCGCTCGCTCGAGCCGGGCGACGCGCGCGTCCTCGGGCAGGAGCGTGCCGCGAGGGACGGGAGGGAGATCGATGCCTTCGGACATACGCGACACGATAGCACGCGCGCCGGCACGTCCGACCGACGGGGAGCCTCACGCACCGCGGCGCTGACGCGACTTCGCCGGGCCCCTGATGGCCTCCTGCATCGCGATGAAGTCGTCGACGCCGACCTTGCCGACGGCCTCGCCGACGAGCTCGCGCGGCAGGTCCGCGAGCCGCTTGAATCGGACGCAGGACTTGCCCATGTCGAGCTTCTTGCCGGTGTCCCGATACGACTCCTCGAACCAGGCCCCGAGCTCGGCGCTGCCGTAGACGCTCATGAGGTACACGGACATGTACCCCTTCTGCGAAGCCAGCGCGGCCACCGTGAGCGGCTGCCCGTTGTAGGTCTTCGGGTAGCGGGAGAGCGGCACGAAATACGCGATCATCCCGTACTGCATCCCCTCCTCGAATCCCGGCGGGAGGTTGTCGAGGATGACCTTGCGTACGGCCTCGATGGCGTCGCGCCGATCGGGCGGCAGCGAGGCGAGGTATTCCTCGACGGTGCTCGCGCGGCTTACGGACATGCCGAAAGCGTAACACGTCGCCCTGCGAACCACTCGACCAGGCCTGTTTCGGAGTCGAGAGCAAGCCGCGGAGTGCGGCGGGTCGGCGGCGACGTTAGGATCGTTCGTCATGAGCAAGATGCAGCAGCGGCATACGGAGATGGTCGCGGCGCTCTGTCGCCGGATCGAGGCGAGCGAGGAGACGCCGCGCCTGGACGACCTCGCCCGCGCGGCCGGCGTGAGCGTGTTTCACCTGCACCGAGTCTTCAAGGCGACGACCGGCCTCACGCCCCGCGCCTACGCGGCCGCCCATCGGTCGCGCCGCGTCCGCGCCTCGCTCGAAGTCCGTGCGTCGATCACCGAGGCGATCCACGACGCGGGCTACGCCTCGAGCAGCCGCTTCTACGAGAACGATCTGCTGGGGATGACGCCGACGCAGTTCAAGCGGGGAGGCGACGGGATGGAGATCCGCTTTGCGATCGGCCTCTGTTCCCTGGGCTCGATCCTGGTCGCCGCCACGCAGCGCGGCGTGTGCGCGATCTCGCTGGGGGACGATCCGGAGGAGCTCCTGCAGGAGCTCGAGCGGCGCTTCCCCAAGGCCCGCCTCGTCGGAGCGGACGCGGACTTCGAGGGGCTGGTCGCGAAGGTGGTCGGCCTCGTGGAGGCGCCGAACGTCGGGGTGGACCTCCCCCTCGACATCCGCGGGACGGCCTTCCAGCAGCGGGTGTGGCGGGCGCTGCGGGCGATCCCGCCGGGCTGCACCGCGACGTATGCCGAGATCGCGCGCGCGATCGGCACGCCCTCCTCCACGCGCGCGGTCGCCGGCGCGTGCGCGGCGAATCCCGTCGCGGTGGCGATCCCCTGCCACCGGGTCGTGCGCACGGACGGTGGAATCTCCGGATACCGCTGGGGCGTCGAGCGCAAGCGTGCCCTCCTCGATCGCGAGGCCGGGTCACCGTCGATCGTCCCTCGGAATCGCGTGCCGCGGTCTCGCTGAGCGGCAAGCCACGAGCGCCGCTGCGCAACCTCGTGGGCGCCGGACCCACACCGGCACACAATGTAAATTCTAAAAATTTCAGTGAAAAACCAAACGAAACTTGGTACGCCGGGCGGCATGAGCAACCGCATCGCCGCCTCGCTGTTCGTCGTCTCCGCGCTCCTCGCGCAGACCGGCTGCGCCGTCGGGCTCGCACCCGCGGGCTCCGTCGTCTACGTGCCGGAACCCCCGCCTCCACCGGCGCCGCTCTCGCGCGACCAGGCCGTGGCCCTCGGCCACTCCTACTGCCGCAACCGTGGGTACGAGTGCCGACTGAAGGCGGCCAACCTCGCCAAGCACGACAGCGTGTGGAAGGTGAAGTTCGACGCCCGCGGCCACCACGCCTCGGGCAAGCTCCACCTCGAGATCGACGCCATGACCGGCGAGCTGGTCCGCGCCGACGAGAAGGGCAAGCTCCGCAGGCACGGCTGATCGTCGTTCATCGCGGAACGACGCCGCTCCAGAGCTCCTGGTGGAAGTCATCGCCGGGAGGGGTCACGACTGTCGTCAGCCTCCGATCGGCGTGATCGAGGCTCCAGGCGTCGACGTAGCGGGCGGTGAGGAGGAGCCGCTCCTCGCCCGTCGACCAGTCGATCGCGACGAGCTCTTCGGTGCGCTCGCCCCCTTCGCGGCGCGCGCGCTCCAGGATCGCGAAGTGCTCGCCGCCGAGGCCGCCGAGGACCGACGCGTCTGGGTCGAGCTCGCGCACCACCCTGCCGTCGGGTTCGATCAGCAGCGTGCGCCAGTCCACCTCGGCAGCCGCGGCGACGTCGGGCGGCGCCTCGTCGAGGATGCGGCCGCCGACCACCATCCGGCCGTCGGGACCGATCGCGTGCACGTGGAGCGGCTGCGTGCCGAGGAGCACCCGGCGTGCACCTCCCTTCGCGTCCCAGCGCGACAGCCCCCAGATCTGCGTGTGGCAGACGCCCGGGCGATCCGGCCAGTGGATGCAGCCGAGGGTGAAGTGCGAGACGGCCACCGGCCCGCCCCAGCGGAAGGGCACCACCGCCTCGATCCCGGGTGCGTCGACCATCGCGTGGAGCTCGCCGCTCCCGAGCTCCAAAAGCGCCGCGCCGGTCCGGGTCTCGAGGAAGAGGTGGTTGCCACGAATGACGAGAGGCGCAACGCCCTCGAACGCGATCGGTGCGTCGAGGCCGACGAGGTTTGCGTGCCGGTTTCCGCCGGGGACGAACACACCTCGTGAAGTTCCCATCCAAGGGCTACGCCGGGTGTTGGCGACGCCGCCGCCGCCGAAGATCGCGACCTCGGCGAGGGCGCCGGGAAGCCGCATCGACTGCGACGCGTCGGTCGTCCACGCGGTCACCTCCCCGTCTCCGATCTGCGCGAGGTGGTCCCCCTGGAACTCCGACCAGCGCTTCTCGTGGAAGACGAGCGCGCCATCGGGCGAGAGCAGGATCGCGTCCGATCGATCGAGGCCTTCCGGATCCGCGGTGGGCCAGACGTAGAAGGGCTGCTCGAGCGTTCGATCGGCGCCGGTGGCCACGTCCACGACGCCGAGCCGGTGGCCATCGGTCGGATAGCCGATGGCGCCCGCCCGCGAGACGCCGATCGCCGCGCAGCCGGAGATCCAAGGGTCCGCCTTCAGGAAATCTGGGGTCAGCGTCACGGCGCTGGACGGGTCGAGCCGCACGATGCCGCTCCCTTCCGCGCACACCCAGAACGGACCGTTGGCCCGGACCTTCCCTCCGACCCACGCCCCCTCGATCGGCCACGACTGCGCGGTGACGCCACCGGCCTCGAGGGTCACCGCCGCCTCCTCCCGGAAGAGCACCCGATCGCCCTCGAGCCAGAGCGCCTGGCCTGCGTCCGTCACGTCGTGCGGCGCCTCGTCTGCGCCCGCGAAGCGGAGCACGCCGCTCCCCGCCTCGTTCCACGCGAGCTCGCCACACGCGCCGAGCATCACGAATTTTCCTCGCGTATCCTCGGAGACGCGCCGGAAGGCGGGCGCGCCATCGCCCGGCGGGCACGCGCTCCGCTCGATCCCGGGGTCACCGATGGCATGCGACGGGTCGGGAGGCTCCGTCCGATCGAACCAGGTCCAGCCGCAGGCGTGGAGCGCGATGGCGGCAAGCACCAGCAGCGACGACGATCGACACATGGACGGCCTCCCCGGCGCGAGCCGCGGCCATCCTACCGCGCCGCGCGACCTCCGGGACCGCCCGCGTCCGCCCGATCATGGGCATCGCCGGAGGTCACTTCACCACGACCGTGCAGGAGCAGGACGCCCCCGGTGCGCACTCGTTCCAGTCGTCGTCGATGCAGCGAAGGCCCGTGCAGCAGCCGGCGCCGGAGGTGCAGGGCTGCCCCGGCTGGCCGCAGCTCGCGCCCTGCTCACACGTCCCCGACAGGCTCCCGGCGGGGATCCGGCACGACAGGCCCAGGCAGCAATCTCCGCTCGCGGTGCAGGACTCGCCCTGCGACTGGCAGATCGGGAGCCGGGCGCAGATCCCGCCGAGGCAGTAGCCGGAGCAGCAGTCGGACGCGGCGGCGCAGCTCTCGCCGTTGGAGGCGCACGCTCCACCGGAGCCGCCCGCGCCTCCCCCACCGCCGACACCACCGGCGCCGCCCGCACCACCTGCGCCACCGCCGCCTCCACCCGTCCGACAGACGTAGCCGAACTCGCCGTTCGACAGGCAGGACGATCCTCCACAGCACGTGTCCTCACCTGGCACACAGCTCTCCCCCGCGGGGACGCAGGTCTCCGTCGCGCAGACGAAGCCGCCGCCCTCGCTCGGGATACAGGGCGCGCCGTCGCAGCACTGGTCGCGGAACTGGCAGGCCTGCCCGCTCTCGATGCAGCACGGCGCCTCGCCCGTGTAGCCGGTCGGGCACTCCGTGGAAGCGCCGCCGAAGCACCGCGGGATCCCGGACGAGTCCAGCTTGCAGACGCTCTTCTTGCCGTCGCAGCAATCCTGCGAGGCGTTGATGCTCCCGCCCCCCGGCAGCACCGGCGCTCCGCAGATGTTGCCCACGGGGTTGCACGCGGTGCCGTTGTCGCAGCGCCCCTGGGCGCACTGCACCGATCCGTTGGGGTTGATCCCGCCGCCGCAGCAGTCGCTCGCGTCGTCGCAGGAGTTGCCGGTGAGGCGGCAACCCGCCGCGGGCTGACACACGGTGACGCCCGACCCCGGGTCGGCGCAGATCCGCGAGCAGCAGGTGGATCCCTTCGAACAGGGGTTGCCGTCCGCGACGCAGCCGGTGGCGCCGGAACCCGTCACCGTCTTGCAGTAGCCCGCCTTGCCGCCGTTCTCGGAGCACGCGCCGGTGCAGCACTCCTTGTCGGAGAAGCAGACATCGCCGCTGGCCTGGCATGTGTACGCAGCCGCGCAGAAGCCGTCACGGCAGTTGGTCGAGCAGCACGCCGCCCCGGAAGAGCACGCCTCTCCGAGGACCCCGCAGCCGGGGCCGCCGGGGAGCGCGGCGCAGGTGCCGTTCGCGCACGTCGAGGTGCAGCACTCGGCGTCCTCCGTGCAGGCCGCGCCGGTGGCGCCACAGGCCGCACCGCCGCCACCGCCCGCGCCGCCTCCGCCGTGGCCGGCGTCGCCTCCTCCCTGCCCGGCCAAGCCACCGGATCCGCCGCCCCCCGATCCGCCCCCGTCCACCGACCCGGCGATTCCGCCCGTCCCGCCGGCCGGCGATGCGTCGCCGTCCTCCGACGAGGACGAGCACGCGGCGAGCAGCAGCGCCGTCGCGCAGGCGAGGGTTCCGATTCGATTCCAGGCACGCATGAGGTTCCTCCTGCCGGGCACGGCATGGCGGGACCTATATCAAAATTCTCCTACTCTTCTCCATGTGAGACCTGCACCCACAGCCAACCACCGATGGTGCGATTCGCGTGGGGCCCGGGGTTGGCAGCACCGGCCCAGGCCCTCACCGTTCTCGTCGACGACGGGGGCGGCCAATGGACGAGGAGGAGAATCGGCGGGTCGTTGCCGAGTTCATCGGCCCGGAAGACGAGCGCTGGCGCAGCCTCGTCGAGGGGACGGCCCACGACGTCTACCACCTGCCTGCGTACGCCGACGTCAGCGCCCGCGCGTGTGGCGGCGAGGCGCTCGCGTTCCTCGGCGAGATCGAGGGCGCGACCTGCCTCATCCCCCTCATCGCGACCAAGGTGCCCGTCGAGGGGTGGTCGGAGTGGTGGGATCTCTCGTCGCCGTACGGATACGGGAGCCCGCTGTTCTCTGGGAACCCCGCCAGGTACGGCGCGTTGCTGCGCCTCTTCTCCCTCGCTGCCCGCGGGCGGGGCTGCGCGTCCGTCTTCCTGCGCAGCCATCCCTTCCTGACGCCTTCGGACGCCGTGACCTCGCTCGCCGACATGGGCTGGACGAGCCGGGGCGAGACGGTCTCGATCGACCTGCGAAAGCCGGAGGAGCGGCTCTGGACGGAGATGCGCAAGGACCATCGCGCGGGTCTTCGTCGCTTGCTCTCGCAGGGATTCGTCGCGCGCTTCGATCACTGGAGCGACTACGACACGTTCGTGGACCTGTACCTCGCGACCATGAGCCGCGTGGGCGCGCGCTCGTCCTACTTCTTCTCGCCCGCCTATTTCGCGGCGCTGCGCGAGAGGCTCCGCGACGAGACGCACCTGTGCACGGTTCTTTCACCCGACGGGAAGATCGCCGCCACCGCCCAGTTCTTCCGAAGCGGCGACCTCCTCCAGGGCCATCTCATGGGCTGGAACGACGCCTTCAAGGACGTCGCGCCGGCCAAGCTCACGGTGTGGGAGATCGCACGGTGGGGACGCGAGGAGGGGGCGAGGGCGCTCCACCTCGGCGGCGGGCGGGGTGGAGCGAACGACGCGCTCCTCCACTACAAGAGCGGCTGGTCGAAGGATCGCCTCCCGTACCACACGCTGGAGCTCGTGCCCGATCGCGCGATCTACGACGCGATCCGCGCGGCGGCCGGCTCGCCTCCCGACGGGGCGTTCTTCCCGGCGTACCGGACCGAGGACACGAAGTCCTAGCGCTCTCGCCCATCGTCGATCGAGCGTGCCGTTGACGTCTCGGCACACGCGGGAGCAGACTTTTCGCCCCCGGAAGGCCCCTTCGATCCACATGGAGAAACAGATGAGACACGCTTCCACGATGGTCGCCCTCCTCCTCGTGAGCGGCTGCGGTGGCATCGCAATCGACGACGGCGCGACGGATCCCGGTGCGCTGCACCGCAACGAGGGCAGCGAGGACGGCACGCCCGCCTCCTGCGCCCTGCGCGTCGATCCGAACGAGCGATCGTTCGACGCCATCGCGGCCGGGACCACCCTGACCTACGAGCTCCACCTCTGGAACGACGGTACCGAGCCGTGCGCCGTGACGGATGTGGTCCTCGAGCGCGGCCACGACGTCGTCCATCTGGCTCAGGTGCAGAACTTCACGTTGGCCGCGGGCGCCCAGGCCCCGCTGCACCTCACCTACGCGCCGACGGAGGTCGGCGTCGTGGAGCCGACCATCCACCTGCGCGCCAACGGGGAGGTCTTCGAGCACGGCCTGCGCTTCCAGTCGGTGGCGGCCCAGCCGCCGGGCGGTGACGACTGCCTCTTCGTCACTCCCGAGACGATCGAGTTCGAGGCGCGCACCCCCGGATGCGGTACCGCCGAGCGCGCCTTCGTCCTGCACAACGAATGCGACTACGGCGTCCAGGTGATGGAAGCGGACACGGGAACGAGCACCGCCTTCTCCCGCGGATCGGCCCCCGAGCTGCCGGTGGAGGTGCCGGCGGGGCACGAGCTGCGCTTCCCCGTGCTCTACACGCCGCACGAGCCGGGTGACGTCCACGGACGCCTGCGCATCCGCGTCGACGGATGGGCCGCGTTCGAGGCGCCGCTGGTCGGCCACACATCGGACGGAACGCCGGTGCGCGACGTATTCCATGCGACGGCGGGCCAGCGCCTCTTCGAGCTCTCCCACCGGCCCGCCCACCCGCATGCGGGCGCGATGGCGGAAGAGCTCGAGGTGCACGTGGACCACGCGCTGGTGCGCCCGGGTGACGAGGGCGCGCGCAACTGGGGCTACGGAGAGGTCCGCAACCTCGTGGAGTTCACCGCCGGGAAGGGACCGGCGGAGGGCGCCGAGGTGGTGATCGAGTACCGAGGCTGCGCGAACTGACCATCGTCGGCGGCGTCCCGTTTGGAGTACCCTTCGGTCCCTCGCCTGGAGGTTTCGAATGGGACGCCGCTTTGGAATCGCGCTCTTGATCGCTCTCGCTTGCGCTGCATGCGGGAAGGCCGGCGACGCCGACGGGGGTGGAGGGTCGGGTGGCGGCGGATCGGGAGGCCAGGTCGCCGATCCCTACGACGTCGCCGTCTTCGATCGGGTGCGGATCAACAGCCACGACGATCAGCCGAACTTCCAGCGCGCGAGCGCGTCGGTGGACTTCGGCGCCGGCCCCTTCGCCAAGGCGACGCTCCACGTTGAGCTCGAGTCGACCTGCTTCCCGTTCTCGAACTGGATCGACAACCCGCCGCCGCAGGGTCAGAACTGGCCGGCGGACTGCGATGCCTTCGACCGCAACTTCGAGTTCCTCCTCGATCCGCCAGCGGCCGAGGGCGGCAAGCCCGCGATCGAGCTCGTCCGAGCGATCACGCCATTCGGCGGGCCGATGAAGTTCGACGTGGACGTCACGGATCTCGCCAACGGGCTCCCGGGCAAGCACCAGATCGTCACCACCATCACCACGTGGTCCGACGGCGCGGGGCAGGTGAGCGGATCGAACGGCGGATGGAACGTGAGCGCGAAGCTCGAGATGGTCCCGGGCAAGGCGCCGCGCAAGGTGCTGGCGGTGGTGCCCCTCGCCAACCTGAACCAGACCGAGTCCGGCGGACCGGAGCCCGTGAAGTTCACCGTCCCCGCGGGGACGAAGGCCTCCCGCCTCGAGTACCGCGTCACGGGTCACGGCGGCGGCCAGTCCGAGTTCGGCGCCTGCATCGGCCCCGCCGACGAGTTCTGCAAGCGGAGCCACACGCTCCGCCTCGACGGCGTGGAGCTCGACTCGTTCACGCCGTGGCGGGCCGACTGCTCGGACAACTGCACGATCGCGACGAACGACGTGCCAGGCATGGCTGCGTTCGACTACTGCTTCGAGAATCCGTGCGGCAACATGGGCAGCGTCCGAGCGCCGCGGGCGAACTGGTGCCCGGGGACGATCACGCCTCCCTTCTCGTGGGACGACGTCGACACCCTCCAGACGCCGGGCGAGCACGACTTCTCGTGGGACATCGCCAAGGTCGGCGCCGGCGGCTCGTGGAGGTTGTCCGCCGTGTACTACGCCTTCGGCGGGTAGCTGTCTGCCACCCGCCGAAGGGATGCGCTACGGCTGCGGTTCTTCGGCCGGAGCGGTCTCGTCGCAAGCGGCTAGATCCGTGCATGCCGCGCCGGAGAAGCAGATCACCTCGGAGTCATTGATCAGGCCAAAGTTGCAGAGGACCTCGCAGTCCTCGATGGCGCCGTCGCCGACCGCAGAGCCGCACTCGTTGTACACGTGGTCGCACATCGCGGTGCACGAGAGCTCACCGAAGCAGGTCTGCACCGGGTCGTCGCCGCAGGTCAGCCCCGCGAGGCAGGCCTTCTGGTCGGCGGTGTAGGAAGCCTTGCAGGCCCTCGTGCACGACGTGGCGGTCCACGTCTCGTCGCCGCACTCGTCCACCACGTGGGCGCACGCCGCTTCGCAGGCGTCCGGCTCGGCGGGCTCCTCCTCGTCGGCGAGGCACGCGCTCATCTCGTCGAGGTCACACGAGCTCGCGGTCAGGCAGGCGACCTGCGCGTCGTCGAAGGCCCCTGCCGAGCAGCCGGCGCCGCACTGGGCCCGCGACACGCCGAAGGTGGCATCGCACTCGTAGTAGACGTGATCGCACATCTCCTTGCAGGCCGGCGTCTCGTCCGTGAGGAAGCACCCGTCGAACGCCTGCACGTCGCACGTCATGGTCGCGGCGGGGATGCAGTCGGACATGTCGCTGCACAGGGTCAGGCAGGCCGCCCGCTCCTGCGCGTAGCTCGAAGAGCTCTCGTCGAGCCAGCCGCAGGTGTCGCGGGCGAAGTCGCAGAGCTGCTCGCAGTCGGTGGCCGGCTCTTCGCCGTCGCCGCCAGCGTCTCCGCCTCCGCCACCCGTCTCGTCGCCGCCGGTGCCGCCGGTGCCGCCGGTGCCGCCGGTCCCCCCGGTTCCACCGTTTCCTCCATCCGCCCCCGGGTCCGTCGGTCCGCCCTTCGAATCACCGCCGCAGGCGAGCGCCAACGCGCAAACGCCGAGAAGGACGGCCAACCACGACATCCATCCACGAATCAAGACAGGCTCCCAGAACGGGATCGGCGGGATGCCGATCGCGCCGTGCCTGTCTCACAGGGATCGGCGTCCATGCCTAGAGACAGCCGAGCGGGCGCCCCTCACGCCGCTTCGCGAACGAGATCCCTGCCCTCCTCCTTCGCGCGGTAGAGGGCTGCGTCCGCCCTCTCCACCAGACGAGCGAAGTCGAGGTCGTCCTTCTCCCCCCACGCGACGCCGACGCTCACCGTCATCCGGATCGAGACCCCGCAGTAGGTCGCAGGGGAGTCGGCGATCTCGTCCATCAGGCGCAGCGCCTGCCTGCGCGCGCGGACCCGGGAGGCGCCGGGCAACACCACACAGAACTCCTCGCCGCCCCATCGGCACAGGATGGCTCCAGGCGCGGCGCATTCCTTGGCGATCGCCGCGAAGTGCCGCAGCGCAGCGTCCCCGGCGGCGTGGCCGAGGGTGTCGTTGATCCGCTTGAAGTGATCCAGGTCGACGAGGAGCACCGCACACGCCCTCCCCTTGCGACGGCACAGCGCGAGGATCCGGTTCGCGTCCTCGCGCAACGCGCGGCGGTTGAGGAGTCCGGTGAGGCCGTCGGTGTGGGCGGCGTCGCGGAGGCGCAGGAGCAGCGCCTGGCACATCAGCCCGATGGCGGAGAACACCCAGGCCGTGTGGAGGACGACCGCGCCGATCGTCGCGACGACGCGCGAGAGCTCGTCGGGCCGCCCGGCGACGAGGACCGCCTCGAGCTGCCCGGGGAGGAATCGGACGGCGAGGAGAAACGCGGCGTGGGCGACGTAGATCCCGGCGATGAAGGCGCCGACGCCCCGCTGCCGCACGGGCGCATGCGCGAAAAACGTGTGCGCGATGGCGAGCGACGCGACGATCCCGGCGGCGGTCAGCGCGAGGAGCCCCACCCGAGGCCCACAGGCTGCACCCCCGGTCGCGGCCACGACGCCCGCCACGACGGGCGTCCATGAGTACGGCACGCCGCAGAAGGATCTCGCGCCCACCCAGACCAGGCTGAAGCCGGAGAAGAGGACGCCGCTCCCGACGATGGCAAGGACGGGGCTCTCGAGCGCGAAGGCGAGGCGGCCCACCGTAACGAGGCCCGTGCCGACGACCCAGCACCGGAGCGCGTACGGGGAGATCGCGCCGGCGTTCGCAGGACCGCTTCCTCGATCGAGGTGTCTTTGCACCAGCCTGCCGATGAGCATGAGGAGGCAGGTGAGCTCGATGCTCACCACCGCCTCCACCGTCCGGAGTGTGCCCGGACTCAAGTTCATGCGGCAGCCTCGATCACGCGATCCCGCCCGCCGTCCTTCGCGCGATAGAGGGCGGTGTCGGCTCGGGAGAGGAGGGTCTCGAGGTCCTCGCGGGCGCCGAACGCGATCCCCACGCTGGCGGTGATGGGGATCTGGATCCGCCCGAACGATGCCGGCTCGCTCGCGATCCGCATGCGGAGCCGCTCGGCCGCGACGCGCGCGTCCTCGACACCGGCGCCGGGCATCACGACGACGAACTCCTCCCCGCCGTAGCGTCCCAGCAGATCCGTTTGCCGGAGCGACGAGGAGACGATCGCGGCGACGTGGCGGAGCGCGGCGTCGCCCGCCTGGTGGCCGAACGTGTCGTTGACGTGCTTGAACCTGTCGAGGTCGAAGATGGCCACGGAGCACGGGAGGCCCATGACGTTGGCGGACTGGAGGGCTCGCCCGCCCTCCTGCTCGAGCGCGCGGCGGTTCAGCACGCCCGTCAGCACGTCGAAGCGCGCGGCGCGCCCCAGGTCCCGCACCAGCCGGTGGCAGACGAGTGCGACCAACGTAAGCAGGATCGCGACGCTCGCCACGATCAGCTCCAACGCCACCGCCACTCCGGGCCAGCCCTGCAGAAGGAGATCCGCCGAGAGTCCGCCCTTCTGCGGGAAGAACATCCGAGCGGCTTGAAACGCACCGTGGAATGCGAACGCACCTGCCGCGATCCGAGCGCTCGAGCCGAGTCCCTCGGGCGCCCGCCGGAAGAACGTCCACGCCGTCGCGAAGAGCCACGCGGACGACGCTGCCGCCGCCAGGATCACGCGGGCCCTGGTGCTGGGCGTGATGGCCGCGAAGTACGCGAGGGCGCCGAGGTAGGGGACGAGGCCCGCCGCGATCGGAAGGAATGTGCGCCGCGCCCCGCAGAAATCGCGGGCCCCGACCCAGGCCAACCCCATCGCGCAGAAGATGGCGCCGTTGCTCACCAGGACGAGAACGAGCTCGGGCAGCAGGCCATGCGCCATCCACACCAGCCCGCCGGCGGCCATCGTCATCGCGCACAGGATCCACGGGCGGAGCCCGGGCTGGGTCCCCAGGAGTCTGCCCACGAGCAGGAAGCCGAGGGCGATCTCCATCCCCACGAGGACCGTCATCACTGCGAGCGTGGGAACGTCGAGGCCCAATGCCACTCCTCGAGACGCTTCCCGCGGGTATCGTGGAAGGGCCTCGCGATCCGAGCTTATCCGTTGCCGGGGAAAGGTCCATTCTTCCTGATTTCATGGGGTTTCGCCGGACCCCTCTCGTTACGGAACGTCGGTCGAGGGCGAGAGGCGGTCCTCCCCCCTCCAGCTCCGTGTCACCCCCGCGCACCGCACGAACCAGCGCAGCGACGGGGCGCCGACGTAGTGCGCCCACTCGTCGAGGCCGCGCACGAGCGCCTCCGGATCGGGACGGAACGAGTCGAGGTACGCCAGCGCACTCCCGAACTCCCTCACCCGCGCCTCCAGGTCCCGCGCGTTGCGGATGACCGCACGCAGCTTCTTGCCGTTTCGGATCACGCCGGGGCGCGCCGCGAGCGACTCCGCCATCTCGTCCGGCCACGACGCGACCGTGCGAAGGGAGAAGCCCTCGAGCGCGCTGCGGATCGCAGGCCAGCGAGCCCTCACCACGTCGGGCCGGAAGCGCGCCTGGAACACGGCCGCGGTGAGCACCTCGAAGATCTCGTCGTCCGAGACCGCCGGTCGATCGAGCGGGCACCAGCCCGGCACCTCGCGTGGCGTCGCCATCCAGCGTGAATCTGCGTCGGGTGTGTTAGGAGGGCGGCCATGATCCGCGCGGCGATCTTCGACATGGACGGCCTCCTGGTCGACTCGGAGCCCCTCTGGCAGGAGGCCGAGCTCGAGGTCTTCGGCGCCCTCGGCGTCCCCATCACCCGCGAGGGCTGCGTCGAGACGCGGGGCCTGCGGGCGGACGGGGTCGTGGCGCTGTGGAACCGCCGCCACCCGTGGGCAGGCCCCGGCGAGCGCGAGGTCCACGCGCGCCTCCTCGAGGCGATGGCGGCGCTCCTCCGTGCCAGGGGCAGGGCCATGCCCGGCGCGCTGCAGGCCGTCGAGTCGATGAGGCGGCGCACGGGCAGGCTGGCCCTCGCTTCGTCGTCGCCGATGATGCTGATCGACGCGGTCCTCGACACCTTGGGCGTGCGCGGGTCCTTCGACGTCGTGCACTCCGCCGAGAGCGAGGCGTACGGCAAGCCGCACCCGGCGGTCTTCCTCTCCGCCGCGCGCCGCTTGGACGTGCCGCCCACGGAGTGCGTGGCGCTGGAGGACTCCCTCGCCGGCGTCCTCTCCGCCAGGGCCGCGCGCATGGCGTGCATCGCCGTCCCCGAGGCCGCCCAGCGACACGACC
>Ga0182745_1002506_pt1 | contig 16426 bp, 21 predicted proteins | sample eDN3rd30CKraftBY_FD_128523 | JGI IMG/M metagenome (GOLD analysis project Ga0182745, IMG submission 128523) | Enriched backyard soil microbial communities from Emeryville, California, USA - eDNA 3rd pass 30_C Kraft BY (version 2) (version 2) | ecosystem: Environmental > Terrestrial > Soil >...
ACGATCGACGACACGCTGCTGATGGTCGCGGCGATGTGCCTGGTATCGGCCTTCCTCGCGTGGAAGCTACATAAGGCCTGCGATTAGATCAGGAACATCATCGTCGCGACGAAGAAGATCGCAAAGCTTTCCAGAAACAGCCGCATATCGCCATCGCGCGACCAGAAGGACGGAACCGCTCGCCCCGCGCGCAGCGCGCTCACCAATTCGCCCTGCCAATCCTCGGGCGCATTCAGCCGCGCGATGGTCACCTGCCGCGCCGCGTGCGCACGCAGCCGTTCGCGAATGTCGATCTGTCGGCCCGAGTCCATGCCGCGAAGCTAGGGCGTGCTTAACGAGTCGATAAGGTTAAAAAAGCGTTAACGCCGCCCCTGTCCCGGCGCGGGACGAAAGCGCGCGATTTGCTTAATCGCGCGGCATCGGCCGCACGCGCACGCTACGGTGGTCGGCTAGTCCTTTCTGGAACGGCCGGCATTGCTGCGGCTTCATCCGCGGGCCGAGGCAGAGGCGCACTTCGTCGAGCCAGCCGTCGCGGTCGGCCGCGACCGCGATCATCGTCTCCTTCACCCCCGGATTGACCGCCGCGAAGGCGCGCCGGACGCTGCCCGCGGTCTGCGCCGCCGCCGCCAGCCGCGTCATGTCGGGAAAGCGCACCGCGCGGAACAATATCTCGGCAGCGCGGAAATAGGCGGCCGGATGCGGGCTCATGCAGGTGCCGTGTTTCGCCCATTCGTGCTGCAGGAGCTGCGCCGAGGGCGTGATGCACATATGCTTCTTCAGCACCGGCTGCGGCACGATCTTGGCGGGCCGGCACCATTGCGGATAATCCGGATCGCTCGCCTCAGGCCACAGGCCGTGCAGCACCCAGCCGAAACGGCCATTCTCCCCCGAACATTGGAAGCGGTCGCGCGGATCCTTCGGGTTGCGCACCCCCGCGCAGCGCTGCGGCGACCAGCTCATGCTGAGCAGATAGCCCGCGACCGGCACCTTGCGCACCGGCTCGCCGCGTCGCGGCTGTTCGAGGCGCGGGACGGAAACGCGGTTGGGCGCGACGCAGGCGGGCGATTGCGCCTGCGCGGCCGAGGGCGCGAGCAGCAGCGCCAGAGCAATCCATCGCCCCCGCGAAGACGGGGGTCGCCGGCAGCGTTGCGCTACGCCAGCGGCCCCCGCCTTCGCGGGGGCGACGAATATATCAGGCCAGCGCAAAATCGAGCCCGATGTCGGCCGCCGGCGCCGACTGCGTCAGCCGGCCCACCGAGACATACGTCACCCCCGTCGCGCCGATCGCGCCGATGGTGTCGAGCCGCACTCCGCCCGACGCCTCGGTCGGCACGCGGCCGCCGACGATCGCAACTGCCTCACGCAGCGCGTCCGGCCCCATATTGTCGAGCAACAGGTGCGTCGCCCCGGCCTTCAGCGCCGGTTCGACCTGGTCGACGCGGTCGACCTCGACGATGATGTTTTCGATCCCCGCCGCGACCGCGCGGTGCACCGCTTCCTCGACCGATCCAGCGACCGCGACATGATTGTCCTTGATCATCGCCGCGTCCCACAGCCCCATGCGATGATTGGTCGCGCCGCCCATTCGCGTCGCATATTTTTCCAGCACCCGCAGGCCGGGGATCGTCTTGCGCGTGTCGAGCAGGGTCGCGGTGCCGCCGAGCGCATCGACATAGCCCCGCGTCATCGTCGCGATTCCCGACAGATGCTGCACCGTGTTCAGCGCCGACCGCTCGGCGGTCAGCATCGCGCGGGCATTGCCCGACAGCCGCATCAGGTCGCTTCCCGCCGCCACCCGTTCGCCCTCGGCAACCAATATGTCGATCTCCATCGCGGGATCGAGCGCGCGGAAAAAGGCCTCGGCGATCGGCAGGCCCGCGACGGTGATCGCGTCGCGGCTGTCCATCACCCCCGAAAAGCGCGCGTCGGCGGGGATGGTCGCCATCGAGGTAATGTCGCCGCCCGACCCCAGATCCTCGGCCAAGGTGTTGCGGACAAAGGCGTCGAGGTCGAAACCGGCAAGGGAAAAATCGTTCATAGGGCGAGCGATAGAGCGAACCCTGCGCAAATCAACTTGACGTTTACGTCAACTGGCGCTGACATGGCGGCAAATAAGGAAATGGAGAGACCCCATGCAATCCCCCATCTGCGCCATGCTCGGCATCGAATTTCCCCTGCTCGCTTTCTCGCACTGCCGCGACGTCGTCGTCGCGGTGTCGAAGGCAGGGGGCATGGGCGTGTTCGGCGCCGCCGCGCTGCCGCCCGAACGGCTCGAAGAGGAGCTGGCGTGGATCGACGCGCATATCGGCGGCCGCCCCTATGGCGTCGACCTGATCGTCCCCAACAGCTTCGCCGGCAAGGGCGAGGCGCCGGCGTCCAACGCCGCCAAGGTCCCCGAATCGCACCTCCGCTTCGCCGCCGACCTGCTCGGCAAGTTCGACGTCGATGCGGCGGGGCTCGAAGAGGCGATGGAAACGCGGCAGAGCTTCGGCGACAATATGCACGCGGACGGCGCGGCGCGGCTGCTCGAAGTCGCCTTCCGCCATCCGATCGCGCTGATCGCCAACGCGCTCGGCGTGCCGCCGCCGCTGATGCTCGAACTCGGCAAGCGCCACAAGGTGCCCGTCGCCGCGCTCGTCGGCACCCGCGACCATGCGCTGGCGCAGGTCCGCGCTGGAGTGGACATCCTCGTCGTCGCGGGCGGCGAGGCCGGCGGCCACTGCGGTGAGGTCGCGACGATGGTGCTGGTGCCCGAGGTCGCGGCGGCGGTCGAGGCGGTCGGTGCGACGACGCCGATCCTCGCCGCGGGCGGCATCGTCACCGGGCGCCAGATGGCGGCGGCGATGGCGATGGGCGCGCACGGCGCCTGGACCGGATCGGTCTGGCTGACCACCGCCGAGGCCGAAACCAATCCGGTCGTGAAGGAAAAGATGCTCGCCGCCTCGGCGCGCGACACGGTGCGGTCGAAGAGCCGCACCGGCAAACCCTCGCGCCAACTCCGCTCGCCCTGGACCGACGCCTGGGAAGCCGAGGGTGCGCCCAAGCCGCTCCCCATGCCGCTGCAATCGCTGGTCAGCGAACCGGCGCTGCGCAAGGTCGATAAATTGTCCGAGGGCGGCCACGAAGGCGCCAAGGCGCTCGCGACTTACTGGGTCGGCCAGGGCGTGGGACTGATGAACGAGGCGATGGGCGCCGGGCAGGTCGTGCAGGCGTTCAAGGAGGATTGGATCGCCGCCTGCGAGCGGCTGAACGGGTTCGTGGGGGAATGATCCCAGCCGGCTTCATAAAATATTTGCGTGTCCCCGCGAAGGCGGGGACCCATCTCCGGTCGGTGCAAGATGGAACCGGCCGGAGATGGGCTCCCGCCTTCGCGGGAGTACGGCTATTTTTGTTTACGCCACCGTCGCCTTGACGATCTTCCCCGGCTCGCGCGGCGGCTCGCCCTTGGGCAGCGCGTCGACATTTTCCATGCCTTCGATCACTTCGCCCCAGACGGTATATTGATTGTCGAGGAAGCGCGCGTCCTCGAAGCAGATGAAGAACTGGCTGTTCGCGCTGTTCGGGTTCTGCGCGCGCGCCATCGAGCAGACGCCGCGGACGTGCGGTTCAGCGTTGAATTCCTGCGGCAGGTCGGGAAGCTTGCTGCCGCCCATGCCGGTGCCCGTCGGGTCGCCGCCCTGCGCCATGAAGCCCGGGATCACGCGGTGAAAGACGACATCGTCGTAAAAGCCCTCCTTCGCCAGTGTCGTGATGCGCTCGACGTGCAGCGGGGCGAGATCGGGGCGCAGGCGGATGACGACATCGCCGGTCGACAGCGAAAGGGTGAGCGTCTGGTCGGACATGAGGAGCTCCTGGTTGGAAGGCCTTGGGAAAGGCATGATGGATATGCGAGCGCCATAGCCGCGCCGCGCGGCAAAGCCACGCCCTAATTGCGCAAAAAGCGTCGCGGCGGCGTTGCCATCATGCGGCGGCGGGATTAGGGGAAGGCCGGAAGCCACATCACACGCCGCATATTCCAGGGAGGACCGCGCGATGGACAAACGCGAAGAATCCCTGCCCCCCGACGACGTGACCATCACCGACGATCGCGAGATCGACCGCGATCCGGCCCAGCGCGAAGCCGAAACCGAACTCGACGAGGACGATCGGCTGAAGCCCGCCTTCGTCCGCGACGTGATCGACCTCGCCGAAGCAGGCGAGGTCGAGGCGGCGCGCGAGCGCGTCGGCCGTCTCCACCCCGCCGACATCGCCGACCTGTTCGAGCTCGTCTCGGACGAGGATCGCCCGCTGCTCGCGCATGTGCTTGGCGACATGGTCTCGCCCGACGTGCTCGCGGAGATGAACGACCATGTGCGCGAGCGGCTGATCGACCTGCTCGCGCCGGAGCAAGTGGCCGAAATCGCGTCCGAACTCGATACCGACGATGCCGTCGCGATCATCGAGGACATGGAGGAGGACGAGCAGCAGGCCGTCCTTCAGGCGATGGAGCCCGAGGATCGCGCGGCGATCGAGGACGCCCTCTCCTATCCCGAGGAGACCGCCGGGCGCCTGATGCAGCGCGAATATGTCGCGGTGCCCGAGCATGTGACCGTCGGCGACGTCATCGACCGGCTGCGCGAAGATGCCGATCTGACGACCGATTTCTGGGAGATTTTCATCGTCGACCCAATGCACCGCCCGGTCGGCACCTGCCAGCTCAGCTGGATATTGCGCGCGCCGCGCACCATCGCGATCAGCGACCTGATGAAGCGCGAGCAGACGCTGATCCCGGTCGACATGGACCAGGAAGAGGTCGCGCTGCGCTTCCAGAAATATGCGCTGATCTCGGCCGCGGTGGTCGACAAGGCCGGGCGCCTCGTCGGCATGATCACCGTCGATGACGTCGTCCACATCATCCAGGAAGAGGCGGGCGAGGACATATTGCGCCTGTCGGGCGCGGGCGACGGCGACATCAACGAACCGATCGTGATGACGATCCGCACGCGCCTGAGCTGGCTGGTCGTCAATCTCGGCACCGCGATGCTCGCGGCGTCGGTGGTCGGCTTCTTCGAGGGTGCGATCGCCAAATTCGCGCTGCTCGCGGTGCTGATGCCGATCGTCTCGGGCATGGGCGGCAATGCGGGGACGCAGACGCTGGCGGTCACCGTACGCGCGATCGCGACCAATCAGCTCACCGCGTCGAACACGCTGCGCATGATCTTCCGCGAGCTCCGCATCGCGACGGTGAACGGCCTGTCGCTCGGCGTGCTGATCGGCACCGGCACCGCGCTGATCTTCGGCAACCCGCTGCTCGGCGCCGTCATCGCATCGGCGATGCTGATCAACAATCTGGTCGCGGGGCTCGCCGGCATCCTGGTTCCGGTGACGCTCGATCGGCTGGACGTCGACCCCGCCGTTTCGTCGGCGGTTTTCGTGACGACGCTGACCGACATCATGGGCTTTTTCTCGTTCCTCGGGCTCGCGGTGCTCAGCGGCCTGACCGCGATGAACTGATCAAAACGTTGGAATCCAAGCGATTCAAAAGAATCGCGAAAAAAAATTCGTCGATGCGATTTTTTTCGGGAACTTATTCGCCGCGCCGGTCGTTTCTTTTTCGAGCAGCGGCATCGCCCCCCCGCAGCGCTGCTCAGCAACATTGGCCCGGCCCGCATTCCCTCCCCCCCCCTCGAACGCGTGCCGGGCCATTTTGCGCTCAAGACATGACCCGCAAGAGGTGATCCAATGACGAGTGTCCGTGTAATCCTTCTCACCCTGCTAGCCAGCTTTCTGGTCGCTGGCTGCAACACGGTGAAGGGCGTCGGCCGCGATATCGAGTCGGTCGGACAGGCCGGCGACGACGCCATTCACTGATCGGCGTGGTGCTGACTTACCCCTAGGCCTCTTCGAGAGGCTCGACAGGCGCCGCTTCGGCGCCTGTCTTGCGTTTGCGCCCTGTGAACCAGATCGCGAAGATCGACAGTTCGTAAAGAAAGACCAGCGGGATCGCGAGCAGCAACTGGCTAAGGATATCGGGCGGGGTGAACACCGCCGCGACCGCGAAGGCGGCGACGATCATGTAGCGCCGCGCCGAAATCAGTTGCGCGCGCGTCACGAGCCCCGCGCGCTCGATCAGCATCAGCAGGATCGGCAGCAGGAATGCGATGCCGAACGCCAGGATGAACTGCATCACGAAGCTCAGATAATTGCCGACCGAAGGCAACGCTTCCTGTGTCACGCCGCCGACATTGCCCTGATATCCGAGCAGGAATTTGAGTGCGATCGGGATGGTGACGAAATAGGCGAAGCAGGCGCCGATCGCGAACAGCACCGGCGTCGCGAACAGGAACGGCAGCAAGGCCCGCTTTTCCTTGCGGTAAAGCCCCGGTGCGACGAATTTCCAGAGCTGGTTCGCGATCACCGGAAAGGCGATCATCGTCGCCGCGAACAGCGCAACCTTGATCTCGACGAAAAACGCCTCGAACAGCTGGGTATAGATGAGCTTCCCCTGCCCCGCCACGACCAGCGGGTGGACGAGGATGCCGAAAATCGGCCGCGCGTAATAAAGGCACACCCCAAAGGCCAGGCCAACCGCGAGCAGCGATTTCAGCAGACGCGAGCGCAGCTCGATCAGATGGTCGAGCAGCGGCATCTTGCCGCCGGCGCCATCCTCATCGGCGGTGACGGGGGTTTCGACGGGCGCTTCGACGGTCATGGCAGCGGGCCGCCCGGCGGCGGCACATCGTGCGTCTCGGGCTTGGCTGCTTCCGCCTCTTCGGATCCGGACGTTTCGGCCGGCGCTTCGGCGGGAAGGATCGGTGGGGTTCCGGCGGCGACATCGTCGATGCGCGGAAATTCGCGCATGATCGCATCATTCTGCTCGCGCCACTGTTTCTCGAGTTCTTCGAGTTCGGCCTCACGCATCATCGTGTCGAGCCCGGCACGAAAATGGCGCGCCATGCCGCGCGCCTTGCCGACCCATTTGCCGACAAAACGCATCGCCTTCGGCAAATCCTTTGGGCCGATGACCACCAGGGCCACCACCACCACGAGCAATAACTCGGTGGGCGCGACGTCGAACATAGTTTAGCCCAATTCCCGCAGGCGGCTGAAATCAGCGGTTTTCAGTTTCCCCGGTCGCGCTCGGAGTCGGAATCGGCGTGGTGTCGGGAGTCCGCTGGCCTTCGATCTGGCGCGGTGCGGGCGGCGGCGCGTCATCGTCGGCCATGCCCTTCTTGAAGCTCTTGATGCCCTTGGCAACATCGCCCATCATGTCGGAAAAACGGCCCTTGCCGAACAGCAGCAGGACGAGAATCCCGACCACGAGCCAGTGCCAGATGCTGAAGCTACCCATCTTCCAATCTCCTTGAGGCCGCTATCTAGGCGTCCTCGCCGTCTTTTACTAGGTCGAGTTCGCCCATCGCCTCCTCGAAAGCGAGGTCGACCGGGTCGAGCAGGCCCGCGGCGCGCAAATCCTCGATTCCGGGCAGGTCCTTGCGGCTCGCGAGCCCGAAATGCTGCAGAAAGGCGTCGGTGGTCTTGTAGATCAGCGGCCGCCCCGGCACCTCGCGCCGCCCCGCGGGGGCGATCCATTCGGCCTCCATCAGCACGTCGAGCGTCCCCTTCGACGTCTGGACGCCGCGGATCGCCTCGATCTCCGCGCGGCTGACGGGCTCATGATAGGCGACGATCGCCAGCACCTCGGCCGCCGCGCGCGACAATTTGCGCGGGTCGTCGCGCTCGCGGCGGAGCAGATGGGCAAGGTCGGCGGGAGTCTGGAAATGCCAATGCCCGCCGCGCTCGACGAGTTCGATGCCGCTGCCCTGGTGGCGCTCGGCGATACGCATGATGATCGCGCGGACCTCGCCCGGCGTCAGCTCGTCGCCCAGACGTCCCGCAACCTGCCGCGCGTCGAGCGGTTCGTCACTGGCGAACAGCATCGCCTCTATCGCGCGTTCGAGATCGTCGATCATGCTCCGGCAGCTTTCAGATAAAGCGGTTCGAACGCGCCGTCCTGCTTGAGATCGACGCGCCCCTGCCGCGCCAGCTCGAGCGCGGCGACAAAGCTCGACGCGATCGCCGAGCGGCGCAGCGGCCCCTGATAGTCGGACGGCAAGAAATCGGACAGTTCGGCCCAGTCGACCTTGATCCCGATCATCCGTTCGAGATGCTGGAGCGCCGCGTCGAGCGTGATCACCGGGCGCCGCGCGACCATATGGACGACGGGTTCGGTGCGTAGCTTGACCTGACCATAGGCCGCCAGCAGGTCGTAAAGGCTCGCATCCCAGCGCCGCACCCTGACGTCGCGCAGCCCTTCCGGCTTCGCGCGCAGAAAGACATCGCGGCCGATGCGATCGCGCGCAAGCAGCCGCGCCGCCGCCTCTCGCATCGCGGCGAGGCGCTGGAGCCGCAATTGCAGCCGCAACGCCAGTTCGTCGGGCGACGGCTCCTCCAGCGGGTCCTTGGGCAGCAGCAGCGCCGATTTCAGATAGGCAAGCCACGCCGCCATCACCAGATAATCGGCCGCGACCTCCAGCTTCGCACGCATTTCGGCGATGAAGGCGAGATATTGCTCGACGAGCTGGAGGATCGAGATCTGCCGAAGGTCGACCTTCTGCCCGCGCGCGAGCGTCAGCAGCAGGTCGAGCGGCCCTTCCCAGCTATCGAGATTGAGCTGCAGCGCATCCTCGCGCTCGGAGGCTGCCGCGGGCGCCAGTTCGAAGGCGAGCGGCAGTTCCTCCATCAGGCGAGCGCCAGCAAGGCGTCGCGCTGATCGACGAGCACCGCGAACTGGCGCGGATCGTGCGCGCCGACGATGCGGTCCATCGCACCTTCGAGCCGCGCGCGCGACAAGGTGCTGATCGGATCGAGCGCCTTTGCGATGCCGATCATGTCGTCCATCTTCGCCCAGCAGTTGAGCGCGATGTCGCATCCCGCGGCGATCGCATCGGCAGCGCGCGACGGAACGTCGCCCGACAGCGCCTTCATGTCGAGATCGTCGGTCATCAGCAGGCCGTGGAAGCCGACGCGCTGGCGGATGATGCTGTCGATCACCGTCGGCGACAGCGTCGCGGGCCGCTCGCGGTCCCAGGCGTCGAAGATGACATGGCAGGTCATCGCCATCGCCGCGTCGCGCAGCGCCGCGAAGGGCGCGAGATCGCTCTGCAGATCATGGTCGGACGCGGTGACGGTCGGCAGCGCCTCGTGGGTGTCGAGCATCGCGCGGCCGTGGCCGGGGATATGCTTGACGACGCCGACGACGCCGCCGGCCTGAAGTCCGCCGAGGATCGCGCGGCCCAGCGCCGCAACGCGCATCGGCTCGCTGCCGAGCGCGCGGTCGCCGATCACGTCGCTTGCGCCCGGCTGGCGCACGTCGAGCAGCGGCAGGCAATCGACGGTGATCCCGACCTCGGCAAGCATCACCGCAAGCGCCATCGCGTTGAGCCGCGCTGCCTCGATCGCGCTCGCGGGCGCGCGCTCGTAAAGCGCGTCGAACGCCGCGCCGCTCGGGAAATCGGGCCATTCGGGCGCCTTCATCCGCGCGACGCGGCCACCCTCCTGGTCAATCAGGATCGGCAGGTTGGGGCGTCCATCGAGCCCGCGCAGATCGTCGGTCAGACGCCGAAGCTGCTCGCGGTTCGCGATATTGCGACCGAACAGAATATAGCCAGCGGGATCGCTGTCGCGAAAGAAGGCGCGCTCGTCGTCGGTCAGGGTCAGGCCCGAAAGCCCGAAAATCGCGGGTATCATCGTGCGTCAACCTCCATCGGCCGGCGCCCCCTTAGCCTCAACATGGCATGGCGGGGGGAGCGAACCAATGTCCTCTGCGGCCAAGCGGGCCGAATCAGCGGACGACGACGCAATTTTCACCCGCGACGCGCAATTTTCCGCAAAGCGACGCGGCGTTGGCGGCGCTTCCCGCCGCGGCGCGCAGCCGATAGACGGTCTTGCCCCCCGCCGTCGCCGGCGACACCGATTTGCCGAGGCCGGTCAGATAGGGAAAGCGCTTCGACAAATTGGTCCACGCCTTCGCCGCCGCGGCTTCGCTGCTGAACGCGCCGAGCTGGATCGTCGCCGAACCGCCCGCCTGCGCCTTGTCCGCCGCCGCTGTATCGCCGGTCTTGACCGACATGGCGGCGGGTCCCGGCTTGCCCTTGTCGGCGGCGGCGATGCGCGCCGCCTCGGCCTTTGCCGCGGCCGCCTTTTCGCTGTCGGCCTTCGCCTTTTCAGCCCGGGCGGCGGCTTCGCGCTCCGCCGGGGTCACCGCGGGTTCCTCGGGCATCCGCGTCGGATCGACCTTCCCCGCCGGAACCGCGCCTTCGGTCGCGGCGAAGCTCGCATCGCCCTCACCCTCGAAGGTCTTGGCGCCGTCGGTCTTCGGCGCGATCTTGTAATCGCCCTTCTGCGCCGCGATCAGTTCGCCCTGCCCGCGCGCGCCGCCGTTCTGAAGCCACCACAGGGCGCCAAGCACGGCGCCGATCAGCAGCAAGCCGCCGAGCACCATCACCAGCAGGCGGACCGGGGACACCTCGCCATCGTCTTCATAGCCGTCGGCGGCTTCGAGCCAGGGCAGACGATCCTCGCCTTCGAGGCCCAATCCCTCGCCGCCCGTTTCCTCCGCGGCTTCGCCCTTACCCTCGGCCATCAGCTCATCTCCTCAAGGGCTTCCACTCCCATCAGGTGGAGCCCGTTTCGGATAACCTGCCCGATTCCGTCGGCCAAATAAAGCCGCGTCGCGGTCAGTTCGGGGTCGTTTGCCAAAATGACACGCGCTTCGGGCCGGTCGTTACCCATGTTCCACCAGGCATGGAACGCCGCGGCGAGGTCGCCGAGGTAGAAGGCGATGCGGTGCGGCTCGCGCGCCGATGCAGCCGCCTCGACGATACGCGGGAATTGCGCGAGCAGCTTGACGAGGCCGAGTTCATAGTCGTCGAGCCGCGCCGGGTTCGGCGCCGCCGCCGCAACGCCCGCCTCGGCGAGCTTGCGCTTCAGCGACGCGATCCGCGCATGGGCGTATTGGACATAGAAGACCGGATTGTCGCGCGACGCCTCGACGACCTTGGCAAAGTCGAAATCCATCTGCGCATCGGCCTTGCGCGTCAGCATGGTGAAGCGCACCGCATCCTTGCCGACCTCGTCGACGATGTCGGCGAGGGTGACGAAATTGCCCGCGCGCTTCGACATTTTGAACGGCTCGCCATTCTTGAGCAGCCGGACCATCTGCACCAGCTTGACGTCGAAACGCGTCTTGCCGCCGGTCAGCGCCGCGACCGCCGCCTTGATCCGCTTGACCGTCCCCGCATGGTCGGCGCCCCAGATGTCGATCAGCTCGTCGGCTTCCTGCGCTTTCTGGTAATGATAAGCGAGGTCGGCGCCGAAATAGGTCCAGCTTCCGTCCGACTTCTTGATCGGCCGGTCCTGATCGTCGCCGAACTCGGTCGAACGGAACAGCGGCAGTTCGACCGGCTCCCAATCCTCGGGCGTTTCGCCCTTCGGGGCTTCGAGCTGGCCGTCATAGACGAGACCATGGTCGCGCAGCCATTTCTCGGCTGCGGCGGGCTTGCCCTCCGCCTGAAGCTCGGCTTCGGACGAAAAGAGATCGTGATGGATGCCGAGCTTGGCGAGGTCGGCGCGGATCATGTCCATCATCGCGCTGACCGCCTCGGCGCGGAACAGCCCGAGCCACGCGCCTTCGGGCGCGCCGACATAGCGGTCGCCATATTCGGCGGCGAGCTTGGCGGCGACGGGTTTCAGATAGTCGCCGGGATAGAGCCCCTCGGGGATCGCGCCGACGTCTTCGCCCAGCGCCTCGCGGTAGCGCATGTGGACCGAGCGCGCGAGCACGTCGACCTGCGCGCCGGCGTCGTTGACATAATATTCGCGGGTGACCCGATGCCCCGCATATTCGAGCAAGGCCGCGAGCGCATCGCCGACGACCGCGCCGCGGCAATGGCCGACGTGCATCGGCCCGGTCGGGTTGGCCGAGACATATTCGACATTGACCCGCCGCCCCTCGCCCATCGCCGAGCGACCGTAATCGCCGCCCTCGGCATGGATCAGCGCGAGCTCGCTCCGCCAGCTATCGTCGGCAAGGCGCAGGTTGATGAAGCCGGGCCCGGCGACGCTCGCTTCGGTCACTTCATCGAGCGCGCCGAGTTCGGCGACAAGCTGTTCGGCGAGCACCCGCGGATTGGTTCCCGCGGGCTTGGCGAGCACCATCGCGGCATTGGTGGCGACGTCGCCGTGCGAGGGATCACGCGGCGGCTCGACGCTGATCGCACTCCGGTCGAGCCCGGCGGGAAGCGCGTCGCGCGCCTCCAGCGCATCGAGCGCGGCGTCGATATGGGCGGAAAAACGGCTGAACAGGGTCACGGCGGGCCTATCTTGAAGCGAAGAAAACAGTCGCGCGCGCCCTAACGCAGCTTTGGGCACGCGAAAAGCCCTGCCTCGCGTCGGCGCGGCAGGGCATGAACGAAAGCGAACGGCGCGGGCGCGCCGCCGCCGACCTTATCGTCGGACGTTATATTCGAGCTGATCCTGCGTGAGCTGGAAGCCGACGAGCAGTTCGAAGCTCGCGCGCTGCACCGCGGCGCGAACCTCGGGGATGCTCAGCGGGTCGATCGCGGCATCCTCTTCGCCGGCCTTGCGCTTGCGGGTGATGCGTTGCTGGATGTCGGCGGGCAGCGTCGCCGCCGCACGGTCGACATAGGCTGCGGCCTGGCCGTGGCCGGTGCCGCGCAGCTGCCCTTCGGCAAAGCTGACGGTGACCTGGCCGACGCGCTTGGCGATGACCGCGGTGCCGCCCTGCACCACCGTCGAGAAATAGGGCAAGGTCACGGTGCGCGCGGGGCCCGCGTCGCGGCGCGTTGCCACGACGTCGAAATTGGCGAGCTGATAGACTTTCTCGCCCTCGTCGTTGCATTGCGGCGTGACGTGGGTGATCGTCGCGACGACGTCGATCGCCCGCGCGTCGCGGCTGGTCGCCGGGTCGAACAGGGTGATATCGCCCGTATAGGCCGGAACGGCGACCGCCGGGCAGGTGCTGCGCGTCGCGGTGATGCCCGCGCCGCCCGCCGACACGTCGATGTCATTGTCCTTCGCGCAGCCGGCGATCGTCGCCAGGGCCGCGCCCCCGCACAGCACGGCGACGAGTTTGCGGGACAAGGAGGAGATGAACATCATAGAAACCGGGCTTTCCAAATCTCGGGGCAGGTCCGACGAACCGGCTGTCCGACGCTCCATGCGCGCCGCTTCTTATCGGTGCGATGAACGAGGCGCAACACGGACGAACCTGCTTTACCGCATATACCGAGCTAGGCTAGAGCGCGCGCACCATGAACGCTCCCCAACCGATCGCGCAGGAAAGCGCCGAACTCGCGGTCCTGATCGCAGCGCCGCGCGGCTTTTGCGCCGGGGTCGACCGGGCGATCCGTATCGTCGAACTGGCGTTGATCCGCTTCGGCGCCCCCGTCTATGTCCGCCACGAAATCGTCCACAACCGCTATGTCGTGGAATCGCTGAAGGCCAAGGGCGCGATTTTCGTCGAATCGCTCGATCAGGTTCCCGACGGCGTTCCGGTCGTATTCAGCGCGCATGGCGTGCCCAAGGCGGTCCCCGCCAAGGCGGAGGCGCGCGGGCTCGATTATATCGACGCGACCTGCCCGCTGGTCTCGAAGGTTCATCGCCAGGCCGAACGCGCGAACGAGAGCGGCCGCCACATCATCTTCATCGGCCACGCCGGCCATCCCGAGGTAATCGGAACGCTCGGCCAATTGCCCGAGGGCGCGATGACCCTGGTCGAATCGGTCGACGATGTCGCCGCGCTGGCGCCGCCCGATCCCGAGATGCTGTCCTTTCTGACCCAGACGACGCTGTCGGTCGACGACACGCGCGACATCGTCGCGGCGCTCCAGCACCGTTTCCCGTCGATCGCCGGGCCGCGCGGCGAGGATATCTGCTATGCGACGTCGAACCGGCAGGACGCGGTGAAGGCGATCGCGCAGCGCTGCGACCGGATGATCGTGATCGGCGCCCCCAACAGCTCGAACAGCCTGCGCCTCGTCGAGGTCGCCGAGCGGCTGGGCACCCCGGCGCATCTCGTCCAGCGCGGCAGCGACATCGACCCGGCCTGGCTGACGGACATCGCCACGCTCGGTATCACCGCAGGCGCCAGCGCGCCCGAAACGCTGGTTCGCGAAGTCATCGACGCGGTCGCGGCGCACCGCCCGATCATCGAGGACGTGGTGGTAACCGCCGAAGAAAACATGGTCTTCAAACTGCCGCGCGGGCTCGATCCGGTGGCCGATTGATGGCGGTCTATACGCACGTCGATCCCGACGACCTCGCGACCCTTGTTTCCCGTTACGACATCGGCACCGTCCGGTCGTGCAAGGGCATCGCCGAAGGGGTCGAGAACAGCAATTATCTGCTCGAAACGAGCGGCGGGCGCTTCATCCTGACCCTCTATGAAAAGCGGGTGCAGGTCGGCGACCTGCCCTTCTTCGTCGATCTGCTCGACCATCTCGCGGGCCGCGATTGCCCGGTTCCGGCGATGATCCACGACTGCGAAGGCATTGCGATCCAGGAGATCGCGGGCCGCGCCGCGTGCATCATCCAGTTTTTGTCGGGCATATCGCCGAGCCATCCGACGCCGGGCCAGTGCGAGGCGGTCGGTGCGGCGCTCGGCGCGATGCACCGCGCCGCCGCCGATTTTCCGGGTGGACGTGAAAACAGCATGGGCCACCGCCACTGGCACGCGATCGCCGATGCGACCGGCGATCTCGACGCGGTGATTTCTGGATTGCAGGACATCGTCGAGGCGGAGCTCGCTTTTCTCGACGCGAACTGGCCCAAGAATCTTCCCGCGCACGTCATCCACGCCGACCTCTTCCCCGACAATGTGCTGATGCTCGGCGAGACGGTGACGGGGCTCATCGACTTCTATTTCGCGGCGAGCGATTTTCGCGCCTATGATCTCGCGGTCACCCATGCATCATGGACCTTTTCCGACGACGGAAGCCATTGCGATCTCGTCCGCGCGCAGGCGCTGATGCGCGGCTATGCACGCGAGGTCGCGCTGAGCGAGGCGGAAATCGCCGCGCTGCCGCTGCTCGCGCGCGGCGCGGCGTTGCGCTTCCTGCTGACCCGCGCGCACGACTGGGTGCACACGCCCGCCGACGCACTCGTCACACGCAAGGATCCGGCGCCCTTCCTCAATCGCTTGCGCCGTTATCAGGCGAGCGATGCCGCTAGCCTGTTCGCCGCCGCATGACCACGGGCAAGACGGTGATCGTCGCCACCGACGGCGCGTGCAAGGGCAATCCCGGCCCGGGGGGCTGGGGCGCGGTGCTGCGTTGGGGCGATGTGGTAAAAACGCTGTCGGGCGGCGAGCGCGACACGACGAACAACCGCATGGAATTGATGGCCGCGATCGAAGCGCTCGCCGCGCTCAAGCGGCGCTGCCAGGTCGAACTGTCGACCGACAGCATCTATGTCCGCGACGGCATCACCAAATGGGTGCACGGCTGGCAGCGCAACGGCTGGAAGACCGCGGCGAAGAAGCCGGTCGCCAACGCCGATCTGTGGCAGCGGCTGGTCGCCGAGGCGGCGCGACACGACATCGAATGGCTATGGGTCAAGGGCCACGCCGGGCATGGCGACAATGAACTGGCCGACACGCTGGCGAGCGACGCCGCGCTGGAGGTGGCGCGGGCGCGCTGAACGCCCGCGCCCTTCCTGTTATTCGGCTTCGCGGACTTCCGCGCCCGGCCCGTTCTTGAGGATCGACTCGATGGCATTTTTCGCCGAAGCCTTGCTGGTGTAGCCTTCGGTCCAGAAGATGGGTTCGCTATTATATTTGAAATAGGCGACAAATTCGCCCTTCTTGTTCTTCTTGATCTCGAAATAATGGGCCATGCCATCCTCCACAGGTCAGACCGCGACGGGGGTGACGCGGCTAAGCCCATGGTAATCCACCGATCCCGCCGCGCAAGCGGCTAGATGCGGCTCAGGCGAGCCGCGATGGAGCATAGGACGCCGCGTTGACACGCCCTATCGCACCCTCCGGTGCCGGGGCGCCGAGCTCTGCCGCGAGCAGCGCAGAGATCGCCGGCGAGGTCTGGATCCCGAACCCGCCCTGCCCCGCGCACCAGATGAAGCCGGGAACGTGAGGATCGGCGCCGAAGATGGGCAAGCGGTCGGGCGCAAAGCTGCGCAGGCCCGCCCATTTCCGTTCGACAGCCGCTATCGGCCAGTCGACGACCTGCCGAAGCCGTTCGATCGCCAGCGCGACATCCATCTCTTCGGGCGCCGCGTCGCAGGGCGGCGACGGCGTCTCGTCGTGCGGGCTGAGCCAGATACGCCCGTTGCTTTCCCCTTTGAAATAGAAATTTCCGCCGATGTCGATCACCAGCGGCAGGCTGGCGGGCACCGGATAGTCGAGCCGAAGCTG
>Ga0182745_1002507_pt1 | contig 16423 bp, 14 predicted proteins | sample eDN3rd30CKraftBY_FD_128523 | JGI IMG/M metagenome (GOLD analysis project Ga0182745, IMG submission 128523) | Enriched backyard soil microbial communities from Emeryville, California, USA - eDNA 3rd pass 30_C Kraft BY (version 2) (version 2) | ecosystem: Environmental > Terrestrial > Soil >...
CGGCGAAGGCGAAGAGCGGCAGGACGAGCCCGTTGACCGTCGGCTCGAGCGTGCGCCGGACGGCGTGGCCCCAGCGCGCGGGCAGCAGCGCGCCGATCGCGACGGCGGCGAGCGTGGGGAGACGGTGCGGATCCGCGCCGAAGAGCACGGCGATGATGAGGATCCCGACGAGGTCGTCGATGATCGCGAGCGCGAGGAGGAAGGCGCGCACCCGCTGCGGCAGCAGCCCCCGGCCGGCGATCGCGAGGACGCCGAGGGCGAACGCGATGTCCGTCGCGGTCGGGATCGGCCAGCCGCCCTCCTGACCGGTCCCGACGGTGAAGGCGAGGTAGATCGCGACGGGCACGAGGATCCCGCCGCCTGCGGCGATCGCCGGACGAGCGGCGAGCGCGGGAGTCCGGAGCTCTCCGTTCGTGAATTCGTGTCGCAGCTCGATCGTCACCACGAGGAAGAAGAGGGCCAGCAGCCCGTCCTCGATCCACGCGTGGACGGTCCAGCCGAACTCGAACGCCATGACCTGCTCCACGGCGTGGCCGGCGGGCGAGTTCGCGACGAGGAGTCCCGCGACGGCCGCGGCGAGGAGGAGCACGGCGGAGACGCGTTCACTGCGCAAGAAGCTCATGGGCGCCCTTCAGATCGTCGTCGACCAGGCTTCCCGACACTCCGCGGTCCAGCCTACGTGAGCAGTGGGGGAGGATGGATCCCCTATGGCGCATCTGCTCGGGGCCGAGGCCCTTCACGTCGAGTATCCGACGCGCGTCGTCTTCGACCGGGTCACGCTCGGCGTCGACGAGGGCGACCGGATCGGCATCGTCGGCCGCAACGGCGACGGCAAGTCGACCCTGCTGCGCATCCTCGCCGGCGCGCAGGAGCCGGACTCCGGTCAGGTGACGCGACGCGGCGGCACCACGGTCGGCGTCCTCTCGCAGTCCGACGACCTCGATCCCGATCTACCCGTCGGGGTGACGATCGTCGGCGAGCGCGCCGAGCACGAGTGGGCCGGCGACGCACGGATCCGCGACGTCATCGCGGGGCTCGCGAGCGACATCCCGTGGGACGCGCTGGTCGGCACGCTCTCGGGCGGCCAGCGCCGTCGCGTCGCGCTCGCGACGCTCCTGACCCGCGACTGGGACGTCCTCGCGCTCGACGAGCCGACGAACCACCTCGATGTCGAGGGCATCGCCTGGCTCGCCGAGCACCTCAAGACGCGGTGGGGACGCAACTCGGGCGGACTGCTCGTCGTCACGCACGACCGGTGGTTCCTCGACGAGGTCTCGACGACGACCTGGGAGGTCCACGACCGGACCGTCGAGGCGTTCGAGGGCGGCTACGCCGCGTACATCCTGCAGCGGGTGGAACGCGATCGGCAGTCGGCGGTCGTCGAGCAGAAGCGGCAGAACCTCGCGCGCAAGGAGCTCGCGTGGCTGCGTCGCGGCCCGCCCGCGCGCACCTCGAAGCCGAAGTTCCGGATCGACGCGGCGAACGAGCTCATCGCCGACGTGCCGCCGCTGCGCGACCCCGTCTCCCTGCGCTCGCTCGCGACGGCCCGGCTCGGCAAGGACGTCGTGGACCTGCTCGACGCGGGTGTCGCGTTCGACGAGCGGGAGATACTCCGCGATGTGACTTGGCGCATCGCCCCCGGCGAGCGCACAGGCATCCTCGGCGCGAACGGCGCCGGCAAGTCGACGCTGCTCAGCCTCGTCGCGGGCGCCATCGAGCCGACGAGCGGGCGCGTCAAGCGCGGCAAGACCGTCCGGATCGGCGTGCTCGATCAGGGCTATGGCGCGCTCGCGCCCGTCGAGCAGGATCGCGTCCGCGAGGTTCTCGCCCGGACGAAGACGACGTTCTCGATCGACGGCAAGGACGTGACGCCGGCGCAGCTCCTCGAGCGGCTCGGCTTCCCGCGCGAGCACCTCTCGGCGCGCGTCGCCGACCTCTCCGGCGGGCAGCGGCGCCGGCTGCAGCTGCTGCTCGTGCTCCTCGACGAGCCGAACGTGCTGATCCTCGACGAGCCGACCAACGACCTCGACACGGACATGCTCGCGGCGCTCGAGGACGTCCTCGACTCCTGGCCGGGAACGCTCCTCGTCGTGAGCCACGACCGCTACTTCGTGGAGCGCGTGACCGACCAGCAGTACGCGGTGCTCGACGGCGGGCTGCGGCATCTGCCAGGCGGCATCGACGAGTATCTGCGGCTTCGCCGGACTTCGCTGGTCGAGCCCGTCGAGACCAGCGCACGGGCAGCGGTGGCTTCGACCGGCTCAACCGCCGGCCCTGTCCTCTCCGGTGCCGAGCGCCGGCAGGCCGAGAAGGAGCTCGCGGCCGCAGAACGCCGTCTGGAGCGGCTCTCGACTCAGATCGCGGCGAAGCACGACGAACTCGCCGCGCACGACCAGTCCGACTACGCGGCGCTCGCCCGGCTCGGCGAGGAGCTGCGCGTCCTCGAGGCGGAGGTCTCGGCGAAGGAGGAGCGCTGGCTCGAGCTCTCGGAGGCGCTCGGCGGCTGAACGGGAGAAGGGCCCCGCATCGCGGGACCCTTCTCGCACGCGTGCCCCCGGAGGGATTCGAACCCCCGACCTATGGCACCGGAAGCCAGCGCTCTATCCACTGAGCTACGGAGGCGTGCGGTCACCGATCCTACCAGCGGGCCTGCGCTCGCTCCGACGTGCGGGACTCAGCCGATCGACGCGATGGCGACGTCGATCGCCGCGCCGAGCTCCTCGATGCCGAAGTAGCCGTCGGACTCCGCGGTCAGCACCAGGTCGCCGCGGAACGCGAGGATCGCGTTGCCCGTGGAGAACGCCTCGAATCCCGCGGCGCCGAGCTCGAAGGGGGTCGTCGCGCCGGCGCGCAACGACGCGATCGCGTCCGTGCCCGGGGTCGCGGCGGCGACGCGCAGCACCTCGCCGTTCGAGTTGTGCACGAGGTCGCAGGCGACCCCGAGCCCGCCGACGAGCGTCGCGGCCAGCGTGCCGGCCGGCGGGGCGCCGTCGGGGACGACGGACAGGTTCGGGTTGAGGTCGTAGACGCCCTGGAGGCTGAGCAGCGTGTCGCAGCCGAAGCCGATCGGCGTCGCGCCCGCGGCGGGCGGTGTCGTCGGCGTCGGGGTGACGGTGGGGGTCGCGGTGGGGCTCGGTGTCGCCGAGGAGGTCGGGGCCGGCGTCCCGGTGTCGACGGGTCCGGCCGGTGCCTGCGTCCCGCAGCCGGCGAGCAGTGCGGTGAGCAGCACGGCGGAGAACGCGATGGTCGGGCGGGCGAGCAGGCGTCGGTCCATGACCCCATTGTCGACCGGCTGCCCGCGGATTCCCCGGAAGCGCTCCATGAGGCGATTCTCCGGATCCGCGTCAGACCCCGACCGCGTGTGCATCTTCTCTTCGAGGATGTCGCAACCCGTGACGTCCGACGAAGCACCTCCCTCCTCCGTCCTATCAGCGCCGGTCCCGCCCGCGACGGAGGAGGGAGGCTTCGGCCCGGATAGGCTTGGCTCCCGTGAATCCGGACGATCTCGCCGCGCTCGTCGCCACCGCTCTCCGTGAGGCCGCGGGGGCGCTCGGCACGGCGCTCGACGTCGCCGCCGTCGATGTCCCGGTCGAGCGGCCGAAGAATCCCGAGCACGGGGACTGGGCGTCGAACGCCGCGATGAAGTATGCGAAGGCGCTCGGCGTCCCGCCGCGGGACCTCGCGGCCCGACTCGTCGAGCGGCTCATCGCCGACCCTGGGATCCGGGAGGCGGAGATCGCCGGTCCCGGCTTCATCAACATCCGTCTCGACGCCGCGAGCGCGGGCGAGCTCGCCAGGACGATCGTGGAGGCGGGCGAGGCCTACGGCCGCGGCGACATATATGCCGGCGAGCGCATCGACATCGAGTTCGTGTCCGCGAACCCGACCGGCCCGATCCACCTGGGCGGCACCCGCTGGGCTGCGGTCGGCGACTCGCTCGCCCGGATCCTCGCCGCGCAGGGGGCCGAGGTCACGCGCGAGTACTACTTCAATGACCATGGCGCGCAGATCGACCGCTTCGCTCGGTCGCTCGTCGCCGCCTACCGGGGACTGCCGGCGCCCGAGGACGGCTACGGCGGCGAGTACATCGCGGAGATCGCGGAGCGCGTCGTCGCCGCCTACCCCGGCGACCTCGCGGAGCTCCCCGCGGATGAGCTGCAGGAGGCGTTCCGCGCGATCGGCGTGGACTTCATGTTCGCCGAGATCAGGGCGTCGCTGCACCAGTTCGGCGTGGACTTCGACGTCTACTTCCATGAGAACGACCTGCACGCGTCCGGGGCCGTCGAGCGTGCGGTCGCGCGGCTGCGCGAGCTCGGCCACATCTACGAGTCGGAGGGCGCGACCTGGCTCGCGACGACGGCGTTCGGCGATGACAAGGATCGCGTCGTCATCAAGTCCGACGGCGAGGCCGCCTACATCTCCGGCGACCTCGCGTACTACCTCGACAAGCGCGAGCGCGGCTTCGATCGCTGCATCATCATGCTCGGCGCCGACCACCACGGCTACGTCAAGCGGATGATGGCGATGTGCGCCGCGTTCGGCGACGAGCCGGGCGTCAACCTCGAGATCCTCATCGGACAGCTCGTCAACCTCGTCCGGACCGATCCGGAGACGGGTGAGAAGGCGCCGGTGCGCATGTCCAAGCGCGCGGGCACGGTCGTCACGCTCGAGGACCTCGTCGACGCGGTCGGCGTCGACGCCGCGCGGTTCGCGCTCGTGCGGTCGACGGTCGATACGAACATCGACATCGACCTCGATGTGCTGACCAGCCGGACGAACGACAACCCCGTCTTCTACGTCCAGTACGCGCACGCCCGCACCGCGGCGCTCGACCGCAACGCCGACGCGGCGGGCGTCGAGCGCACCGCGTTCGACGCGTCGCTGCTCACACACGATGCCGAGGCGCGGCTCCTCGGGGCGCTCGCGGAGTTCCCGCGGGTCGTCGCCCAGGCGGCGGAGTGGCGCGAGCCGCACCGCATCGCGCGCTACCTCGAGCAGCTCGCCGGGCTCTACCACCGGTGGTACGACCAGACCCGCGTCGCCCCGCCGTCGGGCGAGCCGGTGACCGACCTGCACCGCACCCGGCGCTGGCTCAACGACGCGACGGCGCAGGTCCTGCGCAACGGCCTCGGCCTGATCGGCGTCTCGGCCCCCGAGCGCATGTGAGCATGTTCGACGTCGGCGTCCTGCAGAACGCGATCGTCCGCCTCGAGCCGCTGCGTCCCGACCATGCGCCGGGCCTCGCGGCCGCCGCCGCGGGTCCGCGCGAGAGCTACGGCTGGACGGCCGTGCCGACGCCCGAGACGGTCGAGGCGACGATCGCCGAGGAACTTGCCCGTCCGGCGTTCTGGCCCTTCGTCCAGATCGATGTCGCGACCGAGCGCATCGTCGGGCACACCTCGTATCTGACGCCGCGCTACTGGCCGGACGGGAGGCTGCTCGGCGTCGAGATCGGCTCGACGTGGCTGCATGCAGCGGCGCAGGGCACGGGGATCAACTCGGCGGCGAAGCTCCTGCTGCTGGACCACGCCTTCGACGTGCTCGGGGCACTGCGCGTCGACCTCAAGACGGATGCCCGCAACGCCCGCTCGCGCGCGGGCATCCTCGCGATCGGCGCGAGCTTCGAGGGCGTGCTGAGGAGGTGGCAGCCCTCGGCCGCGCCGGGGGAGCAGGATCGCGCCCGCGATACCGCGATGTTCTCGATCGTCCGTGCGGATTGGCCCGGTGTGCGCGAGCGACTGCTCGCGCGCCTGGCGCAGAAGTCGGCGCGGCCTTAGGTCCCGTCGACGTCGAAGAGGCGGTTGATCTGGCGGCGCTTGGTCGCGCGCAGCCGCGGGCCGAAGATCGCCAGGGCGATGCCGGCGAGCAGGATCACGATGCCGAGGATGAGCGTCCCGTAGACCCCCGACCTGAGGTCGACGAGGACGCCGACGACCGTCAGGCCCGCGCCGACGATGATCCCGACGATCGCGTTCCAGCCGATAAAGGCGGAGTCCGCCCGATAGTAGGTGTTCGCCGCGTCCTTGCGGCTCTGTTCGTCCACGTCGGCGATGCTACCGACCCCGGGTGCTTGGGGGCATGCCCGACGGATCTCCGCGAGGTGCTCCCCGGTACGATTGTGGGATGTCCGGCAATCCGCTCGCCCCCGATTGGCTGCGGATGCCGCAAGACGCGAACGCCCTCGCACCCGGCGTGTGGTCGCAGAACGCGATCCGCGCGGCCGACGGGGTCATCGAGTTCGCGGGCGTCTCGGCGAACGAGCTCGCCGAGACCTACGGGACGCCGCTCTACGTCGTCGACGAGGCGGACCTCCGCGACCGCGCGGCCCAGGTGAAGGCGGCCTTCGACGCCGCGATGCAGGGCATCGGGACCTCGGCGAAGGTGTACTACGCGGGCAAGGCGTTCCTGTCGACCGAGGTCGTGCGCTGGATCGACGCGGCCGGGCTCGGGATCGACGTCGCGAGCGAGGGGGAGCTCGCCGTCGCGCTCGCGGGCGGCATCGACCCCGCGCGGATCGGCGTCCACGGCAACAACAAGTCAGAACGCCAGATCGCCCGCGCCGTCGAGGCAGGCGTCGGTGCGATCGTCATCGACTCCGCGATCGAGGTCGAGCGTGTCGCCGCGGCGGCCGCGCGCGCCGGGAAGGTCCAGCGGGTCCGGCTGCGCATCAACGCGGGCGTGCATGCCTCGACGCACGAGTACCTCGCGACCGCGCACGAGGACCAGAAGTTCGGGGTGACGGCTGCCGATGCGCCCGGCATCGTCGGAGCGATCCGAGCGCTGCCCGGACTGGCGTTCATCGGCCTGCACTCGCACATCGGCTCGCAGATCTTCGAGTCGGACGGCTTCGCGGAGGCCGCGAGGCGGCTGCTCGCGCTGCACGCGCTGCTCCTGGAGACCGGCCCCGTGCCGGAGCTCAATCTCGGCGGGGGGTTCGGCATCGCCTATACCAGCGCCGATGACCCGAAGCCCATCCCGGAGCTCGCCGACCGGATCGCCGCCGCCCTCGCCGCCGCGGCGGCGGATCTCGGCGTCGCACTGCCCGTGATCGCCGTCGAGCCGGGGCGCAGCATCGTGGGGCCGGGCGGCACGACCCTCTACCGGGTCGGGACCGTCAAGGCCGTGACCGTGTCGCTCCCTGAGCGAGACGGAGGTCCGGCGACCGCTATCCGCAAGTACGTCTCGGTCGACGGCGGGATGAGCGACAACGTCCGTCCGGCGCTCTACCGCGCCGATTACAGCGCGCGGATCGCCTCGCGCGTCTCCGGAGATCACCCGGCGCTCGCCCGCGTCGCCGGCATGCACTGCGAATCGGGGGACATCGTCGTGCGGGACGAGTACCTGCCGATGGACGTCGGCCCGGGGGATCTGCTCGCGGTCCCCGCGACGGGCGCGTACGGCTGGGCGATGGCCTCGAACTACAACTGGGTGCCGCGACCGCCCGTGGTCGCGGTCCGCGACGGCGAGGCACGGCTCATCGTCCGGGGCGAGACAATAGAGGACCTGCTCGCGCGCGACGCGGGACGCACCGCTCCCTGAGCGCGGCCGCAGGCCGAATCGAAGGGTGCACAAAGGGGATACATGATCGACTACCGGAACCTCAGGATCGCCGTCCTCGGCGGGGGCAACGTCGGCGCGAACGTCGTCGACCTCCTCACGAGGCACCGCGAGGAGCTCGAGGCGCGCGTCGGCGCGGGCCTCGAGGTCATCGGCGTCGCGGTGCGCGACACGGGTGCGACGCGGAACCCCGAGATCCCGGCGGCGCTGCTGACGACGGACGCCGAGTCGCTCGTGACGAGCGCCGACATCGTCGTCGAGCTCATCGGCGGCATCGAGCCGGCGCGGACCCTCATCCTCTCGGCGCTGCGTGCGGGCGCCGACGTCATCACGGCGAACAAGGCGCTGCTCGCGACCCATGGCGAGGAGCTCTTCGAGGCGGCGGCGCAGGTCGGCGCCCAGCTCCACTACGAGGCCGCGGTCGCCGCCGCGATCCCGATCATCCGCCCGCTGCGCGAGTCGCTCGCGGGCGACCGGGTCCGACGCATCCTCGGGATCGTCAACGGCTCGACCAACTTCATCCTCGACAAGATGGACCAGGAGGGCTGGTCCACCGAGGAGGCGATGCGGGTCGCGAGCGAGCTCGGCTACCTCGAGGCCGACCCGACGCTCGACGTCGAGGGCTACGACGCGGCGCAGAAGGCTGCGATCCTCGCGAGCCTCGCGTTCCACACCCGCGTCCCGGTCGAGGCCGTCCACCGCGAGGGCATCACGGGGATCACGGGCGAGGACGTCGCCGCGGCGAAGGCCGCGGGCTACGTCGTCAAGCTCCTCGCGATCGCCGAGCGGGTCGTCGACGAGGACGGATCGGAGGGCGTCGTCGCCCGCGTCCACCCCGCGCTCGTCCCGCGCGACCACCCGCTCGCGGCCGTCCACGGCGGCAACAACGCCGTCTTCGTCGAGGCCGAGTTCGCCGGTCCGCTCATGTTCTACGGGGCGGGCGCCGGTGGTGTGCAGACCGCCTCGGCGGTGCTCGGTGACATCGTCTCCGCCGCCCGCCGCCACCTCGCGGGCGGCCCCGGCGTCGCGGAGTCGACGAGCGGCGGGATGCCCATCCTGGCGTTCGACGCCGTCGTCACCCGCTATCAGATCGTCCTCGAGGTCGCCGATGTGCCCGGCGTGCTCTCGCAGGTCGCCGGCGTCATCGCCGACCACGGCGTCTCGATCGAGCAGGCGCTCCAGTCGACCTCGCGCGGGGAGCTCCAGGACCCGACCGCTACGCTGGTCGTCGTCACCCACCGCGCGCGCGAGGCGGCGCTCGTCGCCACCGTCGCCGCGCTGAGCGACTCGCCCGCGGTCCGCCGCGTGGCGAGCGTCATCCGAGTCGAAGGACTGTAGTAGCTGTGGCCCACCTGTGGCGCGGAGTGCTCCGCGAGTATGCCGACCGTCTCGACATCTCCGATGCGACGCCCATCGTGACGCTCGGCGAGGGCGGCACCCCGCTCATCCCCGCGCCGGCGCTGAGCGCGCGCACGGGGGCCGACGTCTGGGTCAAGTTCGAGGGCATGAACCCGACGGGCTCGTTCAAGGACCGCGGCATGACGATGGCCGTCTCCAAGGCGATCGAGCACGGCGCGAAGGCGATCGTGTGCGCCTCGACCGGCAACACCTCGGCCTCCGCGGCCGCCTACGCCGCGCACGCGGGGATCGTCGCGGCCGTCCTCATCCCGCAGGGCAAGGTCGCGATGGGCAAGCTCTCGCAGGCCGTCGCGCACGGCGCGCGGATCGTGCAGATCGAGGGCAACTTCGACGACTGCCTCGACATCGCCCGCGAGCTCGCCGACGGCTATCCGGTCCACCTCGTCAACTCGGTCAACAACGACCGGATCGAGGGGCAGAAGACCGCGGCGTTCGAGATCGTCGACGTGCTCGGCGACGCGCCCGACTTCCACTTCGTGCCCGTAGGCAACGCCGGCAACTACACGGCGTACCACCGCGGCTACCGCGAGGAGCTCGACCGGGGGGCGGCGACGCGACTGCCGAGGATGTTCGGCTTCCAGGCGGCCGGCTCGGCGCCGATCGTCCGCGGCGAGGTCGTCAAGCATCCTGAGACGATCGCGACCGCGATCCGCATCGGCAACCCGGCCTCGTGGGAGCTCGCGCTCACCGCGCGCGACGACTCGAAGGGCTACTTCGGCGCGATCGACGACGACACGATCCTCGCGGCGCACCGGATCCTGTCGCAGGAGGTCGGCGTCTTCGTCGAGCCGGCGTCGGCGATCTCCATCGCGGGCCTGCTCGAGCGGGCGGACGCGGGTGCGATCCCGAAGGGCGCGCGGGTGACCTGCACGGTCACCGGCCACGGGCTCAAGGACCCGCAGTGGGCGCTTCGCCAGCCGGACGGCACCGAGGCGAGCCCGACCGTCTCGCCGGTCGACACGGCGAGCGTCGCGGGCCTCCTGGGCCTGGTGTGAGACGCGCCTGACGATGGGCATGCTCGGTCGGACGGTCCGCGTCCGCGTCCCCGCCTCGTCGGCGAACCTCGGGCCGGGGTTCGACACCTTCGGTCTCGCGCTCGCGATCTACGACGAGATCCTCGTGACGGCGATCGACGGTCCGACGCGGGTCGCCGTCGAGGGCGTCGGCGCGGGTGAGGTGCCGGAGGACGAGTCCAACCTCGTCGTGCGCGCGGCGGCGCGGGCCTTCGAGGCCGCGGGCGTCCCCATGCCGGGACTGAAGATCCGGGCGCAGAACGTCATTCCGCACGGCGGCGGGCTCGGCTCCTCAGCCGCGGCGATCGTCTCGGGGCTCGTGGCGGCGAAGGGCCTCCTCGAGCCGGCGGTCGTGCTGAGCGCGGATCTGCTCCTCGCGATCGCGACGGAGATGGAGGGGCACCCCGACAACGTCGCGTCGGCGCTGCTCGGCGGGCTCACGATCGCCTGGACGGTCGACGGCGCCCCGCGGGCGAAGCAGCTCGTCGTCCACCGCGGCGTCTATCCGCTCGTGTGCGTGCCGGACTTCTCCGTCTCGACGGAGCACGCGCGCTCGCTCCAGCCGGACTCCGTGCCCTACGAGGACGCCGTCTTCAACCTGTCGCGCTCGGCGCTGCTCGTCGCCGCGCTCGTGCAGAGCCCCGAGCTGCTCTTCGAGGCGACCGAGGATCGGCTCCATCAGGACTACCGGGCCGAGGCGACGCCGGAGACGCACGATCTCGTCCAGCGGCTGCGCGCGGCGGGCCATGCGGCGGTCGTCTCCGGCGCCGGGCCGTCGATCCTCGTCCTCGCCTCGGACCCCGCCGCTCGGGCGGAGGCCGCGGCGCTCGTCGCCGCCACCGCGACGAGCCGGTGGGACTCGTCCATGCTTGCGGTCGATGTCCGGGGTGCTACAGTGAATGCGCTCCCGATGGGCGCGGACTGACCGCCGCCCCGGCAGCGACCATCTCGTTCCCGGTCGGCCGCGTTCTGCGGTTTTCGCCGTTCATAGGCGCCGGGGGCATCAACGCTCCGCCCCAGGAAAGATCCTGCATCGCGCGGAGGAAGGAATCACAAGGCAATGACCGAAGAGCACACGGCGTCCGAGACAACCGACGTCGACACCCAGCGCCAGGCGGAGATCGATGCGCTCGCCGCTCAGCTCGCGAGCGCCGCGGCGGGCGAGCCCGAGGCGAAGGCGCCGCGTAAGCGCGCCTCGCGCCGCGTCACGGCGAAGAACCCCGCCGAGTTCACCCCGAGCGAGCCGGAGGAGCCGGCGGCGCCCGCCGAGGCGCCGACGAGGAGCAGGAGGGCCGCGGCCGCCGACAAGGCGCAGCCGACCGAGTCCGTCGAGGAAGTCGAGTCCGTCGAGTCCGCAGAGCCCAAGGGCGATGAGACGAGCACGGACGTCGCAGCGGGCGAGCCCGCCGATGCGATCGACGCCACCGACAGCCCCGAGGGCGAGTCGGCCGACGGCGAGTCCGGCGACGCCGGCGACGGCGAGCAGCGCTCCGGCCGTTCGCGCCGTGGGCGCAGCCGTAACCGTGCCGGGGGCGAAGGCGGCCAGAACGGCAGCGGCCCGGCCGGCCAGTCCGGACAGAACGGGCAGCAGAGCCAGCAGCAGGGCAACCGCCGCGGTCGCGGCCGGGGCCCGGTCGGTGATGACGTCGAGCCCGAGATCCTCGAGGACGACGTCCTCATCCCCGTGGCGGGCATCCTCGACGTCCTCGACAACTACGCGTTCGTCCGCACGACCGGCTACCTCCCGGGCCCGACGGACGTCTACGTCTCGCTCGGCCAGGTCAAGAAGTACGGCCTGCGCAAGGGCGACGCGGTCGTCGGCGCGATCCGCCAGCCGCGGGACGGCGAGCAGCCCGGCCGCCAGAAGTACAACGCGCTCGTCAAGGTCGACTCCGTCAACGGCCAGACGGCCGAGCAGTCGATCGCGCGGACCGAGTTCGCGGCGGCGACGCCCATCCGGCCCTCCGTGCCGCTCGGCCTCTCGGGTCTCGTGTCCGGGCTCGGCAAGGGCGCTCGCGCCCTCGCGATCGGCGCGTTCGGGAAGACGGCGCTCGTCGCGCAGATCGCCGAGCAGGTGAGCGCGGGCCAGCCCGAGACGCACCTCATGGTCATCCTCGTCAGCCCGCGGCCCGAGGAGATCACCGACTTCCGACGCAGCGTCAAGGGCGAGGTCGTCATCGCGGCGCTCGAGCAGACCGCCGAGGACCACGTGACCGTCATCGACCTCGCCGTCGAGCGCGCCAAGCGCCTCGTCGAGCTCGGCATCGACGTCGTCGTGCTGATCGACTCGATCACGGGCCTCGGCCGCGCGCACTACACGCTCGCGTCCCGCACCTCGGTCGAGGACCCGGCGATCGCGCTGCCCGCGAAGCGCCTCTTCGCCTCGGCCCGGGCGGTCGAGGAGGGCTCGTCCCTCACGATCGTCGCGACGGCGTCCGAGAGCACCGCGATCGACCGCCTCGTGACGTCGGAGCTGCGCGCGACGGCGAACGCGGTCGTGCAGCTCGCCTGATCCGGCGCCGATGTTCGACAACGTCGCCGCCCTCATCGCGGAGCACGCCGAGCTGCAGGAGCAGCTCGGCGATCCCGCGCTGCACGGCGACCCGGTCCGCGCGAAGCGGGTGAACCGGCGCTACGCCGAGCTCTCCCGCATCGTCGCGGCGTACTCGGCCTGGCGGCAGGCGACCGACGATCTCGAGGCGGCGCGCGAGCTCGCCGCCGAGGACGCGGCGATCGCGGCCGAGATCCCGGGGCTCGAGGCGTCGATCGAGGAGTATGCGGACCTGCTCCGACGGCTCCTGATCCCGCGCGACGAGAACGACAGTCGCGACGTGATCATGGAGGTCAAGATGGGGGAGGGCGGCGAGGAGTCGGCGCTCTTCGCGGGCGATCTGCTCCGGATGTACCTCCGCTACGCCGAGTCCAAGGGCTGGCGCACGGAGATCATCGAGCAGACGCCGACCGACCTCGGCGGCATCAAGGACGTCCAGCTCGCGATCAAGGGCTCGTCGTCCGACCCCGCGGAGGGCGTCTGGGCGCACCTCAAGTACGAGGGCGGCGTCCACCGCGTCCAGCGCGTGCCCGTCACGGAGACGCAGGGCCGGATCCACACCTCCGCCGCCGGGGTGCTCGTCTTCCCGGAGGTCGACGCGCCCGAGGAGATCGGCATCGACCAGAACGACCTGCGGATCGACGTCTTCCGGTCGTCCGGTCCCGGAGGGCAGTCGGTCAACACGACCGACTCGGCGGTGCGCATCACGCACATCCCGACCGGCATCGTCGTCTCGATGCAGAACGAGAAGTCCCAGCTGCAGAATCGCGAGGCGGGGATGCGCGTCCTGCGCGCACGCCTCCTCGCGAAGCAGCAGGAGGAGGCCGACGCGGAGTCCTCCGCGATGCGCAAGTCGCAGATTCGCACCGTGGACCGCTCGGAGCGGATCCGCACGTACAACTTCCCCGAGAACCGCATCGCGGACCACCGGACGGGCTACAAGGCGTACAACCTCGACCAGGTGATGGACGGCGCACTGGACCCCGTCATCCAGTCGTGCATCGAGGCCGACGAGGCCGAGCGACTGGCGAACGTGGGCCAGTGATCCCGCTCGCGCAGGCCATCGACGCCGCGGCGCAGCGCCTCTCGGTGGCCGGCGTACCCTCCCCGCAGGTGGACGCCGAGCTGCTCGCCGGCCACGTCCTGCTGCTCGGGCGGGGAGAGGTCGCGGCCCGCGCGCTCGCCGGCGCGCTCATCGACGATCCCGACGCGACGGCGTTCTCGGACCTGATCGCCCGCCGTGCGGCACGCGAGCCGCTCCAGCACCTCACGGGCGTCGCGTACTTCCGCAGCCTCACGCTCCGCGTCGGGCCGGGCGTCTTCGTCCCACGCCCGGAGACCGAGATCGTCGCGCAGCTCGCGATCGACGCCCTTGCGGCGGTGCCATCGCCCGCACCCATCGCCGTCGATCTCGGGATGGGCTCCGGCGCGATCGCCATCGCGCTCGCGACCGAGGTGCCGCACGCCCTCGTGCACGCGGTCGAGCTCTCGCCGGACGCGTTCGTCTGGGCGAAGCTCAACGCGAGGGCTGCCGTCGCGGACAATCTGACGCTCGTGCGCGACGACCTCGCGGTCGCGCTCCCCGGACTCGACGGGTCGGTGGACGTGGTCGTCTCGAATCCGCCGTACATCCCGGCCGGCGCCGTCCCGCGCGATCCTGAGGTGCGCCTGCACGACCCCGAGCTCGCCCTCTACGGCGGCGAGGACGGGCTCGATGTCGTGCGGGCGCTCGATGCGACGGCCCGGCGGCTGCTGCGGCCCGGCGGCAGCCTGGTGATCGAGCACGGCGAGCTGCAGGGGCCGGCGATCGCCGACATGCTGCGCGCCTCCGGCTGGCGCGCGGTCGCGACGCACCCCGACCTCGTCGGCCGCCCGCGCGCGACGACGGCCATCCGGTAGCCCGCGGGTAGGCTTGGCGGGCGATGGGCGCGATCTACGACTCCACGCAGCCGGAGGCGCTGCTCGAGGGCATGCGACTCGGCCGCGCCGCGATCGGCCGCGGCGAGCTCGTCGTCATCCCGACCGACACCGTCTACGGTCTCGCGGCCGACGCGTTCAACGCCGAGGCGGTGCTCGCGCTCGTCAGCGCGAAGGGCCGGACGCCCGCGACCCCGCCGCCGGTCCTGATCGGCTCCCTCCCGACGCTCGACGCGCTCGCCGAGGAGGTGCACGACGAGGTGCGCGTGCTCGCCGCGAGGTTCTGGCCGGGCGCGCTGACGATCATCGTCCCGGCCCGCGCCTCGCTCGACCTCGATCTGGGCGAGACCCGGGGGACGGTCGCACTGCGGATGCCCGACGACCCGATCGCGCTCGAGCTCCTCAAGGACACCGGTCCGCTCGCCGTCTCGAGCGCCAACCGGACCGGCGAGCCGCCGGCCACCTCCGCCGCGGAGGCTGCCGCCGCGCTCGGAGAGTCCGTCGCCGTCATCCTCGACGGAGGTGCGCGGGGCACGGTCTCGAGCACGATCGTCGATGCGACGGCGCTGCCGAGCGGCAAGCTGCGCATCGTCCGGGTCGGCGCGATCCCGGTCGAGGAGATCCGCGACGCCGTCGGGGCCGACCGGCTCGCGGACGCGGCCGGCGGGACCGCCTGACGTGCGCACCCTCTTCTACGGGATCATCCTCCTCGTCTCGGCGGGCGTGACGTTCGGGGTGTCGACGCTCGTCTGGCGACTCTCGAAGCGCTACCGTCTGACGCCCCGCATCCGGGAGCGGGACGTCCACACCCGGCCGACGCCGCGGCTCGGCGGCATCGCGATGTTCGTCGGCATGGCCGTCGCGATGGGGGTCGCGGCCCTCATCCCGTCGTTCGACCTCGTCTTCGCGGAGCCGAACGCGATCGTCGGACTCGCGCTCGCGAGCCTCATCGTCGTCATCGTCGGGGTCGCCGACGACATCTGGGACCTCGACTGGACGCTCAAGCTCGCCGCGCAGATCCTCGCCGCGGGCGTGCTGGCGTGGCAGGGCATCCAGCTCTACACGCTCCCCATCGGCGGCCAGACGATCGTCAGCCCCTGGATCTCGCTCGTCGCGACGATCGTCGCGGTCGTCCTCGTGATGAACGCCGTCAACTTCATCGACGGGCTCGACGGGCTCGTCGCGGGTGTCGCGGTGATCGCCGGCGGGGTGTTCTTCGTCTACGCCTACCTGCTGCAGACGCAGGCGCAGACCGAGTACTTCAACCTTGCGACCCTCACCACGGTCGTGCTCGTCGGTGCCTGTCTCGGTTTCCTCCCGCTCAACTTCCATCCCGCGAAGCTCTTCATGGGCGACTCGGGATCGATGCTCGTCGGCCTCATGATGGCCGCGTCGACGATCTCGATCACCGGCCGGATCGACTCGGGGATCGCGCAGCGCGAGGACGTCTTCTCCGCCTACTTCGCGCCGGCGTTCATCCCGCTGCTGCTCCCGCTCGCGGTGCTCGCGATCCCGCTGCTCGACTTTGCCCTCGCGGTCATCCGGCGGGTAGCCGCGGGCAAGTCGCCGTTCAGCGCCGACCGCAAGCACCTCCACCACCGGCTCCTGGACATGGGCCACACGCATCTGGGCGCCGTGCTGATCCTCTACATGTGGACGTTCCTCGCGGCGGTCGGCGTCCTCCTCTTCATGTTCGTGTCGTGGTACATCGCGGTGGGCGCCCTCGTGGCGGCCGCGATCGTCTGCGTCGTGCTCACATTCCTGCCGCTGACCCGGTCGCGCAGGGAGTCTCGAAAGGCGGAACTCGAATGAACGCGGTGCTTCGGAAGTCCTTGACCTGGGGCGTGATCTTCGCCGTGGTCCTGCTCGTGGTCGCCGGCGCGATCGGCTGGTTCGTCGCCGGCGAGCAGGGCGTCGTGTCCGCCGCGATCGGCGCGGCCGTCGCCGCGATCTTCATGGGGCTCAC
>Ga0182745_1002511_pt1 | contig 16417 bp, 15 predicted proteins | sample eDN3rd30CKraftBY_FD_128523 | JGI IMG/M metagenome (GOLD analysis project Ga0182745, IMG submission 128523) | Enriched backyard soil microbial communities from Emeryville, California, USA - eDNA 3rd pass 30_C Kraft BY (version 2) (version 2) | ecosystem: Environmental > Terrestrial > Soil >...
CGGGGACCGCGATTTCAGCCTTGCCGCGCTGGTTCTGCTGCTCGACCGGACCTGCCTGCGGATCGGCAATCCCGCCTATACCGCCGCCAATCGCAGCTTCGGCGCCTCGACCCTGCTCGCGCGGCATCTGAGCCTCAGCGAGGACGGGCTGGTCGAGCTGAAGTTTCGCGGCAAGGGCGGCAAACTTTGCCGCCATGTTCTGCGCGACAAGCGGCTGAACCGCATCCTGCATGAAATCGGTGACCTGCCGGGGCGCAATATCTTCACCTATCTCGACGAGGATGGCGAGGCGCGCTGCCTGCATTCGCAGGATGTGAACGACTACCTTTCGGAGATCGCGGGCGAGGGGGTGACGGCCAAGACCTTCCGCACCTGGGGCGGGACGCTGGCGGCCTTCGAGTTTGCGGAGAGCCTGCCGCCCGAGGAAGGGCTGAGCGCGCGGATGCTGGCCGATGCGACCGCCGAACGGCTTTTCAATACGCCGACAGTCTGCCGGAAATCCTATATCCATCCCGCGGTCCTGGCCCTGGCAGACCTGCCCTCCGCAAGGCGCGCCGCCTTGCTCACAGGGCTGCCCTGTCCCGAGATCGCCGAATTGCGCGCGAGCGAGCGGCGCCTCCTCGCCCTACTGGACCCGGAACAAGGCGGATGAGCCATGCGTCAACACAGTCGCGAAATCTTGTGCGAACTTTCACGGATTTTTGCGGTTGATCCCCGGAAAGCGGTTTCTAAAGGAGAAGCGATGCAGAGCGCCGAGAAAGACGAGCAGCACCTGCCCAACCATCCGCCACAGGAACGCGGTACCTATCCCTCAGGACTGGAGCGCGAGCGGCGCGAACCTGCGGGCGGTGCCGACAAGCCGAAACCGTCCCCGGAGCATCGCCCCGAGGACAAGACCGCCCATGACCCCGATCAAAGGAGAGAGCTATGAAAGGCATTATCGCATGGTTTCTGGGTGTGCCCCTCGTCGTCATCATCCTGCTCTATGTGACCGGGATATTCTGACGGCACCCGCCAAGTGGAGAGTTCCGATGTCCTATAACACCGAACCCGAACGCGCCGCGCGCCGGCATCCGGCCGCGATCATTGCGATCATCCTGGCCCTTGCCGTGGCAGGCATTGCGTTGATCTGGTGGATGGGTTCCGATCCGGTCGAGGAAGGCGATGTGAGCCGGATCGAAGCCCCCGCCGCGCCCGAGGGCGGGGCGCAGACGACACCGACCGCACCGCCTCCGGCCGGAACGCCCGCCGCTGGCAGCCCGCCGAGCCAATGAGATGGCGCCGCGCGTCTTCTGGAAGGGTTACCTGAAGCTTTCGCTGGTGACATGTCCCGTCACCATGATGCCCGCCACGACCGAGGGCGAGCGGGTCCGCTTCCATACGCTGAACGCCCGGACCGGCAACCGCGTCACCAGCCGTTACGCGGATGCCGTCACCGGCAAGACCGTCGAGGAGGACGATCAGGCCAAGGGCTATCCGCGAGGCGAGGAGGACCACGTCATCATCGAGGATGACGAGCTTGACGCCGTCGCCCTCGAAAGCACGCGGACCATAGATATCGAGATGTTCGTGCCGCAGGATTCGATCGAGTGGATCTGGTATGACAAACCCCATTTCCTGATGCCCGCCGATACGATCGGCGAAGAGGCCTATTCGGTCATTCGGGACGCGATGGCCGCCACGCAAACGGTCGGGATCGCGCGTCTGGTCCTCTACCGGCGCGAGCGTGCGGTGATGCTTGAGCCTCGCGACAACGGGATTCTGGTCTGGACCCTGCGCTATGGCGACGAGGTGCGTGATGAGAGCGCCTATTTTGGCGCCCCTGCCAAGGACAAGCCCGACCCCGCGCAGATGAAGCTTGCCCTGCGTCTGATCGACGAACGGATCGAGCCCTGGGACGAGGCGATGGTGCATGACCCCGTGCAGGAGCGGCTGCTGGAAATCATCGCGGCCAAGAAGAAGGGGCGCAAGAAGGCAAAGCCCAAGCCCGCCGAGGAGGAGAAGCCGGGCAATGTGATCAACATCATGGACGCGCTGAAAAAGAGCCTCGCATCCGAGCGGAAGGGGAAGCCGGGATAGCGGTTTCGCGCGCTGTCCCGCCTCAGGGTTTCGCGGGCAGGGGCCGTGCGGCCGCGCGAAATCCATCCCACGGATCGCGGCTCAGCGCGGCAAGCCGGGCGGGAAGGTTCGTTACGGTGAAATGCGCGGGCCCGATCTCGGGGCCAAGCTCCTCCCAGTCGAGCGGGGTCGAGACCGGCGCCCCCGCGCGCGCCCGGGCCGAATAGGCGGAAACCGCCGTTGCGCCGCGCTGGTTGCGCAGATAGTCGATCAGGATGCGGCCCTTTCGCTTCGACTTGGTGATGGTCGAGACATAGGCCTCGGGCGTGTCGGCGGCCATCGCATCGGCCATCGCCTTGGTGAAGGCCTTGGCCGCGCGCCAGTCGGCTTTCGGCTTCAGGGGCGCGACGACATGCAGCCCCTTGCCCCCCGAGGTCTTGACGAAGGCCGCGAGGCCCGCATCCTCGAGACGCCGGCGCACCTCCTGCGCGGCGGCGATCACCGCGGGCCAGTTCACCCCCTCTCCGGGGTCGAGGTCCATCACGATCATGTCGGGCCTTTCCCAATCGGTGATGGTCGAGCCCCAGGGATGGATCTCCAGCGCGGCGGATTGCACCAGCGCCATCAGCCCGTCGAGATCGCTGATGCTGATCAACTCCTCGCCCGCCCGGTCCTTCGGATCGCGGATGCGGGTGATTTTCGGGTTCATCCCCTTCCACGCATGCTTCTGAAAGAATTTCTGCCCCTCGATCCCGGTCGGACAACGCAGCAGCGCCAGCGGCCGGCCGGTGACGAAGGGGGCGATGCGACGCCAGACCTCGGCATAATAATCGGCCAGCCCCTCCTTGGTGACGCCTGCATCGGGCCAATAGATGCGGTCGGGATGGCTCAGCGTGACCGTGCGGCGTGGCACAGGCGGGGGTTTCGCCGGGTTCGGGCTTTCCTGCTCGATCTCGCGCGGATCCTTGTCCTCGCGCAGGCCCCGGAACGCGGCATGGCGCAGATGGCCGTCCGCGGTCCATGCCCGGAACTCGACCTCCGCGACCAGCTCGGGGCGGACGAAGCTGACATGGCGGGCTTCCTCGGCGCTGAGCTTGCCCTTGAAGGGGCTTTCCTTCACGCGCATCGCCTCCAGCCGGGTGAAAAGCTCGGCCGCGGCCGCATGGCTGAAGCCGGTCCCGACCCGCCCGACATGGCGCAGCGCACCCCCTTCATGCACGCCAAGGACCAGCGATCCCACCGCCTTCGGCTTGGCGGTCGAGGGGGTGAAGCCGCCAATCACGAATTCCTGCCGGGCCGAGCATTTCGACTTCACCCATGACCGCCCCCGGCCCGAACGATAGGGCGAGGCCGCGAGTTTCGAGACGATCCCTTCGAGGCTGAGGCGGCAGGCATGGCGCAGCACCATGTCGCCGTCATCCTCGAAATGATTGCTGAAGCGGATGATGCCCCCGCCCTCGGGGATCAGGCCCGCAAGCATCTCCTTGCGTTCGACCAGCGGCAGGCGGCGCAGGTCGCGCCCGTCGAGATAGAGCAGGTCGAAGACATAGAGCCGGAAGCGATCCTCGCGTCCCGCGCTCAGATCCGCCTGAAGGGCCGAGAAGTCCGACGCGCCGCTGTCGCCCTCGACCACCAGTTCCGCATCGAGGATGGCGTTTTCGACCGGCAGCTTCTCTAGCGCCGCGATCACGGATTTGCCGAATTTCCCGGTCCAGTCCAGCCCGCTGCGGGTCAGCAATGTGACCTTGCCCTTCTCAATGCGGACCTGCACGCGGTAGCCGTCGAACTTGATCTCATGCAGCCAGCGTGCGCCAGACGGGGCCGCATTTACCAGCGTGGCCAGCATCGGGGGGATGAAATCCGGCATGGCGGCCTTCTTGCCGCGCGCGGCGGGCTTGCGAGCCTTCGCGGCAAGCTTGCCGGGTGCCTTTCCCGCCGCGATTTCATCAAGACTACGTCCCGAGGCCACCGAGTCCGGGCTTTCCTCAAGGATATCCCCCGCGCCCTCGGGGCGGGCGAATTCGTCATCTCCCTTGATCAGCAGCCAGTTCTCGCGCTTTTCGCCGGGCTTGGCCTGCATCCGCACCAGATGCCAGCGTCCGTGCAGCTTCTCGCCGTCCAGCGTGAACTCCAGATGCCCCTTGGCATAGGCGCGGGCGGGATCACCCTCGGGTATCCATGTCCCGCGATCCCAGAGCAGCACCGTCCCGCCGCCATATTGGCCCTTGGGGATCGTGCCCTCGAACGTGCCGTAATCCAGCGGGTGATCCTCGACATGGACGGCAAGGCGCTTCTCCTCGGGATCGAGGCTGGGGCCCCGCGTCACCGCCCAGCTTTTCAGCACCCCATCCATTTCGAGGCGGAAATCGTAATGCAGCCGGCGCGCCGCATGTTTCTGGATGACGAAGGAATTGCCGGATTTGCTGGCCTTGCCGCCCTTCGGCTCGGGCGTGGCGGCAAAGTCGCGCTTCTTGCGATAGGTCTCCAGCGCCATGCGTCAGCCTGCCTTCTTGCGCGGCTTTTTCGCCGCCTCGGCGCTCTGGCGTAGCGCGGCCATCAGGTCCACGACCTTCGCCTTCGGGCGGGCGGGGCGGGGCTTGATCCGGCGCCCCTCGGCCTTGGCCTTCACCAGTTCGGCCAGCGCCGCCTCATAGCGATCCTCGAAGGCCGCCGGATCGAAGGTTCCGGCCTTGGTCTTGATGATGTGCTTGGCAAGGTCCAGCATCTCGCCCTTGATCCGGCGGGCGGAGATCTCGGCGAAGGCTTCGGCGGGCTTGCGCACCTCATAGTCGAAATTCAGCGTGGTCGCGATCAGGCCCTCGCCATGTGCTCGGATCAGCAGCGTTCGCATCCGCCGGAACAGCACCGTCCGGGCAATGGCCGCGACACCCTTCTTCTTCATCGCGTTCTGGATCAGCAGAAAGGCCTCGTCCCCGATACGGTCGGCCGGGGCGAGGTAATAGGGCTTGTCGAAATAGAGCTTGTCGATATCCCCGCAATCCAGAAAGGCCGAGACGGCAAGGGTCTTGTCGCTGTCCGGCACCGCCTCGGCGATCTCGTCCGGCGACAGGATGACATGCTCGCCCGTCCCGGGATCATAGCCCTTGACCTGATCCTCGGTCGCAACCGGCTTTCCGGTGTCGGCATCGACGAATTCGCGGCGCAGCCGGTGACCCGTTGCCCGGTTCACCATATGGAAAGCGATCCGGTCCGAGGTCGAGCTGGCCGTATAAAGCGCGACCGGGCAGACCAGTTCGTCGATCCTGAGAGTGCCCTTCCAGTTTGCCCGTGGTGCCATGACCCGTCCGTTCGCCCCGCTTGTGCCCCCAGTCAACCTTGCGACCGGGCAGAGGTTCCCTGATCCGGGGGCAGTCGGCGCGGTGGCAAAGGATTGCCATGCACCTCCCAGCCTGCGAAAGTCGGGCGGTCGATCCCGGCGCCAGCTCTCCGGTGATCGAATCGGATTTTCACTGCCCGACGGCCGGGCGGGGTAGGAGACCAGATGCTTCAGCAATCTCTGCGTGTTCTCGTGGTCGAGGACGACTATTTCCTTGCCACGAATCTGGCCGAGGAAATCCGGGATTGCGGGGATCAGGTCATCGGTCCCTTTGCCGATATTGGCGCGGCGATCGCGAATGTCGCAAGGGCCGAGGTCGCCATTCTCGACGTCAGGATTCGCGGGCATCAGTCCTTTCCCGTCGCGGATTCCCTGATCTCCCGCGAGGTTCCGTTCGTCTTTCTGACCGGATACGACCGGGACTGCTTTCCGCAGCGTTTCCTCGACCGGCACATCTATCAGAAGCCCAGCCGGACCGGATTGCTGCTGGACGATCTGCATGGCCAGCATGCCGAAGGGATCACGGCGCGCGACGACAGCATCGAAACGGCGGTGATCCGACTGCTCCAGCGCGCGAGATTTCTGTTGCCCGACACCGCCTCGGCCGAGCGTCTGGTTGAAGCGACGCTCCTGCGCGCCATCGCCGAGACCGAGGCCGGCGCGCCGGGCGAGCGGATCTCGGCCTTTCTGCTGTCGCTGCTCGAGGATGAGTTCCGGCAGCGCGGCAGGCTCTACCTGAACTGAGGCGACGCGGGCGGGGCCTGACGGGCCACACCGTCCTGATGCCCTGACTCGCGATCTTGTGAACCGGGCGGCGAAACATTGGGCCCCGGCGCGGGTTCGCCGAAACAGGCAACCTTCATGCGAGGATGGGATGAAGCCTTCATTTTCGACAGGCGGAGTGATGCTTGCCGGCAGTCTTGCGGCAATCTTCTCGCTCATCGTCCTTGGGGGACTGACCGCCGTTTCTGGCCAGCCCTTCTGGATGCCGCTGAACGTGACCACGCAGGCGATCTACGGTCCTGAAGTCGCGGAAATTCCCGCCTTCGACCTCGGACATACGGGCCTTGGACTGCTGATCCATGTGATTTCCTGCATCTTCTGGGCGGCAGTCGCCATGATTTTCATGCAGTGGATCGGTTCGGCGGCAGCGGCGGGTTTCGGCACCGCGCTGCTGGCCCTGGTGATCGACTATGGCATCCTGCCCGAGCGGCTGAGCCCGGGCTGGCATCTCGCGCTGGTCTTTCCCGTGGTCGTCTGCGGCTTCATCGCGCTGGGTCTGGGGCTTTGGCTGGGCCTCTCCCGCGTCTCGCGGGTTCAGTCGCCACCATTTGCGACGGCGCCGATACCGGTGACAGGAATCCCGGTCCCACATCACGGACCCGACGCGCTGCGCCATCCCGCCCCGCCGGTGATCGACCAGCGCCAGCAACGCATCGACCCGGCGAACGAGGTGACGGAAGATCCGAACCGGAACACGGATTCCGATCGCTGAGGGCTGATCGCTGGGCCGCCGGCCGGGAACAATGACCGCCTGCTGTGGTTCTGTGGCTTTGGGGGCAAGGCATGGCGGCAAACATCAAGCATGGACCGATCGGCCCGAATGCGGTGCATCTTTGCGTCGACATGCAGCGCCTTTTCGGGCCCGGCGGGCCGTGGCACGTCCCCTGGGCCGCGAAGGTGCTGCCGGCGATCCATGACCTTGCGCGCTTTCACCCGGAGCGGACGATCTTCACCCGCTTCATCCCGCCGCGCGACCTCGCCTCTGCCACCGGCTGCTGGCGCCGCTATTACCAGAAATGGCCCGGGATTCTGGGCGAGAGCCTGCCGCCGGCGCAGCTGGATCTGCTGCCGGAACTGGCGGATTTCGTGCCTCCGGCGCGGGTCAAGGACAAGTCGGTCTATTCGCCCTGGCAGGATGGAGAGCTGCACCGGTTCCTGCGCAAGGCCGAGGTCGATACGCTGGTCATTTCGGGCGGCGAGACGGATATCTGCGTCATGGCGACGGCGCTTGGCGCGGTGGATCGCGGCTATCGCACCATTCTCGTCTCCGATGCCGTCTGCTCATCCCTGGACGAGGCGCATGATGCGGCGATGACCATGTTCCGGCTGCGCTTCTCGGAACAGGTCGAGGCGATCCCGCTGGAGGAGGTGCTGGAGAACTGGCGCGGTTGAGAGGTTCCAGCGGGCCTGCGCCGCCATTGCCCGCAAGTGTTTGGAGAAATCAGGGTTTGAGGCTAAGCTTCTCATGTTTGTGAGGGAAATTGCATCGGTTCGGCGGTAACATTTCCGCCGCTGCGAAGGTTCTGCGAGGGAAAGGACCAGGACGAAGAATGGGCTACTCGATGCAGGAAGAAGACGAGGGGCCCGGTCTGGGGCCCGAACTGGACAAGGCGCTTGCCGAGTTGCTGGACCAGACCCGCAGGGAGCCGATCTCGCCGCGCCTGCGCGAACTGGCCGAGCGGCTGGCGAGGGCGCTGGAAAAGGCGCGGCAATGACCGGCGGACCTCTCCGCGGGAATTGGCCGAGGGACTGAAAAGGGACGGAACCCCGACCGGCCTTGCGGGATTTCCTTTCCATGGAAAGCGAGGAGGCATTCCATGAAGGGCGAGATCCTTGAGCAAATCCCGGGATTGCGCGCCTATGCGCGCGTCCTGTGCCGGTCTGTTCCAGATGCCGAGGACCTGGTTCAGGAGACCCTGCTGCGGGCGATCGAATATGCTGGCAGCTTCCGGCCCGGCACCAATCTGCGGGCCTGGCTTTTCACCATCATGCGCAATCGCTTCTACACCAATTGCCGCAAATCGGCGCGCGAGCGGACCGGCGGAATGGATTGCGTCTCGGAGCAGCCGCGGAGCGAGCCCGAACAGGAATGGCACATGCAGACGATCGAGCTGCATTCCGCGCTGCGCGACATGCCGGTGCATTACCGCGAGGCGATCATTCTGGTCGGAGCTTTGGGTGAAAGCTATCTCGAGGCGGCCCGCGTCCTCGATTGCGACATCGGCACCATCAAGAGCCGCGTGAACCGCGCCCGCAACATGCTCCGCAAGGCGCTGGAGCCGGAGTTGTAGACCGGGCGCAGGCTTTGAGCGGGTTCCGAAAATTCGACATATGATCGGGCGTGCGAGGCTGACCATCCGGCCGCCGTTGGTCCATTTCGCAAATGTGGCTGATTGTCCTTTATGGGGTGTCGAAGGCCCCGATGGCGCGAAGCGATGCTTGCGGGCGGGGGCGAGTTGGCTTTCAGCGGCGATTTCCCGAACCGCCGGCAAAAGTCCCCGAAGCGACCGTGCATCGTGGACTTCGTGAGCCGCATTTTCACCACGCTGAAGAGGAGGACACCCCGCGAGCAGCAACGGGAACGACCGGCCAACTGCAATCTTGCTATTCGCACGCGGCGTTCGCAGCCGGGTTCCTCCAGACCGCACCGGCCCCAGCGACGCGCCCGCTCCATCACCGGCGGACGCCTCAGATCAGCCCTTTTCCTCGGCCTTCTTCCACAGCCTCTTGATCCTTTCGCGCAGCGTCTGGAAGATCACGTAAAGCGAGGGGATCAGGAAAATCCCGATCAGCGCCGCGGCCAGCATCCCGCCAGCGACGCCGGTGCCGACGGCGCGACGGCTCAGCATCGCGGCCCCGGTTGCGCCGACCAGCGGCAGCAGCCCGGCGATAAAGGCGAAGCTGGTCATCAGGATGGCGCGGAAACGGTCGCGGGCGCCGGCCATGGCGGCCTCGTGGATGCCCATTCCGCTCTCGCGCCGGGCTTTGGCGAATTCGATGATCAGGATGGCGTTCTTGGCGGCCAGCGCGATCAGCACGATCAGGCCGATCTGGGCATAGATGCCGAAATCGAGGCCGGCGAGCTTCAGCGCGGCCAGTGCCCCGGCGACGCCGACGATCACCGACAGAAGGACCGGGATCGGGATCGTCCAACTTTCGTAAAGCGCGACGAGGAACAGATAGGCAAAGACCAGCGCCAGCGCGAGGATCAGGGTGGTCTGGCCGGCCGCCTGCTTCTCCTGCAAGGCGGTGCCGGTCCATTCGAAGCTGTAGCCAGCGGGCAGGGCTTTCGCGCTGATCTCCTCCATCGCCAGAAGCGCGGTGCCGGAGGCCACGCCATCGGCGGGCGAGCCGTTCAGCGTCGCTGAGCGATAGTTGTTGTAGCGCACGATGGATTGCGGCCCGACGGTATATTCGGCATGGGCCACGGCGCTCACCGGCACCATTTCCCCGGTCGCGCTGCGCACATGCAGGGCGTTGATGTCGGCGACGGCGGCGCGGTCGCTTTCGCGCGCCTGCACGTTCACCTGCCACGTCCGGCCATAAAGGTTGAAGTCGTTCACATAGATCTGCCCCAGCGTGCCCTGCAGCGTGGTGAACAGATCGCTGACCGAAACGCCGAGGGTCTGCAACCGCTCGCGATCCAGTTCGAGATAAAGCTGGGGAGACCCGGCCGAGAAGGTGGTGAAGGTCGGGCCAAGCCGCGGATCCTGGCTTGCGGCGACCATCAGCCCGCCCGCGACCGAGGCCAGATCGGCGGGCGAGCGCCCCTCCATATCCAGAAGCTGGTATTCGAAGCCCGAGCCGGTGCCCAGCCCGACAATCGGCGGCAGGTTGAAGGCAAAGACCTGCGCCGAGCGGATGGCCGCCCCCTTTTCCATCGCGGTGGCGATGGCGGCAAAGACGCTGCTGCTGGCGGTGGTCCGTTCGTCGAAGGGCTTCATCGCGGCGATGACAAAGCCGCTGCTCGATTTCGCCAGCCCGTCAAGGAAGCTGAACCCGGTGACCGAGACGACGCCCTCCACCCCCTCGATCCCGCCCAGCATCTCCTCGACCTCGCGCATGGCGGTATCGGTCCGGTTGACCGAGGAGCCTTCGGGCAGCCGCACCTCGACGAAGAAGGCGCCCTGATCCTCGGCTGGCAGGAAGCCCGAGGGGACCACGCGGAAAAGGCCAAAGACCGCGCCCATGGCCAGCCCCAGAAGCACGAGGCCAAGGACGAGGCGCCGCGCGATCATGCCCGCGCCCTTGACATAGCCGTCGCGCGCATTGTCGATCCGGCGCGAGATCCAGCCCAATGGCCCGCGTTTCGGTCCGTGATGCGGCTTCAGCAGGATCGCGCAGAGCGAGGGGCTGAGGGTCAGCGCATTGATCGCCGAAATCACCATCGAGACCGAGACCGCGACCGCGAATTGCTGGAAAAGCTGGCCCGACAGGCCGGGAATGAAGGCCACCGGCACGAAGACCGACAGCAGCACCAGCGTGATCGCGACGATGGCCCCGGTGATCTCGCCCATCGCCATGCGGGCGGCGTCGGCGGCGCTCATGCCGGGGTTTTCCTCCATCACGCGCTCGACATTCTCGACCACGACGATGGCGTCATCGACCACGATCCCGATGGCCAGCACCAAGGCCAGCAGCGAGACGGTGTTCAGCGAAAAGCCAAGCGCCAGCATGACCGCGAATGTCCCGATCAGCGCCACGGGCACGGCGATAAGCGGGATGATGGTCGCGCGCACGCTGCCGAGGAACAGGAAGACGACGATGATGACGAGGATGAAGGCCTCGATCAGCGTATGCTCGACCTCGGAAATCGAGGCCTTCACGAAGGCGGTGGTGTCATAGACGATGTCATAGCGCATGCCTTCGGGGAAATTCGCCGAAAGCCGCTGCATCGCCGCCGCGATCCCGTCCCCCGCCGCCAGCGCATTGCCGCCCGGCAGCTGGTAGATGCCGATCATCGCGGTCGGCCGGCCGTTGAAGCGCGAATGGGTGTCCGAGATCTTCGCGCCCAGCTCGACCGTCGCCACGTCCTTGATCCTCAGGAACGAGCCGTCGGGATTGGCGCGCAACACGACATTCCCGAATTCGACCGGGTCGGTCAGGCGGCCCTGCGTGACGAGGTTCAGCTGGAATTGCGGGTCATTGGTCATCGGCTGGGCGCCGATCCGGCCGATCGCGGCCTGCACGTTCTGCGCCTTCAGCGCCGCCACGACATCGCCCGGCGTCACTTCCAGACTGGTCATCCGGTCGACATTCAGGACGACGCGCATGGAATAGTCGAGCGCCCCGAAAAGCGAGGCGTCGCCCACGCCCGGCACCCGCTTCAGCGCGTCGAGGACGTTGATCGTGGCATAGTTCGACAAAAACAGGTCGTCATGCGCCGGATTGTCCGAGGTGATCGCGATGGTCTGCAGCATCGCCGAGGACTGCTTCTTGACGCTGACGCCGGTAGCGCTGACCTCGGCCGGAAGGCCCGGTGTTGCCAGTGCAACGCGGTTCTGGACGTTCACCGTCGCGATGTCGGGATCGGTGCCGACCGCGAAACTGACGGTCAGCTTGTAGGAGCCATCCGCGCCGCTGGTCGATTTCATGTAGAGCATGTCGTCGACGCCGACGACGCGCGCCTCGATTGGCTGGGCCACCGTGGTTTCGACCACATCGGCGCCCGCGCCGGGATAGTTGGCGGTGACGGTGACCTGCGGCGGCACGATGTCGGGATATTGCGCGATCGGCAAAGCCGTCAGCGCGATCAGCCCGGCCAGCGTCAGCACGATCGAGATGACGGCGGCGAGGCGGGGACGGTCGATAAAGACTTCGGAGATCATGCCGTTCAGCCACCCGCTGCGGGTTCAGACGTCGCGTCCACGACGATGCCGGGACGCACCTTGTTCAGGCCCTCGGTGATGACCCGGTCGCCCTCGGCCAGCCCATCCGCCACGACGGTGCGGCCGAGCTGGGTGCTGCCGGTCTTGATCGCGCGGCGCTCGACCTTCGACTCGGCATTGACCAGCAGCACGAACGAGCCTTGCTGGTCGCGCTGCACGGCTTGCTGGGGCACGGTCAGCTCGCGCGCGCCCTCGCGCTCCTCCAGCGTGACCCGGACCAGTGCGCCGTCCAGCAGGGTGCCGTCGGGGTTCTTGAACTGGGCGCGCAGCAGCACGGTATCGGTGCCTTGCGCGACATTCGCGCTGATATAGTCGATATCGCCCCGGATGGGATATTCGGTGCCATTGGGCAGGACCAGCCGGACCACGGCATCCTTGCTCATCTCGCCCCGCGCCAGTTTCTCCTGATAGGTCAGAAGCAGGGTTGTCGCGACGGGGAAGGTCACCTCGATCGGGTCAAGGCGGGTCAGGGTGGTCAGCGCACCGCTGTCGGGTCCGACCAGCGCGCCGACATCGACGGTGCTCAGCCCGACGATGCCGGGGAAGGGCGCGGTGATCGTGGTATAGGAAAGCTGCAGTTTTTGCCGGTCCAGCGTGCCCTGAAGCTGCTGAAGCTGCCCCTCCGCCTCGCTCAGATTGGCCTGCGCCATGTCGAGGTCGTTCTGTGCCACGGCATTGCGCTTGACCAGCTCTGCCTTGCGGTCGCGCTCCAGCTCGGCCAGCTTGCGCTGCGCCTCGGCGGTGGCGATCTGGCCCTCGATCTCGGTGACGGCGGCGCGGTAGTCCTCGTCCTGGATGCGGTAGAGCGGGGTGCCCGCCTCGACCCGCGCACCCTCCTTGAAGCCCACCTCCTCGAGAAAGCCCGAGACGCGGGCGCGGATGTCGATCTTCTGGATCGCCTCCACCCGGCCGGTAAAGCTGGCATTCGCCCGAACCTCGGTCATTTCGGCCGAGGCGACGGTCACGGCGGGGGTGGTCTGGGCCGAAACCCCCAGCGGCAATTGCATTGCCAGCAGCAGGGCCAGTACGGGAATTACGCGTGGCATGCACTTGTCCCCTCATCGACTCCCGCAAATGCTCGCATGGCATTGGCGATCAGACAAGAAGTCCTTGGCAAGGGGTCGAAATCTGTCGCTGCCACGGCATTCGCGGCTGCGAGATGCTGGCCGGGTGCTGGGTCAGCTTGGTCACGCTGCCGCCCAGCCTCATCCGCTGTCCTTCAGCGCCTTCAGGACCGCCTGAACCTTGGGCGTGCGGTGCAGGTCGACATGGCTGACAAGCCAGAGTTGCGAGCGCCATTCCGGCAGGGTCATCACCTCGACCAGCCCGGCGGCCTGACCGGTCAGCAGCCAGCCCAGCCCCAGCCCCGCGCGGATCGCGGCGGCGCGCGCATCGCCGTCATTGCTGGCCATGACGATCGCGGCTTCGGGCAGATGCTCGGCCATCCAGCGCGAATGCGGGGCGCGCGCGCTCTCATAGCCCGGCACGATGAAGGCGTGGCCCGAGAGGTCGCGCACCGGCCCGTGCCGGTCCAGATAGGCTTGAGCCGCATAAAGCCGGCCCTCAAGCTGGCACATGGGGGTGACGACATAGTCAGGCTCGGTCGGGCGGGCGCCTGCCCGGATCGCGACATGCGCCTCGCCCGCATCCAGCCGGTAAAGGCGCAGGTCGGTGACATAGTTCAGCCGCAGGCCCGAATGCAGCGCCAGCATCGCGGTCAGGCGCGGCATCACCAGATCCGACAGCCCCGGCAGCGAGGTCACGGTGATCTCGCCCTCGATCAGATCCCGCGTGCCGGCGATCCGCGAGGCCATCTGGGCAAAGCGCGCCTCGGCGGCGGTGGCGGCGTCCAGAAGCAGCCGCCCGGCCTCGGTCAGGGCATAGCCGCGCGGGTGGCGCTGGAACAGCCGCGCGCCCAGCCGCGCCTCCAGCGCGTCGATGCGCCGGATCACCGTCGCATGATGGACGCCCAGAAGATCGGCGGCGCCGCTGACCGTGCCGGCGCGGGCCACGGTCATCGCCGCGCGGATATCGTCCCAGTTCTGGTCGTCCATTGTGCGTCCATGCACAGTTGATGCGCGATTATCCCTCTTTTGTTCATCCATGCAAAGTCCTATCTCCCTTTTCGACATTCGAACACGGGAAGCCGAAATGAACATTCTCCATATCGACAGCGCGATCACCGGCGACACCTCGGTTTCGCGTCAACTGACCGCCGAGATCGTGGCCAAGCTGAAGGCCGAGCGCCCGGACGCCACCGTCACCTATCGCGACCTTGCCGAAGGCGTTCCCGCCATCGACAATGACTGGTTCCACGCCGTTCGCCTGAATCCGGAAAACCCGACCGCCGACCAGCAGGCGCTGATCGCGACCTCGAACGCCTATCTGAAAGAGGTGCAGGACGCCGATGTGGTCGTTCTTGGCCTGCCGATCTACAACTTCACCGTGACCGCGCAGCTCAAGAACTGGTTCGACCAGATCGCCCGCGCCGGCCTCAGCTTCCGCTATACCGCCGAAGGCCCCGAGGGCCTGCTGAAAGGCAAGCGCGCCATCATCGCCTATGCCGCCGCCGGCACGCCCTTCGGCTCGGAACTCGACTTCGCTTCGGGTTATGTCCGCCACATCCTGGGCTTCATGGGCATCACCGATGTCGAATTCGTCCCGGCCGACCGGCTGGCCTTCGACCGCGAGGGCGGGCTTGCCCGCGCCAAGGAAGCGCTGGACAAGATCGCGGCCTGATCCGGCCAAGCCAGCCAGATGCGACAAACGGGGCGGTCCACCGGCATGTGGGCCGCCCTTGCGATTCATCCCCCGACGCGGCCGTTACGCCCGGCGACCTCATGCGGCTAGTTCGCGTGTGACCCCTGACCGGACGGTTCGGCTTTGCCATTCGCGCGTGGTGGTCGCCGGGTCAGTTCGCTCAGGAACCGCTCCCGGTCGAGATCTCCCTCGCCCGGCGCATAGATCGCCGCGTCGAGCCGGTGCAGGGCGGCGGGATCGACGTTCCGGCCGCGGTCCCGTTCATATCCCGCATAGGCCAGCGCGACCCGGCGCAATTCGGGCAGGTCCGCACCCGACGCCGCCTCGCGCAGGGCGGCCCGGTGCGGATTGGGCCGCCAGCGCCGCAGGTGCGGCCCACGCCACCCCTTGCGGTAAAGGGCAAGCCCCAGCGCTATCGCTACGCCTGCCAGCAGGACGAGCAATTGCGGCCAGCGCGCGCCGGGGCCCGATACGCCGCCCACATTCGCGCCGACCTGACCATAGCCGAAGATCACCGGCTGGGTGATCGCCCCCCGCATCTCGCGCTTGGCCAGATCGAACCACGAGAAGCGCATCGGCGGCAATGTCCCCTGCTCGCCCGTGATGGGGCGCAGGCTCCACTCCCATTGCACGAAGGCCAGCGGGCCGCGCTCGGTCAGCCGCGTCTCGCGCTTTTCGGGGGCGGTGAAGCTGATCAGCCACTTCTCGCGCAGCTCAGGCCGGGGCGGCAGCAGATGCGCCATGGTCTCCTCGGCGGTGATGGTGATACGGCGCTGGATGGTCTCATCGTCGCGGATGCGGGCCGGGTCGCCGGAAAGCTCGTCCGTGACCTTGAGGTTCCGCGCCGCCAGCGGCAGGCCCGGCGCCGGATAGGGCGTGATCGCGATCGAAACCGGCGGGGCCTCGATCGCCACCTCGGTCCGGGTTCCGCCATCGGCCTTGGTCAGGTGATGCGTGACCGGGCCGATCACCAGACGGCCGGGCTGGCGGGGAAAGATGGCGATCTGCCGCTCGAACACGCGGCGGAGCAGGCCGCCCACCCGTTCCTCGCGCCAGTCATCGGGCCGGAGCTGCATCCAGTCATAGCCGGGCGCGTCGGGAAAGGTCATGTCCTCCAGCGCGATAAAGCCGTCATATTCACCCCGAACGGTCAGGTGGATCATCTCTCCGACCACGGGGCGGGTATCGGGCAGGATAAGGCGCAAACTGTCATCGGCCCACGCCGGGGCGGCGAGCAGCAAAAGCAGCAGAAGAAACCGGCCTACCATGGCTCGCCCTCGGCCGGGCGGATCAGGCCAAGCGCCGCGCGGCGGTCGAACTCGGCCCGGAGGCGCAGGCGCAAAAACTCGCCCGGATCGTCCGAGAGGGTGTCCAGCCATTCATCGCTGGCGGTGATGCCGCGGGCCTCGACATCGCGCTTCCAGTTGATCATCAGGACGCCCGAGGTCGTGGCCGCGGCGAGGCCCGAGGGGCCAAGCCCCCCTTTGGCGGCGATGCGGCCCGGAACGATGCTGTCCCCCTGCTCGGGCGGGATCATCGCATTGACCAGATCGCGGTTCTGCCGCGCCTCGGCATCGGCGGGATTGGCGAA
>Ga0182745_1002512_pt1 | contig 16408 bp, 9 predicted proteins | sample eDN3rd30CKraftBY_FD_128523 | JGI IMG/M metagenome (GOLD analysis project Ga0182745, IMG submission 128523) | Enriched backyard soil microbial communities from Emeryville, California, USA - eDNA 3rd pass 30_C Kraft BY (version 2) (version 2) | ecosystem: Environmental > Terrestrial > Soil >...
CGGCCGACCATCCCCGCGCTTGCCGCGACGCGGCTCGCGGAAGGCCTCTGTCCAGCCGGGTTTCTGGGGGGCGGTGTTGGGGCAACCCGGTTTCTCGAAGGCTTTTGCCTCCGTCTGTGCCGCGCTGGTCCTGGGCGGCGGCTACGGCTGGTATCGCTGGGACAACACGCCCGGCTATGTGCTGAGCGTGAGCACGGCGGCGGGAGAAGTGCGTCGGCTGGACCTGCCCGACGGCTCCCGTGTCGCGCTGAATTTCGGCAGCACGCTGGAGGTCCGCTACTATCCGCGGCGCCGCGAACTGGTGCTGAACCAGGGCGAAGGGTTCTTCGACGTGGCGCCGGACACCGGCCGGCCATTTACCGTCGATGCCCGCCAGAGTCGGATCACGGTGGTGGGCACGGCCTTCAATGTGCGCAACACGCCGGAGGAAGTCATCGTCAAGGTGTCGCATGGCCGGGTGCGCGTGCAGCCCGACCGCGACAAGGCCCGGCCCGAGCTGTCGCTGGGCGCCGAGCAAGGCGTGACCGTGGATGCGCGAAACGCTACCTACCAGGCGGTGGCGGCAGTGCCGGACGGCGTGGGCGGATGGCGCAATGGCCGTCTGGTGTACCGGCGCACGCCGCTGGGCGAGGTGGCCCAGGAAGTCGCGCAATACCTGGGCAAGCCGGTGACCTTGGCCAGCCCGGGCCTGAAGTCCTTGCCGGTCTCGGGTTTCGCCGCGACCAATGCGCCGGCCGCCTTTCTGGAAGCTTTGCCGGATCTGCTGCCGGTGCAGGTCAAGCGCGCGCCCGGCGGCGGTTATCTCATCCAGGACCGCTGAGCGTCCGGATCCCGCTGAGAATTATTTTTGATTACGCGCGTTGCGCGGGTTCCCAATCCGGTCCTGGAATCCGTTTACTCCCGCAAGGCCGGTAGCGGCCACAACGACGGGAGTGGGAATGGGACGGGGATTGTTGACAGACGCGCTTGCTGGCGGCGCGTTGACGGCGGGCATGCAGCTCAGGGCCATGCCGGTGATGGTGGCGAGCGCGCTTGCTTCCCTGGCGGCGCCGGCCGCGGTGCATGCGCAGCAACAGGCACAGGTGGATTTCAGCATTCCGGCTCAGCCGCTGGAACATGCCTTGAGGCTGTTTTCGGAACAGTCGCGGCATCAGGTGCTGTTCGATGAAGCCGTGGTGGCGGGCAAGCGCTCACCGGCGGTCAACGGCCGCTACGCGCCGCGGGAAGCGCTGGATCACTTGCTGTCCGGCACCGACGTGCGTGTCAACAGCGCCAGGCCGAACGTGTACACCTTGACGGTGGCGGGGCAATCCTCGTCCGACGCGGTGACGCTGCAATCGGTCACGGTCACCGGCCGCGGCTTGGGCGGTCCGACCACCGAGGGAACCGGCTCGTACACGAGCGATGCCATCACGATCAGCAAGATGACGCAGTCCGTCAGGGAAACGCCGCAGTCGGTCAGCGTGCTCACGCGCCAACTGCTGGACGACAAGAACCTGACCACGCTGGACGAGGCCCTGGCGCAGACGACGGGCGTAACGAAGACGGCAAGAAACTTCGGCAACCACAAGTTCTCGATACGCGGTTTCACGGTAGACGACAACAACTACCTGGTCGACGGCGTGGCCGGCGTGGTCTATGCCCCGGTCGGCTGGCTGCCCATCGACACCGCCGTCTTCGACCGGGTGGAAGTGCTGCGCGGCGCGGCCGGCCTGATGCTGGGCTCGGCGGATCCGAGCGGCGCGATCAACATGGTGCGCAAGCGTCCGCGCGGCGAAGGCCATTTCGAGGGATCCACGACGGTCGGCTCCTGGGACAACTACCGCATGGAGTTCGACGGCGGCGGCCCGATCAACGAATCGGGCACGGTGCGCGGCCGCCTGGTCACCGCTTACCAGGACCGCCACTACTTCTACGACGGCAGCAAGTCGAAATCGCCCCTGGTCTACGGCGTGATCGACGCCGACGTCGGCCGCGACACGACGCTGACGTTCGGCGCGCGCCACCAGGCCACCGACACGGACGGCTACTGGATTTTCGGCCTGCCGCGTTACACCGACGGCGGCGCGCTGGACGTTTCGCGTTCGACCTCGCTGCTCCAGGACTGGAACCGGCAGAAGGGCCAGGTGAACGAAGTGTTCGCCGAGGCCGAGCACCGGTTCAACCAGGACTGGAAGGCGCGCCTGTCGCTCAACCACACCGAGGTCGACCTGGACCAGCGCGTGGCCATTCCGCTCGGCGGCGTGGATCGGGCGACCGGCGTGGGTTCGAGCTTCTACACCACCTATTTCAACAACGCGCACGTGAAGAGCGATGGCATCGACCTGAACACCACGGGTAGTTTCCAGGCGTTGGGCGGCACCCACCAGATCCTGCTCGGCACCAGTTGGTCGCGCCAGCGCGTCAACCAGAAATCGGCGAATCTGGACGACGATACGCCCATCGACGTGTACGATCCCGACCATTCCTCCATCCCCCGGCCCGCGCGTCCAGCCTGGGACAGCAAGGAAACGTCGCGGTTGGAGCAGACCAGCCTGTACGGCAGCATGCGGCTGCAACTGGCGGACCCGCTGCACTTGCTGCTGGGCGGCAAGTTCAGCTGGCTGAAGTACCGGTCGGACGATGGGCTGACGGGCCGGATGACCCGGGACTATGAGCAGAAGCATGAATTCACGCCCTACGCCGGGCTGGTCTACGACCTGGACGAGCAATGGTCCGTCTACACCAGCTATGCGGATACCTACCAGCCGCAGAGCACCTATGTGACGGCTTCGGGCAAGCCGCTGGACCCTTCCATCGGCGCCAATTACGAGGCCGGGGTGAAGGGTGAACTCTACGACGGGCGCTTGAACCTATCCGCGGCGGTGTTCGCCGTGAAGAAGTCCGGCATCGCGGTGGAGGACGTGGCGGCCGCCGGAAGCTGCCCGGGTTCGCTGGCCTCGCCCAATTGCTATCGCAACGGCGGCACCCTGCGCAGCAAGGGCTTCGAACTGGAAGCGAGCGGCGCAATCTCGCCGGGCTGGCAGGTGATGGCGGGCTATACCTACGTCACCAGCCGCGACGACGAGGGCGAGACCATCAGCGCGGAGACCCCGCGCCATCTGTTCCGCCTGTCCACCACGTACCAACTGCCGGGCCGCTGGAATGCCTTCAGCGTCGGCGGCGGGGTGTCGGCGCAAAGCGGCTACTCGTACAAGGCCTACGACGACATGTCGGTGCGCATGGGGGCGCCCGGCCGCGCGGTATGGGATTTGCGCGCGGGCTATCGCATCAACAAGCATTGGTCCGCCAGCCTGAACGTGGCGAACGCGTTCGACAAGGACTATTACGGCATGGTCAGCCAGATCCGGCGCGGCAACCACTACGGCGAGCCTCGCAACGTGATGCTGACCTTGCGGGGCACGTTGTGACCGGCCATGCGCCGGCCGGTCCTTGCGGCGGCCCGGGGACGCAGTCGTGAAGGGCGGATTCCGCCAGAGCATGTCCTGGCTGCACACCTGGTGCGGCCTGACCTGCGGCTGGCTGCTGTGCGCGATCTTCCTGACCGGCACGCTCAGCGTTTTCCGGGAACCCATCACGCGCTGGATGGAGGCGGGGCCACCGCCCGGTCCCGCCGCCGAGGCTGCCGACGCGCGGCTGTGGCTGGCGCGCGCGACGCAGGAGCTGTCGTCCCGGGCCGCCGGGGCTGCCGCCTGGGACATCTTCTTGCCGGCCCAGCCCGGTTGGCCCGCTCAGCTGTCCTGGCGCGCGGACGACGGCACTGGCCACGACGTCTGGCTGGACTCGCGGACGGGCGCGGCGCAGCCCGCGCCCCGGATACGCGAGACGGAGGGCGGCCGGCATTTCATGTCCTTCCACTACACGCTGCACGGCGGCCTGCCGGGCTACTGGCTGGTGGGCTGGATATCCCTGTGCATGCTGGTCGCGCTGGTCTCCGGCGTGGTGGTGCACAAGCGCATCTTCAAGGACTTCTTCACGTTTCGAGCGGGCAAGGGATTGCGCAGCTGGCTGGATGCGCACAATGCCACGGCGGTGCTGACGCTACCGTTCCTGTTCATGATCGGCTACACCGGGCTGGCGTTCTTCTACACCAGCTACATGCCTTGGCCGCTGCGCGCGGCGTATGGCGACGACGCCGGCGCCTATCGCCGCTATCAGGCGGAGCTTGCGCCCACGCAGCCGGCGCCTCGCCCCGCGGGGCAGGGCATTGGCGTCGTCCCGGACCTCTACCCCTTGCTGGCGCGAGCTCGCGAACTGACGGGACAGGACGCGGCGCGGATCACCATCGACCGCCCGGGCGGCGCGGGCAGCGTCGTCCTGGTGTCCGGCCGCAAGCCCCTGGCCGGCGCGGCGCCGCGGCTGCTCACCGAGCGCAGCCGGGTGGCATTCGATGCGCATGGCGGAACCGTCTTGCAGCTTGTGCCCGCGCATCACGAAGCGGTGGCGGCGAAGCAGGTCCATGAGACGATCGAAGCCCTGCACAAGGCCGACTTCGGCGGATGGACCATCAAGTGGCTGTACTTCTTCAGCGGCCTGACGGGCACCGCCATGATCGCCATCGGCACGCTGCTGTTCTCCATCAAGCGGCGCAAGAAGAGCGAGCACGAGTTCGGCGACGCCACGGCAAGGATCTACCGTTGCGTCGAGGCCTTGAACGTCGCGGCGCTGGCGGGCATTGCTGTGGCAAGCATCGCCTACTTCTACGGCAACCGGCTGATCCCGGCCGCCTGGCCGGAACGCGGCGCCTGGGAGATACGCGTCTTCTTCGCCGTGTGGGCGGCCACCTTGGTCCACGCCCTCTGGCGCTCGCCCCGCCGAGCCTGGATCGAGCAACTGGCCGCGGCCGCCGTGCTCTGCCTGGGGCTGCCGATATTGAACTGGGCAACGACGGGCCGCCACTTGTGGGCCTATGCCGCAAGCGGGGAGACGCTGCCGGCGGCCGTGGAACTCACGGCGCTTGCGTCCGGAGTGCTGCTGGCATGCATGGTCCGCGCGTTGCGGCGGCACTGGCAGGATGCGCCGGCGGGCGCCGCGCAGCCGCCACGGAAGGCGCGGGCCGCCGGCGACGGCGCCGCAACGCATCGGTGGGGGATCGTCAGCCGCGTGATGGCGGCTGGCGCGGGCGGCTATCTGCTGTCCGCCCTGGCCATGTCGGCGCTGGCGCTGATCTGGCCGGCCGTGGCCGGCGTTTCGCAGGCGGTCGGCGTGCTTGCCGGAACGCTGTTGAGCTTTGTGGTGTACACCGCCATCGGGGTGGGCGTGTTCGGCGCCCGTAGCGCGGGACGGGCGTGGACGCTGATCGCGGTCGCTTGCCTGGTGTCGGGCCTGGCGCTGCTCGGTCTGCGCGCCTAGGGGGCGAGCCGTCGGGCATGGCGCTTGCTGGTACGGGGCGGCGGCGGCTTTCGCCGCAATTCCCGATAGGTGCAACGATGCCCGACATCCATTTTGAATTGGCTCCGCGTCCGGTAACGATGGCGACCACGCCGCCGCCGGGGACGCCCGACCACCGTCCGCCGCCCGTCAACCCGGACGACGCCGGCGACAGCGCCCAAGGCGACGAGGTGCCCGACGAGGACATCGAGCCCGCCGATACGACGGCCGAGGACGACGACGACACGTCCGGTCGGGCGCCCGGATAAGCCTGCGGGGCGTCTAAAATGGCGCTCCGATCATTTCGCGGCGCGCATCGCGCCGCCTGCCCAGGTTCCTTCCATGCAAGCAAACACGTCCGCCGCGCAGCCGGCATCCGCCACGCCGCCGCAACGCCAGAGATTCGAGTCGCTCGCGCGGACGCTGGAAACGGAGCGCGCCCGCCTGCGCTTGTGGCAGACCGTGCAGCCGGAGTACCAGAAGAAATACGAAGACGCGCTGGCGCCGCTGGAAACGGTGGAAGTCGAGCTGAAGGCCAGGCTGGTGGCCTGCTTCGACCATGCCTGCAAGCAGAAGGAACTGACCAAGGCGGAACGGGCCCTGGCGTCCGAAATCGCGGCGCAGCTGGCGCAGGAGACGCTGGACGCCATGGTGCTGGACGGCACGCCGGCGGAATGCGATCTGGAGAGGTTGAAGGCCCTGTATCTGAAGCATGGCGGCTCGGACTACGACGCCGAGCTGGAGGACGAAGAGGGCAAAGAGGACGAGGACAGCGCGCCGACGCCGCCTGGACCGGCGGACGGCGCCCCAAATCCCGAGGCGCTCGCGGAAATCGAGGCGCTGGCGGCCGCCGGCCCCGAGCGGCAGGCCGAGATCGACGAGGACCGCTACGCGCAATACAACCGGGCGCTGGAGGCGCAGCTTGCCATCCTGGCTGGCGCCATTGCGGCGGCGGAAGACGGCTTCAAGGCCAAATACCACTTCGACCCCGCGCAATCCATCGATCCCGCGGACCTGATGGAAGACCTGGATGCGGAGATCGCCGATGCCCAGGAATACATCGGCGAACTCGAATTCGAACTATCGCAGTTCGTCGACATGCAGCAGGTGAAGGCCTGGCTCAAGGCCATGAAGCAGCAGCTGGCGGCCACGCGCCGGCGCGAAACGCGCGGCTGAACGCGGCGGGCGCTCAGGCGGCGGGGCGCCGGACCGCCGGCACCACGCGCATCACGGGCGCGGCGGCCTGGGGCGCATCGGCCCGCGGCCGGATCATCAGGGGGAAGAAGCGCCACAGGTACAGCGCGAAGGCCAGCGCCCAGGCGGTGGCCGAGGCGTGCAGCAGGCCGAGCATGGCGGTGGTGGGCAGCAGGGCGGCCAGGCGCAGCAGCGCGGCCAGGATGACCAGCGCGTAGCTGGCGACCATGCTGCGGTCCGTCTGCAGCGGCCGCCCCAGGTGGCCCAGCGCGGTGCGCGTCACCATGCCGATGATCAGCACCGAGAACCCGGCGACGCCGATTACGTGCGCGGGCCAGGCGGTGCGCAGCACGTAGCCGGCCAGTTGCGCCGCGCCGACCAGCAGGCCGATGCCCAGGCCGAGATAGCCCGCGTACAGAATCCACAGCAGCGGCACGCGGCGCGCCGCCCAGGGCTTCCACGATATCCATTGCGCCAGGGCGATCAGGCCGGTCGCGGCCAGGGCCAGCGCGGCGACCCGCGGCCGGTCCGCCAGCAGGCAGGCGATGGCGAGCGCGCCCGCGCCCAGCTGCCAGTGGCCGCTGCGCGTGTGCGGCGGGATGTCCAGCCCGGCCACGGCCCGCTTCGCGAAGAAGGGCAGGATGCGGCGGGCGATCAGGAGCGTCAGCACGGCCATGCTGAGCAGGCCGGCATTGAAGTAGCGCATCAGCGCGAAGTAGTCGCCCTGCACCGTGGCCCAGAGATAGAGCGCGTTGGTGGCGCCCAGCGCCAGCAGCAGCAGGGGCACCCCATAGTTGCGCCGGTTGCGCGTGACGGCCACGGCGCGGCCCAGCGCGGCGGCGGCCCACAGGAAGAACAGCAGGTCGGCCGCCGCGGCGACGACGAACGCGGGCCGTCCCGGAACCAGATAGCCCACGCGCGCCACGATCCACACCGCGCAGAGCGCCGCCAGGGCGTTGCCGCGCAAGGGGTTCTTGCCGGTCCAGTTGGCGCCCGCCGTCAGCAGGAACCCCGCGGCGATGGTGGCGACGAAACCCCAAAGCATTTCGTGCGCATGCCAGGGCATGCCGCCCAGCACGCCGGTCAGCAGGCTCGGGGCGTGCACCCATAGCAGCACGGAGGCCAGCGCCCAGAAGCAGCCGCCCAGGTACAGCGGGCGGAACCCCATTTCGGTGAAGGCGCGCCACTGCGGGCGCGCGCGGCGCGAGGCCTGGTCGGGTTCGTCGATGTTCAGCAGCGTGCTCACTTTTGATTACCTTCATGCTGCGCATTCCGGTATTCGCCCTTGGGGCGGCCCGGCGTGCTCATGGGGACCTGCGGATTTAAAGGTGTATTTGAAATACATATTAATACGCCAGACGCTTCCCCGCCAGCGCCGGAAATTGATCCAGCGCAAGCCCGGCCGGAACTCCGGGGTGACTAGACACATCGGCATGGGACTTCTGGTCAGCCGGCGAATGGCCCCCTCGGCGCGCTGTCCCTAGGCTAGCGACAAGTGAGAAGTCTTCGAGAGCAAAGCGAGAGCAACCATGGCAGCAAGTCATTCCTCGGCCGGCGCGCCGATGCGGGTCCTGATATCCAGTACGTTCGCCTTCACCATCTGTTTCGCGGTGTGGATGATCTTCGCCGTGCTGGGCATCCCCATCAAGACGCAGCTGGGCCTGTCCGAAACGCAGTTCGGCCTGTTGGCCGCCATGCCGGTGCTGACCGGTTCGCTGGTGCGGGTGCCGCTGGGCATCTGGACGGACCGCTACGGCGGCCGCCCGGTGTTCTTCATCCTGATGCTGCTGGCCGTCGTGCCGATCTGGCTGATGTCCTATGCGACGGAATACTGGCAGTTCCTGGTGCTGGCGCTGTTCGTGGGCCTGACGGGCGGTTCATTCTCGGTGGGCACGCCCTACGTGGCGCGCTGGTTCCCGCGCAACAAGCAGGGGCTGGCCATGGGCGTGTTCGGCGCCGGCAACTCGGGCTCCGCCATCACCAAGTTCGTGGCGCCGGCCCTGATCGCGGCGGCCGGCGGCTCCTGGGTCATCGTGCCCAAGGTGTACGCGGTGGCGCTGTTGGTCACGGCCATCCTGTTCTGGGTGTTTTCGGCGTCCGATCCGTCGCACCGCGTCAAGAGCGGCGCAAGCCTCTCGGCGCAGTTCGCCATGCTGAAGGACCCCCGCGTCTGGCGCTATTGCCAGTACTACTCGGTGGTGTTCGGCGGCTACGTGGCCCTGGCGCTGTGGATGACCAAGTACTACATCGGCGAGTACGGCTTCGACATGAAGCTGGCGGCGCTGCTGGCGGCCTGCTTCTCGCTGCCCGGCGGCGTGCTGCGCGCCGTGGGCGGATGGATCTCCGACCGCTACGGCGCCTACAAGACGACCTGGTGGGTCATGTGGGTGTGCTGGGTGGCCTTCTTCATCCTCAGCTATCCGCAGACGCATTTCACCGTGCTGACCGCCGGCGGCCCGCGCAGCTTCGACATCGCGCTGGGACCGGTCAGCTTCACCGTCCTGCTGTTCATCGTGGGCATCGCGATGGCGATCGGCAAGGCCTCGGTCTTCAAGTTCATCTCTGACGAGTTCGGCGAGAACATCGGCGCCGTCTCCGGCATCGTCGGCCTGGCCGGCGGCCTGGGCGGGTTCGTGCTGCCCATCATGTTCGGCGTGCTGCTGGACCTGACCGGCATCCGCTCCAGCGCCTTCATGCTGCTGTACGGCACCGTCTGCGTCTCCCTCATTTTCATGCACTTCAGTTTCCGGCCGGAAAGCGCGGCCATTGCCCGGCAGCAAGCCGCCTGATCCACCCGTACCTCCTGCGAGAATCCTATGTCCACTCAAGTCCTTGCCCGCTGGGAGCCGGATAATCCCGGCTTCTGGAAACAGACCGGCGCGCGCGTCGCCAATCGCAACCTCTGGATCTCGATCCCGGCGCTGATGCTGGCCTTCAGCATCTGGATGCTGTGGAGCGTGGTGGTGGTCAACCTGGACCGCGCCGGCTTCATGCTGTCCAAGAACCAGATGTTCTGGCTCACGGCGCTGCCCGCGCTGTCGGGCGCGACCCTGCGGATCTTCTATTCCTTCCTGGTGCCCGTCTTCGGCGGGCGCAAGTGGACGGCCATCTCCACCGCCTCGCTGCTGATCCCGGCGCTGGGCATGGGTTTCGCGCTGCGCGACCCGACCACCACCTTTCCGACGCTGCTGATCCTGGCGCTGCTGTGCGGCCTGGGCGGCGGCAACTTCAGCTCCAGCATGGCCAATATCAGCTTCTTCTTCCCCAAGGAGAAGAAAGGCCTGGCGACGGGGCTGAACGCGGGCATCGGCAACCTGGGCGTGTCGCTGGTGCAGTTCGTGGTGCCGGTGGTGATCTCGGTGGGCGTCTTCGGCGTGGCCGGCGGCGCGCCGCAGGAAGTGACCGTGAACGGGGCGCAGCAGAACCTGTGGCTGCAGAACGCCGGCTTCATCTGGGTGGTGCCGATCGCGCTGGCCTCCATCGCCGCGTGGTTCGGCATGAACGATATCGCCGACGCCCGCGCGTCCTTCGCCGACCAGGCCGTGATTTTCAAGCGCAAGCACAACTGGCTGATGTGCTGGCTGTACGTGGGCACCTTCGGCTCCTTCATCGGCTTCTCGGCGGGCTTCGCCATGCTGACCAAGACACTGTTCCCGCAGGTCGATCCCATGGCCTACGCGTTCCTGGGGCCGCTGGTCGGCTCGCTGACGCGCCCCGTGGGCGGCTGGGTGTCGGACAAGGTGGGCGGCGCGCGGGTCACGCTGTTCACCTTCGCGGCCATGATCGCGGCCGTGCTGGGCGTGATCGCTTTCCTGCCGGTCGGCGGCCGCTCGGGGGATTTCACGGGTTTCCTGTCGATGTTCATCGTGCTGTTCGCCTTGACCGGCCTGGGCAACGGTTCGACGTTCCGGATGATCCCGGTGATCTTCCTGCGCGAGCGCACGCAGGCCGCCAAGGGCAAGGATGCCGCCGCGCAGAAGCAGGCGCAGGCCGACGCCGCCAAGGAATCGGCGGCCGTTCTCGGCTTCTCGGGCGCGATCGGGGCCTACGGCGGCTTCTTCATCCCGCGCAGCTTCGGCACCTCGCTGGAGATGACGGGCAGCGTGCAGGCCGCGCTGTATTGCTTCATCGGCTTCTATGCCACCTGCCTGGTGATCACCTGGTGGTACTACGGGCGGCGCAATGCGCCGGTGCCGTGCTGAGGCGCCGGATCGGCCTGGCCGGGGTGTCTAGTCATTCTGCCGCGCCCGGCCTATGCCACCGGGGAATGGTCCTAGAAGCGGGCCGCGCCTAAAGTGGTTTCAACAGCATCGATCGCAGTACGCGCCGGCGGGGCCGGCGCTCTTGGAGAATAGAGAATGAGTCATTTTCTGGACCGGTTGAAGTTCATGTCGCGGGTGAAGTCCACCTTCGCGGACGGTCACGGCGAAACGGTCAACGAAGACCGCAAGTGGGAGAACGCCTACCGCGCCCGCTGGCAGCACGACAAGGTGGTGCGCTCGACGCACGGGGTGAACTGCACGGGCTCCTGCTCCTGGAAGGTGTACGTGAAGAACGGCCTGATCACCTGGGAAACGCAGCAGACGGACTACCCGCGCACGCGGCCCGACCTCCCCAACCATGAGCCCCGCGGCTGTCCGCGAGGCGCCTCCTACAGCTGGTACGTGTACTCGGCGCAGCGCGTGAAGTATCCGATGATCCGCGGCCGCCTGATGGAAATGTGGCGCGAGGCCCGCAAGACCATGGATCCGATCGCCGCCTGGGAATGGATCAGCCAGGACCCGGTCCGCGCCAAGCGCTACAAGGCCGTGCGCGGCCTGGGCGGGTTCGTGCGCGCCGACTGGGATACCGCGACCGAGATCATCGCCGCCGCCAACGCGTTCACGATCAAGAAGTTCGGCCCCGACCGCCTGATCGGCTTTTCGCCCATCCCGGCCATGTCCATGGTCAGCTACGCCGCCGGCGCCCGCTACCTGAGCCTGCTGGGCGGCGCCTGCCTGAGCTTCTACGACTGGTACTGCGACCTGCCGCCGGCCAGCCCGCAGGTGTGGGGCGAGCAGACCGACGTGCCGGAATCGGCCGATTGGTACAACTCGACCTATCTCATGGTGTGGGGCTCCAACGTGCCCCAGACCCGCACGCCCGACGCCCACTTCTATACCGAAGTCCGCTACAAGGGCACCAAGACCGTGGCCGTGTCGAGCGACTTCGGCGAAATGGTGAAGTTCGGCGACATCTGGCTGGCCCCGAAGCAGGGCACCGACGCCGCGCTGGCGATGGCCATGGGCCACGTGATCCTGAAGGAATTCCACCTCTCGGGCGCGTCGACCTATTTCCGCCACTATGTCCGCCGCTACACCGACATGCCCATGCTGGTGCTGCTGAAGGAGCGCGACGGCTTCTACGCGCCCGACCATTTCCTGCGCGCCTCGCACCTGGACGGCGCCCTGGGCGAACAGAACAACCCGGATTGGAAGACGCTGGTGCTGGACGCCGGCACCGGCGACCTGGTGGCGCCCAACGGCAGCATCGGCTTCCGCTGGGGCGAAGGCGCGGTCAATGGCGGCGAGAAGGTGGGCCGCTGGAACCTGGAGTCCAAGGACGGCGGCAGCGGCCGCGAGATCGAGCCCGTGCTGACGCTGGTGGGCAAGTCCGACGCCGTGGTCGGCGTGGGTTTCCCGTACTTCGGCAGCGAGCACGGCGAACTGCAGGTGCGCAACGTCCCGGCGCGGCGCATCCGGATGGCCGACGGCAGCGAGGCCCTGGTGGCCACGGTGTACGACCTGCAGATGGCCAACTACGGCCTGGACCGCGGCCTGGGCGGCGGCAACGTCGCCACCTCCTATGACGACGACGTGCCCTACACGCCGGCCTGGCAGGAAAAGCACACCGGCGTGCCGCGCGCGCAAGTGATCCAGGTGGCGCGCGAGTTCGCGCAGAACGCCCACGATACCGAAGGCAAGTCCATGGTCATCGTCGGCGCCGGCCTGAACCACTGGTACCACATGGACATGATCTACCGCGGCATCATCAATATGCTGATGATGTGCGGCTGCGTGGGCAAGAGCGGCGGCGGCTGGGCGCACTACGTGGGCCAGGAAAAGCTGCGCCCGCAGTTCGGGTGGGCCCCGCTGGCCTTCGCCTCCGACTGGGTGCGCCCGCCGCGGCAGATGAACGGCACCTCGTTCTTCTACGCCCACACCAGCCAGTGGCGCCATGAGAAGCTGAACGTGCAGGAAGTGCTGGGCCCCACCGCCGACCGCGGCAAGTACGGCGATCTCAGCATGATCGACCTGAACGCCCGCGCCGAGCGCATGGGCTGGCTGCCGTCCGCGCCGCAGTTGCGCGGCAACCCGCTGGACCTGGTCGCCGAGGCGGACGCCGCCGGCAAGGACCCGGTGGCCCACGCCGTCGAGAAGATGAAGTCGGGCGAACTGCAGATGGCGTGCGAGAACCCGGACGACCCCGCCAACTTCCCGCGCAATATGTTCGTGTGGCGCTCCAACATCCTGGGCTCCAGCGGCAAGGGCCACGAGTACTTCCTGAAGTACCTGCTGGGCACGCAGAACGCCGTATTCGGCGACGAGGCCCACGCCATCAAGCCGACGGAAGTCACCCGCGAGGACGACGCGGCCGAAGGAAAGCTCGACCTGCTGACGGTGCTGGACTTCCGCATGAGCACGACCTGCCTGTACGGCGACATCGTGCTGCCCACCGCGACCTGGTACGAAAAGGACGACCTCAACACCTCGGACATGCACCCGTTCATCCACCCGCTGAGCGAAGCCGTGCAGCCGTTGTGGGAAAGCAAGACCGACTGGGAGATCTACAAGCTGCTGGCCAAGCGCTTCAGCGAGATCGGCGGCCCGTACCTGGGCAAGCGCCGCGACCTGGTGCTGACGCCGCTGATGCACGACACCCCGGGAGAACTGGGCCAGGCCTTCGAGCCGCGCGACTGGAAGCTGGGCGAATGCGACCTGGTGCCGGGCAAGACCGCCCCGTCCATGACGGTGGTCGAGCGCGACTACAACGACATCTACCGCAAGTTCACGTCGGTCGGCCCCTTGCTGGACAAGCTGGGCAACGGCGGCAAGGGCATCAACTGGAACACCGAGCATGAAGTGCGCGAGCTCGCGGGCATCAACGACAGCGTGGCCGACACCGGTGTGAGCCAGGGCCGTCCGCGCCTGGACACCGCGATCGACGCGGCCGAGATGATCCTGACCTTCGCGCCCGAAACCAACGGCCACGTGTCCGTCAAGGCCTGGGAAGCGCTGGGCAAGATCACCGGGCGCGACCACACCCACCTGGCGGTGGGCCGCGAGCACGACAAGATCCGCTTCCGCGACATCCAGGCGCAGCCGCGCAAGATCATCTCCGCGCCGACCTGGTCGGGCCTGGAGAGCGAAGAGGTCAGCTACAACGCCGGCTATACCAACGTGCATGAGCTGATCCCATGGCGCACGCTGACCGGCCGCCAGCAGTTCTACCAGGACCACCGCTGGATGCTGGACTTCGGCGAGGGCTTCTGCGTCTACAAGCCGGCCATCGACACCAAGACGGTCGCGCCCATGCTGGGCCGCTACCCGAACGGCGAGAAGGAATTGGTCCTGAACTGGCTGACGCCGCACCAGAAGTGGGGCATCCACAGCACGTACTCGGACAACCTGCGCATGCTGACGCTGAGCCGCGGCGGCCCCCACGTGTGGGTGTCGGAAGCCGAGGCCAAGCAGGCCGGGCTGGTCGACAACGACTGGGTCGAGGTGTTCAACGTGAACGGCACGCTCACCGCCCGGGTGGTGGTCAGCCAGCGCGTTCCGGTGGGCATGTGCCTGATGTACCACGCCCAGGAAAAGATCGTGAACGTGCCTGGCGCCGAAACCAGCGGCAAGCGCGGCGGCATCCACAACTCGGTCACGCGCACGGTGCTCAAGCCCACGCACATGATCGGCGGCTATGCCCAGCAGGCCTACGGCTTCAACTATTACGGCACGGTGGGCGCCAACCGCGACGAGTTCGTGGTGCTGCGCAAGATGAAGAAGGTGGACTGGCTCGAAGGTCCGCTGGTCGAAACGCAACAAGAAGAGAAGCAATCATGAGGATACGCGCGCAAATCGGCATGGTGCTGAACCTGGACAAGTGCATTGGCTGCCACACTTGCTCGGTCACCTGCAAGAACGTCTGGACCAGCCGCGACGGCGTCGAGTACGCCTGGTTCAACAACGTCGAGACCAAGCCCGGCATCGGCTATCCGAAGGAATGGGAGAACCAGGCCAAGTGGAAGGGCGGCTGGCAACGCACGGCCGCGGGCAAGCTGGAACCGCGCCAGGGCGGCAAGCTGCGCATCCTGGCCAACCTGTTCGCCAACCCGAACCTGCCGCAGATCGACGACTACTACGAGCCGTTCACTTTCGACTACGAGCATCTGAAGAACGCGCCCCTGTCGCAGACGCCGCCGACGGCCCGCCCCGTGTCGGTGCTGACGGGCAAGAAGATGGACAAGATCCATTGGGGCCCGAACTGGGAAGACGACCTGGGCGGCGAATTCAGCTCCCGCAGCCGCGACGCGCTGTTCGAGGGCGTGCAGAAGGAGATGTACTCGACCTTCGAGAACACCTTCATGATGTACCTGCCGCGCCTGTGCGAACACTGCCTGAATCCGGCCTGTGTCGCGAGCTGCCCGTCGGGCTCCATCTACAAGCGCGAGGACGACGGCATCGTGCTGGTCGACCAGGACAAGTGCCGCGGCTGGCGCATGTGCATCTCGGGCTGCCCGTACAAGAAGATCTACTACAACTGGAACAGCGGCAAGGCCGAGAAGTGCACCTTCTGCTATCCGCGCATCGAGGCCGGCCAGCCGACCGTCTGCTCGGAAACCTGCGTGGGCCGCATCCGCTACCTGGGCGTGCTGCTGTACGACGCCGACCGCATCGAATCCGCGGCGGCCACCGCCAACGAGCAGGACCTGTACCAATCCCAGCTGGACCTGTTCCTGGATCCGCACTCGCCCGAGGTGATCGCCGCCGCGCGCGAGCAGGGCATCCCGGAAGCCTGGCTGGAGGCCGCCCGCAACTCGCCCGTCTACAAGATGGCGGTGCAATGGCGCGTCGCGTTCCCGCTGCATCCGGAGTACCGCACGCTGCCGATGGTGTGGTACATCCCGCCGCTGTCGCCCATCCAGTCGGCCGCCGAGTCCGGCCAGATGCCGCGGCGCACCGTGGGCAAGAGCGCCATGATCCCGGACGTGTCCAGCCTGCGCATCCCGGTGCGCTACCTGGCCAACCTGCTTACGGCCGGCAAGGAGGCGCCGGTGGTGCAGGCGCTGGAGCGCATGCTGGCCATGCGCGCCTACAAGCGCTCGGAATCGGTGCATGGCGAGCGCGACACGGCGCTGCTGGACCAGGTCGGCCTGTCGGAGGCGACGGTGCAGGACATGTACAAGATCATGGCCATCGCCGACTACGAGGACCGCTTCGTGGTGCCCAGCAGCCACAAGGAAATGGTCGAGGACAGCTTCAACGAGAAGGGCAGCTGCGGCTTCACCTTCGGCAACGGCTGCTCCGGCGGCGTGTCGGAAGGCACCCTGTTCGGACGCAAGCCCCAGGGCAGCGAGATCTTCATCGAGATGCCGAAATCCCGCAAGAAGGCCGCCACGGCCTAGGAAAGGAGAAAACCATGAGTCCGTACCGCCTGCTTTCCGCCTTGCTCTGCTATCCCGAGGCCGACCTGCTGGACGCGCTGGGCGAGGTGGAAACCGCGCTGGCCGCCTATCCGGATGCCGAGGAAACCCTGCAGCCGCTGATGGAGTACCTGGCCACCCACGACCTGATCTCGCTGCAGGAGA
>Ga0182745_1002513_pt1 | contig 16404 bp, 17 predicted proteins | sample eDN3rd30CKraftBY_FD_128523 | JGI IMG/M metagenome (GOLD analysis project Ga0182745, IMG submission 128523) | Enriched backyard soil microbial communities from Emeryville, California, USA - eDNA 3rd pass 30_C Kraft BY (version 2) (version 2) | ecosystem: Environmental > Terrestrial > Soil >...
ACCTGATCGCGGTCGGCGATCACCAGCATGCCGATCTGCCTTTGCGGAATGGTCTTGCGCGGTTTTCTCATCGGCAGTTCAGACACCCGGTCGCTGGCCAGGGCGACGCAGCGCTGCGCCAGCGGGCATGCGCCGCAGTCCGGCCTGGAGCGCGTGCACACGGTTGCCCCCAGATCCATCAGGCCCTGGGTATAGGCTTCCAGCCCGTGCTCCGGCAGCAAGGCTTCGGCGCGGCGCCACAATTGCTGTTCGACTGCGCCGCTGCCCGGATAGCCGGCGACCCCGAAAACCCGGCACAGCACCCGCTTGACATTGCCATCCAGGATCGCCGCGCGCACCCCATGGGAAAACGCGGCGATCGCCGCCGCGGTCGAACGCCCTATTCCCGGCAGTTCGGCCAGCACCAGCGGGTCGGCGGGGAACACCCCGCCAAAGTCCTGCCAGACCTGCTGGGCGCAGCGGTGCAGGTTGCGCGCGCGCGAGTAATATCCGAGCCCGCTCCAATGCGCCATCACATCTTCGAGCGGCGCTGCCGCCAGGCTGGGAAGATCGGGAAAGCGCACGAGAAAACGTTGATAGTAGGGAATCACCGCGGCAACCTGGGTTTGCTGCAGCATGATTTCGGACAGCCAGATATGGTAGGCGTTGCGCGTGTTCTGCCAGGGCAGGTCGTGGCGGCCATGACCGCGCTGCCAGCCAATCACGGCGCGGGCAAAGCCGGGATCGGCAAGCGCACCCTCGGCACCATTAACAGCATCGGCGCCCTCCAGACTGACCACTCGCTTCATCTAATCCGCCATCTACGCTGCCGCCCGCAGGCTCTCCAGATCCTGCTCCAGCGCCCCCTTCAATTCGCTCACCAGGGCGGTGGCGACCATGCGCTGGCGCTCCAGGTCTTCCTGCAGGAGATTCAGGGCTTCGATCTTTTGCTCAAGTTCACCCGCCGCCGCATGGATGCGCACGATGCCGTCCTTGCGCTCCTTCAGTTGCTGGCGGTGCTCACGCACCTGCGCTTCCAGGGGCGACATCAACGCGCGCAGCCAGGCCTGGGTGTCGGCGCTGGCTTGCTGCATGCTCTCGTTCACACGCGCGGCGATGGTGTCGAAGAATTGCTGCATCAATACCGATTGCGGCGTCGACAGTACCGCGGCAGTACCGAACTGGCGCTGGTAAATCTGGACGATGCGCTGCAGTTCCTGGAGATATCTGTCCAGCGTAAAGGGGCTGGGGCCGATCAGGGCCAGGCCATGCTCGGTCGAGAACTTGCGGTAGATGGCCGTCATCATTTGCGTCAGTTCTTCGATGGCGCCGCCAGCCTGATGCAGTTGGCCCTCGACATGGGAAAAGAAATTGCGCACCGCCTCGCGCATGCCGGCGGTAAACAAGCTGTGCTGCATGGTCGTGCGCGCCTGGCGCGTGTGCCTGTGCAGGGTTTCCATACCCAAGTGGGCCAGCACTTCGGACGACAGCCGCTCGAACACCATGCGCCCCTCCTGCAGGGTTTGCAGGCTAGCGTCGAAATCGCGCTTCTCCAGCTCGATCCGCTTGGCCATGTGGGCGATGATGTTGCGGTTCTTGCCGCGCAAGCCCTTGAGTTCCAGCAGCTGCTCCAGCACATTGCGCAAGCGTGCTTCCAGCAAGGCTTCGGTGACTTTCGCCAGCTCGCCGATTTCTTCCTCCATCTGGCTGCGCACGATGTCATGGCGCGCGGGAACCAGGCATGCCGCCAAGGCATCCTCGAGCTTGCCCAGGCGGCTCTTGGCCAGCAGTTCGGCGTCCTTGCCGACCTTGGCGGTCAAGCCCTTCTGGGCAGATACCGGAAAGACGCTGCTGGGTTCGATCTCGAGAATCCGCGCCACGTCGCCCACCTGGCAGGCGATCTGCATCTCGACTTCCTTTTGCGGGCGCAACTCATCCCACAAGCCATCGATCTTGTTCAGGGCGATCAGGCGCCCCGGACCGGCGCCGATATGGTCGCGCCATACTTCCAGGTCGCTCCTGGTGACGCCGGTATCGGTCGCCAGCACGAACAACACCACGTGCGCATTCGGGATCAGGTCCAGCGTCAATTCCGGTTCGCTGCCGATCGCGTTCAAGCCCGGCGTATCGATGATGACCAGGCCTTGCTGCAACAAGGGGTGCGGAAAATTGACGATCGCGTGGCGCCAGCGCGGGATCTCGACCATGCCCTGGTCGTCCACCTTGCCCGGCTCCGCTTCATCGCTACCGCACAAGCCATAGCGATGCGCCTCCTCCAGGCTTACACGCTGGGTCCGGCTGACCTGGGAAAAGGCGTCGCGCATGCCGTCCACCGAAGCCGTGTCCAAGGGCAGCATCACCCAGGCGTCGGGCTGGTCGCGATATTCGCTGACCGGATGCTGGCCATTGCGGGTTTCGATCGGCAGCAAGCGGATGCAAGGCGGCTGGTCGGCGTCATACCGGAGCTCGGTCGGGCACATGGTCGTGCGCCCGATGGTGGAAGGCAGGATGCGCTGGCCGTAATCGGAAAAGAAGATCGCGTTGATCAGTTCCGACTTGCCGCGCGAATATTCGGCCACGAAAGCCACCGTCATGCGTTCCTGCGCCAGGCGCGCCAGCATGCTGGCGATGCGCTCCTCGCACGAGGCGTCCGACAGGCGCGCGGCGACCAGCCAGGCACGATAACGCTCGAGCGCCGCGATCAATTGCTTGCGCCAACCGCCATAGTCATGAAACTGTTGAGCCAGGTCCCGCATGCTTGCCTCTCCCGAAGATTTCCCGCCGAACAACCATGAGAATCTAACACTCGTACTTATTTTTGACAATTTGTGCAGTAAAACGTCGAGCGCTGCCCTTGCCGAATCTGGCGCACCGGCTTGCCGCAGACCCGGCAAGGCAGGCCGGCGCGGTCGTAGACGAAATAACTTTGCTGAAAATACCCCGACTGGCCGTCGGCGCCGACGAAGTCCTTCAGGGTGCTGCCGCCCTGCCGTATCGCTTGCGCCAGAATCGCGCGTATCGCATCGGCCAGACGCTGGTAGCGCGCCAGGCTAATGCGCCCGGCCGGCGTGGCCGGATGTATCCCGGCCTGGAACAGGCTTTCGCAGGCGTAGATATTGCCGACCCCGACCACCACGGCGCCGCCCAGCAATACCTGCTTGACTGGAGCCTTGCGTCCGCGCGTAGCGCGAAACAGCACCCGGCCGTCGAAGCCATCCTCGAACGGCTCGATCCCCAGCCCGCGCAGCAGTGGATGCGCGGCCAGATCGCCGCTCTCGTGGGCATGCCACAACACCGCGCCGAAACGGCGCGGGTCGGTCATGCGCAACAGCGACGCTTCCGTCACCAGATCGAAATGGTCGTGCTTGCCCGGCGCAAGGTTCTCGGACAGGATGCGCAAATGCCCCGACATGCCCAGATGGATGATCAGGGTGCCGTGGTCGAAGCCGAGCAATAGATACTTGCCGCGCCGCCCCGTGGTGCGGATCACGCGTTGCGCCAGCAGCTCGCCCAGCCCCTCCGGAAAAGGCCAGCGCAAGCCTTTGTGCCGGAACACCACCCCGCTGACCATGCGTCCTTCGAGATAAGGCGCGACGCCTAGTCTGGTCACTTCCACTTCTGGTAATTCCGGCATGACTGAACACTTAAATTGGGAAAACAGGCCTGATTGTAATGGAGGATACGGCGTCGGCGCAGGACAGGGCCTTGCGGTTGAGCGTAGAATCCGTGTTAAAGCGACCTGCTTCACCTTCGAGGGCACATTCTTGAAAAACCTTCCCTTGCTTGTCCTGCTGCCGCTCCTGTTGACGGCCTGCGCAACGATTGGTCCAAGTGCGGACCCAAGCGCTGGCCAAAATGCTGGTCAAAGCGCTGGCGAGGCTGTCACGCCCGCGCTGACGGCCAGCCCGGCAGCCGCGCCAGGCGCCACCGAACATGCCGAGCGCGCCGGCGCGGATGAGCCGCGGCAGGCATCCTCGGAATCAGATCAGGATCAGGACCGCGCCGAGGCCGAGAGCGAAGCCGCGGCGACGAACACCGATAGCGGCGCGTCCCTGCCCGCCAACGAACTCACCGACGCCATACTGTTCCGCTACCTGACCTCGGAAATCGCCGCCCAACGCGGACTCTGGGACGCCGCCTACATCAACATGCTGGGCATCGCCCAGGAAACCCGCGACGCGCGCGTGGCGCGACGCGCCACCGAAATCGCCTTGAACGCCAAGGAAAGCGCCGCGGCGCTGGCGGCGGTCAGGTTATGGCGCGAGCTGGACCCGGGGTCCGAGGAAGCGGCCCAGTACTACCTCGGATTCAGCATCCTCGGCAACAATCTGGAAGAAACCCAGCCGCTGCTGGTCGAGCGCCTGCAAAGCGTGACGCCGCAACAGCGCGGAGCGGCCATCCTGCAAATCCAGCGCCTGCTGGCGCGCGCCAGCGACAGGACCGCCGCCTACGCCCTGCTGACGGAAATCCTGCAACCCTACCAAGGCCTGATGGAAAGCCACCTGGCCCTGGCGCAGGCCGCGGCCCAAAATGGCGACCAGGCCAGAGCGCTGGCCGAGGCCGAGCAAGCCCTGGCCATCGCCCCGGCCTCGGAACTGGCGATTCTGACGCTCGCGCAAATCACGCCCGATCAGCGCACCGCCAGCGCGCGCCTGGCCGACTTCCTGCGCGCCCATCCGCATGCGCGCGAAGCGCGCCTGGCCTACGCGCGCATGCTGATCGAACAAAAGGATTTCGAGCGCGCGCGCGACGAATTCAAGCTGCTGCTGGTCGGCAACCCGCAAGACCTCACGGTCCTGTATGCCCTGGGCCTCCTGGGCACGCAGACCAACCAATTGCAGGAAGCCGAAACCTATCTCACCGCCTACCTCGACGCCCTGGAAAGCCAGCCCGCCGCGGGACGCGACCCGAGCCAGGCGCTGCTGTTGCTGTCGCAACTGGCGGAACAGCGCGACGATACCGCCGGCGCGCTCAAATGGCTGGCCCGGATAGATCCGCTCAACCCGCGCACCTACATGACCGCGCAAATCCGGCGCGCCAACCTGGTCGCCAAGGACGGCAACCTCGCGGGAGCGCGCAAGCTATTGCAGGAAACCCGGGTCAGCGGCCAGGAAGAGCAAGTGCAACTGGTGCTGGCCGAAGGACAATTGCTGCGCAACGCCAATCGCCTCGCCGATGCCGCGCGCGTGCTTCAGGCCGGCCTGAAACGCTTTCCCGACCACACCGATCTGCTTTACGACTACGCCATGGTGGCCGAGCGCATGCAACAGCTCGAGCGCATGGAAGTATCGCTGCGCCGGATCATCGCGCTCGACCCCGACAACCAGCACGCCTATAACGCCCTGGGATATTCGCTGGCCGACCGCAACCTGCGACTGGAAGAAGCCTACAAGCTGATCCGCAAGGCCTCCGAGCTGGCCCCGGACGACCCCTTCATCATGGATAGCCTGGGCTGGGTATATTTCCGCATGGGCAATCTGAAGGAAGCCGAAACGCTCCTGCGGCGCGCGCACTCGCTGCGCCCCGATCCGGAAATCGCCACCCACCTCGGTGAAGTGCTGTGGATTACCGGGCAACGCGATGCCGCCAGGGAAATCTGGCGCAAGGCCAACCAGATGGACCCCGGCAACAACACCCTCAAGAACACGCTGGCGCGCCTGCAGGTCAAACTTTAACGCCGCATGTCCAGAACCCACCACTCCACTCCCGCTATTCCGTGGTCGTTGCTGCTGATGCTGATGTTGATGCTGCTGGCCGGCTGCGCCAGCATGGTCCCGCCCGCGCGCGACGGTCTGCAGGCGCAGCCGTATCACGAGCGCATCGAAATCGCCGGGCGGCTGTCGCTGCGCTACCAGCAAGGCGGCAGCGAACAATCCATGCATGGCAGCTTCGTCTGGGAACAGCAGCCGCAACAAACCCGCCTGACGCTGCTGTCGCCGCTCGGCCAGACCATGGCCGTGATCGCCATCACCCCCACCCGCTCGACCCTGACCCAGGGCGGCCAGCCTCCGCTGGCGGCGCCGGACGTGGACAGCCTGGTGCGCCAGTCCCTGGGCTGGCCGCTGCCGATCTCCGGCCTGCGCGACTGGCTCCAGGCCCGCGCCACCGACGCGCATGGCCAGGCTTTCACCGCCGTGCCCAACCACGCCGAATACACCATCACCAGCGACGGCTGGGCCCTGAAATACGCCGACTGGCAAGGCGCGCCCGACAGCGGCGCGCATGCGCGCCGGATCGACCTCGCCCGCAACACCGATCAGGCCGGCGACGTCGTCCTGCGCATCGTGATCGACGACTGGCATCCCCTGGACTCAAAACCCTCGCAACCATGACTTCCCGCCTGGAAAACTGCCCCGCACCGGCCAAACTCAATCTGTTCCTGCACGTCATCGGCAGGCGCGCCGACGGCTACCACCTGCTGCAAACCGCGTTCCAGTTGCTCGAGCATGGCGACACCCTGCATTTTCAGGCCCGGGCCGACGGCGCCATCCACCGCGCCACGCCCGTGCCCGGCGTTCCCGAAGCCAGCGACCTGTGCGTGCGCGCAGCGCGGCTGCTGCAGGCCGAGGTTTCGCGGCGCAGGGGCCAGACCCCGGGAGCCGACATCCATCTCGACAAGCGCCTGCCGCTGGGCGGCGGCCTGGGCGGCGGCTCCTCCGACGCCGCCACCACCCTGATCGCCCTGAACCACCTGTGGCAAGCGCGCCTGACGCGCGCAGAACTGATGGCGCTGGGCTTGCAACTCGGGGCGGATGTGCCGTTTTTCCTGTTCGGCCAGAATGCCTTTGGAGAGGGAATCGGCGAGGCGCTCACGCCGCTCTCCATCCCCGAGCAGTGGTATGTGGTTGTCGAACCAGGTATCGAAGTTGCAACCGCCGATATATTTTCGGCGCAGGAATTGACACGCGACACAAAACCGGTCAAAATCTTGGACTTTTCCGATAGCCCAGTTGGCTTCGGGAAAAACGATCTGCAGGAAGTCGCATCCCGCATGCATGCACCGATCAGACAAGCCCTGAGCTGGCTATCTGGATATGGCGCTGCCAGGATGACCGGATCGGGCGCTTGCGTATTTTGCCCCTTCTCCGACCCGCAGCAGGCTGACGTGGCGCTCGCCGCCCTGCCAGCTGGCTGGAAGGCCTGGAAGTCGCGCGGCATCGCGCGCCATCCACTGGACCACCTGCTTGAATCGTAAATGGTTTGAAGAGTTTTTATTTGACGCTGTCAGCAAGATTGCATTTGTCGCAAGAGTTGGCGACAATGGCGGCGGCAAACATCAGGTTGCGTAGGGGAATCGCCAAGCTGGTTAAGGCACTGGATTTTGATTCCAGCATTCCAAGGTTCGAATCCTTGTTCCCCTGCCATTTATTTTGGCTCAGGCACGAGCTGCGATACAGACAAAAGCCGCCAATGCAAGACTCGCTCGAACAGTCTGCGTTCGCGGCTTTTCCGCTTTTGATGACTGCAAGCAGGAACCCACATGGCACTCGATAACCTGATGGTCTTTACCGGAAACGCCAACCCGGAGCTGGCCGTAGGTGTCTGCCAGCAACTCGGCATCCCCCTCGGCAAGGCGCTGGTGTCCCAGTTCTCGGATGGCGAGATCATGGTGGAAATCAACGAGAACGTGCGCGGCAAGGATGTGTTCGTGCTGCAATCGACGTGCGCGCCCACCAACGACCACCTGATGGAAATCATGCTGATGGTGGACGCCTTGAAGCGCGCCTCGGCCGGGCGCATCACCGCCGCCATCCCCTATTACGGCTATGCGCGCCAGGATCGCCGGCCGCGCTCGGCGCGGGTCGCCATCTCGGCCAAGGTCGTGGCCAACATGCTGCAGGACGCCGGTGTCGAACGGGTATTGATCATGGACTTGCACGCCGATCAAATCCAGGGCTTCTTCAACATCCCGGTCGACAACATCTACGCCTCGCCGATATTGCTCGGCGACCTGACCGCCAAGAATTACGACAACCTGCTGGTGGTGTCGCCCGACGTCGGCGGCGTGGTGCGCGCACGCGCCCTGGCCAAGCGTCTGGACTGCGACCTGGCCATCATCGACAAACGCCGTCCCAAGGCCAACGTCTCGGAAGTCATGAACATCATCGGCGAAGTCGAGGGCCGCAACTGCGTGATCATGGATGACATGGTCGATACCGCGGGCACCCTGACCAAGGCCGCGGAAGTGCTGAAGGAGCGTGGCGCGCTGAAAGTGGTCGCCTACTGTACCCACCCGGTCCTGTCCGGCCCGGCCCTGGAACGCATTGCCAACTCGCCGCTGGACGAGCTGGTCGTGGTCGACACCATTCCGCTGACGCCGCAAGCGCGCGCCTGCGCCAAGATCCGGCAATTGTCGTGCGCCTCGCTGCTGGCGGAAACCTTCCGCCGCATCTCCACGGGGAACTCGGTGATGTCGCTGTTCGTGGAATAAGCGCGGAAAATAAGCGCGAAATAAGCGTGAACTAAGTCCGCAAGAATGCATTACCTGTAATGGGCGCAGGAAAATCGCCCTTTTCGAATCCCCTGGTCGCGGGGGATTTTCACCGCGGGAGTTTCCCGCATGATTTGGAGTATGAACATGAAAGTCGTTGCATTCGCACGCACAGAGCAGGGGTCCGGAGCGAGCCGCCGCCTGCGCAGATCCGGGCAAACCCCGGGCATCATCTATGGTGGCACCGAGCCGCCGGTCAATATCAAGCTTGACCATAACGCGCTCTACCATGCCTTGAAAAAAGGCGCGATCCACTCCTCGATCCTCGACCTCGAAGTCGACGGCAAGACCACCTCGGTCCTGCTGCGCGACTTCCAGATGCACGCCTTCAAGCAATTGGTGCTGCACGTCGACTTCCAGCGCGTGGACGCCAAGCAAAAGATCCACGTCAAGGTACCGCTGCGCTTCGTCAACGCCGACGTATCCCCGGCGGTCAAGCTGTCCGCGGCTGTCATCTCCCACGTCCTGACCGAAATCGATATCAGCTGCCTGCCCGAGGATCTGCCTGAATTCGTCGAAGTCGACCTGGCCGACATCGAAGCTGGCGCATCGGTTCACCTGTCCAGCCTGAAGTTGCCCAAAGGCGTGACGGCTGTCAGCCAGGAAAACCTGACCATCGCTACCGCCGCCATCCCGGCCGGCACCAAGGCGGACGAAGCCGCTGACAACGCAGCAGCTCCCCCGGCCGAATCCTAAGCCGCGATGCTGGGCAGCCACCCGCCGGACCGGCGGGTGTGCATGCCGGCCCGACAACCCCTCGTTTTTCCGAACGAGGGGTTTGTTTTTTTGGCGCAGTTCGCGTGAGGTTTTTGGGTGAGTATCGGCAGAGACCATGGTCTTTGCGCTGCGCCCTCCTCCTCTTTCCGCCATAATCTGCTGTTTCCAGCTTCCCCTGAGCAAGCATCGACCATGCCCATACGACTCATCGCCGGCCTGGGCAATCCTGGCCCGGAATACCAGCAAACCCGCCACAACGCCGGCTTCTGGCTGGTGGACAATCTCGCCCCCGGCGGACTGGCGCGCGAATCGCGGTTCCAGGCGCTGGCCGCAAAAACCCGCATCGGCGGCAATGAAGTCTGGCTGCTGCAACCGCAAACCTTCATGAACCGCTCCGGCCAGTCGGTAGGCACCCTGGCGCGCTTTTTCAAGATCGCCCCCGACGACATCCTGGTCGTGCACGACGAACTCGACCTGCCCCCGGGCGTGGCCAAGATCAAGAAAGGCGGCTCGTCCGGCGGCCACAACGGCCTGAAAGACATTACCGCCGCGCTCGGCACCCAGGACTACTGGCGCCTGCGCATAGGCATCGGCCACCCGCGCAGCCAGGACTTGCAACAATCGGTGGTCGATTACGTACTGCACCGCCCGCGGCGCGAAGAGCAACTCCTGATCGACGAGGCCCTGGCCCACAGCCTGGAAGCGATCCCGTTGATGTGTACGGGCCAATACGAAGCCGCCATGATGCAACTGCACACCGCGGCCCGGGCCAAATGAACGGCGTGGCCAGGCTTTGGAAGCACACCCCCGGAGGGTTACAATATGCGCTTTTCTTGCCAGCAGCTGGCAAGCAAGGCCGCCACAGTTAAAGGAATGTAATGAGTCTTCAATGCGGTATCGTCGGACTGCCCAACGTCGGCAAATCCACCCTCTTCAATGCCCTGACCAAGGCAGGCATCGCCGCGGAAAACTATCCTTTCTGCACCATCGAACCCAATACCGGCGTGGTCGAAGTCCCCGACCCGCGCCTGGCGGCGCTCTCTGAAATCGTCAAACCCGAGCGCGTGGTCCCCGCGGTGGTCGAATTCGTCGACATCGCCGGCCTGGTCGCGGGCGCATCCAAAGGCGAAGGATTGGGCAATCAATTCCTCGCCCACATCCGCGAAACCGACGCCATCGTCAACGTGGTGCGCTGCTTCGAAGACGACAACGTGGTGCACGTGGCCGGCAAGGTCAGCCCGCTGGACGATATCGAAGTCATCCAGACCGAACTCGCGCTGGCCGACCTCGCCACAGTGGAAAAAGCCGTGCAGCGCGAAAACAAGAAAGCCAAATCCGGCGACAAGGAAGCCGCCAAGCTGGTCGCCCTGCTCGAACGCATCATCCCCGAGCTCAACCAGGCCAAGCCGGTGCGTTCGCTGGGACTGGACAAGGACGAACAGGCCTTGATCAAACCGCTGTGCCTGATCACCGCCAAGCCCGCCATGTTCGTCGCCAACGTTGCCGATAACGGCTTCACCGGCAACCCGCTGCTGGACCAGCTGACCGAATACGCCAACGCCCAGAACGCCCCCATCGTCGCCATCTGCGCCGCCATCGAAGCCGAAATCGCCGACCTGGACGAAACCGACAAGCACGAATTCCTCGCCGACATGGGCATGGAAGAACCCGGCCTGAACCGCCTCATCCGCGCCGCCTACCAACTGCTCGGCCTGCAAACCTACTTCACCGCCGGCGTCAAGGAAGTGCGCGCCTGGACCATCCACGCCGGCGACACCGCCCCGCAAGCCGCCGGCGTCATCCACACCGACTTCGAACGCGGCTTCATCCGCGCCCAGACGATTTCGTTTGATGATTTCATCCAGTACAAGGGTGAGCAAGGGGCGAAGGAAGCGGGGAAGATGCGGGCGGAGGGGAAGGAGTATGTGGTGAAGGATGGGGATGTGTTGAATTTTCTGTTTAACGTCTGACCCAAACAAGCCATTTCTCAGGATTTCATAAGATTGCTTTGAGGCCCTGAAACAGCGCAAGAACCCCGGAAATTCCGGGGTTCTTCGTTTCTATAGATTGCGTTGCTCGGCCTTGCCCGCGCAAAGTGACTACGACGATGTATATGAAGATTCGACGAGGCGGCGAAAGGTATAGTCGTCGTGAATCTTGCAGGTTTTCTCGACGATGCCGTCGCTGGGCTTGTCCAGCCAGGTTCCCACGAAGCGCAGCCACTCGCCGTCAGCAAACTGCACGTTATTGAGTGTTTGCAGTTACACGCGCACATTCGTCAGCAAGGCTTCGGGCGTTTTCAGGCCGGGCAGGTAGTCATAGACCTGATTGACCAAATCCCGAATGAACTCCCGCTCCAGATCGCCCTCGCTCTGGTAACTTTCGGCGACCTTCCATTCCTTGACGTATTTATCCAGAACGATGAAGTGATTGGATTCCGCGATGGTTTTGTAGTCAGTCACGCTTCCGGCCTTTGCTAGTCAATTGAAGCTGCCTGGCATTTTGTTGGCTCACGACCTTTTGCCCGGTTTCGGCCTCAAGTTTAAGTCGTGCCTCTTTGGCAACACCGCCGCCACGCTTGGCCACGCTTTCGTGCTCAGGCATGGACTGTGGGTTGCTCACTTCGGAGATTTCCTTGGTGGACAGCTCGGCCAACATATTCAGCACCAACTCTTTGTTGGTCATGTTGTCGCGCAGACTTTCTTTTTTCAGACCTTTGAACTGCTTGTATTCCTTGGTGGTTTTGCCTGCCCATGTTTTGCAAATGATGTCGGTGAGGGCGGCAAATGCCTCCCCCTCTTCCAGCCCGCGTTTTTTCCACTCGTCGGTCAGCTCCTTGCGGATTTCGATACTTTTTAGCCGCTGGTTAATCCAGTTGTCGGGATAGCCCAAACGCTTGTAATCGCGCATGGCCTGCTCTATGGAAAGCTCCGGGTCTTCCAACTGGTCCAGCCGCTCGCTGCCTACCTGTGCCAACCAGAGTTTGAAGGGTTCGGCCTTTTTGGAGGGGATAGATTGAATGATACGCAACAACTGCTCCGTGGTTGCTGCCAGCGTTTTCCTCGACTTGCCGGTGGTGGTTTGCATGGCTACCTGGGGACAATTTGTCCCCAGGTACTCGCCCAAGAGCGTGTCTCTCTTGCGGAGTTTCTTCAAATAGTCTGTCGGGTTTGCGCTGTCCGTCAGTACGGCCACCACATCAACAACGGAGAAGAACCACTCTTCCTGCTCTGCATCCCACTGGGTGCGAATGTGCTGCGACTCAAACAGCTTGATCTTGCTCTCGCTCATCTATGCCACCTCATTTTTGGGGAAGCTCAGTAACAGGTCGCGGTAATACTCGTATTGCTTCTGGCGCCATTCGATTTCGCGGGGCAAGCCCTCGGTGATGGAACTGGTCAGCGCGTCGAATTTGTCGAGGATAGCGACGATGCGTGCTTGCTTTGCAAGTGATTTTTCGGCGTCGTCCGAGTATGGAATTGGTATCCGAACCTTGGCAACACTATCAATTAACAATCCATTAATCTTCCCCCGAGATACATGTTCCGCTTTCTCATCAATAAATGCGGCTGTTTGCATCACATAAGAAATGAACTTGGGATCCATTGGGTGACGGAAAGCGTATCGCGCTCGGAAGGATAACCGTTGGCCGAAGCTTCAATGGCGGCAAAGATGTTGGCCAGGTCGGTATTCAGGCTCTCGTTGGTGTTAGCGCTGGCAGCCACCTTGGCGAACAGCTGGCCGGGGTAGATGAAGCAACCCTTGGTCTTGATGGCGGTTTTAAGTCGTTTGAAGTCTATCATTTTCATGCTTCTGAAACATCCGAATTATTCTTGTCAATACCTGTTGGAACTGAGTGCGGCAAGACGGGGCGTGGTGCCATGCTATTCGGGACGCAATCTGCCGCGCTGGTGCGCGCGCCTGTTCCGCCAACGGCCCAGGCTCGGCCTCCATGACCCATAAACTTCCATTGAGACGGATTTTGTTTTTCAAATAGACGGAGCAATACTTTCAATTGGACAGAAATTTATTTTCGAGCGCGTTCAATTCTTCGTCAAACGGCAAGGGTTTATTCATAATGTGGGGGCTGCGCTAAACGGACAAGGTGGCCGAAGCTACGATGCTAACCCAGCGAATTGTGATCCCCATGCGGATAGCGTACGATCACCCCGTGACTTCATCATGCTCGCTACTCCAAGCATTCAAAACCATACTAGAAAACAAGGAATCGTCCATGCCACTTTCCACCTCATCCACCACCCCGCAACTTTTCTACGCCGACGGCTCGCCTTATGCGCGCATCTGTCGCATGGCCCTGCGTGAAGGCGGGCTGATATCGCAGGTGCGGGAACAGGTCACCGCGCTGCGCGATCCGGCCGCGGCGGTGCTGCGCCACAGCCCGGTCGGCCGGGTGCCGACACTTGTGCTGGGCGATGGCACGACGCTGACCGAGACCACCCTGATTCTGCGCTGGCTGGATGAATCCGGAAGCAAGCCCGCGCTGCTTCCTCGGGATGCGCAAGGCCTGGCGGCCTACGGGCGCGCGCTCGGCCTGCTCGACGGGGTGGCGTTCTGGAACCGGGAGTTGCGCCGGCCCGAGGCGGAACGCAGCGCATCGGTTCTGTCCTATGAGGAGAACAGGGCCGACCGGATTGCCGACGCGCTGGAGCAGGACGTGGCCAATGGCGCGTATGCGGACATCGACGCAGCGACGCTCGCGCTGGCGGCGGCTTTGGGTTACGCGGAGCGGCGCCATACCGTTTGGAAGTGGCGCACGAATCGGCCGCAACTGGAGCAATGGTTTACCCGGATATCCGAACGCGCCGCCTTTGCGGAAACCGTCCCGCCGCCCAGCGGGATCTGAGCTCGACACCCCTCCCCCGACGGCCCGCGGACACGCCCTGCCGCAATCCATGTACATTCGATGTAGATTCGGATGTGGATTCGTTTTAATGCACGCAGGGTAAGCAGGCCGCCCGTACCAATTCCTCCCCTTGCTCCGACCCGCACCATGGGGAAGCGCACGCGGGAACGCGGTGAATCTCCCCTGCATCTAATGTCGCATCAGCACCGACAAGGCAGGGACGACATGAGCACCGCACCATACACGGCTGTAAAGACCGACAGTAGCGACTGGTCCGACATCGAGATGGCGCGGCGCATCGCCGGCGGGGACAGCGATGCGTTTGAAGTCCTGATGCGGCGCCACAACCAGGCCATGTACCGCACCGCGCGCAGCATCCTGCATGACGACGCCGAGGCCGAGGATGCGGTGCAGGATGCGTATCTGCTGGCGTACCGGCGCATCGATCAGTTTCGCGGCGATGCCAGGCTATCGACCTGGCTGATCCGCATCGTCGTGAACGAGGCGATCGCCCGCTCGCGCAAGACCAGTCGCCGGGAAAATGTGATCCGGCTCGATAACGATGCCGAATGGCGCAACGCCAACACGGACGCTCCCATGCCTACCAGCACAACCGAATCTCCCGAACGCAGCGCCATGCGCAAGCAGGCGCGCCGCCTGCTCGAAACCAAGATCGATCAGCTGCCGGCGCCATTCCGCACCGTATTCGTATTGCGCGCGCTGGAGGAAATGAGCGTCGAGGAAGTGGCCGTCTGCCTGGACATTCCGCTGGCCACCGTCAGGACACGCTTTTTCCGGGCTCGGGGCTTGCTGCGCGAAGCCCTGTCGCGCGAGCTCGATTTTGCCTTCGAGGAAGCGTTTTCCTTCGATGGCGAACGTTGCGACCGCATCGTGGCGAATGTCATGGCGCGGCTGCGCCAATCCGGGTCAGGCGACGTCTGACTCCTTGCAGTACCCATCCACAGGAGAATTCCCATGTCTTTTTTTATGTTTGCCAATCAATTGGCGGGCGTTTCCAATCGGCGCGCCTTTTTGAGCAAATCCGGTTTGCTGCTTTCGGGCACGGCAGTGGCGCTGCTGGCCGGCCAGGATGCCCTGGCGGCAAAGGGCGGACAGGCGGCCGGCAGCGATATCAGCATATTGAATACGGCCCTGGGCGCGGAGCTCGAAGCGATCGCGGCCTATCAGCTGGGCGCCGAGAGTGGCTTGCTGCAAAAGCCGGTGCTCGATCTGGCCGTCACCTTCCAGGGTCATCACAAGGAGCACGCCGATGTCTTGTCCAAGACCATCGCCAAGCTGGGCGGCAAGGCGGTGCTGGCCAAGGATAAGTACAACTTCCCGGCCGACAAGCTGAAAACCCAGGAGGATGTGCTGCGCTTTGCAGCCATGCTGGAAAAGGGCGCTGTGAGCGCCTATCTGGGCGCCGTGCCCTTGTTTGACAATCGCGACCTGTCCAAGGCCGCCGCCAGCATCCTCGGTGACGAAGCCATGCACTGGGCGATCCTGCGCAATGCCTTGGGTGAAGTCCCGGTTCCTTCCGCCTTCGTTTCCTAAGCCATGCGCGCGCTCGTCCGCTCATGGGTTCTGATGGCAGCGATGCTCGCGGCGGGCGCTGCGCTGGCTGCGGGCAAGGATGGCATCAAGGGCGGCGATATCAAGGCTGGCCAGGAGATTTATGCGCGCTGCCTGGCCTGCCATGCCTTGACGTATGACCGCACCGGCCCCAGGCATTGCGGCCTGTTCGGGCGGCGCGCCGGCAGTGTGGCCGGCTTTGCCTATTCGGAGGCCATGAAACACGCGAACATCGTCTGGGACGCCAAGACCCTCGACCGCTTCCTGGCCAACCCGACCCAAGCCGTGCCCGGCACCAGCATGGGCTATGCCGGTGTCGACCAGCCGCAGGAACGCGCCGACCTGATTGCCTATTTACGGCATGAGAACGATTCCCCTGAATGCCGCAACGCGAAGTGAAGCTCAAAGTGGGACTGTAATGAAGTATGCAACAAACATAACTAACCACTCCTGCTTGCCTTTTCCGAACATCAGGATGTTCGGGTTCTGACTTATTTGCCCTATACAACAATTCACCAAAATCATTCCGCACGGCAACCATCGTATCTACGCCGTTACCAACGCTGGAACCTTCCGGTTGGGGCGCGCTTCATTCTGTAGTCCTTTTTTCAACAGTAGCGGTGCGCCCTCACGCTGAAATATTCAGCTGGCTTCCGGCTGCTGTTACCAAACCCAATCTACGGACAAATCCTTTTGGAGAGAAGTATGAAGCACTCTTTGTTTGCATCGACCCTGGCCAAACTATTCTCTGGCGCATTGCTGTTTACCTTGCTGCAAGCCT
>Ga0182745_1002514_pt1 | contig 16403 bp, 13 predicted proteins | sample eDN3rd30CKraftBY_FD_128523 | JGI IMG/M metagenome (GOLD analysis project Ga0182745, IMG submission 128523) | Enriched backyard soil microbial communities from Emeryville, California, USA - eDNA 3rd pass 30_C Kraft BY (version 2) (version 2) | ecosystem: Environmental > Terrestrial > Soil >...
GCATCGGCCATGTCCTTCACTCGGCGAAGCGGATGGTCCTTTGGAACGCGCTCTGCCGGCGTCCTCAGGCTGAACATCGTCGCTTGCTGCTTGGGCGTCCCGCGCATCGCGTCCTCCGATGCGCGTCTCCTCTCATGAGTAGGGGCAACGTGTCGATCCCCCGCCCGGGGACATTCTCAACAGCCTGCTAGAGAGCAACCGCCTCATCAACGAGCTACGGGGCAGTTCGCGCGCGATGTATGACACCTCGGGCAAACCGCCGGTGACGATTGAGTGGGACTGCTCTCGGTCTGACCGCGCATGTCACCTGAATTCGGGCGCTCGGCGTCTTCCCGCCATCCAACCGAGGTGCCGAATGACCGAATTGGTCCTCACTACGTTCGACTGGGTCCCCGAAGCGCCGCGCGGATTCGTTCGCGACCTACGCGTGCGTTGGGCCCTGGAAGAAGCAGGGCTGCCATACCGCGTGCAGAGTGTGCCGTTTGGCAACCGAGAGGCCGAGCACTTTGCCCACCAGCCCTTCGGGCAGGTGCCCTGGCTGACCGATGGCGAGCTGTCCCTCTTCGAGAGCGGGGCCATCCTGCTGCACCTGGGGAGCCGAAGCGATGCGTTGTTGCCCGTCGATCCACGTCGGCGCAGTGAGGCGGTGATGTGGTCGTTCGCCGCCCTCAACTCGGTGGAGATGGCCAGCCTGCCGTGGTCGCTGCACATATTCTCCGGCGATACCGGCGACACACCCGCCTGGAAGCGCATCGACGCCTTCCTCAATGCCCGCCTGAAGCACCTGGAACCTGTATTGGCCGAGCGCGAGTGGTTGGCCGGCAGCTTCTCTGTGGCCGACATCCTGATGGCAGATGTGCTGCGGCTGGTTGATCGCTTCGACGGCTTGAACGGCTATCCGGCCTGCAAGGCCTACCTGCTCCGCGCCACGGGGCGACCTGCATTCGCCAAAGCGCACGCGGACCAGCTCTCGCATTACGCAGCGGCGGATTGAGTGCGATGCGTGGAACGGCGCGACATTGACGCCTTCCGCGCGGCGCACTCCACTCGCTGCCGACGATGCGCCATCGAACCCCATGGCCTCACCGTGACGAACCCGCCGAGGGAGCGGCCAAACGCTTCCGCTGCCCTGTCAAGCTCACCAGCTCCACTTTCCACATCTTGTGGAACCGGGATGCGGATGCTGCGGCGCTCCTCCGGCGTCGGGCCCTGGTGCTGTCGCGGGGCCAGCCGTCGAGACGAACGGCCCGGAGGCGGCGGCTCTGCTGGAGGCCCTGCCGAACCATGCGTATCGGCGCAGTGAAGCGCTGGTGGGTCATTGAGAGTCTTCGGAATCCGAACGCGTCCCTCCTGAACACAGGAGGCAGGCCGCGCGACACCGTTGCATTCAATCGACCTGCTGGATTTTTGCTCGGGGCGCCCTGCCCCAAAGGCACGACACATGACGAGCACGCGAGGCTTTTTCGTTGACAGCTGGGGCGTGAATAATTCACCCAGAGGCGCGTCCAGCTGTGCCAGCCGGTGACGGCCTCCCTGCATCACAACTGACCCACCGGCTTCTCACTTAGAAAGAAAAAGCTCGATGAACTCGATTGCTCGCGCAGTGCTCGCCTCATCCATGTTCGCTGCATCCTCCGCCTTCGCGCAGAACGTCGGGATGAGCTTCCAAGCCGACGACATTGACATGCCGTCGACCAGCATCACCGTGGAGGGCATGTCTCCAGATGGCAATACTGCGAACGTCAACATGGAGATTCGCGGCGGCGGCACCCGCATGGAGCTGAACGTGTCGGGAACCGGAATGCTGCCGCCTCCGGAGCACCACGAACGCCACGAACGCCATGAGCGCAGGGAGCGCCGTGAGCACCGCGAGGAAGTCGCGCCGCGCCATGCGCCCGTCCAGCATGTGCGGCACGACCGCGAGCCCGCCTTCCGCGACTGCGGGACGGACCAGGACCCGGGCTGCACCATGCGGCGCGACGGTCAGTTCGCGATGGACGCGGAGACCTTCCGCGGCTTCCTGCAGTCCCTCAAGGCCACCCGCAACGAGCTGACGCGAGAGGAGATGGTGGAGAAGGTGATGAAGCGGGCCTACCTCACCGCGAAGCAGTTCGGCCTGGTCCTGGACCTGTTCCAGAACGAAATCACCCGCCTGGACGTGGCGAAGACGGCCGCGCCTCGCGTGGTGAACCCGCAGCACGCGCTGGGGTTCTCTTCCAAGTGGAGGAACTCCATCTCCGCTGACGAGTACGTGGAGCTCATCACCCAGCAGTAGTGCCAGCCTCCCGGCCCTCGTCACTGCGGGGCGCCGCGCCCTCTTCAGGTCGACGACGCCCTGTACGAGGGCCGATGGGGCACGAACCGGCGGAGCCGATGACGGGCTCCGCCGTGGCAGCAGGGGTATCAGCCTCGCGAGAAGTAGTTCGTGCTCGCGGCGTTGCGCTCCACCATGGCGGCGAAGGCGCCAGGCTGCGACGGAACGGGATCTCCAGAGGCCTGGAAGACAAAGTGCCCGTAGTAATGGGCGAGCTGCCGACGAAGGAAGTCCGGCACCCGCATCACGAACTGCCGCGTCAGCTCGCGGTGCTCCAACTGCTCAGGCGTCTCCCCTGACTCCGGCCCAAGCCCGGACGTGGCCTCCGTCTCCGGGGCGAAGACGGTCCGCTGGTAGAGCTGCAGCGCCTGGGCTCGCTGCTCGGCCGTGGCTTCGAAGAAGAGCCGGATGCCCCGCGTCACATTCTCGCCCATCTCGAAGAGACGCTCGAATGGCGCACCCAGCACCCAGTTGTTGATCATCACGTTGAACCCAAAGGATTCGACGTGATGCCACCACATGGGTGGGATGTAGAGGACTTCACCGGGTTCGACGACGGCGACTCGGGCCTCACGAAGGGCCTGCTCGAAGAGCGGAAACCGCGCGCGATTCCACTCCAACAGTCGCACATGGCTGGCCTGGGCCATCTTGAGCATCTGGTCCGGAGGCGCGTGGTACATGAAGGGCATCAGCTCGGGTGCGAACAACGTCACCCGCTTGGTGCCTTCGAGCATGCAGATGAAGTTCAGGAAGTCGTCATAGTGCAGATTGACGATTTGGCCGTCGGACCCGATCCAGATCAGCGGTCGGCGCTGGTCCTCGGATAGGTATGGCAGCACCCCTGGTCCCAGCTTGCCGTAGAGCGGCGTCTCCGGCTGGAGCAGGTTCGCCTGCAGATACACGTATTCGTCGGATGCTCCGTGGAGACTCTTGAGCAGCCGGCCCCCGAACTCGGAGAAGGGAACGTCATCCTCGGACTGGATGAAGGTGAACCCTTCGAGGTCGGTCCGGAAGTGATAGTGGCCCTGGAGCTGTCGAGGCAGCGTCTCGAAGCCCACCAGCTGCTCTCCGAACAGTGACCCCAGCAGTGCCAGCTTCTGCTCGTAGCTGGCCCGTTCCTGGAGTTCCTTCAGCAGCGCCCAATCCTCCATGCAACCCGTGAGGATGATGGGCTCATCGTGCGCGAGCGACCAGAACGTTTCGGGGTCGGGCCGGTGGATCCTTCTCACGGGACGGGCGTCGAAAGGCAGCGGTGGCAGGGGCATGCCCCCATGGTAGCAGGAGCGCCCGGACGCGCCGCGCTCCTTGGCGACATTGCACCTGCGCTCCCGAGTTCGCCGCCGGGCTTCAGACGTAGACTTCTTCGATGACTACACACGGCACGGTGTTTCAGCGGCCGGTGTGACGTGTGCTCGGGGTGGTCACCAGGCGCCCCCTGCGGTTCCGATGCGCAACGCGTCTATCTCCGTCCATCGTCTGCTCCGCGCTCAGGGACGGCACCGTCTGCATCGTGCTGGACTGGCGCCCCCACAAGGGCTCAACCACGCAGGAACTCCGCATGGGTCGGGACATCGTCCCCAGCGCCGCACTCATTGTGCCCCAGGGTGCCCGGCATCCCCGGACCATCAGCGACATGCGCGCGCCCAAGTGCTCCAACGCCGGGGCTCGGTTCCGGGCAACGCCTCAACGGCCCAGCCCCTCCCCTCGGTTTGCACCGCAAACTAGTCATTGACAGCGACCCGAAGCCCGAATATCCCTTCACTGGTCTGCACTACAAACTTGTCTGTCCACCACACGAGGCATGGCCATGGACGAGCGGCTCCAGCGCATCCAATTCGTGACGCGCTACTACGACTGGCTCCAGGGACTGAGGTTCCTTCCCTTCGGCGTCTTGATGGCCGGCTTCGCGCTATGGCTGGCCTTGCTGCCCCTCGAAGGAGGCACACCCGCCACCCTGGGCGCCATCGCGCTCGGGGTTGGACTGGTGGCGACGCTGGGGCTCTACCCCCTGGTGGGCGGCTACTACCAGCGCCGGTTCGGTGAGGTGCGGTCGAGCCAGGCCATGAAACAGACTCGGCTGCGGCTGACCTTGCTCTTCGCCGTGGCGGGAATGGCGTTGGCCTTCGGCCTGGTGGCGCTGGGGCTCCGCGGCGTGGGCCCTGGGTTTTCCATGAGCTGGGCGCTCGCGATCAGCGCGGCGGCACTGGTGGCCTACTGGGCGGCCATTGGCCGCTTCGTTCCACACTACCCGCCCATCGCGGGCGCCATGCTCCTCGTCGCGCTCCTGCATGCGCTCGGGCTCAATCCCCTGTGCGACTGGCTGCACGTGGGCGACGCGGCGTCCACGGTGCGGTGCGACCTGGTGACCTTCCATGCCGCCTGGGGTGTAGCGCTCATGGTGCTGGCGCTCCTGGACCACCGGCTGCTCGTCCGTACGCTGAGCCCCGCGTCCGCCGATGCGGCGGAGCTGGGGGCCGCGGGATGAAGGCCCCCTTCGAGCAACTGGCCACGCTGGACCGGCTCATCCACGAGCCCGCCCGGCTGTCGCTGCTCACGGCGCTGTCCGCCTGTGACAGCGCGGACTTCCTCTACCTGCAGAGCCTCACGGGCCTCTCCAAGGGCAACCTGTCCAGCCACCTGTCCAAGCTGGAGGAAGCCGGGCTCGTCACCGTGGAGAAGCAGTTCAAGGGAAAGACGCCACACACGCTGCTGCGCATCACCGGCACGGGGCGTGAGGCCATCGAGCGTCACTGGGAGCAACTCGAAAGACTGCGCAGCCGCGCCAAGGGCTGGGTCTCCGAGGAAGGCAGCGGGTAGGCGGCTCCCAGCGTTCTTCCCTGCCCCCGACGGGCCGCGCGTGCCCCCGCGCGACCCATCAGAGTGGTGCTGAGCTATTCGGAGTCCGTCAGGTCCAGGCCCTTGCGAATTTCCCTCGCCAGCTCATACGCGTTGCCTGTCTTCAGCATGTGGTCGAAGTAGAGCTGCGGGTGTTCGTCCGTCTCCTGGTTGTAGAGACACCCCTGAAACCACTCCTGCTTCAGCAGCATCTTGCGCACAACGGGGTCGACTTCGTCCGCCTCCATCGCGAAGTCTGGCACGACAGCGGCGTCGGAGCCGCCCAGCGGCTTGAACGCGATGGTGGTGGAGATGCCTGTCTCCGGCTTCGCATACACATTGCCCAGCCTGACGCCGTGCTCCCGATTCACCGTGACGGTGACGACGCCCTCCTCGCCCACCTCCGCCTCACCATGCAGGATTTCTGCGAGCTTCTGGGCGTCCAGCGGCGTCGTCGGGTTACTGGGAGGGGACTGCGGCAGCGGCGTGCGGGTGACGTTGATGGCTGCGCGGATGTCCCGGGCCAAGTCCGTCGGATCGCCAACGCCGCGGAAGTGGACGAACCAAATCTGCGGGTCCATGGGCATGTGCTGGTGGAACGCCTGGAAGACGAGACCTCTCTCAAGCAGTGCGGCGATGAAGGGGTTCACCTCGTCCTCGAGCAGCGCCAAGTCTCCGTTGAGCAGCGCCTTCCCGTTGTGTAGCGGCTGAAAATGGAGATCGCCGTTGATCTCAAACGCTGGGGTGAACGTCACATTGAGCGGCCCCTGTACGTTGCCGATGTCATTGCGGTTGATGTCGATGCTCAGCACGCAATTCGAGACACTGCCCTCCGCGCCAACGATTTCCTCGATGCGGTCCACCGGGAGATTCTTGCACCCGTGTGATTGAGGGTCCTTGTTATGGGCCACCGCCGTAGAGAACCCGCCGCCCGCGAACACCACCGCCACACCCGCCATCAAGAAGTCAGCCATCCGTTTCATGGAACATCCCCTTTCCTGGGGTCGCTCACGGAGAGTGATACGCGCCCTCACGTCCTGCCACCGCACGCCGAGCCCCTCCCAGGTGGCACAAGCTAAGGAGCGCACGGGGGGCGTCGACTCCGCCCGGTAGAACAGGTGACGATTTCAATGGAGCACGAGGCCGTCACGGGCAGGGCTTCCGAGCATGGAGCGCCCGCCTCCCCGGCCGCCGTTCGCAAGCACTCACACTCGGTGCATCAATCCCTCGCTCATGAGCCGCCGGGTGAGGAGGAGCTTCGTCCGCTCACGCAACGAGTATCGCTATGGCCTCTCAGCCAAGGAATGTCAGGGCTGGCGGGAGCATCATGGGTGCGCCAAGGCCCCTCCATGACTCAGGGAGCCCCCGGGCGACGCGGTGGACGTGATGCCGTTGCTTCCGGGTCCGTCCGAGGCGGAAGCCCACGCGCCGTCACGCGGTCGTCGGGGCGGCGTTGAACACCGCTCGCTGCGCATCGAACGCTCGTTTGTAGGCCGGTCGTGCTTCGGCGCGAGCAATATAGGCGGCGAGGTTCGGATACGCGTCGAGAATGCCCGTCCCCTGCAACCTGCGCAGGACCGTCACCATGAGAATGTCGGCCGCGCTGAAGGCGTCGTCGAGCCAATCAGCGTGGCCGAGGCGCGCGGAAAGGTCGTCCAGCCGTTTCCGGATGATGTCGTCCAGCGCGCGCAGGCGATGCTCGTACCAGGGTTGGTCGCGCTCAAGAATCGTCACCAGACTGCGGTCGAAGATCGGCGGCTCGACCGTGTTGAGCGCCGCGAACATCCACGAGATCACGCGCGCGCGGCCATTCGCATCCTCCGGAAGCAGGCCGGCATGATGCTCCGCGATGTGGAAGACAATCGCGCCGGACTCGAACAGGACGAGATCGCCCTCTTCATAGGTCGGGATCTGACCGAACGGTTGCAGCGCCTTGTGCGCGGGCTCCTTCATCGCATCGAACGACAACAGACGGACTTCGTAGGGCTGGCCCACCTCTTCCAGCGCCCAGCGCACCCGCATGTCCCGAGCCAAGCCGCTGCCGCGTTCAGGCGAGCGTTCAAAGGCGGTGATAGTGATGGTATCCCCAGGGGCCCGCTCGGAGTACGTGGCGCCCAACGAAAAGCCCTCCTGACCTGGCCCAGATGAGGGCCACCGAAAGGTGTGGACCCGGCGGCGCACTCAAAGCGTGCGCGCCTCGGATTGGGGAGCGCGCCCGGCGTGGCCCCGGCGCCCCTTGGCGCTCCGCTACGATTTGGGCCAAGCTCTGCGTAACCGGAAGCCGCGCGGCGGGGTCCTCGTCCTCAGGTTGGGTGGGCGGGGGAGCACCCGCTCCGGGGGCGCTCTTGCGCATCACGTGGACCCAGCATGCAGGTCGTGCCCGGGACAAGGCCGGAACAGGGCGATGGGACGAGCGGCGGCGTCCATGGCCGGAGCCGCCAGCGCCGTCGCACGGCGGGCGGAGGCGGAACGCGTATTCGTGATACGAAAGCAGTGGGGGCGTGGCCGGGTCCGCCCCTGGATTCGCGAGCCCATGCGCACGGACATCCCGCTTCCCGAGGAGCTTCTCGAAACGGTTCTCGGTTCGATGACGGCGGTCGCCGCGGCGCGGTTGCGTGCCGAGCCTGGCCTGCGTCAGGTGCTCTCCCGGGTCTTCGCGGAGGCAGCCTCGCTCCGGGATGTTGCGCCAGAACCGCACGTGTTCGCGCGACACCTGGGCGCGCGGCTCGCCGAGGCGGATGACCCCTCGCGTGCCCTGGCGCGCCTGCATGCGCGAGACCTGGCGCTCGCGCTCGCCTGCGCCCTGGAGACACCCGGCGCCGCGAACCTGCTCGAAGAGGAGGTCCTGAGCAGGCTGCGGGTGCCGCTCTCCCGCATCCATCCATCGCCCGCGTTCGTGGACGAGGTGCTCCAGGCGCTCCGGGCGAACCTGCTCATGCCCCGGGAGGGAGGGCCGCCACGGCTCATCGGCTACGCGGGCGTGGGCTCATTGTTCCACTGGGCGAACAGCGCGGGCGTCCGGCTCGCGATGCGGATGCGCAAGGCCCTCGGCCAGGAGGCCCAGGTCGATGCCGAGGTGCTGGCGGCGCATCCCATCCAGGGTGGGCTGGAGCTGGGACTGGTCCGAGAGGAGGCCCGAGCGCACGTGCGCGCCGCCTTCGTCCAGGCAGTGGCGTCGCTCGATGACGAGGACCGGGAGATGCTGCGCCTGCACTTCGTGGAGCGGCTCTCCCTGGAGCAGATGGGGGCCCTGTACGGCCTGCACAAGTCCACCCTGTCGCGCCGGCTGTCCGGGGTCCAGGCGCTGCTGGAGAAGCGGACGCGGCGGTGCATGTCGGAGCGGCTGGCGCTCTCCTCGGAGGAGCTGGACAGCGTCATGCGCGCCATCCATGGCCGGCTCGACCTGAGCCTGTCCGGACTCCTGGCGGCGAAGGCATGAACTGCCCCGACGAGAACGACCTCGCCCGCTACGTGAATGGCCTGCTGGCGGCCGAGCGCGAGCAGGCGGTGCGCGCCCACATCACCGGCTGTGGTGAGTGCCGGAGCGTGCTCGCCGCGCTGAGCGCCCCGGAGGAGCCTCCCCCCGCGCAGGGCGTGGGTCTGCTCACCACGGGCACGCGGGTGGGCCGCTACGTCGTGCTGGGCCTCCTGGGCGAGGGGGGCATGGGGCGCGTCCATGCGGCCTACGACCCCGAGCTGGACCGCAAGGTGGCGTTGAAGCTGCTCAACCCGGAGCGGCTCCGAGGGGACTCGCTGGACCTGGCGCGGCAGCGGCTGGAGCGCGAGGCCCGGGCCATGGCGCGGCTGTCCCATCCCCACGTCGCCAGTCTCCATGACGTGGGCGAGTACGAGGGACAGCTATTCCTGGTGATGGAGTTCCTGGAGAGAGGCACGCTGCGGAAGTGGCTGGCGGAGCGTCCCCGCTCGCGCCGGGAGGTCCTGGAGCGCTTCCTCCAGGCCGCGGACGGGCTGGCCGCCTCGCATGCGCTGGGCATCGTCCACCGCGACTTCAAGCCGGACAACGTCCTGCTCACGAAGGACGGCGTTGTCCGCATCACCGACTTCGGACTGGCCCACGCGACGGAGTCCTCCGGAGGGGGAGCGCTGCCGGACAGCGCGATGACGAGCGACGCCCTCACCATCACAGGGACCTTGCTGGGGACGCTGGCCTACGGCGCGCCCGAGCAGCTCCGTGGCGAGCGTGGCGATGCCCGCTCGGACCAGTTCTCCTTCTGCGTCGCGCTCTATGAAGCACTCAATGGCCAGCGCCCCTTCGAGGGGACGACCCGCGAGGCGCTGCTGGAGGAGATGGCGCGTCAGGCCGTGCGACCCGAGCGGCCCGGAGTCCCGATGTGGCTGCGGTCCGCGGTCCGCCGGGGGCTCTCCGAGGACCCGTCGAAGCGCTTCGCCTCCATGGGAGAGCTGCGCGCGCGGCTCGTCCGGGCCCCGGTTTCAGGGTGGCGCACCGGGGCCCTGGTGGCGCTAGCGGGCACCCTCGTCATCTCTGTGCTGGGCGTGCTCGCCCGGCGGGAGCCACACGAGCTGTGTCAAGGCAGCGAGCGGCACTTCGCGGGCGTCTGGGACAGTGCGGCCCGCGAGGATCTCCACCGGTCGTTCCTGGCCACGGGCTCACCGGACGCCGAGCCCTCCTTCGCGGCGGTGGCGGCGGCGCTGGAGCGCTGGAAGGTGGACTGGACGCGCGCGCACCAGGAGGCCTGCGAGGCCACGCGCATCTGGGGAGAGCAGTCGGAGCAGGTGCTGGACCTGCGCATGGCGTGCCTCGACGAGCGGCTGGACGAGGTGAGCCGCCTGGTGGATGTGCTCCAGGGCGCGGACGCCCGTACGGTGGAGCGAGGCTTCGGCCTGGGGGCCTCCCTGGCGAGCCTGCAGCGCTGCGCCGACGTGCGGACGTTGCAGGAGGCGGTGGCGCCGCCCGAGGATCCAGCGGTCCTGGCGGAGGTGATGGCCGTCCGCGCGGAGCTGGCGCGGGCGAACGCGGAGCTGCTCGCGGGGCACACGCCGGAGGCCTTGACGGTGGCGCTGGCCGCGCGGGAGCGCGCAGTGCTCACGCGCTATCGCCCTCTCGAGGCGGAGGCCCACCTGATGTGCTCGACGCTCCAGTCGGATGCGAGCGAATTCGAGGAGGCGCGGGCCTCGGCGCTCCAGGCGGCCCTCTCGGCGGAGGCGGGACGGCACCATGGAGTGCTGGCACTGGCGCTCTATGGCCTGGCCTGGGTGACCGGGCACGGCCTGGGACAGACGCAGGAGGCCTGGGCCCACCTCCAACGCGCCCAGGCCGTGGCGGAGCCGCTGCGCGACCCCGAGTTCGACGCGCTGCTGGACACTGTCCGCGCCGAGCTGCTCGAGCTGGAGGGCCGCTTCGCCGAGGCGGAGCCTCTCCTGCGCAAGGCGCTCGACCGCGTCATCGAGAAGGGCGCATCGCACGCAGCCACCCGCGCCGAGCTCACCGGGCGCCTGGGCCTGCTCGCCCGTCAGCGAGGACGGCTCCTCGAAGCGAAGCACTGGCAGGAGGAGGCGCTCCGGATCCACGAGGCGCTGCATGGCCCCGACCACCGGGACACCGCGCGGGCGCTGGTGAACCTGGGAGGCACGCTGGCCTACACGGGGGAACTATCTCGCGCGGAGGTGGTCTGCCTGCGGGCGCTCGTCACCCTCCAGCGCGCCCTGGGAGAGAAACACCTGGCGGTGGCGCGCACCCTGTCCAATCTGGCCTTCATCCATTTCGAGTGGGGACATGCCTCCCAGGCGCGCGAGGCCGCGGAGCGGAGCCTTGTGGTGGCGCGCAGGAGCGTGCCCCCGGAGGCCGCGGACACCCTCCTGATGACCATGGAGTCGAACCGGCTGGGTGTGCTCGGGGAACTCGGAGAGCGCGAAGCAGAGTTGGCGCACGCCCGCCGCAGCCTGGCCCACCGTGAGAGCGCGTATGGCGCGGACCACCCGGAGGTCGCGCTGGACCTGCACGAGGTCGGAAGGCTGCTGCGGTTGCTGGGGCGCCCGCGGGAGGCCCAGGCCTTCCATGCGCGTGGCGTCGCGCTCCAGGAGCCGCTGCTTGCCCGGGACGAGATGGATGGCGAGGGGCTGCGCTGGCTCGCCGATGCCCTGCTCTTCCTGGGGCGTGTCGAGGACGCGCGAACGCACGCCGAGCGGGCGCTCGCAGAGCTGGAGCAGGACAGGGGCCCCCTTGCGCCAGAGCGCATCAAGGCGCTGGTGCTCCTGGGAGACATCCACCTGGAGAGGAGCGCGCCCGAACGGGCGGTGCCGCTCCTGCGGACAGCGCTGGAGGCGCTCGCGCGTGAAGGGGTGACGTCCGCCCGGGTTCCCATCGCCCGGCGGCGGCTGGCCCGGGCGCTGCGGCTGTCCGGTGCCCCCGTGGAGGCATGCCAGGAAGCCCGGCTGGCCTGGACGGAGTGGGAGTCCTGGCGCGCGGGCTACCCCAGTGAGTTCATCGAGGCGCAGGCCGAGCTGGAGCGCTGCGCTCGCTAGCGCGTCGAGTCTCCGCCACACCGAGCCTCGGGCTTTCTCATTTACCGGAGCGGCCTCCTCAATCCCCCATTGAGTAGTTCAGGGTTGGCACTGGCGTTGGAGACCTTCGGTTTGACAGCGTCCCGTCCCCTATCTGTCCGCACTGATTGCGCCCCCAGGACCAGAAGGTGCCATCCCACTTCACCGCCAGGGTGTTCGACCAGCCGGCGGCGATGGAGACCACTTCTCCAACCCCATACACCCGCACCGGCGTCCGGCTGCTGCGGGTCGTTCCTGTCCCCAGTTGGCCCCATTCGTTGCTTCCCCAGGACCAGACGCGCCCATCCCGGCCCAGGGCCACCGTGTGGTCGCCCCCTCCGAAGACGGCGGTGACGTCCTCCAAAATCGCGACCTGCACGGGCTCGGGACTGTCAATGGTCGTCCCATCTCCGAGCTGCCCCCAGTTGTTCCTCCCCCAGGCCCACACGGTGCCATCCCGCATCAAGGCCACGGTGTGGTCCCCGTGAGAGTCCACCGCCGCGGCCTCCGGCATCAACCAGACCTCGCCGGGCACGGAGCGGCTCTCCATCGTCCCATCCCCGAGCTGCCCATTCTCATTGAACCCCCATGACCAGACCGAGCCATCGCTTCGCAAGGCCACAGTGTGAATGGCGCCCGCAGCCACCGCGACGACGTTCGAGACGCCAATCACCTGCACGGGAGTGAAGCGATGGACGTTGCTCCCGTCTCCCAACTCTCCGGAGGCGTTGTAGCCCCACGCCCAGACCGTGCCGTCACGCCGCAGCGCCACGGAGTGGGTCAGCCCCACGGAGATGGCGGTCACCTCCGAGATGCCTGGAACCTGGGTGGGCTCCATCGTCGAGGGAGCCTCATCTCCCAGGCCGAGCTGGCCCCACTGGTTGTTCCCCCATGTCCACACGGTGCCATCCTGCCTCAGCGCCATCGTGTGGTAACTCCCCGCCGCAACGGCGATGACGCGGGTGAGGCCCGGCACCTCCGCGGGCACCTCACGGCTGATGGTCGTGCCGTCCCCGAGCGCGCCCCAGTCGTTACATCCCCATGCGAGCAGCGTTCCGTCCTGGCGTAATGTCACCGCGTGGTGCTTCCCCGAGGCGAAGAGCGCCTCATCGATGGTGCCAGAACAGTTGTTGTCCTTGCCGTCGAGCAGCTCGAACCTGCCGGGAGCGCGCTCCGCGTCGTTGTCGTCGCAGTCGCCGGAGCGCGCGACATGAGACGGGGGCGGGACACAGGCCTGTACCGCTTCGCCCGCCCCTACCCCGTCGCCATCCCAGTCCGCATAGAAATCACTCGTGACGCCTTCATCCCTCAGGCCATCACAGTCGTTGTCGAGCCCGTCACAGACCTCCGCGGCACCAGGATGGAAAAGCGCACCGACACCGGGGCGGTCGTCACAATCATCCGCGACCGTGGAGTAACCCGCGGGCACGCGCCCGCAGACGCGGCGGCCTTCCGCGCCGGCGGCTCCGTGCCCATCTCCATCCGCATCGGGATAGACCAGGATGCCCCCGTTCGGGCAGAGGTCCTCGAGGCTCGGTACCACACAGCCCGCTCCCAGCAGGAGCAAGCACCCCATCAGCCATGACATGCGAAGCATGACTCAGGCCTTGCCATCCAACATCTTCAGTGTCGGCGTGTGGACGTACTTGAAATAATCAGGGCTGGGCAGCGGACGGAGCTTCGCGCCCTTGCTGCCCGAGTTGTCGTAGATGTAGTGGACCCCGTTTATCTTCCCGGCGTACAGGCCGCCGTGCCAGTTGTCCCCCCAGGCGTGGCCCTTGCCCGTGGAGAGGACGGCGCCCGGCTTGAGCTTATCCCAGTCGATGCGGCTCCAGTTCTTGCTGCCCACGTCATTCACCGGCAGCTTGGACTTACCGTTCGCCTTGAGGATGGGGTCCCACACCCTCCGCACGAAGCCGTAGCAGTCATTCTTCCCGTCGAAGCGGTAGCCGCCGGTGCGATTGATTTCGGCGCCCTCCCGCTTCGCGTTCTTCATCACGTCCGAGCTCTTGATCTTCCCAGCCGCCCCGGTCTTCCTGGCATGCGAAGTCCTCTCGGGCCCCTTGGTGTCGTCGACGAAGGAGTCTTGGGCCGGGCGGCCCGCCTTCTTCTTGTCGGATGCACCCTCAAACCCATCCGCCTTCCCAGGAATCCGCAGCGTGTCCCCCGCACGGATGAAGTTCGCGTCCTGGATGCTCGGATTCGCCTTCATCAGCGCGCTGACGCTGGTCCTGTGGTTCGCGGCAATGCGAGACAGCGTGTCACCCGGCTTGATGGCGTAGCTCATGAGCGTCTCCACGTGAGAGGGAAAGAGAAACTTCGGCTTGGAATTGCAATGGGGCGCAAATGTTCCGGCCAACGACGGCCCCCGGCGTTCGGGCGGAAAGAGGGAACGAAGAAGCCTGCGTCCCAGAATTCTTCGTTCGCTCGCGTGGTCACCGCCCCCTACACTTGGAAGGCAAGGGTTCCTCGCGGAGTGGTGCCATGCGCGCGTGCCCGCAAGAAACGACGCTGAGCGACTTCCTGGCGGGGATGCTCTCCGAAGAGAGCAGAAGCCTCGTCATGGCCCACGTGAAGCGCTGCGCCAACCTGCCGCTGACCATCCGGGCCTATGCGTACCTGTATTCGGGCCGCTCCCCCGAGGCGCGAAGAGACCTGCTGGACGCGCTGAAGCGGCTGGAGGCATCGCACGGCCCGGGGACCGCGAGCACGCTGGGCGCCGTGGAGAAAGCCGTGCCGCTGCTCGAGCGCGCCCGACAGATCCAGACCCGTCGGGGCGAGCTCGGAGCCCCGTGGGTCGTGGGCAAGACGGCCTTCGCGCTGGCCCGGGCGCTCCGGGAGCGGCGCTCTGCTCCGGATCGGGCGCGCGCTCGCGATAGCCGACGAGGCCAGGGCCCTCCTGGAGTCCCTGGGAGCCCGAGGCCGGGAGGACCTCCAGAAGGAGCTGGCCTGGCAGCGTCATGAGGCGGGGCAATGAGCGAGGAGCGAAAGACAGGTGCCCTGGTGGCGCTGGTGCTGGGACATGCATCCCGCGTGCAACGCGCGGAGCTGGAAGCCATCCAGGGGCTGGAGGCATTTCTGCACCAGCACGTCGAGGCGGCCCGCGCCGCATGGCCCACCTTGCAGCTCACGAGCGAGTCCTTCGTCAGGCACCTGCCCGCGGGCAAGGCCGCCGTGATACGCAATTCACACGGGCAGGCCACCGCCGTCCTGTGGCTCCAGGGCGCTTTCGAGCCTCCCGCCACCACCCCGCCATCCGTTCTGCTCATGGGCCGGCAACAGCAGGGGCCCGCGCGCCAGATGCTCGGCCAGTTCCACCTGCCACCCCTGGTGGGAGGCCGCGTGGTGCGATGGCTGGTTCCACTCGAACTCCCTCCGGAAGTCGATGAGGTCCACTTCCAGGTGGAGTCGGAGCTCCACCCCAAGGCCGGGCGAGTCCGGCCCGCATGGAAGCTCTTCGACACCCTGGAGGTTCCCAAGGAGAGCGACATGAAGGCCCTATCGAGCGAGGTCTCGATGGGAATCGACCTCGGTGAGTCGCTCGTCGACTCCGTGCTTTCCGGTGGCCTGAGCGTCTCCTTCAGCATGGAGATGGGCACCCGGGTCTCACCCGGGCTCGACCGCAGTCTGGCCGTGAAACGCCACGCGGCGGCCACGCTTCCTACGGCGTACATCGCGGCCGTGGTCGACGGCCCCCTGGAGCCCCTGTCTGAGCCGCGATGCGAGCTCGTCTGGGAGCCGGGAATGCCGCTCCCCACCGCCAGCGCGGCACCCGGCTGGGGGACGCCGTCCGCGGACGCCAGGGTCGCACCACCCCAGAATCCCCAGAGAACGTGCTACGCCTGCGGCTTCGAAGGCCCTCGTGTGGCGTACGAGCGCGCCACGATCTGCCCTCGGTGTGAGGCGGCAGGATGTAGGCACGGCCTACCTGAGCGCCGTAGCACCCATTCCAGGGTGAAACACAGTCCGTCCCTGGGGATGCCAATGACACTCCCCGCCCGTCTCCACACCTCGCGCAGGTGAGCACCGTGGAACCTCGTGGGGATTCCCCGAGACAGAGCCCCCGTGACTGCGGACTCCGCGGAGTGAGATAGGCCGGAGCAGCTAGAAAAAAGGGCTGCGGACCGAGTCCGTCCGAGCTGCATGCCAGGCTGGTGTCGGTGCCGCACGGCCCCGTTGGGGTTCGCTCCCGTCTGGACCGACACCTCACGTTGGGTGCGGTAGCACGTCGGCGTGCCGACGATGACGAGCGAGAATCGCGCGTGGTCGCCAATTCTGTCTCAGCGGAACGACGCGATGACGCAGCACACCGTATCCGCTCGCATCTCCGCGCGAAACCCGTGACAATCCGCAGCATGATCCTGCGACGCTCGATACTCTCCATGTTGGTTGTCTCCCTCACAACTGTTCCAGCACTCTCCGGCTGTGGCTCCGACGACGGCGATTCGAAGCCGGACGCGGGCATCGATGCGGGCATCGAGCCGGATGCCGGCACTGAGCCCGACGCAGGCATCGAGCCGGACGCGGGCACCGAGACGGACGCTGGCACTGAGACGGATGCGGGCACTGAGACGGATGCAGGTACCGAGACGGATGCGGGTACTGACCCCGACCCCGACGCGGGCACCGAGACGGACGGCGGCACCGACCCCGACGCGGGCACCGAGACGGACGGCGGCACCGACCCCGACGCGGGCACCGACCCCGACGGCGGCACCGACCCCGACCCCGA